>Ga0299913_10000512_pt1 | contig 25111 bp, 24 predicted proteins | sample RVTome_9_FD_201360 | JGI IMG/M metagenome (GOLD analysis project Ga0299913, IMG submission 201360) | Soil microbial communities from uranium-contaminated site in the Upper Colorado River Basin, Wyoming, United States - RVT155D38 (version 2) ... | reverse complement strand
GCCGCTTCCCCTTCCCCTCCGGGTGCTCGTCAAGGGCGCGTCGACGGTGCACACCGTGTCCTACATGGGCGGGCCGCGGAGCGACTTCGCCTACCCGCGCGCCACCGAGGCGGCGCTGTACGCCGCCGGCGTGCCGGCCGAGGTACGCACGACCGCCATGGCCTCCCAGCGCACCAAGGACGCCTTCCGGAACTGGGAGCAGGAGACGTTCAGCTGGTCGCCCGACGTGGTGGTGCTCACCTACGGATACATGGAGATCATCCACCTCTTCCTCCCCCAGCGGCTGGAGCGGCACGCGAACAGCCTCGCGGCCCGCCCCGGACTCGTTCGGACGCCCTACCGGACGGCGCTGCACAAGTTCTGGAAGCTTCTCGCCAGGCTGCAGCAGCGGCTGGACCGCCGCTTCCCGAGACTGTTCATGCGCCGCCGCCTGCGGGCGGCGAGCGACATGTTCCAGCTCGTGGAGCGGATCCAGATGATGGGGAGCCCGCTGGTCCTCATCATGGAGCTGACTCCCCCGGGGCCGCCGTTCCGGAAGTGGTTCCCCGGCCTGGCCGAGCGCATGGAGCTGACGAACGAGACACTCCGGGACGTGGTGCGTCGCACCGACCTTCCCCACGTCCGGCTCTTCCCCACCAACACCGTGCTCGCGCCGCTGATGGCCGCGGGGGAGGTCGTCCCGGACGGTGGTCACTACACCCCGGAGGCACACCGGGCCATCGCTGCCGCCCTGGCCGAGGAGATCCTCGAGTGGGCGCGCCAGGAGGGTCTCGTCGCGGCGGACCTGCCCGCCGACCTGTCGCGCGAGTCCAGCGCCTCCTGACCGGTCTGTCCGAGGTCGAGGAGCGATGGCGGTAGCGAAGCAGGCACCACTCCGGGTCCTGGTGAAGGGATCCTCGCCGGCCAACTGGGTCTCCTTCATGGGCGGACCCCCCACCGACTTCACCTACCCCCGCGTCATCGAGCGCGAGCTGCTGCTCGGCGGTCGGAACGCCGTGGTCCGGAACCTCGCGGCGACGTCTGAGCGCGTCAAGACCGGGCTGAGGAACTGGGAGCGCCAGGTCTACCCCTGGTCACCGGACGTGGTGATCCTGAACTACGGCCTGTTCGAGGCGGTGCACCTGTTCCTCCCGCAGCCGCTCGAGCGCCACGTGAACAGCCTGCGGGGCCGGCCCGGGGCGATCCGCGACACCTACCGCCGCTACGCGTTGCGGCCCGCCTGGAAGGCCCTGGCGGTGGCCCAGCAGCAGCTCGACGCGCGGGTCCCCTCGACGGCGTTCAACCGTCGGGCGGCGCGGTTCACCGACGACCTCGAGCAGCTCGTCAAGGTGATCCAGATGATCGGAAGCCCGCTGGTGCTGCTGCCCGAGATCCCGGGACCGGGAGAGCGGTGGGCCACCTGGTTCCCCGGCATCGAGGCCCGGATCGGGATGCTCAACGACGCGTTCGCCGAGGTCGCCAGGAGGGTCGACCGTGACAACGTCCGGGTCTTCGACACGGGGGCTGCGCTGTCCGCGCTGGTGGCGACGGGGCACGACATCGTGCCCGATGGCGGGCACTACACGCCTCAGGCGCACGATGCGATCGGCCGCGCGATGACCAGCGAGATCGCGGCCTGGTGCGACGAGAACGTCCCGCTCCGCTGACCGGCCCTCAGGACTGCAGCGGCTCGGCCTCATCGGCCGCGGCCCGCGCGTCGATGCCGGTCGCCTCCGAGCGATAGACCGCCACTCCCAGGATCAGACACCCCGCGGCGCCCACGCCCAGCATCGTGACACCCGCCCCGACCAGGCTGTCGGCCGCGGCCGCCGCCACGATGCCGACGACGACGATCGGGGTGAGCGCCAGCTCGGTCACCGAGGCGGTGCGGCCGCGGTCGCGCCCCTGCAGGATCGCGATCAGCACCCGTCGGAACCCGAGCAGGCCGCTGGCCGCCAGCATCCACCGGGCGCACTCGGTGGCGCCGAGGAAGTCCGCGCCGAAGGTGACCCGGATGATCGGCTCCAGCAGCGCCTCGAGCACCAGCACGACGGCACCGAGCAGCACGACCGTGGTCACCAGCCAGCGCCGGACGAACCGCGCCTCCGCCTCGGGATTCGACTGCAGGGAGCTGATGTGCGGGAGCGACACCTGCGCCAGAGTGATGGCGAAGATGTTGGTCAGCCCCCCGAGGGCGAACGCCACCGAGTAGAGGCCCAGCTGGAGGTTGCCGAGCAGCGATCCGACGAGCATCCGGTCGATCGCCAGCCCGTCGATCGGGCCGACGCTGCCGATGTGCGTACGCCGCGCGAGCCGGTGCAGCTCCGCCGGGTCCAGGCGGTCCTCGACGCGTCCGGACGACGGGGCGAGCGCTCGGAGCCGGGCGAGCAGCACCAGGCCGGTGAGGACGATGTTGACGGTGAGCAGCTCGATCGGGCTCCAGTCCGCGCCCGCCCAGATCGCGCCGGCATACACGCACACGACCAGGGCCTGGGGCAGCACGCCGGTCAGCGCGATGTGCACGGGGTTCGCCCGCTCGCCCAGCATCGCGCCGATCAGGATCCGCTGGGCCATCAGCTGCACGCCCATGACCACCACGGCCGCGGCCAGCGCGTACTTGGTGGCCCCGGACGTGTCCCACTCCAGGAAGAGCAGGTAGGCGCCCGCGACCGTGGCCGCAAGCAGGCCCCACGGCGCCCAGCGGCGGGGCAGGCGGCGCAGTCCGTCACGCGCGGCGAGCCGCCGCTCGGCCAGCTGCTTGGTGATGGCGTTCGGCAGGCTGCCGCCGAGCGTCAGCTGGGACGCCGTGGCGGCCAGCACGGCCACCAGCACGATCTGGCCGCGCCCCTCGACGCCGAGCATCCGGGCCGCGAGGACGCCGCTGATCGTGGTGAGGAGCTGGGTGGCGACGCCCGCCACGGCGATGATCCACCACGGGGCCACCTTCTCCTCACGGGCGTCGGGTGGGTTGGCCATGGGCTCAGCCGGTCAGCCCGCCGTCGATCACCAGGACCTGGCCGGTCAGGTAGTCGTTACGCGGGTCGGTGAGGAACTGGCACGCGCGGGCGATGTCCTCCGGCTCGCCCAGCCGGCCCGCCGGCGTACGCCGCACGATCTGCTGCAGCTGCGCCTCGTCCAGGCCGTGGCTCATCTCGGTGCGCAGGTATCCGGGGGCGATGGCGTTGACCCGGATGCCGCGGGATCCCAGCTCGCGCGCGAGCGCCCGGGTCATCCCCTCCTGGGCGGCCTTGGTGGCGCTGTAGACGGCCAGCCCGCGATAGCCGGACCGGCCCACGATCGAGGAGATGTTGACGATGCTGCCGCTCCGGCGGGCCAGCATCCGGCGGCTGACCAGGCGGGACATGTAGAGCGTGCCCTTGAGGTTCAGGTCGACCACCGTGTCGATGTCCTCGTCGGTGGTCATCCCGAGGATGCCGTCGCGGGCGACGCCGGCGTTGTTGATCAGTACGTCGACGTGGTCCCACTTGTCGATGGTGGCCTTCACGAAGGTCTCGCAGTCGGCGGACCGGGACACGTCCGCGGGGACGAAGAGCAACCGGTCGGTGGTCTCGGGGTCCTTCTGCCACCGCTCCACCTCGGGGGTGATGCTGCGCGCACAGGTGGCGACGCGGTCGCCGGAGTCGAGGTAGGACTGCACCAGGCCGGCACCGAGGCCGCGACTGCCCCCGGTGATGATGACGACGCGGGGCTCAACGCTCACCGGTGCTTCTCCTCACGATCTTGCTGCCGGCCATGGCGACCTGGTCGACGAAGCGGATGCTCCGGGGACGGGCCGCCGACGGCAGGTCGGCACACGCCTGTCGGATGGCGGACTCTACGGCGCCCCGGTCGGCGTCGGGGTCCGCGACCACCTCGAGGGCCACGATCTGGCCGGTCATCGGGTTGGGCCGGCCGAAGACCCGGGCCACGCCGACGCCGGTCACCCCGCTGACCCGTTCCTCGATCGTCAGCGGATGCACCTTGACCCCGCCGACGTTAATGATCTCGGAGGAGCGGCCGAGGAAGTGGATCCGGTCGCCGTCGGCCTCGACGAGGTCGCCGGTCGGGCGCCAGGCGTCGGGATCGACGGGCGGCTCGCCGTAGTAGCCGAGCATCCCGGTGCGCGAGCGGACCCACAGCTCGCCGTCGACGATCTTCATCGCCACGTCGGCGTCGTCGCCGCGGTGCAGCACCTCCGCCGACAGGCCGGCCCGCTGGTCACGCATCGAGCCGGTGGACCCGAACTCCGAGGCGGCGTACACCTGAGAGATCCGGGCGTCGGGGAACGTGCGCTCCAGCTCGCCGAGCAGCGGCCCGGGGATCGCCTCGCCGCCGAGGGTGACCTGGCTCAGGGCCGGGACCGGACCGCAGTCCGCGCGCATCTCGGCGAGCACGAACCGCCAGAACGTCGGGGTGGCGCTCGCATGGGTCACCCCGAGCTCCCGCATCGCACGCAGCCCCTCGCGGGGACGGCGCGGGGCCGGGGCGACCAGCGTCGCGCCCGCGGCGAACACGTGGAGCAGGATCTGCAGGCCGGCGAACTGGTGGATGCCGTAGGCCAGCAGCCACCGGTGACCGCGCTCGGGACGGATCCGCGCGGTGCCGCGCAGCAGCCGGCCCCAGTCGTGGCGCACGCCGCGGGGCGTGCCGGTGGTGCCGGTCGTCTGCACGAGGTGGGGGCGCGGGGCGTCGGGTGCCGGGCCGTCGTATGCCGCCGGCACGGCGTCGGACGTCCACTCCCCCGGACGCACCACTCGCGCCGCAGCGAGGTCGTCGCGGGGCGTCACCACCAGGTCGTGGTCGAACCGCTCCAGCAGGCGCGCGATCTCGTCCAGCTCCGCGGGCGGGTAGAGGCAGGCCTCGGCACCCACTGCGGAGGCGGCCGCCATCAGCGCGACGACGGGCTCGGCCTCGTGATCGGCGACCGCGAAGCGGGTGACCCCCTCGCGGCGGAGCGCGGCGGCGGCGTTCTCCGCGGCCGCCACCAGCTCGCCGTAGCTCACCGTCCGCTCATGGGTGAGGATCGCCGCTCGCCGGGGATCCTCGTCAGCGACGCGACGGAGCAGCTCGATCAAGCTTCGACCGGGACCTCGCCATAGAACCCGAGGATGTCGCGCAGCGTCTGGGGCATCTCGTCCGAGGTGAACGGGTCCGACCCGATCTCGTCCTCCAGCAGCGCGGAGAGCTCTGCGGCCTCCAGCGAGTCCAGCCCGACCCCGTCGGCGTACAGCGGCGTGTCCAGCTCGAGCACCGGTGCTTCCGGCTTGACGCGCGCGACGAAGCCCCGAACGGTCTGCTCGGCCTGCTGTTGCGTACTGCCCACGTGATCTCCTCGGTGACGGAAGTGCGCGCAAAGGCTATCCCAACCCGAACGGCTTCCACGGCGGAATCCCGCCGGTAGGGTTCCGGCCCGTGAGCTCACACATGACGCCACCGGGGCGCGGCAACTTCCGGGAGCGGCTCAAGACCCGGCTGCGGGCGAAGGTCCGCGCCTGGATCACCGGGCACCAGATCGTGCACTGGGACGAGGGCGACGATCGGCTGACCTGGGACCACCCGACGTACCCGATCCTCCGCACCATGCGGGCCTACCCGGGCGAGCCCGGCGAGATGCACGTCGGGAGGTACAGCGGATTCCACTACACGGCCCTGCTGATCCCCGGCGGCCTGCACCACACCGACTGGGTCGGCACCCTGCACGCCCACGTCGACGAGAAGGGCGACTGGGTCTTCCACGACGGCTCGGTCTTCGGCAAGGGGCCGATCATCATCGGCAATGACTGCTACGTCGGCTACGAGGCGATCATCACGTCCGGCGTCACCATCGGCGACGGCGCGGTCATCGCCGCCCGGGCGATGGTCACGAAGGACGTGGAGCCCTACTCGATCGTGGCGGGCAACCCGGGCCGGCACGTGAAGTACCGGTTCGACGAGCCGACCCGCGAGGCGCTGCTCCGGATCAAGTGGTGGGACTGGTCGGACGCCAAGGTCGCGGCCCACCGGCACCAGATCAGCTCACCCGACGTCAAGGAGTTCGTCGCCGGGCACGACCCCGAGCTGGGCGAGCCGTCGTGCGAGGTGTGCCGCTCAGGTTCCTAGAACCTCGAGGGAGCCCGGGATGACGCCCTTGCGCTCGGCGACCTTGCGGGCGGGCATGCCGAACATCACGGCGTAGTCGGGAGCGTCGGCCAGGAGCACGGAGTTCGCGCCCACCTGAGCGTGCATCCCGACCCGGACCGGCCCGACCAGGACCGCATGCGCGAGCACGATCGCCCCGTCGCAGATGACCGGGTATCCGTCCTCGTCCGGGGCGGCGTCCGGCTGCTTCACGCCGGCCGTGACCCCGCCGCCGAAGGACACGTTGGCGCCGACCTTGAGCCCGTTGCCGATCACCACCCCGTTGGGGTGCGCCATCATCAGCCCGGGCCCGATATCCATGCCGGGCACGAAGTCGGCGCTGACCAGGACCATCCCGACGGTGCGCAGCAGGTAGGCCGTCCGCACCCGCCCCTTGCGCATCGCCATCTGCTGCGCCCGCAGGATGAGCGAGGCGACCATCCCCGGGTTCGAGAGGCACCGCATCGCCACCCCAGCCCAGGTGGGCCGCACCCGGGGCCGGTAGCGAGCGAGGTCGGAGAACACGAGGTCGCGGAACCCGAGACCCTCGGAGGTCGTCAGCGAGGACATGCTGGTGGGTTTCTCCTACGAGTCGGTGGGACCGGCCACGGTGTCGTCGCCGGGACGTTATCTTGCCGTGTCGTCTATGCGGGGTGAGAGGAACGGTCGATGTCGAGGCTGAGCACGGTGGTCATGCGTGGTCTGGCGCGCCGCGGCCTGGCGGTGCAGCGGCACCCCGGATGGCGTCGGCAGCGGCTGCTCGACGAGTACGCCGTGGACGTGGTGCTCGACGTCGGTGCGGCGCGGGGCGGCTACGCCCATGAGCTCCGGGACTTCGGCTACCGGGGCCGGATCGTCTCGTTCGAGCCGATGGCGGCGGCGTACGCCGACCTGGCCGCGGCCAGCGCCGGCGACCCCGACTGGGTCGCGGTGCACAGCGCACTGGGGAGTGCCACCGGCCGGGAGACGATCAACATCGCCTCGAACAGCGACAGCAGCTCGATGCTCCCGATGGAGGCCGCGCACCGGTCCGCGGCACCGCACGTGGACTACGTCGGCCAGGAGGAGATCACCGTCGCCCGGCTGGACGACGTCGCGCCCGACCACCTCTCCGAAGGCTCGCGGCCCTTCCTGAAGATCGACACGCAGGGCTTCGAGAAGGAGGTGATCGCGGGCGGCACAGCCACCTTGGCCTCCTGCGTGGGCCTGCAGCTCGAGCTCTCCTTCGTGCCCCTCTACGCGGGCGGGATGCTGGTCGATGAGGCGATCTCACTCGCCTACGAGCACGGGTTCCGGATGGTCGGGTTCTCCCAGGGGTTCACCGATCCGCGCGGCGCGATGCTCCAGGCCGACGGCGTCTTCGTCCGGGAGACCGCCTGAGCCGAGGCCTTCAGCTGCCGAGGAGGCGGGCGAGGTCCTCGCGGTCGGAGTCGACCATCAGGCCGGCGAGCTCGAGCGCGTGGGTGGCGGCCTCCCAGCCCAGCTCCGCCTTCGCCTTCGATGCGTCACCGACCAGCGCGTCGACCTCGGACGGCCGCTCGAAGCTCTCGTTGTGCTTGACATGGTCGCGCCAGTCGAGACCGGCGTGCGCGAAGGCGGCCTCGCAGAAGTCGCGCACCGTGTGGCCGACGCCGGTGGCGAGCACGTAGTCGGTGGGCTGGTCGGCCTGCAGCATCCGCCACATCCCCTCGACGTACTCCGGGGCGTAGCCCCAGTCGCGGATCGCGTCCAGGTTGCCCAGCTCGACATGGTCGGTGAGGCCGGCCTCGATCGCCGCGACCGCCTTGGTGATCTTGCGGGTCACGAAGTTCTCCCCGCGGCGCGGGGACTCGTGGTTGAAGAGGATCCCCGAGACCCCGAAGAGGCCGTAGGCCTCGCGGTAGTTGACGGTCACCCAGTGCGCCTGCAGCTTCGAGGAACCGTACGGCGAGCGCGGGTGGAACTTCGACTCCTCGTTCTGCGGCGGCGGGGTCGAGCCGAACATCTCCGAGGTCGAGGCCTGGTAGAACCGGCACTCCAGCCGGGCCGCGTGGATCGCCTCGAGCAGCCGCAGGGTGCCGATGGCGTTCGTTGAGGCGGTGTAGTCCGGCATCTCGAACGAGACCTTGACGTGGCTCATCGCACCCAGGTTGTAGACCTCGTGCGGTTCGATCATCCGGACCAGGTTGACCAGGCTGACCCCGTCGGTGAGGTCGCCGTAGTGCAGGTGCAGCCGGGGGTCGTCGTGCAGGTGGTCGATCCGGCTGCGGTTCAGCAGCGACGATCGGCGCACCAGGCCGTGGACCTCGTAGTCCTTGGTCAGCAGCAGCTCGGCCAGGTAGGAGCCGTCCTGGCCGGTGATCCCGGTGACGAAAGCGCGCTTCACGCTGCCGACACTACTTCGACCGGGGCGGTTCGGAGCCCGCGGACCCGAACTGCTCGGCCCGTGACGAAACGCGGCCACCCTCGTTTCCCCTGCGACAAGTTGGGACATACGCGAGGGGGTAACCGTGGCTACGAACACGGTCGATGTGGTGGTTGCTGGAGGCGGTGGCTTCATCGGTGGCCACCTGGTTTCCGATCTTCTCGGGCAGGGCCTCAGCGTCCGCTCGGTAGACGTCAAGCCGCAGTCGGAGTGGTACCAGGTCCACGGCGACGCCCAGAACGTGGTGGCGGACCTGTCGATCCTCGAGAACGCGATGGAGAGCACGGCCGGCGCCCGCCAGGTCTACATGCTCGCCGCGGACATGGGCGGCATGGGCTTCATCGAGAACAACAAGGCACTGTGCATGCTGACGGTGCTCACCAGCACCCACATGCTGCAGGCCGCGCGCGACCACGGCGTCGAGCGCTACTTCTACTCCTCGTCGGCCTGCGTGTACGCCGCCGACAAGCAGACCAACCCCGACATCACCGCCCTCAAGGAGGCCGACGCCTATCCGGCGTTGCCCGAGGACGGCTACGGCTGGGAGAAGCTCTTCACCGAGCGGATGTGCCGGCACTTCGCGGAGGACTTCGGGCTGACCACGCGGGTCGCCCGCTACCACAACGTCTACGGTCCCGAGGGCACCTGGGACGGCGGCCGCGAGAAGGCGCCGGCCGCGGTGTGCCGCAAGATCGCGACCGCCGCGATCACCGGCAACCACGAGATCGAGATCTGGGGCGACGGGGAGCAGACCCGCAGCTTCATGTACATCGACGACTGCGTGCAGGGCTCGCAGATGATCATGAACGACGAGAGTGGCGAGCCCGTCAACCTCGGCAGCTCCGAGCTGGTCTCGATCAACCAGCTCGTCGACATCGTGGAGGGCATCGCCGGCATCAAGTGCGAGCGCCACCACAAGCTCGACGCCCCCCAGGGGGTGCGCGGCCGCAACTCCGACAACACCCAGATCAAGGCGACGTACGGCTGGGAGCCGTCGATCTCGTTGGCCGACGGCCTCGCGGAGACCTACGCCTGGGTCTACGACCAGGTCAAGCGGGCCCAGGGCTGATCCCGGGGTCGCGTCGGGGCCGACCCCGATGCGGCACCGTGGCGCCGGCTGACAGGCTTCGGGCATGCATCGCGGCAGGTTCGGCTCGACCCCGATCGCCGGCCTGCTGGCCCTGCTCGTCGTGGCCACCGCGCTCACGGCCTGCGAGGAGCAGAGGCCCCCACCCGACGACGGCATCGAGTACGCCGCGCTCGGCGACTCCTTCACCGCGGCGCCGTACCTCCCGAAGTCGAGCGCCGAAGGGTGCTTCCGATCCGACCACAACTATCCGCACCAGGTCGCCGTGGCGCTCAACAAGACCGAGGACGTGCAGCTGCGCGACGTGAGCTGCGGTGGAGCGAGGACCGACGCCATCCTCCAGTCGCAGGTCCAGCCCGACCGGGTGCAGACGCCCCAGATCGACGCGGTCACCGCCGACACCGACATCGTCACCCTGGGCATCGGGGTCAACGACCTGAAGTACTCCTACACGGCGGCCTTCCAGTGCCTGCTGTTCGCGCAGAGCGACCCAGATGGTGCCCCGTGCAAGAAGGCCAACGGCCGGAAGGTGCCGCGCCTGCTCGAGCAGATCGAAGACCGGGTCGTCGACGCTCTGGGCGCGATCGGGAACCGGGCACCGGACGCCCGGATCATCCTGGTGGGCTACCCGCTCCTGATGCCGGACTCCGGCGGATGCCCCGACCGCTTCCCGCTCGCCCGAGGCGACGTCGGCTTCGTCCGCGAGTCGTTCGTGGGGATCAACGAGACCCTCGAGGCCGCTGCCCGCGAGGCGGACGTCGAGTACGTCGATGTGGCCGCCGCCAGCGTGGGCCACGACATCTGCTCGGACGATCCGTGGATCAACGGCAAGCGCAAGGATCGTGAGACGAAGGCGGCGCCGTACCACCCGACGCCGGCAGAGCAGGAGGCCGTGGCGCGGCTCGTCCTCGACCTGCTCTGAGGATCGTTCCCCCGTTTACAAGACGTTCTCCTAATACGCCGTGACGTATCCCATCGTTTCTCGTTTGCCCTCCGACTGGCTGGGACAGGCTCGAAGGGGGTTGCCGTGGGTGGCACGGCGGACATCGCGGAGGCTGGTACCGGCCGCGCCGCGAACCTCCGAACCCGCGCTGACCTGCCGAAACACGCGTTCGGCACCTGTGCGATCTGCACCCGGCGGCTGCTCTCCTCCCTGGAGCACGCCGCGTCGGCCTCCGGCCTCCCGCGGCCGGACGACTCCCTCCCCGGGCGGTCCGCGGTCCAGGGTCGGCCACTGGTCCAGACCGGTGCCGGCAGTGGCGGCGCGCGGGGATGACGATGCGAGTGCTGGTGCACGACCACAGTGGTCACCCCTTCCAGGTCCAGCTGAGCCGGGAGCTCTCGCGCCGCGGCCACGCCGTCACGCACTCCTACTGCGCGGCGTACGTGTCCGGGAAGGGTCACCTCGTCGCGGGGCCGGACGAGTCGCTCGTCTTCGACCCGATCGGCGTGGACACGGTGGCCGAGAAGAACCGGTTCGCCCGGCGTCTCCTGCAGGAGCTCAGGTGGGGCCTCGACCTGACACGTCAGGTTCGCAGGACCCGCCCCGAAGTGGTGCTGGTGTCCAACGCGCAGATCCCGACCCTGATCGTGTTCTCGCTCGCCATGGTGATCCTCCGGGTCCCGTGGGTCCTGTGGCACCAGGACGTCTACGCCGTTGCGGTGCGTTCGTTCGCCGGCGACAAGCTGTCGCGGGCGTTCCGCCTGGTGGCCCGCTGCTTCGAGGTCGGCGAGCGGTGGGTTGCCCGACGCGCCTCTGGGATCGTCGCGATCGCGCAGTCCTTCATCCCGGTGCACGAGGCCTGGGGCACCGCCCACAAGACGACGGTGATCCCCAACTGGGCCCCCCTGGACGAGATCGTCCCGGTGGACCGGAAGAACGACTGGGCCGTCGAGAACCAGCTCGACGACACCCTGACGCTTCTCTACTCGGGCACCCTGGGGCTCAAGCACAACCCGGCCCTGTTGGTCGCCCTGGCCGCGCAGGTGCGCGACAACGGAAGCGACGTTCGGCTCGTGGTCGTCAACGAGGGCCCGGCGGTCGACGTCGTCCGCGCCGAGGCCGCCCGGCTCGACGTCCCCCTCACCCTGCTTCCCTTCCAGCCCTACGAGCGGCTGCCCGAGGTGCTCGGGACCGGCGACATCCTGGTCGTGCTCCTCGAGCAGCAGGCCGGTGCCTTCTCGGTGCCGTCGAAGACCCTCTCGTACCTCTCCGCCGGCCGACCCGTGCTCGGGCTGATGCCGTCCGAGAACCTCGCGGCCCATCTCGTCGAGCAGGTCGGGGGCTGCGTGGTGGCCCCCGTCGAGGCGTCGGTGCCCGAGGCCGCGGCGTGGGCGACCGAGGTGCTGGGCGATGTCGAGCGGCGGATCGAGCTCGGCGAGGCCGCGCGCGAGCTGGCCGAGCGGGAGTTCGCGCTGGCGGAGTGCGCTGACGGGTTCGAGAACATCCTCGTCGGGTGCGGCAGGTGAGCGCCGTGGCGACGGAGCGCGCGACCGACATCGCGACCGTGGTGATCGGCCCCAAGACCCGCCTCGGCGGCGCCCTGCTCGCCGCCTCACCGGCATCGGACCGCCCGGTGTACGCCGTGGCCCGCGACGACCGGGACCGGGACGAGCTGTCAGCGTCGGGGGCCTCGGTGGTCGGCGCGGGCTCCGCCGGGCCGCTGCTCGGCGACGTCCGTCCCCATGCCATCCGCATCCACGTCTGTGCCCTCGGCCCGGTGCACCCGGAGACCGCGCAGCCGGCGCAGGACGCGTCTCTCGTCGCCCGCGACCTCGCCCTGGTCGAGCGGCTGCTCGACGAGGCCGCGGGGCGCGAGGTCCACGTCGTACTCGTCTCCAGCGTTCTCGCCCTCGCCCCGGGCGCGGACCGCGCCTACTACGCGGGGTGGAAGAACGTCGTCGAGGCTGAGCTGGCCGACCTCGTCGACCAGCACCCGGCCGCGTGTCTGTCGGTGCTCTACCCCGGTCGGCTGCTGGCCGCCGAGGATCGCCGCAGGCCGTGGCATCGCACCCACACCACCTTCGAACGACTCGCCATGCTCATGAACCAGGTGGGCGAGGGTCCGGGACGCTCCCGGATCGTCGGGCTCGATGCCCGCGCCTGGCTCATGGCCCGCAGTGCCTCGCTGCTGGTCGCCATCCTCTCGGGTTCCCGCAGTACTCGCCGGCGTCATGGGGTCGTCGGCGCGACTGGAGCTAGCGAAAGGTCGGAGATCCGATGACGAGGAAACGCGTGCTGGACGTCCTTCTGTCGGTGCTGGGCGCCGTCGCGTGGATACCAGTGGTCCTGGTCGCTGCGGTCATCGTGCTGGTGAGCTCGGGGCGGCCGGTGTTCTACAGGTCCACGCGTCGCGTCTCCACCGATCGGGCGATGCGGGTCGTCAAGTTCCGCACGATGGTCAAGAACGCCGACAAGATCGCCAATCGCGAGACGTTGCCGGTCGGCCACGTGCGGTTCCTCAACATCCCGCCGGACTCCCCTCTCTACACCCGCGCGGGTCGGCTCCTCGAGCGCTGCGGCATCACCGAGCTGCCGCAGTTCGTGCACGTGCTGAGCGGCCGGATGAGCATCGTCGGCAACCGCCCCCTGCCCGACAACGTCATGGACTGCCTGCGCGAGGAGTACTCCTACGCCGACGACCGCTTCCTGACCCGGGCCGGACTCACCGGGCCGGCCCAACTGGTCGGTCGCGACGCGCTCACCGACGACGAGCGGCTCCGTCTCGAGAGCGCGTACTGCCGGGCCTGCGTCCACTCCTACTCACTGTGGCTGGACCTGTCGATCCTGGTCTACACGGTGCTCATCGTCGTGGGTCTGAAGCAGTCCCTCGACTACCAGGGCGTCCTCGACCTGATCGACCGTCGCTCGCGCAAGCCCAGGCTGGTCGCGCAGGAGCACACCATCGCGGAGACCGAGAAGAGCCGGCTCGTCGTCGAGTAGTCCTGGTCAGGCCCGGACGAACAGCCCGTCGCACTGCATCATCCGGCCGTCCAGGCCCGAGAAGCCCGGTTCGATGATGTGCAGCCGGTACCCGTGCTCGCGCATGAGTTCGTAGTGGTCGTCGAAGAGACTCTGCCCCTCGTACAGCTCCACCATCGACAGCTCGAGCTGGATGGCGGCGAACTCGTCCAGGTGCTCACCCGCGCCGGCCAGCACCTCGTCCTCGAACCCCTGAGTGTCGATCTTCAGGAGTGTGCGCCCCGGCACGACCGAGTGCTCCTTCATCAGGTCGCGCACGGTGGTCACGTCGGCCCTCTCGGTGCTGATGTAGCCCGAGCCCGGCGCGTTGGTGAGATGGGCGTCGGTCATCGTGCGCACCGATGAAGAGAACGAGTTCGCGGACACGTTGATCGTGGTCGTGCCCGGCTCGCGGCCGACCGCGGTCTGCAGCGGCGTCCACCGATCGTCGCGCCTGGCCCGGCCGGACAGCTCGCGGTAGGCACCCGCCAGCGGCTCGCAGCTGATGATCCGGCCGCCGAACCCGGCGCGCCGCACCATCGACGCGAACTGGCCCACATTGGCTCCGATGTCCAGGATGGTGTCGATGTCGCGGGTCTCGAGGGTCCGGGCGAGCCGGTGGGTATAAGGGTCGCGGGACACCTCCAGGTCGACCCGGTGCAGAACCCCGCGGACCAGCAGCTTGGCGCGCTCGCGGGCCCGGTTGGCCAGCGTCTGGTCGGTGACCTGGCCGGATTCGGTCGCCTCACCCATCAGCTGGTGGTGGCCCGCGCCAGCCACATCACGCCGAGGCCGGCGCGGGTGCCGGGCTCGTGCCGCACCTCGGTGATCCCGACCGCCGCGAGGAAGTCCGTGAGCTCCTGCAGGCTGTGTCCCTCGACCGGGTGGTACTCCATCACCACCTTGCGGACGTCGGCCCACGAGGCCGGGTCGCTGCGCAGGATGATGTCGTACTCCGCGCCCTCGACGTCCATCTTGACGATCTGGACCTGCCCGCCCGCGTCCTTGACGGCCTCGTCGAACGTCGTGGCCGGGACGGTGACCTCGGAGCCGAGACCCTCGGGGGCAGTGAGCCCGTTGTGTCCGCTGGCGTCGCCGCTGTCGACGAACGTGAAGGTGCCGGTCTCGCCGGCCATCGCGCACGCGTGGACGGTGACCCGGGAACCGAGATCGTTGGCCGCGATGTTGCGCGCGACGTACGCCGCGCTGGTGGGCGAGGCCTCGTAGACGTGGATCCTCGCCTGCGGCAGGGCACCGGACATCGCCAGGGAGAACGCACCGATCTGCCCGCCGATATCGAGGACGGCGGCATCCCGGTCGACGCCGGCGCACAGCTCGTCGAGACGGTAGGCGTCGTCAGGGAAGATCTCGTACAGCGGGAACCGGGCGCCGTCGGCGTTCGGCGTCACGACCGTGAGGCCGTTGCGCATCCGGTAGGTGACCTCGTCCGGCCGCCACTTGGTCTCCGCCAGGGCCAGGTCGAGGAACACCCGGGGGAAGTTGCGGTACGTCGTCACGGTCTGGCGTATCCGCTTGCCGAAGTGGGCTGCACCGCGGTCGGTCTTCATGAACTCGCTCCTGATCTGGTTGATACGCGCACGGGTGGTGCTTTCGGCTCCGGTGGCTCCGGCTCCGTTGCCGGGCTCGGTTCGCCCTCTGTTCTCCGCCGTTCGAACTCGACCATCGCGACCGCGCTGAGGGCCACGACCGTCCAGATGCTGCGGTCGTAGAGGCTCGGCACCGTCGCGCCGAAGCCGATGTAGCCCCACACCGGGTAGCACAGCCGGCGCAGCTTGCCCGTGCCGATGATTGGGCGGGCGAAGGAATAGAGGACCAGCAGGTAGCCGGCCAACCCGAAGACCCCGATGGCGACGGCCACCTCGAGGAAGTTGTTGTGGATGTCGAAGAGGTCGATCAGCCCGTCACCCATGATCGGGTGGGCGAAGAACCGGTCGAGGCCCTCGTCGAGGCCCAGGGTGCGCGCCGAGTTGGACTGCGACGAACCGCCGCCGCCGGTGAGGCGGTCGAGGGCCGATCCTCTGCCCGCGAGGTCCGCGAGGATGGGCAGCGCCACGATCGCGAGCGCGGCCAGTGTGGCCAGGACGAATCCCGTGATCGCCGAGCGCTCGACGAACGGGATCATCAGGACCAGCACCGCCAGCACCACGATGGCGGCCCGGCTGCCGCTCAGGTGCACGGTCAGGGCGCAGACCCCCGCGGCACCCAGGATGGCCGCCGACCAGAGGAAGGACTTCCCGAAGTGCCGGTAGGCCAGGTAGATCAGCAGCGCCAGAGCGAGCATGCCGCCCTCGGCGAAGTAGTTGGGGTGGGTGGCCAGCCCGGCGTGCCGTCCCAGCGCCTGGTTGCCCCTGATGTAACCCAGCGCGAAGCTGAACATCTGCCCGACGACGAACGACCCGGCGAGCAGGTCGATCACCACCAGGGACGGGCCCCACATGCTGAACGCGACGGGGAGGCCGACCATCACGATCATCCAGAACATCAGGGCGAGGTAGCTCTCCTGGGGGCTCGTCGAGCCCGCCGATGAGAGCAGGCCGGCCACCAGGACCAGCATGGCGCCGGCCCAGTACACGATCGGGAGCCTCAGCCGGCCCTCCAGGATGCGCGGCAGCAGCAGCGCGAACCCGACGAGCAGCAGCACGTCCGTGGCGGTGACCGGCGACTCGAGGCTCGGCCCCGTGCCCTTGTAGTAGGGGGCCGTGAAGAAGGCCCCCATCAGCAGGAGGATGCCGGTCCGCTCCGGACCGATGACCGCGACCACGCACACGAACCCCGCGACGCCGACGGCGCCGTAGGTGGCGATCGTGCTGCCCTGAGCGGCCAGGAACACCAGGCCCGCGGCCAGCATCGCCGCGGCCCCGAGGACCGCCACCGCTTCCATGCGGGATGCGGCACCCATGCGGGAGCGCAAGACATGTGTGAAGGCCACGGGGAACTTTCTCAGTCGGCGGCCGGCGTAAACCCACGCCGACGGGCTGCAGTCTAGGACGGAGGACATCCCCCTGCAGGGGAATGTCCTCCTGTTCTAACGACCGTCCCCGGGACCGGTTAGGGCACGCTCGACGAGTTGCCTGGTGGGGACCCCGCTGGCCCGGGCGAGCTCCCGGCCGCGCTCGTCGAGGATCAGCGTGGTCGGTGTGCGCAGCACGCCCAGACGGCGTACGACGTCCAGGTGGTGCTCGGCGTCGACGTCGATGTGGGCGACGCCCGGAGAGCCCGCTGCGACGTCGCCGAGCACCCGCCGGGCGGCCCGGCAGGGCGCGCAGAAGGCCGAGGAGAACTGCAGCAGGGTGGCGCTCTCGCCGAGCTGGGTCTCCCACGGTGTGCCCGCGAGGACGCTGGTCACCGACGGCTCGTCCGGTGTGTCCGCAGGCTCCGCCCCGCGGACCCGGTGCGTGCCGCGGAACCGGCCGTCGGTCGCCGCCCGATAGAGGCCGAACGCCAGTGCGATCAACAGGGCGGCGACGGCGACCCAGGCTCCGGTACTCACCGGGTCACCCGCCGGCGAAGGGCGGCAGGAACTCCACGGACGACCCGGGCGGCACGACGACGTCGCCGGGCTCCTCCGACGACACCGGCCGGTCGCCGACGAGCACCGAGCAGACGTGCAGCACGTCCCCGAGTCGCGACCCGGGGTGCAGCCCGACGGCGCGGGCGACCACCTCGGCGAGAGAGATCGGGCCCTGGACGGCGAGGCGGTCGGCCTCGACGCCAGCGGCCGCGCGCGCCGAGGCCCAGTAGCGGACCGTGATGACCTCGGTCTCACTTCCCACGGGGACCGCGGAGATGTCGCTCATATTTCGGTATTCTTGCGTGTCAGGAAAACTGGCCGGAGCCCACCGTCGCGTTTCGGTCCCCACCCCGACCCGGTGAGGAGACCAGCCCCCATGAGCAGCCTGCTCCTCCTGACCAGCGCCCTGCAGCCGTCCGCAGAGGTGCTTCCCGCGCTCGCGCTCCTCGGCCACACCGTCAAGATCCTGCCCGCGGAGGGCAGCGCCCTGCTGGAGGCGCCCGACTCCGACCTGATCCTCGTCGACGGGCGGCAGGACCTCGCCGGAGCACGCGACCTGTGCCGACTGATCCGGACCACCGGGGCCGGGGTCCCGGTGCTCGTCATCGTCACCGAGGGCGGGCTCGCGGTCGTGAGCCACGACTGGGGCATCGACGACGTGGTGCTGCACACGTGCGGTCCCGCCGAGCTCGAGGCCCGGATCAAGCTGGCCATCGGCCGGATCGCCGCCGAGCGCGAGGCGGCCGACCCCGAGGCCCATGTGATCCGCACCGGCGAGGTGCTGGTCGACGAGGCGACGTACACCGCGAAGATCGGTGGCCGCCCGCTCGACCTGACGTTCAAGGAGTTCGAGCTCCTCAAGTTCCTCGCCCAGCACCCCGGGCGGGTCTTCACCCGCGAGCAGCTGCTCCAGGAGGTGTGGGGCTACGACTACTTCGGCGGGACCCGCACGGTCGACGTCCACGTCCGGCGCCTGCGGGCCAAGCTCGGCCCCGAGAACGAGACCCTGATCGGCACGGTGCGCAACGTCGGCTACCGGTTCGTGCTGCCCACGAAGGAGCAGGAGAGTCGCTCCGACGTCGCCCGGGTCGAGGAGCAAGCGAGCACGAGCGCGCTGCGGGGGCGAGCGCAGGTCGAGTAGCCGCGCGATCGAGGGACGAGGTCGCGACCGGATGTATCGAGACCGGCAGGACGCTTAGTCTGGCGGCGTGTCCGACGCCCTCGCCGTCATCGACGGCGTACGCCGTGCCTGTCGCGAGGCCGACGGCCACGACCCCCTCGATGAGGCGGCGGCGCTCCACCTCAAGCACCGCGGACTCGACGGCGCGGAGGCGTGGCTGGCCGATGACCAGGGGTTCGCGCTGCGCCGCGGCGCCGAGGTGGACCTCGCGGTGGCCCCCGCGTTCCGGGGGCACGGCCTGGGTGGCGAGCTCGCCGGCCGGGCCTTCGCCGGCGGGTCCGCCACCACCGCCTGGTCTCATGGCGACCACCCCGCCGCCCGGGTGCTGGCCGCGCGGCACGACCTGGCCCGGGCCCGCGAGCTGTGGGTGATGCGCCGTGCGGCGAGTGCGCCACTGCCCGAGCTGGTGCTCCCAAACGGGCTGCACATCCGGTCCTACCGGCACGGCGACGACGCCGACGTCCTCCGGGTCAACGCCGCGGCGTTCGCGCGGCACCCCGAACAAGGCGCCCTGGACGAGACCGGCCTCGCCGAGCGGAAGGCGGAGCCGTGGTTCGACCCCCAGGGTCTGCTGCTGGCCGAGGACCGCGCGGGCACGGTCCTCGGCTTCCACTGGACCAAGCGACACGACGACCGCCAGGGCGAGGTGTACGTCGTCGGGATCGACCCGGCCGCCCAGGGACAGGGCCTCGGCCGCCTGCTCACCCTCGCTGGCCTGCACCACCTGATGTCCGGCGGCGTCGACGAGGTGATCCTCTTCGTCGAGTCCGACAACACGCCCGCCATCCGGGTCTACACCGGCCTCGGCTTCACGCACGCCGAACGAGACACCCACGTGCAGTACCGGCGTTCGGCTTCCGGCACCTGAGGCCGTCGGTAGCATCCGGCACATGACCTCGTCCCCCGACGACGAGACCGAGCCGGAGCGCAGCCGGCATCGGTCCACCGAGCCACGGATCTCCCGTTGGCGCCGTCGGCACGAGGACGAGGAGGTGGCCGAGCTCGACCCGGAGGACGTGGCCGCGCTGCTGCGGCGCGCAGCCCAGGCGGACCGGGACAGGGTCGGCGACGAGGCAACCGAGACGGTCCAGCGAGCCAGCGACGACACGGCCGCTCGACGGGTGTTCTCCGATGCCCTCGAGGCGGGCCTGGCCGATCCCACCCCTCCGGACAAGCGACACCTGCTCCCGCGGCGGCGCCCCGAGGGCGAACGCCCCTCGCCGCCGTCCGCACCCGAGGGCGAGGCGGAGGCTCCCGCCGACGAGGACGACTCGACGGGCCGCACCGGAGCCCCTGAGGCGCGCGTGCGAGCCGCAGAAGAGCGGGTGGAGGAGTACGCCGCCAAGCTGCGGCACGCTCGTGAGGACCTGGAGGCCGCGGAGGAACGCGCCCGTGAGCTCGCCGGCGAGCTCGCGGCCAGCGAGGCGGCGCACGACGAGCGGGTGAGCGCCCTCGCCGGGGAGCGGGCCGGTGCCGAGGAGCGGGTGCGCGAGCTCGCCCGGGTGGCCGAGAACGCCGCCGAGGAGCGCGCGACCCTCGAGCAGGTGATCACCGACCAGGCCCGGATGCTCGAGGAGCTGCAGACGGAACGCGCCCGCGCCCAGGAGCTCAGCGACGAGTACGCCGAGCAGCTCCGGCAGGTGCAGGCCGATCTCGAGCAGGCGGAGCAGCGGTCCCGCACCCTCGCGACCGAGAGTGCAGCACGCGCCACCGAGCACTCCGATCGGGTGCGCGCCCTGGTCGCCGAACGGGAAGCCGCCGAGGAGCGCGCCCGGTCACTCGCGGATGAGGCGGCCACCGGCGCCAGCGGACTGGACGAGCGGATCCAGCGGGCCGCCCAGGAGCGCGAGGCGCTCGAGCAGGCGCTGGCCCAGGCGGTCCGGCTCGCCGACGAGGCCCGCACCGCACGGGCCAAGGCGGAGGCGACGGCCTCGGAGTACGCCGCCCGGCTCGAGCGGGCCGAGGCGGAGTCGGCCGAGCCCAGCGACGGCGATGGCGCCCGCGCCGAGCTGGAGGCCGCCCTCGCGGCGGCCGAGGAGCGGATCCATGCGCTCACCGAGGACGCGACCGAGCGCAACGCCCACCACGCCGAGCGCATCGACGCCCTGCTGGCGGATCTGGAGGCCGCCGAGCACGCCGCGCAGGAGGCCAGGCGGGTCGCGCAGCAGGCGGAGGCCCGGATGTTCGAGGCCCAGTCCGACGCGCAGCTGACCGTCGAGCAGCGCGCCGCCGCACTCTCCGAGGCGCACCGGGCGCTGGCGCAGGCGAACGCCCTCGCCGGGGAGCAGGCCCAGGCCCGCGCCGTGGCCGAGGCCCGGGTGGCCGCCCTCGAGCGCCAGCTCGACGAGGCGCACGTGCTGCCGGTGTTCGCTCCCGTCGAGACCCCGCCCGAACCCGAGCCCGTGCCGGAGGTGACTGCCGCGCCCGAGGCCACCGACCCGTGGCTCGCCCCGGTCCCGGTCGAGGCCCGGGAGCCGTGGTTCGAGGGTGAGCCCATCGTGGAAGAGGCCATCGAGGACGAGGCCATCGAGGAGGAGCCCGAGCCGGTCGAGGAACCTGAGCCGGAGCCCTGGTTCGAGGCCGAGCCCGAGCCGGAGCCCGAGCCGGAGCCCGAACCCGAGCCGGAACCCGAGCCCGAGCCGGAGCCGGTAGCCGTGCGGGCTTCCGCGGCCCGCACCGCGCCCACGTCGTACGACGCCAAGCGCGGTGCCGGCTGGATCGGCCCGATCGCGGGGCTGATCGCGCTGGCCTGCGCGGCCGCGGTCGGCTGGCTGGCCTACCAGGGGACCATGCTCGATCAGGTCAACGCGAGCATCGGGCTCACGGCCGCGGCGGTGGTGGCTCTGGCGGTGGCGCTGCGCCGACGCTCGCAGACCTCCGAGGTGCACCTGGAGCGGGGCACCCTGCGGCTGCGCTTCGGCGACCAGCACCACACGTTCTACCTGAACAGCCCGAGCACCAAGCTGGAGATGACCGGGCGACCGGGCGACCGCGACTGGAGGGTGCAGGTGCTGCGGCGCGGCATGGCGCCGGTCACGATCGACGGAAAGGACGTGGACGCCGTAGCCTTCACCGAGACCCTGCGCCACTGGCGCCCCACCGTGTGACGGTCACAAGCTGCCGGACTTGTTCACGCGGTCGCTTCGCCCTGGGTAGCATCGGAACCCTCCCGGGTGTTCGAGGCACGCCTCCAACCACCCCCATCTGCAACCGAACAGGGTCCTGAAACCGATGACTGCTCCCTCGCCCTACACCGGCGCCACCGAACAAGCCGTCAAGCTCCGCCGGGACGCCGAGCTCGCGGCGGCGGAACAGGCTGCCGAGCGGCTGGTCGCGGAGGAGGTGGCCCGGGAGGCGATCCAGGCGCGCGCGGAGGCCGACCGGCTGGCCAAGGAGTACGCCGACGCGGCCTCGGTCGCCCACCAGGCCCGCGAGGAGGCGGAGCGCGCCGCCGAGCAGCACGCCCGCCAGCGCCAGCAGTCCGAGGAGCTGGCCGAGCGCGCCTCCCGGGCGCGCGAGTCCGCCGAGCGGGCCGCCCGTGAGCACGTCACCCTGGCCGAGACCGAGTCGTCCAAGCGCGAGTCCGCCGAGCGGCACGCCTCCGAGCTCGCCGAGCGGGTCGTCAACACGCTGACCGAGCGCGAGGCCGCCGAGGAGGCCGCCCGCAAGGCGGCGATGCTCGCGGAGGAGGCCCAGGCGGCCCGAGCCGAGGCCGAGCGGGCCGCCCGCGACCACGCCCAGCTCGCCGAGCAGGCGCTCGCCGAGCGCCTCGAAGCCGAGGAGCGGGCGCTCGCCCTCGCCGAGCAGGCCGCCCAGGCCGCCGACGAGTACGCCGCCCTGGTGCGCGAGTCGCAGCAGGAGCGCGAGATGCTCGAGCGCGCCGCGCGGGAGCAGACCGAGGCCCGCGCCGCCGCGGAGGCGGAGACGTCCCGGCACGCCCAGCTGGCCCAGGAGGCGCACGTCCTGGCCGCAGAGGCCGAGGAGCGGGCCCGCGAGGCGGCGGACAACGCCGCCCGGCAGGCCGACGAGCACGCGGCGTTCGCCCGGGTCGCCCTGGACGACCGCCGGTCGGCCGAGAACGCCGCCGCGGTCGCCGCCGAGGGGCGGCGGGCCGCCGACGAGGCCGCCGCCCAGCAGGCAGCGCTCGCCGAGCAGGCGTTCCTCGAGCGCACCCAGGCCGAGGAGCAGGCGCGCCAGGTCGCCGACGCCGCCACGGCCTCCGCGGAGGAGTACGCCACGTTCGTCCGCGAGGCGGAGGAGGAGCGCCAGCGGACGCAGGGCGAGGCGTTGGAGCAGGCCAGGGCCCGCGAGCAGGCCGAGCAGGACGCGCAGCGGCACGCCGAGGCCGCCCAGGCGGCTCATGAGGCCGCGACGCTGGCCGAGGAGCGGGCCCGCGAGACCGCGGAAGAGGCACGGCGGCAGGCCCAGGAGCACGCCGCGTTCGCCGCGAGCGCACTCGAGGAGCGCCGTGCGGCCGAGCAGTCCGCCGCCGAGCACACCGAGGCCCGCCGGCTCGCCGACGAGGCCGCCGCCCAGCAGGCCGCGCTCGCCGAGCAGGCGTTCCTGGAGCGCACCAGCGCCGAGGACCGGGCCCGCGAGATCTCCGAGGCCGCGACCGCCGCCGCCGAGGAGTACGCCTCGTTCGTCGCCGCCGCCGAGCAGGAGCGCAGCACTCTGCAGAGCGCCGCGCTGGAGCAGACCCGCGCCCGCACCCTCGCCGAGAAGGCCGCCTCACGGCACGCGAAGCTCGCCGAGGAGGCCCAGGAGGCCGCAGCCGACGCCGAGGCCCGCGCCAAGACCCTGGCCGATGCGGCCGCCGCACAGGCCGAGGAGCACGGTCAGTTCGCGGCCCGGGCACTCGAGGAGCGCCAGGCCGCCGAGCAGGCGGCGGCGGAGCAGGCCAGCCTCGCCGCTCAGGCCCACCGCGCCCGCCAGGAGGCGGAGGCGACCGCGCGGGAGCAGATCGACCTGGTGGCGGAGGCCAACCGCGCTGCGGCCGCCGGGCAGGAGCAGGCGGCGGCGTACGCCGAGGAGGCCCGGCTGGCCAGCCAGGCCCGCCGTTCGCTCGAGGAGGCGGCCAAGGAGGCGGCCCGCTCGCGGCTCGAGGCCGAGGAGTCCGCCCGCACCCAGGCGGCACTGGCCGCGTCGGCATCCGCCGAGCGGCGCGAGGCCGAGCGTCGGGTCCGCGACTCCCAGCTCGAGGCGGAGGCACAGATGGGCGAACACCGCGAGGCGCTGCGCCTCGCCCAGGAGCAGCTGGCGGGAGCCAAGCGCGAGGCCGCCGAGCAGGCACAGGCCCGCGCGGACGCCGAGCGCACCGCCGCCCGGCACGCGCAGGCGCGGGCGGAGGCCGAGACCCGCGCGGCCGACCTCGCGATCCAGCTGGCCGAGGCGCGGGCCCGCCTGGTGGCGGCGGCCCGGAGCGCCTTCCCCGCGGCGGCCGCGCAGGAGCGGGTCCCGGAGGAAGACGACCGCCCTCCGCCACCGGACCACCACGACCAGCTTCCTCCGCCGCCGGACGCACCCCCGGCCCAGGAGACCCCCACTACCGAGGCACCGACCCTGCCGCCCCCGCCCGCCGAGGGCCCGGACACCGAGGAGAGGTCGAAGCGGCACTGGTTTCGCTCGTCCCGGGCCCTGAGCGAGTCGAGGTCACCGCAGGCGGTGGCCACCCTGCCGCCACCGCCGTCGACGGCTCCCGAGGCCGAGGCCGCGGCGGTTGACGCGCCGGTGGCGCTGGCCGAGCCGTTGCTCGACCCCCTCGAGCGCAGCGGGCCCGATGCCGAGGAGCTGTTCACCGAGGAGGCCGTCGCCGAGGACCTGGCGACCGTCGAGCCCCTCGAGACCGATTTCGAGCCGGAGCTCGACGCGGTCGAGTACGAAGACGACGACGAGCCCGCCGGGTTCCTGGTGGAGGAGCCAGAGGCCGACGAGCAGGTCGACGCCGAGTTCGAGGACGAGGACGTCGAGGTCGAGTACGACGAGGAAGAGGACGAGTTCGACGAGGCCGAGCTCGACGAGGCCGAGGCCGACGTCGCGACCGAGGTCTCCGTCCTCGACGCGCCGATCCTGGTCGAACCCCTGGTCGAGGAGTCTCCGGAGGAGGTCGAGAACCTCGAGGAGGTCGACGACTTCGACGAGGCCCCCGAGGAGCGGACCGCCGAGCGGGTCTTCGCCGTGCCGCTCGACGACGCCCCCGAGGAGCAGACCGTCGAGCAGACCAACGTGGACCCCGAGTCGGCGCCGAGCCACGACGACGCGGCCACCGCCGTGCTCTCGGGGCTGCAACAGCACGACGACCTGGCGACCGACCCCGACTCGGGCCTGATGACCTACCACTCCGCCAACGCCAAGCGCGGGATCGGCCTGGTCGCCGGTGCCGTGGCCGGGCTCGGCGGGCTGTTCGTGGCGATCATGGCGATCCAGGGCAACCTGGTGACGCCGCCGGGCATCATCTCCGCCGTCATCGGGCTGGTGGCCCTGCTGGTCTTCCTGAGGCTCGGCGCGATGTCCAACAGCGTCACCCTGTCCGACGGGATGCTGGAGGTCGTCTTCGGCGACAACCGCCACAAGTTCGACCTGACCAGCGACAAGACCGTGGTCGAGGTGCAGGGCACCCCCGGGGACCGCGACTGGCGGATGATGCTCGTACGCCGCGGCCTCTCCCCCGTTGAGATCGACGCCCACGCGGTGGACCCGGAGCCGTTCACCGAGGCAATGCGCCAGTGGCGACCGAGCCTGTAGGAGACGAAGCACCACCGTCCCCGGCGGCTCCGGCCCGCGCGACCGGGGCCGCCGAGCTCCGCAGGTTGCGCGCCGAGCGCGACGCCCTCGAAGCGCGCGCCCTGGAG
>Ga0299913_10000511_pt1 | contig 25152 bp, 22 predicted proteins | sample RVTome_9_FD_201360 | JGI IMG/M metagenome (GOLD analysis project Ga0299913, IMG submission 201360) | Soil microbial communities from uranium-contaminated site in the Upper Colorado River Basin, Wyoming, United States - RVT155D38 (version 2) ... | reverse complement strand
TCGGCTCAATGCCGAGAACCACGCCGTGGCGCTCCTGATCGCCAATGCGCCGGATGCTATCCGTGGCTATGAGGACATCAAGATGGCGCGGGTGACCGAGACCAAAGAGACGGTGGCGAAGCATCTGGAACGCTTGACGTCTGCCCAACTATCAGATACCTTGTCGCTTCATCCCACAAGCTAAGTGCTGCGCACCGCAATTATTGACCGGGTTTGTTGCCGCGGGTTGGCAACCCGCTACCCAACTGAGCCGTCTTGAGAACCCGATGCTGAATGGCGAAATCGAGTACTAAGGTTCCAGCCAAAATTTTTCCCTCTCTTCGCCTTCGCCCTTTTGGGGAGAGGGCAGGGGTGAGGGGAGTTAACCACGATTTGGGTGCCGATGAGCTGCTCCTCCCCTGCCCATGACGCCAGTGACGCGCCCCGCATCGCCTATTTTATTTCGTCGCACGGCTTTGGCCATGCGGCACGCGCCGCTGCCATTATGGCCGCCCTGCAGGAGCGCAATCCTGCCATCCGCTTTGATCTTTTTACTCAAGTGCCGGAGTGGTTCTTCCGTGATTCCCTCCGCGGCGCGTTCGAGTATCACGATGTCCTGACCGACCTGGGTATGGTGCAACACTCCGCCCTCGAAGCGGATCTCGATGCCACCCTCCAACGTCTGGACGCTTTTTTACCGTTTGATCCGACCCTGATCCATGCTCTGGCACAGCAGCTCCGTGCCTTGGACTGCGGCCTGGTGATGTGTGATATTGCCCCGATGGGCATCGTGGTCGCTAAGGCCGTCGGGGTGCCGTCGATCTTGGTGGAAAATTTTACCTGGGATTGGATCTATCAGCCCTTTGCCGAGGCGTATCGCGGCATGCGGCCGCATATCCGCTATCTGCATGATATTTTTTGTGCAGCCAATTACCGCATCCAGACCGAACCCATTTGCGCTGTCCGTCCTGCCGCCCTGACGACCGCTCCAGTCTACCGCAAAGCGATGGCCCATGCGGCTGCAACGCGTTCACGCTTAGGGGTGCCGTCCGACGCCCGCGTCGTGATGCTCACGATGGGCGGCATTCCGGGGCAGTATCCGTTTGTGCAGCAGCTCATGGCGTATGCGGACCTGGTGTTTGTCATCCCCGGCGGCGCAGCCCAGCGACAGCACCAGGGAAATGTGATGTTGCTGCCGCACCGCTCTGAGTTTTTCCATCCTGATCTGGTCTATGCGGCGGATGCCGTCGTCGGTAAGGTCGGCTATAGCACGGTGTCGGAGGTGTATGCCGCCGGCATACCATTTGGCTATATCTTACGCGAAGATTTTCGCGAAGCGCCTGCCTTGGCGGCCTACATCGAGCAGCACATACCGGGATTACAGATCGAGCAGGCGCGGTTCAACACCGGCCAATGGCTCGCCTGTTTGCCCCAACTCCTCGCCTTGCCCCGCGCGACGCGTCAGGGTCCGAATGGTGCCGATCAAGTGGCGCAATTCGTCATGTCATTATGCCAAGACGGCGCGTCATAACCCCGCAGCCAGCATCATAACACGATGCTCTTGCTCTCGGAGGCGGCAAAACAGGTGAACGTCGCCTGTTGTTGATGCAGCCAGGACCGGCAGTGGGCCATGACCTGATCGATCTCGGTGTCGGAATGGGCGGGATCGTGATGATACAAGGCCAATCGCTTGACTCGGGCTTGTTGGGCAAGATGCAGGGCATCCATATAAGTTGAATGCCCCCAACCGAGGCGTTGCGGATATTCCGCAGGGGTGTATTGCGCATCCTGAATGAGCAAATCGGCATCCGCTGCCAAATCCAGCAACCGCGAGGGCTGCACCAAGTGCTGCGTCACCGGGTCAATGCCAAACGGCTCGTTGTCGGTCGCATACACCAGCACTTTGTCTTCCGCACTGAGGCGAAACCCCAGAGTCTGGCCCGGATGATTCATGGCCATGACTTCAATCGTCGCGCCGGGCAAGCGAAATACGCTGCCCTCGGTGAGCGGATTGAAATGCATTTTAGCCGCCATCGCGTGCATCGGAATCGGATAATACGGCCGGCGCATCTGATCACACAAAACCTGTTCGAGGGAATAATGCGCCTCTTCAGGTCCCAGAATGCACAGAGACGTACTTTCCATGAACGCCGGGGCAAAGAAGGGAAGCCCCTGGATATGATCCCAATGCATATGGGTCAAAAACAGATGGGCGTCAAGCGGTCCGGGCGCCGCCATCAAAGCGCCGCCAAGCATCCGGATACCGGTTCCGGCATCGAAAATGAGTAGGGTGCCGTCGTTCAGGCGCACTTCGACACAAGAAGTATTTCCCCCATAGTGCGCAGTTTGTGGGCCAGGTGAAGGAATCGACCCACGGGTACCCCAAAACGTTACTCGCATAGGCTATGATACCGACGCTTCAGACAGAGCAGGAAACCTCTGTACACGGTACGGACCGCACGCTCGGCGCCGTTTCCGCTACAGCAGGTTGCCCTCTCGTCGCCGTGTCCTGACGCAACAACTGATGATAGAGCTGCTGCGTGTGCTCTACAATACGAGGCCACGCGAAGGCCTGGGCGCGGCGATGCCCGGCTTGACTCATCGCCTGCCACGTGGAGGGGCTGGCCAAGACCTTTTGCACCGCCTCGGCAAACGCGGGCGCGTCGCCCACCGGTGCCAGAAACCCCGTCTGACCATCGAGCACGGTAGAGGCCATGCCCCCCACCCGTGAGGCAACGACTGGCGTTCCACACGCCATCGCCTCCAAGACCACCATGCCAAAGGATTCGTAATGCGACGGCATCACCAATACATCGGCGGCGGCATAGTACTGGGCCAAGACATCCTGCGGCTGAGCCGTAATAAACTGCACGTGGCGCATCAGTCCTAGACGCGCCATCAACGCTTGTAAACGCTGGCGCTCTTGGGTCTCATTTGGATCATCCGTATCCACACCACCGCCCACGATGAGCACCTGCATATCCGCATGCGCCCGGCGAACCAACTGGGCGCTTCTCAATAGCGTAGCAATTCCTTTCAAAGGCTGCAAACGGCCGACAAACAGCAAGATGGGAATGCCCGGCGGCAATCCCAGTTGGTGCCGCGCCTGCAGACGGTCCTGCAGGTAAAAAACGGCCGGATCCACCCCGCATGGAATCACTCGAATCGCCTCCGGCCTGACCTCGTAATCCTGCATCATGTGGTCTCGGCTCGCCTGACTTTCCGCCACCAGCGCATCGCTCTGCTGCAGGACCTCACGCTCCACCTGCAAACGCGTTAGTGGCTCCCGTTCCCAGGCTTGCTGCACCGCCGAATTCTTCGGATAGGCCAGGGTGTGCGACATGTGCACCATCGGAATATGCAACGTCTGACGCAGCCGCAACCCCACCCAGCCAGACAGCCAGTAATGCGTGTGCAGCAGGTCATAGCGCAACTGGTGCGTGCCCATAAACGTCTCGACCCGCTGCAAAAACTCGGGCAGATGATCCAACACCCGATGCTTCGTGTAGGGCTCCGGCGGACCGGCATTGAGGTGGATGACGCGGGCTTGAGGGGCAAATTCGGTGATGGTCGGCATGCACGGATTCTGACGCCGGGTGTAGACATCAACCGCAACGCCCCGCGCGCTGAGATGCCGGCTCAGCTCTCGTACATAGACGTTCATACCGCCCGTCTCTTGTCCGCCCAGTGCCGCCAGCGGACAACTGTGCACACTGAACATGGCAATCCGGCGCAGTACCAGTGCTGGTAATTCGGCCCCGGTCATGAGCGCCATCCTGATACCGAACAAGCGGTGCGGGCCAGCAATTGGGAAAGCGGCTGATCGCTCGCCCCAAAGCGGTATTTGTAGCGTTCATTACCCCGCAGAAAGTCGAAGTGCGTGAAACGGCGGTCCACCGCATCGCGAATGCGGTCGGCAAATAACACAATACCCGCGCTGAGATGACCATAATCGGGATGGAAACCAGCATTATAGGCGGCATAGGTCGAGCCGTACGGAAGACCGCACAGGGCCGCGATCGCCACGTCATCGGCATAGAGCAGGGCCAATTCGAACCAGCCGCATGCGCCTAAGGCGTGGGCCAGATCCTGGAAAAAGGCCGCCTTGCCAGCCGTCATGAATTCCCGTTTGTCGGCTTGCTGGCTCATGCGATGCAGCGAAAAAAAGATCTCTAAATCCTCGACCAATGCGTCCACCTCGCGCGTCACGCGGCAGTGCAATCGCACCGAGGTTTGGGCGCGCCGTAACTTGCGGCGCAGTTCGTGGCGATCCTTACTGCGCAGAGTCGCGAGATACGCCTCCCACTCCGTTGGCAAATCGATCGTCGGACACGTCTCGACTGTCTCAATCTCCACCGTCAGGCCATGCGCTGCAAGCCCCTGATGCAACAGCTCTGGCGCCAGTGAGTGCGACGACAGATTGATCAGCTCCAGATCGCCCTCATCGCCCACCGCGTCCAGCATAGCCGGCACCAGTGCCGCCCCGACTTGCGAGACGTATGCCGGATCGACCAGGACATCGCAATAATCACAGACGTCGAGATCACCCACAAACGACAGGCGGCTCAGCCCCTCTATCTCACGGTCGAGCATCAAAGGCGCAAGCCCCCGCAAGACGCCGTCATCAGAGCGCACCGCGAACAGACACAACTGGCGGTCACCGGCAAAGTGCCGCCACCAGATGTCTTGCCATTGCGGGGTCAAAAACACGCTCTGAAAAGGCATCTGCGCTAACAAGTGGAGCCATTCGTCCCGTAAGCCGTGGAAGGCAGCGGCATCCGTCAATGTGACAACATCCATAGGTATCCTCAAGTTCGGCCTCAGATGGAGACGGCAGATCGGCATCAGGTGGTGATGAGATCGACCCCTTCAGCCTCAGACAAACGCGGCTGATACGTGTAACGGCCAAAGCCGAGCAGGGTCGAGTACGTAACCCGCTGGAATTCCACAAAACCGGCCTTTTGTACGCCGCGAATCGAGGCAATATTATCGCTCATGACAAAAATCAACGCGCGCCGCAGACCCGCTTCCCGGCTGTGCTCCAGGATGCGATACATCAGCGCTGGGTAGAGATTACGGCCACGATGCGCCTCAAAGGTGAACGCATCATAGAGATACACCTCATCTGGACGCGGCCGGATGAGACATCGAATTTCACCAATCTCCACCGCATCACGTGTCACCCAACAGTAGGACACGATGCGGTCTGCGTGTTGCGCCGTCCAAAACGCCTCGCCCCGATCCAAACGCCCCCGAAAGAGATGTCGGTCGGTCATGTGAGCCGTGTGGGGTTGCGTCTCCCACGACGCGGCATCGAGCACCCGATACGCGACGTCAAGGCGCGCCTCACACACCGGGAGCTGGGCGGTCTTTAACTCAACCTCAAACAGGCATAATGTTTTTTTGCTCATGAGTGATGCCATGTGTTCGAATCATCCCGGACGCCGCCGCCGGGCCCGGCTACATCGGGACCATATCGGGGTTAGGGCAGTGGATCTTGACTCAGGATGGCCTGCATCTTGTTGAGCTGGCTCCAGGTCTTAGTCAGCCGGTTCTGAATGTGCTCAAGCGTATACCGGCAAAGCGCGATGCGCCGCGCCAGGTGCTTTTCCGCATCGCTGGCCGGCTGCAGACGGGCGAACACACCTTCCTGGATCTGAGCATGTGCAGGAGACAAGTCGCGGCTTAGTGCGTCATCCATCATCTCTGGCTTCCTTTATCTATCTGAACAATCTCCTACACGCAGGCCGATCACGCCTTCAGGAAACCTGCTTCGCCCACGCCGTGCAGAGCCAACCGGCGCAAAAAATCAAGGTTGCAGCTAGACTCCAAAAGAGCAGCGTCCACATGTCCGCAAAACCGACGAAAAGCAATAACACCCACCAGATTAACAAGAGACCCAATCCCTGCAAGACACGGCCGATCCAGTACGCCAGACGCCCTATCCCACGGGGACGCCGCGCCACGGCCTTGTCTGCAACGGTTTGATCTTGAGGCATTGGGTGTCCCATTGTTCTGGAGCGTCGCGCCCACGCCAGATAAACTCGTGCCATTTAGACTCTTATTCCATCGGTAGAATGAGAGTGACAAAATCAGGCTCTGCATCCATGCATGTGCCCATCTTATGCGGCTCACTCTCTAAAATCAAGTGGAAAGATCAGCGCACCGCCACTGCAATATCGCGGATATTCGCTTGTCGCACATGGCCCAGAATATCGATGACTCGGCCGTAGGGCAGGCGCTTATCCGCCCGGATGATGACGGATCGCTGCCGCCCCGGCTGCGCCTGCTGTTGTAACTGCTGGGTCAGATTTTCCAGTTGCACCGCCTGGCCGTCCAGACGCAGCGCCCCTTCGCGCCCCAATTCGATCACATGTTGCTGCGCGTCGCGCACCACTTCTGCCGCCTGCGTGTCCGGTAATTGGATATCCAAGCGTTTGCTAAAATCGACGAAGGTCGTGGACACCATGAAGAAAATGAGAAGTAAAAACACAATATCCGTCATGGACGTCAACTCAAGTCGCACCTCGTCTTCTTGCCCAGGGGGTCTAAAGCGCATCCGTCTGCTTCTCTACGGGTAGGGTCCGCGTTCGTTGGATCGTCAACTCTTCCAGCAGTTCCATCGTTACCGCTTCCATGGCGGTGATGAGCTGATCGGCACGGCCGCGAAAAAAGTGGAATAAGGCTAACGCCGGAATACCCACGAGGAGACCGGCCGCCGTGGTGATCAAGGCTTCCGAAATGCCACTGGCGACCAACCCCGGATTGCTGGTTCCGGCGGCCGCAATGGCATTAAACGCCTTGATCATCCCCATAACGGTGCCAAGAAAGCCGAGCATCGGCGCCAGATTGGCCACTACCCCCAGGCCCCGCACCCGGCTATTCAGCGCGTTGGCTTCGATTTGACCCGCGTTTTCAAGCGCTTTTTCCATCTCCGCCGGGTTGGATTGATGGCGCGTCAAACCCGCCCGCAACACGCGAGCCATGGCCACCGGATATTCGTCACAACTCTCCAGTACCGCCTTTAAATCCCCCCGGTAGACCGAGCGCCGAACATGCTCCAAAAACCGCGATGGGATAACCCGCTCGCGGCGCAGCGCCAAACTGCGCTCCAGCACCAACGCCACCACAATGATCGAGCATAACACAATTCCTCCCGCCGAAATCCAGGTAATGACGGGAAGAAGACTGCCCCCGTGGCGCTGCATCAGCTCGCCCAGAGACAGGGTAAACCCGTTCATGTGGCGACTCCTCTAGGCTACTGCCGCATGCCCATTTCCCCCGGCCGGGGACGGCATGGGCATTAGGCGACGCGAACGTTGCCGACCCCTAAAATGTCGTCCAGGGCATCGAGCAGGTCATGCGACGGTGTGACGCTGAGTTGATGACTCGCTTTCAGGCGAACGCGCTCGCCGTCGTCAAACGGCAAGGCCAGGATTACCCCCGCCTCGCCCGGTGATGTTTCTAACAGGTTGCGGATTTGCTGCAACCGCTCGCGATCCAATTGGGGCGAAACCGTCAGGGTCAAACTCCGGCACTCGCGCCAGGTCTCCTCTGATTGCAACGGCAAAATCCGCTGCGCGATCAAACGCCCCTCGCCGGAATCGCTTTCGACTTTACCCCAGATCAGCAAGGGCTCTTCACTTTCACACCAGACAATGCTTTGGCGATAGGTCTCGGGAAACACGATGACCTCGACATGGCCATAGAGATCTTCCAGGGTCAAAAAGGCCATGCGATCGCCTTTTTTGGTCAACTGCGTCCGTTGCTGCGTGATCACGCCACCGAGGGTTACCAGCTGATCCCCATGCATTTCGGTCAGCGTCTGGCTGGTGGCATTGGTGAGACGCTGCAGATGGGTTTGCACCGCCATCAGCGGATGGCTACTAATATAAAACCCCAAGGCTTCTTTTTCGTAGGCCAACGATTCGCTTTCACTCCACACCGGCATCGGTTGTAACGAGAGCATTGTCGCTGCAGCCGGCGCTGACGCACCGCCAAACAGACTGATTTGGCCCTGCTGCCGGTCTTCTTGTTCGCGCTGCGCCCATTCCATCACCCGCGCCATGTTGCCCGCCATAGCGGCGCGGTGCATACCGAGACTGTCGAGGGCACCGCCTTTGATCAGGTTCTCGATCACTTTTTTGTTCACTTGCCGGTAATCCAACCGCTCACATAAATCGGCGAACGACGCAAAGGTGCCGTTTGCCTGACGCTCCGCTACCACTGACGTAATAGCGGCTTGTCCCACGCCTTTGATCGCGCCCAGGCCAAAGCGGATATTCTCGCCGCTCACGGTAAACCCGGCAAAGCCGTCGTTGATGTCCGGCGGCAGCACCTTGCAGCCGAGGTCGCGGCACTCGCCGATGTAGCGCATGACTTTGTCGGTATTGTCCATATCGCTGGTGATCAGCGAGGCCATGAACTCGCGTGGGTAATGGGCTTTCAGATAGGCCGTCTGGTAAGCAATCAAGGCGTACGCCACACTATGGCTGCGATTGAAGCCATAACCGGCAAAATAAGCGATGAGATCAAAAATCTTGCCCGCTTTGTCTTCCTGAAAGCCATTTTGCACGCATCCGTCAACAAAAAACTGCCGTTGCTCGGCCATGACTTCGGCATTTTTCTTGCCCATCGCTTTGCGCAACAGATCGGCCGCCCCGAGTGTGAAACCGGCCAGGGTGGCGGCGATTTGCATAACTTGCTCTTGGAACACGATGACGCCATAGGTCGAGCGCAAAATCGGCTCCAGCTCCGGCAGATCATAGGTAATGTCGCGGCGTCCGTGGCGCCGGTCGATAAAGTCGTCCACCATGCCACTGCCCAGCGGACCCGGACGGTACAACGCCACTACCGCCACCAGATCTTCAAATACCGAGGGTTGCAACTTGCGCAACAGATCGCGCAAGCCACTGCCCTCGAACTGAAACACGCCCATGGTGCGGCCATCGGAAATCAAGCGGTACGTCGACTCATCATCCAGCGGCAGGTGCTCGATATCCACCTCCACGCCATGATTGTCCCGAATCATCTGGACGGCATTGTGCAACACGGTGAGCGTGCGCAAGCCCAAGAAATCCATCTTCAGCAGGCCCATGCCCTCTACATCGTCCATGGTATACTGCGTGACGATTTCATCGCCCTTGGTGCTTTTGTAGAGTGGCACCACATTCATCAGCGGCTGCGGCGAAATCACCACCCCCGCCGCGTGCACCGAGGCATGCCGCGTCAGGCCTTCCAAACTCAGCGCCGTCTCAATCAGTTGCCTCACTTTTGGATCACTCTCTTGCAACTCACGCAAGCGTGGCTCTTCTCGTAAGGCATCGTTGAGCGTTACGTTCAACCGATTCGGCACCAGCTTGGCAATGCGGTCCACATCGTTGTAGGACATGTCGAGGGTGCGACCCACATCGCGGATGACCCCCTTGGCCAGCATACTGCCGAAGGTGATGATCTGCGCCACACTGTCCTTGCCGTACTTCTCGGTAACGTACTGAATCACCTCGTCGCGCCGGTCCATGCAGAAATCAATGTCGATATCCGGCATGCTCACCCGTTCGGGATTTAAAAAGCGCTCGAACAACAAATCGTATTCCAGCGGGTCGACGTCGGTGATGCGCAAGGCATACGCCACCAAACTGCCGGCGGCCGAACCGCGTCCCGGTCCCACCGGGATGCCTTGCTCACGGGCATAGCGGATAAAGTCCCAGACGATTAGAAAATAACCGGGATAGCCGCAATCCCGAATAATCCCCAGCTCTTTGTGCAAGCGCTCGCGATACTCGCTTTCCGGCCGGGGCAGCGTGCCGCGGCGCTGCCGGTGCGCCTGCAAGCGCATGTCCAGGCCGTCCTGCGACACGTGTTCGAGATAGGCGTCGAGCGACATCCCATCCGGTGTTTCATAATCCGGCAACATGAGGTCATCAAAGGGGAGCTGCATATCGCAGCGGTCGGCAATCGCCAGCGTGTTGTGGCAAGCTTCCGGGAGTTCGTGGAACAGCTCGTACATCTCCTGCGGCGTTTTGAGATAAAACTCTTGCGGGTAATACCGCATGCGTTGCGGATCGGTGGCGCTTTTCCCGGTGCCAATACAGAGCAGGATATCGTGCGGCGCGGCATCGCCCTTGTGCAGGTAATGGCAGTCATTGGTCGCCACCAGCGGCAAGTTTAACTCTTTGCTGAAGGCGACGAGCTGTTTGTTGACTTTCATTTGCTGATCCACGCCATGCGCCATGAGTTCGAGATAAAAATTATTCGGTCCGAGAATCTGCCGGTAGCTATCGGCAACCGCGACCGCTTGTTTGACATCATCGTGCATGATGTGGCCATTGACCTCACCCTTGAGACAGCCCGACAGGCCGATCAGCCCTTCGGCATGCTCGGCCAGCAAGTCCTTATCAATTCGGGGCTTGTAATAAAACCCCTCGATATAGGCCTTGCTGAGTAAGCGGGACAGGTTCTGATAGCCGCGAAAATCCGTGGCGAGAAGCGTGATGTGATGCGCCGCCCCACCGCGCTCGGTCATGGTCCGTTCGAAGCGCGATGTCGGTGTGATATAGGCTTCGCAGCCCAGAATCGGGTTAATCCCCCGCTGTTTGGCCGCTTTGTAGAATTTCATCGCCCCGAACATGTTGCCGTGGTCAGTCATCGCCACCGCGGGCATGCCGAGTTCTTGTGTCCGGTCGAGGAGATCGTTGATCCGATTGGCTCCATCTAACAAACTGTACTCAGTATGCAAGTGTAAATGGACAAAGCTATCTTGAATCATGCCGCTCCTCATGCAAGCATTAGTCGTGAAACAGCCCTCTGGAGAGATGAGGCGACCGCATCCCAGACCGCCTTATTCTGCCATTGTTTTGGCCCCAAATTTACTATCAAATAGACGGGTAGGTGCGTTGCGTCGAATGACTAATCGATCTGATAATTGGGGGCTTCCTGAGTGACGATGACATCGTGCACGTGGCTCTCGCGCCAGCCGGCATTGGTCACTCGGACAAAGCGGGCGTCCCGACGCAAGGTATCGATCGTCGGACAACCACAATAGCCCATCCCGGCGCGCAGCCCGCCAACCAGCTGGTAGACGACATCCGACAGCGTGCCTTTATACGGAATACGGCCTTCTACGCCTTCGGGCACTAATTTGCTCAGTTCTCGCTCGTCACCCTGAAAATAGCGATCGCCACGTCCCCCAGCCATGGCCCCGAGGGAGCCCATACCCCGGTAGACTTTATAGCTACGGCCCTGATACAACACACGTTCACCCGGACTCTCTTCCGTACCGGCAAACAAACTGCCAATCATCACCGAATGCGCCCCCGCCGCCAGGGCTTTGACGACATCACCGGAATACTTGATGCCGCCATCGGCAATGATGGGAATGCCGTACTGCTCCCCCACTCGGGCGCACGCCGCAATCGCCGTGAGTTGCGGCACGCCGGTGCCCGCCACCACGCGCGTCGTACAAATGGACGCTGGCCCCATGCCGACTTTAACGGCATCGGCCCCCGCGTTGATGATATCCCGCGTGGCTTGCGCCGTCGCCACATTGCCGCCGATTACCTGTAGTTCGGGCTCGGCTTTTTTGACTTCTTCAATCGCCGCCAGCACATTAGTCGAATGACCATGAGCACTGTCCACCACCACCACATCAACGCCACAGCGCACCAATTCCGCTAGGCGTTCATGGCGCTCCGGCGTCAATCCGATCGCCGCCCCGACCCGCAGCCGCCCCAGATCATCCTTGCAGGCATGCGGGTATTTTTTACGCTTCTCAATATCTTTGATCGTGATGAGCCCGGTGAGATGGTAATTTGCATCCACCACCAGAAGTTTCTCAATGCGGTGCGCATGCAGCAAGCGCTGCGCCTCGTCGAGGCTCGTCCCCTCCGACACCGTCACCAAATGGTCCTTGGTCATCAACTGCTCAATCGGCTGCTGCATATCCGTCACAAAGCGCAGATCCCGGTTGGTCAAGATCCCCACTAACTTGCGCCCCTGGGTGATCGGAATACCCGAGATGCGGTAGCGCGACATTACCTCCAAGGCGTCCTGTACCAATTGGTTCGGCGCCATGGTAATCGGATCGACAATCATGCCGCTCTCGGAGCGTTTGACCTTATCCACCTCAGCCGCCTGCGCCTCAATGCTGAGATTTTTGTGCACAATCCCAATCCCGCCTTCCTGCGCCAGGGCAATCGCCAAACGGGATTCTGTCACCGTATCCATGGCGGCACTGAGCAAGGGAATCGTGAGTGGCAACTGATTGGTGAGGAGCGTCGAAACATCCGCCTCCCGCGGCATCACATCCGAGCGTGCCGGTTGCAGCAGGACATCGTCAAACGTCAAACCGATCGGTAATGGTTCTTCCAACATACCCATCCCCTTTGTTACCTTAGATCACTGTCGTCGACATACAAGCCGATGAAAATACGCATGCCTCAGAAGGTTATACTCATACCAACTGCGGTCCAAGTATCTAGTACGGCGTACCGCAACTGGTTCGTCGGTTGACTCAGTTGAATGTGCTGAACTTGCGGCGCTCAAACCGCCGACGGACTTTTGCCGGGGTGGACTAGCGGCGCAAGAATTTTTTTTCAATATCCGTCAATGCTACATTTAACAATACAGGACGCCCATGCGGGCAGGTGAATGGTCTCGGGGTTTGCGCCAAATCCTGCAGTAAGGCCCGCATCTCTTCCTCTTGTAACCGCTGATGCGCCCGGATGGCGCCGTGACAGGCCATCACCGTCACCAGGCGATGCAACACGCCGGGCACTCCCGGCGCGGCTTCCGCCGTATCCACCGGGGTTTCATCCGGCGCGGGCGCCCGCAAGACTTCTAGTACATCCATCAGAGCGGCGCCGTAATCGCGCTCCGCGAGCAAGGCAGGTACGCTATGCAAGCGATAGGTCCGGCCACCAAAGGGTTCAAGCGCAAAACCCAGATCGGTCAGACGCGGTAAGCAGGTGGTCAGCCAGTCCGGATCGACGCCACCCAGGTCGAGCTGCACCGGGAATAACAACTGCTGCGCCTCGGCGTGTGCCTGCTGCATTCTGGCAATCGTACGCTCATACATAACGCGCTCGTGCGCCGCATGCTGGTCGACAATAAACACGCCTTCGGGATACTGCACCAGAATATAGGTATCATGCAGCTGACCCAAAGGCCGCCCGTCTAACACGGCCCGGCCCTCGGCGGGATAACCGGCGCGTAGCCCAAGCTCTGCGGCCGCTTCGTCGACCGGCTGCTGAGACGTCGGTACAGGCGGTTTGACCCCGGTTGGAGGCAAAGCCGCGGGCCATGGCGGCAGGCCCGGCGAGGACCTTTCGGGCGCTTGCCACATTATGGGCACCTCGCGTGATGCGGACATCGCTTCCGCATCGGCAACGGCCGGCATCGAGGAGGGTCCCGAGAAACTCTCGTGCAACCGCTGTTGCAACAAGCGGCGCAGGCCGTCGTACACCTGCCGCTCTTGCCGAAACCGCACCTCCAGTTTTGCCGGATGCACATTCACATCCACTGCACTCGGCGGCAGGGTAAGAAATAAGAAGGCTACCGGATGCCGGTCGCGCGGCACCAGGGTACGATAGGCTTCGTACAAGGCATGGCTCAGCGCCCGACTCTGCACCGGCCGGCCATTGACAAAAAAGAGCTGCTGCCGGCGGGTGGCGCGATGAAACGTCGCCCGGGCCGTGAGTCCGTGAATCTGGAGGTCATCCGCCGCGAATTCAACGTCTAACAGATTCTCCTGCAAGCCGACGCCGAAAATCATATCGAGCCGGTCACGCAACGTCTTCGCCGGGGCTGCCTGGGTGTGCAACCGGCCGTTGAACCGCAGCGTCATCTGTACCTCCAACACCGTCAGCGCCAAGGCAGTGAAATGCTGCGTAATATGACTCGATTCCGTCGCTTGACTTTTGAGAAACTTGAGCCGGGCGGGCGTATTGTAGAACACATCCTGAATGCGGAACGAGGTGCCAGGCGGGGCGCCACAGGCTTCCACCGTCTCGAGATGGCCGCCTTCAATGACGACCCGCGTGCCCGCCACTTCCTGAGGACATCGCGACGTCAACTGCACCCGCGACACCGCCGCGATACTCGGCAGTGCTTCGCCGCGAAATCCCATGGTATGCAATGCGTCCAGGTCGGTTAAGCGGCGCAACTTGCTGGTCGCATGCCGCTGGAAACACTGCACCGCATCCTCGGCATCCATGCCGTGACCATCGTCATCCACCTGTACGCGCGTCACCCCACCGCCCTGGATCGTGACGTCAATGCGCCGGGCCTGAGCATCAACGGCATTCTCGATTAACTCTTTGACGATAGACGCAGGGCGCTCAATCACTTCCCCTGCAGCGATATGATTGATCACGTCTTCTGGCAGCGTCTGCACTCGGCCCACGATCGTCGACTCCTCCACAAGACCCATCTTTACTTAAGAGTGTAGCAGCCCCGTCGAGCCCGCAAAAGACTCGCAGCCATGACTAAGCATTCGCTTGCCGGCTGACGGAGACATATGCCATCTGCAACTGCGGCATCACGTCTTCCAGGAGCTTGGCTTCTTCTGCCGTCAAATTCCCCCGGGTTTTGTCGCGTAACATCATGAGGATATCGATCGTGTGTTTGGCTTGCGGCAAATCCAGATACCGCTGTTGGGTGGCCGGATCGGGCACCTGTCCCAGTAGCATCATCACCGTATTGGCGAGCATGACCACATAGGTGGAAAAATCAATCGTCAACTCCTCCTGCTGAGGCGGCAGCTCAGCTACGGCCGGCCGCTCCGCCGGAGGTGGAGCAGGGGGCGGCTTGGGTGGGGTCGCCGACGCCTGAGGCGGCGGAGTCCGCTCCGCCTCAGGCTGATTTGTTATCGCAGTCCGGTCCTCCGTCTCTCGCCGTTCCCCATCTTTGGTGAACAACCGCTTATCCGATACGACAAAACCTTGTTCGCGCTGTTCCTCCTCACGGTCCTGCGGCGCCATGATGTCCCTTCTCCTCCTGCGCAATCGCGGTGCAGTGATAATAGAGACGACGCTATGCGAGCGTCTCGCGGCTGATCCAACCGCCGCCCAGCACCGTGTCGCCGTCATAGAACACAGCTGCTTGGCCCGGCGTCACGGCAAACTGCGGCTCGCGGAAGACCACTCTCGCCCGGCTAGCATCAAGCGGTTCGACCGCCGCCGCTATCGGTTGATGGCGGTAACGAATCTGCACGGTGGTGGAAAGGGATTGGGCGGGCGGGGTACACAACCAATTGAGCCGCTCGACCGTACAGGCCTCAGCCATGGCCTCCTGACGCGAGCCGACCACGAGGGTGTTGTGCTCGGTTTGCACGTCCGTAACATACAACGGCTCACCTGCGGCAACCCCCAACCCCCGGCGTTGCCCCACGGTATAAAAGGGCAACCCTTGATGCTCGCCCAAGACCCGGCCCGACGCCGTTTGCATCGGGCCGGGCAGCGCCTCATCCGGAGTTAGGCGCGTGCGCAAAAACGCCCGGTAATCCCCATCGGGAATGAAACAGATTTCCTGACTTTCGGGCTTCTGCGCCACATTGAGGCGCAAACGCGCGGCGTGCGCCCGGACTTCGTCCTTGCGGTAGTGGCCCAACGGCAACAGCGTCTGACGGAGTTGCTCCTGCGTCAAGTCAAACAGAAAGTAAGACTGATCCTTGCCCGCATCGCGGCCGCGTTGCAGGTAGTAACGCCCATCCTCACCGCGGCTCACCGCGGCATAATGACCCGTCGCAATCCACTGCGCCCCGAGCTGCTGCGCCCGCTGCCGCAAGTGGGTGAATTTCAGATAGCGGTTGCACTGCACACAGGGATTTGGCGTGTATCCCTGCCGGTATGACTCGGTAAAATAATCGATCACGTGCGAACCGAATTGGGATTTGAAGTTGACGACAAAAAATGGAATGTCCAGTTGCGCCGCCACGCGCCGGGCATCCGACACGTCATCGAGAGTGCAACACGTCTTGTGGCGGGCTGCGGCGGTTTCTGGTCCGTCCCAGAGTTTCATCGTGATGCCGATGACGTCATAGCCCTGCTCGTGCAGCAGCGCTGCCGCCACTGAACTATCCACTCCGCCACTCATGGCTACGATCACTCGCTCGGACACGGCTCGATCTCCTTCACTACTCCACCGCTCAACAGGTATAGAGCGACAACTGCGTCTCCCCATAACGGCGCTCTTTCCAGCACGACCGGCCCAGCACCTCACCCGGAACCGCATGGTGCGCCGCATGTTGCCAGATCAGAACCCCGTGAGGCGCCAATAAAGCCATTCCTTGGAGCGCATCGAGAGTCATCTCCGCCAGGTCGGAGGCATAAGGCGGGTCGAGGAACAGCAGATCAACCGGTGCGACTGCGATTACCTGTTGCAGGGCCTGCGGTAATGAGGCCATGATGATCGTCGTCTGATCGACTACCGCGCAGCGCTGAATATTATCCTGCAGCACGGCTACGGCGTGGTGATCTTGCTCCACAAACATCACCTGACGGGCGCCGTGACTGAGAGCCTCTAATCCGACACTTCCTGTGCCGGCAAAGAGGTCTACGAAGATAGCATTCCCCATCAGCGGACGCAACATGTTAAACAACGCTTGCCGCACCCGACCACTGGTCGGGCGCACGCCTAAGCCTGGCACCGATTGCAACCGGCGGCCATTGAAGCGGCCGCCGCCAATGCGGAACGGTTGCGTCTTGTTCCGGTTCGACAGGGACGTTCGCGACGACATGCAAATAAGCCCTACGATGTGGCCAGAGCCTGCACCACCTCTTTGGCGCTGTAGGTGATAATAATATCGGCGCCTGCCCGTTTAATGCCGGTCAGGGCTTCCAGCATCGCGGGCATTTCATCCAGCCAACCCAGGCGCGCCGCCGCCTTGATCATGGCGAACTCGCCACTCACGTTATACGCCACCAGCGGCAAGTCCGTCATCTGCCGCACGCGGCAGATGACATCGAGATAGGGCAAGGCCGGTTTCACCATCACCATATCCGCCCCCTCTTCAATATCGAGCCGCACTTCGCGCAGCGCCTCCCGCGCGTTGGCCGGATCCATCTGATACGAGCGGCGATCGCCGAACTGCGGGGCCGAATCGACCGCGTCGCGGAAGGGACCGTAAAAACTCGACGCATATTTGGCGGCATAGGCCAGGATCGGCACGTGCGTGTGCCCCTTGGCGTCGAGAGCTGAGCGGATGGCGCCGACGCGCCCGTCCATCATATCCGATGGGGCCACGATATCTGCCCCGGCTTCCACATGGGAAAGCGCCGTGCGGCAGAGCAAATCCAGGGTCAGATCGTTGACGATCCGCTCGCCCTCCACCACGCCGCAATGACCGTGATCAGTGTACTCACACAGGCACACATCGGTTACCACTAACAGCGATGGCGCCGCTTTTTTGATCGCCTGCGCCGCCTGCTGAATCACCCCGCTCGGGCTGTATGCTTCCCGGCCCACCGCATCTTTGCTCTCGGGCAATCCGAACAGCAACACGGACGGAATGCCCAGATCGGCTATGTCACGCACTTCTTCCGCCACCTGATCGACTGACATGTGGTACTGCCCCGGCAGCGAGCCAATCTCCTCGCGAACCCCGTGGCCCGGGGTCACAAACAACGGCAAAATAAAATCTTGCGGTGCCAACGTGGTCTCTTGCACCATGCGGCGCAGCGCGCCATGTTCACGCAACCGGCGGGCACGATAGGTCGGAAAACGCATGATCTGTCTCCTGTTATGGCAGTGCGCAGTCTTACGCCAAGCGCGTTAAACGCTCCAGAATATCGCGGGCGCCATCGGCCAGCATCTGCTCGGCCAACTGCCGGCCCAGCGCCTCGGCTTCCGACGCCGGTCCGCGAACCTCCCGGCGCAACACCTGGTCCCCTTGCGGGGAGCTCACGAGTCCGCGCAGATGCAAGCGCTCTCCCTCCCGCTGTCCCAAGGCGGCAATCGGCACCATACAGCCGCCGCTCAAATGCGCCAGGAAGGAGCGCTCCGCTGTTACTGCTTGTGCGGTCGCCACATGGTGCAACGGCGCCAGCAGCGCATCAATATCGTCACCCGCTCGGCTCTCTACCGCCAGGGCGCCCTGGCCGACGGCCGGCAACATCCCCTCAATGGGCAACAACTCGGTAATTTCCGCCTGCAATCCCAGACGCATCAACCCGACTGCCGCCAACACCAGGCCGTCGGCCTCGCCGGCGTGCAGCTTGCGCAACCGCGTGTCCACATTGCCGCGAATGTCGCACAGTTGCAGGCCTGCGTGGTGTTCCAACAATTGCGCCTGGCGGCGCAGGCTGCCCGTACCAATGCGCCACGACGCCGTGGCCTCAGCCAACTGGCGCCCCTCGCGCCCGACAAAAGCATCGCGCACCTCGGCCCGTTCGGGAATGGCGCCAAAATGCAAACCGGGCGGCAATTCCGTCGGCATATCTTTCATGCTATGCACCGCCAGGTCGATCTGCCGGCGTTCGAGTGCCGCCTCAATTTCCTTGACAAACAATCCCTTACCACCGATCTGCGAGAGGGGATCGCGGCGGTTGCGATCTCCTGAGGTGCGAATGACCACCACTTCCGTGCGCAAGCCGGGATGCTGCTGTTGCAGCGCCTGCGCCACCCAACGCGTCTGCCACAGGGCCAACGGACTGCCGCGGCTGCCGAGGCGAAGCGTATCGGAAGACAACGTAGCAGCGCTCATATATCGAGCTCGAATAGGTGGCGCACGAGTTGGACATAATCGCGCAGCCGCCCCTGGCTGGCCGATCGTTTTAAATTGACTGTAGGCGGGTGTAACAGCTTGTTCACAAGCCCCGAGCTCAGGGCCTCAAGAGCACGCCGTTGGCGATCGTCCAACGGCCCGAGTTTAGCCATGGTCCTCTCCAGTTCGGCATGCCGTACCTGCTCCGCCCACTGGCGCAGCGCCACAATCGTCGGCACTGCATCCTGCGCTTCGAGCCACTGCTGAAACTGCCGCACCTCACGCCACACGAGTTCCTCGGCCGCCACCGCCTCCTGCTCACGCCCGCGGCGATTGGTCTCCACCACGTGCTGCAGATCGTCAATATCATAGAGGAAGACGTTTTCCAGAGTGTTCACGGCCGCCTCGATATCGCGCGGCACGGCAATATCAATAAAGAACATCGCCCGGCCTTTGCGGGCTCGCATCACCTCCTGCACCATCGGCTTGTCGATCACGGGCTGCGGCGCCGCGGTCGAACTCACCACAATATCGGTGTGGATGAGATGCTCCGCCATATTCTCCCAAGGGATCGCCTTGGCTTGCAACGCTTGCGCCAGCCGCACCGCCCGCTCGTGCGTGCGGTTGGCCACAAACACCCTGGCAACGCCCTGCCGCACCAGATGCCGGGCTGCCAGTTCCGACGTTGCGCCGGCACCCAATACCATCACCGTGCGCCGTTGTAAGGTTTCAAAGATTTTTTTGGCCAGTTCGACCGCCGCATAACTCACCGACACCGCATGATCGTTGATGCCGGTCTCGTGGCGCACGGCCTTACCCACGCTCAGCGCCCGGTCGAACAGGTGATGAAACACCGCGCCGGTGCGGCCCGCCTCACGCGCCGCCAGATACGCCGCTTTCACCTGACCGAGAATTTGCGGTTCGCCCACTACGAGCGAGTCCAAACTGGCGGCGACGCGAAACAAGTGGCGTACGGCATCCATCTCGTGCCGCGGCACGAGATGCGCCTCAAAGGCCGATGGCGACACCCCGTGGTAGGTGGATACAAAGTCTGTACAGGCAGCTACAACAGCGTCCGTATCGCGCGTTTCCAGATAAAATTCCACCCGATTGCACGTCGATAGAATCACCAACTCCTGCAGGGCCGGATGGTGAAACCGCGCCAGCGGCTCGGCCAAATCCGTCTCGGCGATCGCCAGTTGCTCGCGCACCGCGACCGGAGTGGTTTTATGGTTGAGACCGACACAGACAATCGCCATAGGCTACGCTCGTATCCTATCCCTTACGACTCCCTTATGACCCGGGAGATGACGACGTATGGACCACATAAGACGCCAACACGAGTAAAAAACCCGTGACCGCCGCAAACGCCGCCTTTTTGCCTTGCCAGCCGAGCCGATACCGCCCGCCTAGGAGCAGCACATACAGCGCCCAGGCCAAGAGGAGCGGCAGCGACGTGACACTCCAGTTGAGATACGACCCGCGCACGGCTTTGGCCCACACGGAGCCGGTAATCACGCCCTGCGTCAACAACGGCAAGCCCAGCACCAGGGCGCGGGCATTGAGTTCATCGAGCACCCACAGCGACGGCAACCGTTGGTACAGCACCCCGGGATGTTTCGACTTCAGTTGCCGTTCCTGAATGAGATACATCACCCCGGCACAAAACGTCAAGGCCAGCGCCGCATAGCCCAGCACCGCCAATACGATGTGGACGATGAGTAACCCATTCTGAAACGCCGATGGCAAGGGCATCACCGCCGCGACCGGCACGCTCGACACGGCGACTGCGAGGAAGACCAAGGGGATCATGAACGATCCCAGGGCTTCGATGCGGTAGCGCCACCAAGTCAGCACATAGCCGACGCCGAGGGCCCAGGCCAGGAGGGTCAAGGACACCGACACATCGCTCCAGACGCGCCACGATTGCGTCACCAGGCGGTGGCCGAGCAAAAGGGTTTGCAAGCCGAGTCCGAGCCCCACTAATCCTTGCGCCACTAGGAAGAACCAGCGGTGCCGCACCCCTAAGTAGCACCAGAAGCCCAACGTGGCGAATAAATATGCGAGTAGTATAACGTGAAAAAGAATACTATTCATGTTCTGGTGCGAGGCGCCGTGGGCCGCGCCCGAGTCCAACATTGCTGTTTTGCTAGGTTCACGAGCAGGAGTGTCGCCCGGAGTTTGTCCCCGCTCGCCCTCGGGATGGCCCGATCCCCTCCCCGTCTTCTGCCGTGATCATAATCCGGATACCGGCCGATCGCCACTGCGATGTAGTTGTTAAGTGTATATAGTTCAGGAATCTGCCGCGATTGTCAAGGTGGAGGGGGGGGTAAAAAGGTCGAAATGAAATGAGGGTCAAAGTCGCGACAAATTTAATAAACCGAAGTAAATACAGTGTATTATGAGAATTATGAGTCCTTGACACCCCCTGCTGAGTGTGGTAGGGTTAGCATCATATCCATGATACCGAGGGAGTTTCACATAGGAGAGGATCTACGAATGGAAGAGGTCCCCAAAAAAGATGAGCGCAAAGGGTTCGTCCGTGACACAATGCGCAAATTCTCAATCCATGTACCGCGCTCGGAAGGGTCATTCCAGAATAAACTCTCTCAATATGATGTTGAGCTTACCGAGTTACAGGAACAATTACGCCGTGTCGAGCATGAATCCGAGACGATTGCCCGGCATCTTGAGCAAACACTCAGTCAATACGAAGCCCTCAAACGTAAGTACTACCAAATTAATGAACAGCGGGGACAGGGTAAGAAACAAAATGAAAAACTAGTCGCCGCATTACAAGAAGCGAAAGAGCAGATTAACTCCCTCAAAAAAGAGGTGGAAAAGCTGTGTGCGCCGCCCAATAGTTATGGGGTGTTTCGGCAGCGCAACAAAGACGGCACGGTCGATATCGATCTCGATGGCCGCCGCTTAAAAGTCATGGTGCATCCGAAGTTGGAGACATACGACTTCGAGCCCGGCCAGTTGCTAGCGCTGAACGAATCGCTCAATGTCATCGATCTGAGCGACTACGAAAACCGTGGCGAAGTGGTGCGGCTGAGGGACCGGCTGGACGAGGGTCGCGTCCTGGTGACCGGCCGGGCAGACGAGGAGCGGGTGGTGGTGTTGACCGAGCCCATCCGCAATGTGCATCTCGACGTGGGCGACAATTTGCTACTTGAGCCGCGTTCGAATTACATCCTGGAAAAGCTGCCGAAGTCGCAAGTGGAAGAGGTGATGTTGGAGGAGGTTCCCGACATCAGCTACCAGGATATCGGCGGGCTCGACGCGCAAATCGTCGATTTGCGCGACGGCATTGAGCTGCCCTATCTCTACCCGGACGAATTTCGCGAGCATCAATTGCGGCCGCCCAAGGGGGTGTTGCTCTACGGCCCACCGGGCTGCGGCAAGACGCTGATTGCCAAGGCGGTGGCAAACAGTCTGGCGAAGAAATTTGCCGAACGCGCCGGGCTTGAGGAAGCCCGCAGCTACTTCCTCAATATCAAGGGGCCGGAACTGCTCAACAAATACGTCGGCGAAACGGAATCGAAGATCCGGGAAGTGTTTAAGAAGGCCCGGGAAAAGGCGAATAACACGACGCCGGTGATCGTTTTTTTCGACGAGATGGATGCGCTCTTCCGGGTGCGGGGTTCCGGGATTTCGTCGGATGTTGAGATCACCATCGTGGCACAATTTTTGTCGGAACTCGACGGCTTGGAATCCCTCGAAAATGTCATTGTCATCGGTGCCAGCAACCGGCAAGATCTGATCGATCCGGCGGTGTTGCGGCCCGGCCGCCTCGATATCAAAATCAAAGTGGATCGGCCCACGCGGGAGGCCGCTAAGGACATTTTTTCCAAGTATCTGGTGCCGGAATTGCCACTGCATGAGGAAACGCTGCAGCAGACCGATAGCGACCGGCAAGCGGCGGTGGAGTGGCTGATTGACCAGACCTGCGAACACATGTACAGTGCGCGGGAGGAAAATAAGTTCCTGGAAGTGACCTATGCGCGGGGGGATAAGGAAACGTTTTACTTCAAAGATTTCGCCAGTGGCGCCATGATCGAGAACATTGTGGCGCGGGCCAAAAAGTCGGCTTTGAAGCGCTATTTGGCCAACGACGGCAAAGGCATTAAAGTCCAAGACCTCTTTGACGCCGTGCAAGGAGAATTTCGCGAAAACGAAGATCTGCCGAATACGACCAATCCGGACGACTGGGCGCGCATCTCCGGGACCAAAGGGGAAAAGATTATCAACATTCGGACCCTGGTCGGTTCGAAGAGCCCGAACACGCAGTCGATTGAGGATATTGCGCCAGGACAGTATCTCTAAGCCCGTTCCAGAGGCCGTCGTGTCCGTCACACATGTGTATGTGGATCCGCCCCTATGCCTCGATTGCGGTCCCCGTGCAGGTCGTCTGTCGCCAGGCTCATGGAGGGCTTATGACATCGTCTATGATAATTGGTTCGGAAACGGAATATGGCCTTACCGTGCAGAATGATCCGGAGTTCGATTCGATTGCCACCGCGCTGTTGCTGGTCAATAGTTATAACGCGGATCAGTCGCTGAAGCTGTTGTGGGATTACGATCAAGAGGACCCACTGGTCGACGCCCGGGGCTTCGAGCTCGAGGACGAATACGACATTCCCGATCAGCAGGACAACATGGCCATTAATAAAGTCCTGCCCAATGGGGCGCGGTTCTACGTGGATCATGCCCACCCGGAGTTTTCGACCCCGGAATGTTCTAATGTGCTGGACCTATTGCGTTATGAAAAAGCGGGCGAGCACATCCTGAACCTGAGCCGTATCGGCGCCAATCAGCTCCTTCCCGCCGGCCGTAGCGTCATCATCTATAAAAACAATAGCGATCAAAAGGGCAACAGCTACGGCTACCACGAAAATTATCTCATGGACCGGCGCACGCCGTTTCAAACCATCGTGGAGCAGTTCACCCCGTTTTTGATCTCACGGCAAGTCTTTTGCGGCGCCGGTAAAGTGGGCTCGGAAAACGGCACGGATTACGTGCCGTATCAGATCTCGCAACGCAGCGATTTTTTCGAGACCGAAATTGGGCTTGACACGATGGTCAAACGCCCGATTATTAACACCCGTGATGAGCCCCATGCGGACCGCGAGCGCTACCGCCGCCTGCACGTCATCATCGGTGATGCCAACATGTCGGAGTACACCACTTATCTCAAAGTGGGAACGACGATGCTGATGCTGCACATGATCGAAGACGGCTTTCTCACGGAGGATTTGGAGCTGCGCAATCCGGTGCGGGCGCTGCAAGCCGTGTCGCGCGATCCGACCTGCAAGTTGCCCGTGCAACTGAAAAACGGCAAGCAACTGACGGCGGTGGAGATGCAGTGGTGTTTTCACGAAGCGGCGCAGCGCTATGTGGCGACGCATCCCGATTGCAATCCAACTTATCCGGATATTTTGGTGGAATGGGGATTGGTGCTAGAACGTTTGGCGGCGGATCCGATGCAGCTGTATCGTGAAATTGACTGGGTGATGAAATTGCATCTCCTGACCAATTATATGGATCGCCGCACCAGTGATTGGGACGATCCGCGGATTGCCATGATGGATCTGCAATACCACGATGTGCGTCCGGATAAGGGCCTGTACCATGTCCTCGAGCGCAGTGGCGCGGCGCGGCGCATGCTGACGGATGAGGACATCATGCGCTCCATGGAAGAGCCGCCGGAGGATACGCGGGCGTATTTCCGAGGCCAGTGTCTGAAAAAATTCAAAAATCAAATTTTCGGCGTCAACTGGGATTCGATTTCGTTTAACCTGGGTGAAGGGCCGATTAAACGCATTCTGATGGAGGAACCCACACGCGGCACGAAACAGCACGTCGAACAGTTGCTGGAACGTTCCGAGACCGCGGCAGACCTCGTTGCCAATATTACTACGTAGCCCCTCTACAAAGGAGTAGCGGTTATGATCACGAGACGATTACACCCGAGCGAGCACGCCTGGACCGGTATTCCCGGCTGTGCCGAAGGCGGCCAACAGCAAGCCCGTCGCACCTCCGAGACGCAGACGGAAAATCGCGGCACTGATGCCGCCAATCTCTCCGAGCAAGGTGAGAAACTCCAAGATGACATGGATGCGTTGATCGACGAAATTGACGAGGTGCTGGAAGAGAACGCCGAGGAATTTGTCAAGAACTACGTGCAGCGAGGAGGAGAGTGACGTGTTGCTGCAGGGCAGCTATGACGGCTCCAGCTTCTTTGATCTGCTGCGACACGATCACCCTCATCTGCTGCCGTTTCAGCATCTTCCGCAGTTGGCTTCCGGTACGGGCAACGTCTTAGAGGCAGTCCCTTTTGCCACCACCGTGTTGGCATTGCGCTTTGCGGACGGGGTCATCATGGCGGGGGACCGGCAGGCGACGGAAGGGTTTGAAGTGTCGTCGCGGCGCATCGAAAAAGTCCACGCGGCGGACGAGCATTCCGTCAT
>Ga0299913_10000510_pt1 | contig 25163 bp, 28 predicted proteins | sample RVTome_9_FD_201360 | JGI IMG/M metagenome (GOLD analysis project Ga0299913, IMG submission 201360) | Soil microbial communities from uranium-contaminated site in the Upper Colorado River Basin, Wyoming, United States - RVT155D38 (version 2) ... | reverse complement strand
TCCCGATGGTCGCCAGCGTGCGGCGAAGCCGAAGGATCCGCTGTCGATCGACGGTGGTCGCGGCGGCGCCCGTGCGGGACGACCGCCGGGCACGTACCTCCACCGCGACGAGCACGCCATCGCGGTCGATCGCGACGATGTCGACCTCTCCTCCACCGAGCGCCCGAGCGCGCCGGTGGAGGACCGTCCAGCCAGCCGACTGGAGCCAGTCCGCGACGAGGGCCTCGACCCGCAGCCCGAGCGCGTGACGCGGATCGGTCATCTCGACCGCATGCTCGCACGGCGACGCGTATCGCCGGCTTATCCCTCGCTTACTGCGGCGAGCTCCGGGACGAGCAGCGCGTCTAGGTTCTCGGGCGGCAGCTCAAGCTGGAGCTGCTCGCCGATCGCGATGGCCCGAACGCGGGCGAAGGAGCGGCGGTGGAAGGGCGTGATCCCGTGCTCCTCGATCCCCCGCCGGTGGACGAAGGTGGCGTACCCCGCGTTGTGGTCCCACCCGTAGTGCGGGTAGCGCGAGGCGAGGCGGTCCATGAGCCGGTCGCGCACGACCTTCGCGACGATCGAAGCCGCGGCGATCGAGTAGCAGCGCGCGTCGCCGTGGACGACGGCGGTGTACGAGCCGACGAAGTCCTCGAACCGATGCACCCGCAGCCCGTCGATCAGCACGTGCTCCCGCTCGCCGACCCGACAGATGGCGCGACGCATGGCGAGGTTCGTGGCGTGGTAGATGTTCAGCCGATCGATCTCGGCGACGCTCGCGGCGCCCAGGCCGACGGCGATGGCGCCGCGCAGGATCTTCGGGTACAGGCGCTCGCGTTGCGCCCGCGACAGCATCTTCGAGTCCCGGACGCCGGGGATGCGACGCCCGTAGGCGGGCATGATCACCGCTGCGGCCAGAACGGGCCCGCTCAGGCACGCGACCCCGACGGCATCGGCTCCGACGACATTCGCGCGCCCGGCACCCCAATGGGCTCGCTCGATCCGCGTCGAGGGCTTGACGATGCGCTGGGAGCGGCGGCCGACGGTCACGCGATCAGTCTATCGAGGGCGGCGGGCCGGGATGCGCCTGTCGTGACCCGGCCGATCGGGCCGCGCGGAAGTCAGTTGGACCGGCGCTCTCGGAGCGTGGCGGACTTTCCGACGCGATCGCGCAGGAAGTAGAGCTGCGCGCGACGGGCAACGCCGTGGCGGACCACTTCGATCTTGTCGATGCGTGGGGCATGCACCATGAACGTGCGCTCCACGCCGACGCCGCTGGCGATGCGGCGGACGGTGATCTGCCGGTTCAGCCCGCCACCGCGCATGCGCATCACGGTGCCTTCGAAGACCTGGATGCGCTCGCGGGTGCCCTCGACCACCTTCACCGCGACGCGGACCGTGTCGCCGGGGGCGATCTCGGGGACGTCGGTGCGGAGCTGCTCGCGCTCGAGCTCCTTGATGGCGTTCATCCTGGGGCGACCTCGTTCTCGCGGGAGACCCCGCGCATGGTGGTGTGACACACGAACGCGACCGCCTCGCGCGGCCGCGACCGCCTGAGTATACCAGCGGCGCCGCGAGGGCGGCAAGGAGCGCTCAGCGCTCCTCGAGCGTGGCGAGGAAGGCGCGATCGTCCTCGTCGAGCCCGGCGTTCTCGAGGAGGTCCGGCCGGCGGTCGTGCGTGCGCCGCAGTGCCTCGTGCCGGCGCCAGCGATCGACCTCGCCATGGTGCCCCGACAGGAGCACGGGCGGCACCGGCATGTTGCGGAACGACTCCGGTCGCGTGTACTGCGGGTACTCGAGGAGGCCCGAGGCGAACGAGTCACCCTCGTGGGATGCCTGCGCGATCGTGCCGGGCAGGAGCCTGACGACGGCGTCGATGAGGACGAGCGCGGGGAGCTCGCCGCCGGTCAGGACGTAGTCGCCGATGCTGACCTCGCGGTCGACGACGCTCCGGACGCGCTCGTCGATGCCCTCGTAGCGGCCGCAGACGAGCGCGAGGTGGGGCACGGTTGCCAGCTCGCGAGCCAGCGCATCCGTGAGTCGCTCGCCGGCGGGATCGAGCAGCACGACGTGGGCTCCGGCCGCCCGCAGCGGCTCGATGGCGGCGAACAGGGGCTCGGGTCGCATCACCATGCCGGCTCCCCCGCCGTAGGGTTGGTCGTCCACCGACCGGTGCCGCCCGAGGCCATGATCGCGCAGGTCATGAATGGCGAACTGCACCAGGCCGGCCTCGGCCGCACGGCCGATGATCGAGGTGCGCAGCGGAACCTCGATGAGCTCGGGAAAGATCGTGATGACGTCGATGCGCATCAGCGCACCTCCTCGGCGTCGTCCGCTGCCACCGTCATGCGGCCGGCATCGAGGTCGACGTCCAGCACGACGCTGCGCAGCGCCGGGATCAGCCGCTCGCCTGCGGGTCCGACGACGCGGTACACCTCGTTGCCGCCGGCGCGGAAGACCTCCACCAGCTCCCCGACCGCGGCGCCGTCGGGGTCGACGACGTCGAGACCGACCAGCTGATCCCAGTAGTACGTGCCCTCGGGAAGGCCCTGCGCGGCCGCCTCGAGATACCGACCGCCCGCCGTTTCTGCCGCCTCCCGCGTCGGAAGGGATGCGAGGTACAGGACGAGCGACTTGCCGCCGGACTCGGCCGCCGTGATGCGGGTGCCATCGGCGTCACCCTCGAGCCACACCGTCGCGCCGACCGCGAGACGCTCCGGCCAGTCGGTGAGCACCTCGACCCGGACGCCGCCCTTCAGGCCCTTCGGGCCGAGGATGCGAGCGACGGTCCGGCGGCCCTCAGTCGGCGTCGGAGACGATGTCGAGCTCGACGTGGCGCCCGTCCCGTGCGGCCATCACGCGCAGCAGGCTGCGGATCGCGTTGGCGATCCGGCCGTCGCGACCGATGACGCGCCCCATGTCCTCCTGGTCGACACCCAGCGTGAGTAGGGTCTCGTCACCCTCGTCGTCAACCTCGACCCAGACCGCGTCGGGCTTGTCGACCAGCGAGCGGGCGACGTACTCGAGGAACTCCTTCACGCCTCGTCCTTCGCGCTTTCGTCAGGCGCGGCGGCCTCATCGGTCGCAGCGACCTCGTCACCGGCCGGCTCTGGCTCGGCGACCGGCTGGGCCGCCTCGTCCGCCGCGGGAGTTGCCTCGGGGGCCGCGGTTGGCTCGACATCGGCGGGAGCCTCGGTGGTCTCCGCTGCCGCCGGGGTCGCCTCGGTGCTGGCGGCCTTGGCCCGTGCCTTCCTCGACGGCTTCGGCTTGGTGGCCCGGGTGGCGCGCTTCGGCTTCTCCGGCTCGGCGCCCGCGGCGGCGGCACGCTCGGACTGGCGCATGAGCTTCACGACGGTCTCGGACGGCTGCGCGCCCTTTCCGATCCAGGCATCGATCTTCGCTCGATCCAGATGGACGGTCGCCGGCTCGGTGAGCGGGTCGTAGAAGCCGAGGATCTCGAGGGCGCGCCCGTCGCGCGACCGGCGCTTGTCGATGGCGATGACGCGGTAGGAGGGGCGCTTCGTGGCCCCCACGCGCGTCAGTCGAATACGTACTGCCAAGGGATTCCGTACCTCGTTGCTGGTTGGCGATTGGGTGATGGCGTCCTACGGCTCGTCGACCGTCAGGACCGCGTGGAACTCGATCTGATCGTTGCGGGACGGGGCGGTGATGCCGAGCGTCCCGACCTGGAGAAGGATATCGCGGGCGTCGTCCGGGAGCTCGATGGGGTCGCCCATCAGCTCGACGAGCGCACCGACGTCGACGTAGGCCTCGGTTCCCGCGCGCGTCCCGGCCACCTCGAACGTGCGGGTGTATCGCTCGCTCGTCCCGAGGGAGTCGCCGCTGGCGTGGGCCTCGATGGAGGCCTCCACGTCGGCGACCCCGAAGCCCAGGATCACGATGCCGTCGACGACCGTGTAGGCGACCTCGCCGGTGTCCGGCAGCGAGACGATGGTGACCTCGCCGTCCCCGAGCGTCTCGGTGCGCTGCGTGGCACCGACGCCGGCGAGCGCGCTCACCAGCCGGTCGAGGGCGTCCACGGCCGCGGCCGGGTCCGAGGGCCTGAGGAGGAGCTGGCCCGACGGCAGCGTGCCCCCGAAGCCGCTGATGGCGACCGCGACCTCGCGGTCGAGGAGGGGCAGGAGGTCAGCGTCGAGGTCGATCCCGAGGGCGAATGCCGCGAGGGCACGGACCGTGTCCAGCGTGCTCGCGACGTCCTGCGTCTCGGGCGTGGCGCCCAGTGCCGCCTCGGCGTCCTCGAGCGTCTGCTGCAGGCCGAAGACGACCGCCTCGGCGAGGGTGTCCGGTGGCATCCAATCGACGAGGCTGCTCGGCTCGCCGCCGAGCGCAAATCCGGCCGCATCGGATGGCGTGGCACCGTCGCGATCGAACGGCGCACTGCCGCTCAGCCGCAGGCCTTCGTCCTCGGCCACGAGCACCGCGCCGGCGGTGCTCACGCCGGTCATCTGCTCCCCGGCGCCCGCGGAATCCGCGAGGGCGGCGAGATCGATGAAGGCGGAGGCCAGGTGGTCGGGCTCGAGTGCCTCCATGGTGGCGACGAAGTCGTCGCGCTCCGCCAGGCTGTCGGCACCGCCATGGACGTCCACCACCGCATGGACCGCGTCGACCGACTGCCCGATCACGAGCATCTCACCGACGAAGGCGTAGGCGCCGCCATCGGACCCGCGAATCTCGATGCCCTGGTAGGTCTCCGAGCTCAGCGTGGTCCCGTCACCGGTGGCGAGGTCCTCGACCGCGGCTCGCGCCGCGTCCGGATCCTTCACCTCGGCGATCACGGCGGCCACCGCATCGGCGACGCCGTCGGCGCCCGGCCAGGCGGCGATCGCGATCTGGTTGCCGAGCCACGGCTTCACCTGCTCGCGATAGTCGATGCCCGTGCCGGACAGCAGGTTCTGGACGACCTGGTCGACCTTCTCGTCCAGGCTGGCCTCGTCCGCGAAGCCCGGCAGCCGGCCGATCAGCCCGGAGAGGTTCATCTGCTGACCCGCCGAGGGCTGGAGGTACAGATTGGCGTAGACGGCGCTGTTGGCCGGCGCGAGGCTCGCCGCTCGATCGGTCGCCGCGGAGAAGAGGAACAGGTACCCGGCCACGAATGCGGCTGCGGTGAGGCCGATGAGGGTGACGAGGGCGATGACGAGCCGGTGCATGCGTCAGCGCCCGAGCAGGGCGCCGAGTCCCCCACCGATGCGCGGCATCTTCCCGCCGCTGAACATCTTCATCATCTTCTGCATCTCGACGAACTGCTTCAGCAGCCGATTCACCTCGGCCGTCGACGTGCCGCTGCCGAGGGCGATCCGGCGCCGCCGGCTGGCCTTGATGATCCCGGGGGTGCGTCGCTCCTCGGGCGTCATCGAGTCGATGATCGCTTCGATGCGCTTCATCTCGCCCGAGTCGACTGCCGCCTGCGCCGCGCCGGCCATCTGGCCCGCCCCTGGCACCATCTGCAGCAGCTGGCCGATCGGCCCCATCTTCTTGATCTGCTCGAGCTGGCCCCGGAAGTCCTCGAGCGTGAACCGGTTCTCCATCATCCGCTTCGCCGCGGCCTCGGCCTCGGTCTGGTCCACGTTCTCCTGGACGCGCTCGACGAAGCTGAGAATGTCGCCCATGCCGAGGATGCGCTGCGCAAGGCGCTCCGGGTGGAAGGCCTCCAGGCCGTCGGTCCGCTCGCCGGTTCCGAGGAACGCGACCGGCAGCCCCGTGGCTGAACGAATGCTCAGCGCGGCGCCGCCACGGGCGTCTCCGTCCATCTTCGTGAGCACGAGGCCGGTGACCGGGAGGCGGGCGTGGAAGGCCTCGGCCACGCGGACCGATTCCTGTCCGGTCATGGCGTCGATGACGAGCAGCGTCTCCGCGGGCGTCACCGAGCCGGTGATGCGCACCAGCTCGTCCATCATCGCGTCGTCGACGTGGAGGCGGCCGGCGGTGTCGAGGATCATCACGTCGACGCCGCGCTGCTTCGCCACCTCGAGCCCGGAGCGAGCGACCTCCAGGGCGGGCGTGCCGACCGGCCGTGTGTGGACCTCGATGCCGATCTGGTCACCGAGCTGCACGAGCTGGTCGACGGCCGCCGGGCGGTAGACGTCGGCGGCGACGAGGAGCGGCTTCTTCCCTTCCTTGCGGAGGCGAACGGCGAGCTTCGCCGCAGTCGTCGTCTTCCCGGAGCCCTGGAGGCCGACCATCATCAGCACGGAGGGCTTTCGGTCGAGCTGCAGGTGGTGCCGGGTCCCGCCCAGCACCTCGACGAGCTCGTCGTGGACGATCTTCACGATCTGCTGGCCGGGGTTCAGCCCGCTGAGCAGGTCGGTGCCGATCGCGCGCTCCCGCACGCGGGCGACGAAGTCCTTGACGACCTTGAAGTTGACATCGGCCTCGAGCAGGGCGAGGCGGATCTCACGCAGGGCAACCTCGAGGTCGGCCTCCGTGATTCTGGCCTTCCCGCGCAGGCGCTCGGTGATGCCCTGCAGGCGCGACGAGAGAGATTCGAACATGTACGGACCGGTGACGGGATCAGGGCCGATGCGATGGCACCGGCAAACGGCTGCCCATTCTAGGGGCCGATCGCCCGAGGGGCAACGGAGCTACTCGGCGAAGAGCCACTCCACGAACGCGTCGGGATCGAACGGGGCCAGGGCGTCGATCTCCTCGCCGACGCCGGCGAACAGGATCGGCACCCCCAGGCGGTCCGCCGCGGCAAGCGCCACGCCGCCCTTCGCGGTGCCGTCGAGCTTCGTGAGGACGATCCCGGTGACGCCCGCCTCGCGGCTGAAGGCCTCGGCCTGCACGAGGCCGTTCTGACCCGTCGTCGCGTCGAGCACGAGGAGCACGTGCCGGGGTTGATCCGGAAGACGCCGCTCGATGACCCGGCGGATCTTCGCCAGTTCGTCCATGAGCTGCTGCTTGTTCTGAAGCCGGCCGGCCGTGTCAACCAGCACCGCGTCGAGGTTTCGGGACTCCGCGGCCGCGACGGCGTCGAAGGCGACGGCTCCCGGATCGGCCCCGGCGCGCTGCGCGATCACGGGCACGCCGAGCTGCTCGCCCCAGATTCGCAGCTGCTCGATGGCCGCCGCGCGGAAGGTGTCCGCGGCGGCGAGCGCCAGGCTGTGCCCCTCGGCCTGGAGGCGGTGCGCGAGCTTCGCGATGGTGGTCGTCTTGCCCGTGCCGTTGACGCCGACGAACAGGATGACGGCGGGAGCCGGCCCCAGCTCGAAGGTGCCGGAACCCACCTTGGCGAGGCGATCACGGATCTCGGTGGCCAGCGCGCGTCGCGCGTCGTCCCCGGTCCGCCCGCCGTCGCGCCGGACGCGCTCCTTCGCGGCATTCACGAGCTCCAGGGTCGCAGTGGCACCCACGTCGGCGGCGATGAGGACCTCCTCGACCTCGTCCCACGTTGCGTCGGTGGCGGGAACCCCGGCCCCGAAGATCGACCGCAGCCGGGAGCCGATGCCCGACGGGCGTGCGCGCAGCCCCATCCCGGTCGGCTCGCGCCGTGGTCGGGCCACGGTCATGGCCGGCGGCGCCTCGGGCACGACCGGGTCGGACACGGCGGTCGCCTCGGGTTCCTCGGTCGGCTCCTCGCGCCGGCGCCAGAACATCAGGCGCTCACCTCGGCGGGCAGGTCGGCGAGGCGGAGCGAGAGGACGCGGCTCACGGCGGCATCGGTCATGGTCACGCCGTAGATCGTGTCGGCCACCTCGATGGTGGCGCGGTTGTGGGTGATGACGACGAAGTCGATCGACTCGGAGAGCTTGCGGAGCGCGTCCGCGAAGCGGCCGATGTTCGCCTCGTCGAGCGCGGCATCGACCTCGTCCAGGATGCAGAACGGGACCGGGTTGACGGTGAGCATCGCGAACAGCAGGGCGACGCCGGTGAGCGCCCGCTCGCCGCCGGACAGCATCGCCAGGCGCTGGAGCCGCTTCCCGGGCGGTCGGACGACGATCTCGATCCCGCCGGGCGCGTCTCCATCGGCCTCGTCGGCCATCTGGAGGGAGCCGGAGCCGCCGGCGAACAGGAGCTGGCAGAACTCGTCGAACTTCTCGGCAATCGCCCGGAAGGCCGTGTCGAACTGCTCGGCAATCTCGGCGTCGAGGCGCGCGATGAGCTCCTGCGTGGAGCCGATGGCGCCGCGGAGGTCCGACTCCTGGGTCGACATCTCCTCGAGTCGAGTGCTGAGCTCGCGATGCTCTTCCACGGCGAACGGGTTCACCGAGCCGATCTGCGAGAGCATGCGTCGCACGCGTCGCAGCTCGGTGGCCAGGTCCTCGTCACCGAGGGCGTCGATCTCCTCGGTCGGGACCTCCGCGTCGGACTCGGGGAGCCCCTCGAGCGCAAGCTCTCGCTCGCGTCCGAGCGCGGCCAGGGCCTCGTCGCGGCGCGAGGCCTCGATGGCCGTTGCCTGCGCGTTTCGCTCGAGCTCCCCGAGCCGGCTCGAGGCGCCACCCTGACCCCGCTCGAGCTCGAGGAGCTCCTGCCGCCGAGCCCCGCGCTCCTTCTCCGCGGCGGCGTGCGCCGCGACGGCCGCCTCGTCGGCCCGTCGTGCGTCGGCCAGCTCGGCCGCCAGGCGATCGCGCTCGCCCGAATGCTCGTCGTGCTCCCGGCGCCGGTCCGGCAGGGCGGCCTCGAGCTGTGCGACCCGCGCCTCCGCCACGGCGCGCTCCCGCCGCCGATCGGCGATCCGCGTCTCGGCCACCTCGGCCACACCCCGCGTGGCCGTCCAGCGCTCGCGCGCCCCGTCCCGTGCCGCAGAGGCGGCCTCGCGCCGGCGTCGCGCGTCGTCGGCCAGCCGCTGCAGCTCCTCGAGCTCGTCGGAGAGCGCGTCGCGTGGAGCCGCGGCGACGGGCACGTCCTCGCCGATCTGCGAGCGCTCCCGCTCCAGCTCCCCGACGCGGGCCGCCGCACGCTCCCGCTGCCGCGCTGCCGACTCGAGCGCCTCGGTGGCGGCGCGCATTCGCCGGCCCGCGTCCTCGGCCGCCCCGTGGGCGGCGAGGTGCGCGTCCCGGCCGGCGCGCAGCCGTTCGGTGGCGTCGTGGGCGGCCGCCTGGGCAGTCGAGAGCTCCTTCTCGATCGTCGAGATCGCCGCCGCCAGCTCGCGTCGTCGGGCGTGGGCGCGTGCCGCGGCACCACCGGGTGGGTCGGCCCGGCCGCGGAGGACGACGACACCGCGCGCATCGGCGAGGTCGCCTTCGGCGGTCACCGCGGTCCATCCGGGCGGGAGCTCCCGCCAGCCGGCGAGCAACGCGTCGAGGTCTCGGGCGACGACCGTGCGGTGGAAGGCGCGCGGCGCGGCGCCGCCGCCGACCCACTCGGCCAGCGTCCGTTCCGCCATGACGGCGGCCAGGGCCGCCTCCCGCCCGTCGTTGTCGCCGGCCTGGCCGGCGGCAAGCAACCGGGCCGCTCCGCGCGCGTCGTCGAGCTGCCGGGTGGGATCGTCGTCGGCCCACAGCAGCGCGCCCTCGAGCTCTCCACCGACCACGGCCTCGATGGCCGGCCAGGTGGCCTCGGGCGCCGCGATGCTGTCGAGCAGCGTCGGCCAGCCGGCGGCAGCGAGGCGACGACCGAGCCGTGCAGCCGCGTCGTGAGGTTCGGCGATCGCCTCGAGCTCGGCGCGCGCCGCGCGCAGACGCTCACCCAGTGTGACGACCTGGGGCTGCACCTCGTCGGCGGCGGCCTGCGCCGCGTCCCGCTCCGCCACGGCCGCCACGAGGTCCTGCTCGGTCGCTTCCGCTCGGTGCCTGGCCGCCTCGACCTGCTCGGTGGCCCGATCGCGGGCCTGGGTCGCGAGCTCGGTCGCGGCGCGCGCATCGGTCAGCTCGCGCTCCAGCTCGTCGCGCCGGGCTCGCTGTCTCGCCGCCGTCTCGTCTGCACGGGCGGCCGCCACGATGCGATCGCTGGCTCGGGCTCGGACCGCGGCGACGCGCTCCTCCGCCGCCAGGAGCTCCTCGTCGGCGCGGGCCAGCTCGGCGACCGAGAGCCTCCATGCCTCCTCCGCCGCCGCCGCCTCGCCGAGCGCGGGGGCGATGGCCGAATCGGCCGTTCCGTCGTCGAACGTGGTGAGCAGGCGCGCCGCCTCCGCCAGCGCAGCGGTGTCGCGCTCGATGCCGGTGGCCAGCTCGCGGAGACGCGTTTCGAGCGCCTCCATCCGGCTCTCCGCACGGATCACGACCGCCCTCGTGTCCTCGCGTGCCGTCCCGGCGGCGCGTGCGGCCTCCTCCGCCTCCCAGTAGCGTCCCTCCGCGGCCGCCAGCTCCTCGCGTCCGGCGTCCTGCGCGGCGCGGAAGGCCTCGAGCGCGGACTCGGCCGCCGCAGCCCCTCGCCGGGCGTCGCCGAGGGCAGCGCGTGCCGCCTGCTCGCGCCGCCGGTGGGAGGCGACCACGAGCGCTCGCGCGCGGGCACCGAGGGTGTCGTGCTGCTGCTGGTGCTCGGCCTGGAGGGCGAGGCGGCGGACCTGTGGCTTCAGCTCGCCGACGATGTCGGTGACGCGCGACAGGTTGTCGAGCGACTTCGTGAGCCGCCCGGAGGCCTCGTTGCGCTTCACCTGGAGGCCCTTGACCCCGGCCGCCTCCTCGAACAGCTGGCGTCGCTCCTCGGGCCGCAGGGAAAGCGCGGCGTCGACGGTGCCCTGGCCCACGACGACGAGCTCGTTCGCGCCGAGACGCCCCTCGCCCAGCAGGTCGACCACGTCGCGCAGCCGGGCTCGCGCGCCATTGATGAGGTACTCGCTCTCCCCCGATCGATACGAGCGACGGCCGATGCTGACCTCCGCGAACTCGATGGGCAGCCACCCGTCTCCGTTGTCGAGGGTGAGCACCGCCTCGGCCATGCCCTGCGGCCGGCGATCCTCGGACCCGGCGAAGATGACGTCGTCGGCGCGACGGGTCCGGAGCGATCGGTTCGACTGCTCGCCCAGCACCCAGCGGATCGCATCGGCCATGTTGCTCTTGCCGGAGCCGTTCGGACCGATCACGGCGTTGACCCCGGGCTCGAAGACGAAGCGCGTCGGGTCGGCGAAGGACTTGAAGCCGTGGAGGCGCAGCTCGCGGAGGCGGCTCATGGGCCGCTCACCGCCGGCTCGACATCGTCGGTCAGCGCGGCCAGGGCAGCATCGGCCGCCTGCTCCTCCGCGCGCTGCCGGCTCGAACCGCTGCCATCGGCCACGGCGTGCCCGTCGAGGCGGACGGCCACGTGGAAGTGCTGCTCGTGCGGCGGTCCGGAGGTCTCGACGACCTGGTACACGGGCTTCGTGCCGAGGTGCCGCTGCGTCCACTCCTGCAGCCGGGACTTCGCCGACTTGGGCGGCCCGTCGATCTCGGCCAGCGCGTCCAGCCGCGGCGCGAAGAGCCTGCCGAGGACCTGCTCGGTTCGCTCGTGGCCCTCGCTGAGCGAGAGGGCGCCGGCGAGGGCTTCGAACGCTGCGGCGAGGAGGGATGGACGCGTCGCGCCGCCGGCCTCGGTCTCGCCGCGGCCGAGCAGGAGGTGGCGGTCGAGGCCGAGCTCCAGGCCCATGGCGGCCAGCGCATCACGGTTCACCAGCGCGGCGCGGCGGGCGGTCAGGAATCCCTCGTCCTCGTCGGGATAGCGCTCGAAGAGGAGCCGGCTGACGGTCAGGCCGATGACGGCATCGCCGTAGAACTCGAGCCGCTCGTTGTGCCCGGATACGAGGGTGGGGTTCTCGTTGAAGAAGGAGCTGTGGACGAAGGCCTGGCGGATGAGCTCCGGCTCACGTGGGACGATGCCGAGTCGTTCGCCCAGCACGTCCAGCGGAGCATCCATGGGCGACCCCGTCTACTGCTGGTGCTCCTCGATGTACTCGACGGCGTCCGAGACCTTCTGGATCCGCTCGGCGTCCTCGTCCGAGATCTCCATCCCGAACTCCTCCTCGAGGCTCATGATGAGCTCCACCAGGTCGAGGGAGTCGGCGTTGAGGTCCTCGACGAACGAGGCTGTGGTCGTCACCTCTTCCTCGTCGACACCGAGCTGTTCGACGATGATCTTCTTGAGGCGATCGTACGTGGTCCCGTCGGTCACGAATTCAGGCTCCTCCACCCGATCTGGAAACACTTCCTAGCACACCATTGACGAGGCGTCGCGCGGCGTCTCCGGCGTAGATCCGGGCGAGGGATACGGCGTCGCGCATCGGCTCCCCGCTCGGGGTCGCGGCGGAGTATAGCATCTCGAACAGGGCACTCCGGAGGATCGCACGCTCGACGCGACCGAGCTCCGGCACCGGGATGAGCGGGGCCTCGGCGGCGATCCGCGCGTCCAGGTCGGCTCGATGCGCGGAGGCGCCGGCCACGATGGCGGCGGCGTGCGCCTGGACCTCCTCCGAGATCCCGCGCTCGATCGCCAGGCGGGCGAGGGCGGCGTCGGCGCTGCCCGGCCGGAACTCGTCCTCGAACAGGGCCAGGAGCGCGATCCGCCGGGCCAGCATGCCGGCCGATGCGGGGCGCGCCGGGCGTCGCGAGGCCGTCGGCATCGTCAGACCCGCTCGCGGTGCAGGCGCGCCGCGATGCGGTCCCGGACGCCCCGATGGGCGAGCGCCGGGTGGTCCCGCGTCCACTGCGCGATGAGGTCCGGCACCCGCGCGTGCGCCGACTCGGACGCGACGCGGATGGCATTCTCGATCATGCGCGCCTTCGCCCGCCCGTGGGTGACGATGCTCACGCCCTTCACCCCGAGCAGCGGCGCGCCGCCGTAGCGCTCGTAGTCGAAGCGCGCCTTCATGCGGTCGAAGCCCGGCTTGAGCGCCAGCAGGGCGAGTGGGGCGATCGGTCCCTGCTGCAGATCCTCGCGCAGGGCCCGGAAGATGAAGCTGGTGATGCCCTCGAAGAACTTGATCACCACGTTGCCCACGAAGCCGTCGCACACGACGACGTCGGCGCGGTGCGCGATCATGTCGTGCGCTTCGACGTTGCCGACGAAGCGCAGGTCGGCGTCTGCCAGCTTCTCGTGGGCCTCGCGGGCCATGGCGTGGCCCTTCTCGATCTCCTCGCCTATGTTCAGCAGGCCGATCCGGGGCTTGTCGACGTGGAGCACGTGCTCGGCGAAGATCGCGCCCATCGCGGCGAACTGGACGAGGTTCTCCGCATCGGAGTCCACGTTGGCCCCGACGTCGAGGAGCATCACCGGCCCGGTCGGGGTGAGCATGTGAGCAGGCAGCGCCGGGCGATCGATTCCCTCGATGCGCCCGAGCCGGAACACCGCCGCAGCCATCGTGGCACCGGTCGAACCGGCGCTGACGACCGCATCGGCCTCGCCGTCGCGGACGAGGTTGGTGGCCACCACGATCGACGAGCGACGCTTCGTTCGCAGCGCGGTGGCGGGGTGCTCCCCCATCCCGATCACCTCGGGTGCGTCCACGAGGCGCACGGAGGCGGGCGTGCCCTGGCCGTATGCCGCGATCTCGCGCTCCAGGCGCGGAACGTCACCGACGAGGATCACCTCGTCGGTGGATGTGCTCGCGTAGTCGATGGCGCCGCGGACGATCTCGCGAGGGGCGTGGTCGCCTCCCATCGCGTCGACCGCGATGCGCATCGAAGTTAGCGCTGGCCTTCGACCGGGGTGACCGGCTCGATCTCGACGGCCTCACGGCCCGCGTACCAGCCGCAGGTCGGGCAGACGTGATGCGCGCGCTTCAGCTCGTGACAGTGCTCGCACTCGACGAGCGGCGGTGCGCTGATGGCGAGATGCGCGCGGCGCTCACCCTGGCGCGCCTTCGATACTTTTCGCTTGGGGACGCCCACGCGGAGACTCCTTGACCGATGAAAACGGGGACGCCGCAGTATAGCCAACGAGGGGATGCGTGGCGAACGGGCCGGGTGGGTCGGTTGGCCGCGGAGGTTCTCATCGCTTCGAGGCTGGAGCGCACAGGTGCGACTGGGTGCGGGAATCCCGCACTTCAGTGTGGATGCCTCGGCATGAGCGACGCGCAGCGGCGGCGTTCGTGCGCGTCAGTCCTCACTCTGGTGCGATTCCGAGGCCTCTGCCAACGCGAGGCGCTTCGGCCTCACCCCGGTGAGCTGATTCAGGATGAGGAGCGGTTGCCGTTCCGGTCGTTGAGCAGCGCGGCGAGGCCGGCCAGGCGCGGGTCGATCTCCTCGGCGCCATGGTCGTGCTCCCCTCGGTCGAGCTTCTGGCCGCACTCCGCGCACAGGCCCGGGCAATCGGGGCGACACAGCGGATGCATCGGCTCGGTCAGCGACAGCTCGTCGTGGAAGACTTCGCTCAGGTTGACCTCGTGGTGCTCGTCGATGCGGAGCGAGACGTCCGCATCGGCCTCCGCGGACCGCACCTCCGCACCGCTCGCGAGGTCCACGCTGGGCAGGAACTCCTCGTCGATCCCGACGCGGACCTCCTCGACGTACGGATCGGTGCAGCGCGCACACGTCCGGCGGAGCGGCGCGCGGAGCTCACCGCGCACGAGGATGCCCCGGTTCGTTCGCTGGAGCCGCAGGTCGGCGTCGAGTGGCCCGGCGAGCTCGATGTCCGGGCCGAGCGTGACGTAGTGATCGCGCAGCCGGACGTCGCGCGTCGCCCCGGGCGGCTCGTGGAGGAGCCCGGCGACGTTGAACGCGGTCATGGACGGGACGCGGTGTGCGCCTGCTCCTCGGGATCGACCACGATGGCGTTGGCGGCGCTCTCGCCGCTGCCGTCGCCACTCGCCGGCCGATGACGCTCGTCGAGCATGTCGATCCCCCGCTTGATGCTCGTCAGCGCCTTGATGCACTCGCCCTCGAGCCGGATGAGCACGCCGGCGGCGTACTCGTCGGCGCCGCGTCGAACCTCGCGTGCCTCGGCCTGGGCTCCGTCGATGATCTCGCCGGCGCGCTGCTGCGCCGCCCGGACGAGCTCGCGTTCCTCGAGCATCTGGGCGGCCTGCCCCTGCGCCCGGGCGATGATCGCGTCACCTTCCTCGCGGGCACGCTCGGCGATGCGGCCAGCCTCTTCGGTGATTCGCCGGGCCTGGCGAACCTCGTCGGGAACCGAGACGCGCAGCTGATCCACGAGCTCGAGGACGGTGGCCTGGTCGAGCACGACGTTGTTCGTGAGCGGCAGCTTCTTCCCAGCCGCCACCAGCGACTCCAGCCGTTCGACCAGGAAGATGATGTCCGTGACCGGGCCCTCCTTGGCCGCGATTATACGCGCGCCTCATCGGCGATTCGGCCGATGAGAGCTTCGGCCACGGGCGGTGGGACCATCGGCGTGATGTCGCCGCCGAAGCGGGCGACCTCCTTCGTCAGCGACGAGCTGACGTAGCCGAACTCGAGGGCGGTCATCAGGAACGTCGTGTCGATCTCGGGCGCGAGCTTGCGGTTGGTGAGCGCCATCTGGAGCTCGGCCTCGAAGTCGCTGACCGCCCGCAGACCCCGGACGATGAACCCGGCGCCGTGATGTCGCGCGAAGTCGACCGTGAGGCCGTCGAACGCGTCCACGGTGACGTGCGGGCCCAGGTCGGCGACGCAGCGTTCGATCAGCGCCACCCGGTCGTCGATCGCGAACAGCGGCGCCTTCTTCGGGTTGTTCAGGACGCCGATCACGAGCCGATCGAACAGGCCCGAGGCGCGCCGCGCGACGTCGAGATGCGCGTTCGTCATCGGGTCGAACGACCCCGGAAAGACCGCGACCCGCGTCATGCGTCCTCCTGCTCCAGGAACGTCAGCATCGTTTCCCCGAATCGCCGCTGGCGGAACACGGCCAACCCGTCCACCTCGGGCACCTCGGTGCGCCAGAAATGCTTCACCACGACCACCGCCCCCGGCGCGAGGTGCGGCACGACGGCCCGAAGCGGCGCCACGATAGCACGCACCTCGTACGGCGGATCGAGCACGACGAGGTCGAACGGTCCGTCGGCCGTGCCTCGCAGGTAAGCCTCGACCTCGGACGCATGCACGCGGGCGTCATCGACCGTCCGCGTCGCCGCGAGGTTGGCCGCGACGGCCTCCAGCGCTGCGCGGCCGTGCTCGACGAAGTCGGCCGAGGCGGCGCCCCGCGAGAGCGCCTCGATGCCGATCGCGCCGCTGCCCGCGTACAGGTCGAGCACGCGCGCGTCGGGCACGCGGTCGCCGAGGATGGCGAACAGCGTCTCCTTCACGCGATCGGTGATCGGCCGTGTGGCGCGGTCCCTGGGCGCCCGCAGCGGCACGCCACGCGCCGCCCCGGCGATCACGCGCATCAGGCGGCGTCTCCCTCGTCTTCGGCGGGCGCGAAGTCGGCTTGCAGCCGTGCCAGCGCCGGGCGCCGAGCCAGCGCGGGATCGGCTTCGACGATTCCGTCGGCCATCGTCCGCGCCCGCTCGGCCAGCTTCAGGTGGCGCGGCTCGAACAACGACGCAACCCGCAGCGGCGGCAGTCCGGACTGACGCGTGCCGAGCAGGTTGCCGGCGCCGCGCAGCCGCAGATCCTGCTCCGCGATATGGAACCCGTCCTGCGAGCCCGCCACGACCGCCAGCCGCTCCTGAGCGAGTTCGTCGGTGGCGTCCGACAGGAGGATGCAGAAGGACCGATGCGCCCCTCGTCCGACCCGGCCGCGCAGCTGATGCAGCTGGGCGAGCCCGAAGCGCTCGGCGTCCTCGATGAGGATCACGCTGGCGTTCGGCACGTCGATGCCGACCTCGATGACCGTGGTGGCCACCAGCAGATCCATCTCCCCCGCCGCGAAGGCGGTCATCGTCGCGTCGCGCTCGTCGGCCCGCACCTGACCGTGCACCAGGCCGATGCGCAGGTTGGGAAGCGCGGCGCGCAGGCGCTCGACCTCGGCCTCGGCACTGGCGGCCTCGAGCGCCTCGGACTCGGCGACGAGTGGGACGACGACGAACGACTGGCGACCCTCCGCCGCCTCCGAGGCGAGGAAGTCCTGGATCTTCGGCAGGGCGCGACGATCGCGGATCTCGGTGCGGATCGGCTGCCGTCCGGGCGGCAGCTCGCGGATCGTGCTGATCGACAGGTCGCCGTACACGGTCAGCGCCAGCGTGCGCGGGATCGGCGTGGCCGTCAACGCCAGCAGGTGCGGCTCGCGACCGCTGCCCTTCGCCTGGAGCGCCGCCCGCTGGCCGACGCCGAACCGATGCTGCTCGTCGACGATGGCGAGGCCCAGCCGCGGGAACTCGACCGCCTCGCTGATGACCGCGTGTGTCCCGATCACCACCTCGGCCATCCCACCGCCGATCGCCTGGTGGATCTCGCGCTTCCTCGCCGGTGTCAGCGAGCCGGACAGGAACTCGGCGCGGACGCCGAGGCGCTCGAGCAGCGGCGCGAGGCCGGTGTGGTGCTGCCGCGCGAGGATCTCGGTCGGCGCCATGAGCGCCGCCTGCCAACCGGCTCGGACCGCGACGGCGAGCGCCACGGCCGCGACGGCGGTCTTCCCGCTGCCGACGTCGCCCTGCAGGAGCCGGCGCATCGGCCGCTCGGAGGCGAGGTCGGCGACGATCGCCTCGACAGCGGCGGCCTGGTCGCCGGTGAGCGTGAACGGCAGTGCGGCAACGATCTCGCCGACGACCGAGGACTCGGCCCCGATCGCGGGGGCCGTGAGCTCGTCCCGCGCCATGCGGGCCTGGGCGAGGGTCAGCTGCAGCGCCAGCAGCTCGTCGAAGGCGAGACGGTCGAGCGCCTCGGCCACGTCCGCCGCCTCCTCGGGGAAGTGGGCGGTCCGCAGTGCGTCGTCGAGGGCCGGGAGGGGGCCGCGCTCCGCATCGGTCAGTGGGTCGTCGATCGCCGGCAGGCAGGCCTCGAGGATGCGGGCCAGCAGCTCGCGAAGCCGCTTCTGTGTGACGCCCGCGGCCAGGTGGTAGACGGGAACGACACGCGCGGTATGGACCGACTCGTGGCCTACCGGCGAGAACTCCGGCGAGGTGAACTGGGACCGCCAACCGCGCTGGCTGACCTTGCCGGACACGACGATCTCGTCGCCCTGCCGCAGCCGGCGCTCGACGTACCGACGGCCGAACCAGATGGCCTCCGCACTGCCGCTGGCGTCGCTGAGCTGGGCGATCACCCGCTGCGGACGCCGGCCGAAGCCCGGCTCCACGCGCACCGCCTGGACGGTCACGCGCGCCGACTGCTTCTCGTCCGGCCGCAGGTCCGCCAGCGTGCGCAGGTCGCTGAAGTCGTCATAGCGGAACGGCAGGTACCAGAGCGCCTCCCGCGGCGTCGTGATGCCGAGCCTGGCGAGCGCCGCGGCTCCGCGGGCGATGGCGGGAAGCGCGCTGCGGATCGGCCGGTCGAGATCGATCGGATCCAGCACCCGGCTCGATTGCATGGGCCGATCGTAGCGTGCTACCATCGGTGTCGCTCCGGCGCGCAGGGCGCCGGGTTTTTCATGTACTGGATCTGCTTTCTGGGGAGACCATTTCAACCATGGCCCGCGTCTGCGACATCTGCGGCAAGCGCCCGATCACCGGCTGGAACCCCCAGTCGGTCGGGATGAACCGCAAGCGCGCGTTGCGCCGATGGCTGCCGAACCTTCAGCCGATGACCGTCGTCGCCGACGGCAAGGTCTCGAAAGTCAAGGCCTGCAGCCGCTGCCGCCGCACCGCCCAGAAGGTCTAGCCTCTCCACCTCAGACCGATGCGCCCGCGTCACCGACGCGGGCGTCGTGCTGTCTCCATGCCGTGAGTGGCAGCGTCACTGATAGCTTCGACGCGCTGTCCCCTAGCCAAGATCTCGGTCGGAGTCGAGGGCCAGGGTGAACGGCCCGTCGTTGACGAGGTCGACCGCCATCTCGGCGCCGAACCGACCGGTCTCGACGCGCACTCCATCACCACGCAGCCGCTCGACGAACCGGTCCAGCAACGGGATGGCAACGTCCGGCTGGGCCGCGTCGGTGAACCCGGGCCGGCGGCCGCGGCGCACGTCCGCGTAGAGCGTGAACTGACTGACCACCAGCAGCGCGCCATCCGCGTCCGAGATCGCGAGGTTCGTCCGTCCGTCCGCATCCTCGAAATATCGGAGGCCGATGAGCTTGTCGGCCATCCGGTCCACGATCTCCGGCGTGTCTTCCTGACCGATCCCCGTCAAAACCACTGCGCCGGTCCCGATCTCGCCGACCACGCTCCCCTCGATGCGGACGGAGGCTCGGGTGACGCGCTGAACCACGAGGCGCATCGGCTACGGGGAGGCCGACGGTTCGGGTGACCCGGTGGGCTCCGCTGACCCGGAGGGTTCGGCTGACGGCGAACCGCCGGTGGAGGTGACCGGCCCGGCGTCCTCTCCCTCGCGCGGCGGGCCGAGCGCGGCCTCGGTGAAGGTGGCGCGGGCGTTCCAGATCATCCAGCCCTTGGCCTCACGATCGGCCGCGGCGGCCATCTCGGCGCGCACCTGGTCCGCGCTGTACGGCGGGAACGGCCCGTAGCCGAAGTCCTGGATCCAGGGCCGGATCACGACCGGCAGCCCGGCCGCCTGCTCGTTCATGATCTCCAGCGTCCGGTCGATCACCTCGTACGGGAAGTTGTTCGGCACCTCGAACCCGAACACGCCGGGACCGTAGTGCGACGGGTAGACCATGGGGCAGAAGTAGTCGACGTACGGCATGATCACCTCCGGCCGCTGCCCGATCCCCTGGTCGTCGGGGACGATGAAGCTGATCGGGAACACGTCCGCCCCGAGGAAGGTGCGCGTCGCGTCGAGCTTCTCGCTCACCACCCGCAGCACGCGCTGGATGGCCGGCAGCCGGAACGACTGCGTGTTCGGCAGGTTCGTATCGGCCACGTCGTACGGGCCGTCACTGTAGAACCGGATGTAGTCGAGCTGGACCTCGTCGAAGCCCTTGGCCGCGAGGTCGCCGGCGATGGCGGCGATGTACTCGGCCACGCCGGGTGCCGATGGGTCCAGCCAGGCCCCGCCGATGTTGTCGCGCCACGGCTCGCCGGTGGCGGTGTTCATGACGGCCAGCTCGGGCCGCGCCGCAGCGGTGGTGTTGTCCTTCATCACGACCATGCGGGCGATGGTGTAGATGCCGCGCTCCTTGAGCATCGGCAGCAGCTCCTCGAGGTCGAAGATCGGCGCCTCGCGGACGGATCCGGCCTCGATTGCCTCGGGCAGGTCGGTGGCGTGGTAGAGGCGGCCATCGGTCTCCTTGACATCGATGACCATGGCGTTGGCCTCGGTGCGCTCGAGGAGATCGAGGAACGTGTCGAGCCGGCCGGGCGCCTCGAAAACCGCGGCGGGCGCGTAGAGGGCACGCGCCTCGAACGGCACGAGCGCCACGTCGATCTCCATCTCCGCCCCGGTCTGCACTTCGTGCAGGCGATACCCCGGCATCTTGAAGACGAGGACCGACGCCTCCGGCACGCCCGGCAGCGCGTAGGCGCCCGTCTCATCGGTCTCCGCCAGGCTCCCATCACCGCCGTCCACGAACACGCGGACCCCGGGCACCGCCTCGCCGGCCTCGTCGGTCACGATCCCGCGCGCCACGTTGTCCCGGAGCTCGAGGCGGATCGGACCCTCGTTCGGGACGGTGCCGGTCGCAGGGTCGTGTCCAGCCAGCTCGGCGGTCACCTCGGTGCCGACCATGAGCGTCAGCGTCGCGGTGCCGGCCTCGTCGGTGACGGCGGTCGCAGGGCCGGCCGAGACCGTGACGCCCGCCAGCGGCGCGTCATTCGGGTAGCGCGTGGTCTCGACGACGACCTCGCGAGGCTGCTCGGGGGTCGGTTCCGGCGTGGGGACGAACGGGAGGTCGGGGCCGTCCTCGCCACACGCGGTGAGCAGCAGGACAACAGAGAGGAGGGTGACGAGGGGGAGCGCGCGACGGGGCAGCAGGGTCAGGTCCTTTCGCTGTCGTCCTTGGTTGCCGACGCCCGGAGTGCGTCGATGGTCGGCGCCAGCGACCCCGACGTCCGATACAGCGCGCTTCCCACCACGAGCACCTCGCCGCCGGCTGCGTGCGCCGCGCCGATGGTATCGAGGTTGACGCCGCCGTCGACGCCGATCTGCACACCCAGCCCGCGCCGATCGATCTCGTCGCGCAGCTCGCGCATCTTCGGTAGCCCATCGGCAATGAACTCCTGGCCGCCCCAGCCCGGATGGACGGTCATGACCAGCACCATGTCGACCCGCTCGAGGAACGGAAACACCGATGCAGGGGGCGTCTCGGGGTTGAGCGCGATGCCCGGTCGCCGCCCGGCTGCTTCGATGGCCGCGATGACCTGGTGCGGATCGTCCGCTGCCTCGACGTGGAACACGATGAGGTTGCTCCCCGCCTCCGCGAAGCGCTCGGCGTAGGACAGGGGGTTGTCGATCATCAGGTGGGCATGGAACGGCAGCGAGGTCGCCGGGCGAATCGCCTCGACGACGATCGGCCCCATGGTGAGGTTGTCGACGAAATGGCCGTCCATGACGTCCAGGTGGATCGAGTCGACGCCGCCGTCGGCGGCCCGACGCACCTCGTCGGCGAGCTGGCCGAAGTCCGCGTTCAGGATGCTGGCCGAGATCTGCGGACCGCTCATGCCCCGGTCACGACGGCGGCGCGGGCCGCTCGGGCCTCGCGGAGCGAGGTCCCGGACAGCTGGGCGTGGAGCTGGCCGCAGGCCGCCTCGATCTCCCGGCCGCGCGTGTCCCGCACCGTCACGGTCACACCACCGTCGCGGAGGATGCGTGCGAACCGCTCCACCCCCGCGGCCGGCGTGCCGCTCCAGCGCGATCCGGGCGTCGGGTTGAGCGGGATGAGGTTGACGTGCGACCGCCATCCGTGTGCCAGTCCCGCGAGGCCACGGGCCTGCTCCTCGGTGTCGTTCACGCCGTCGATCATCACGTACTCGAGGCTCACTCGACGCCGGGTGCGTGCCGCGAACCGGCGACCGGCGGCGAGGACCTCGGCGACGGGCCACTTCCGGTTGATCGGCACGAGCTCGTCGCGGAGCGCATCGGTGGAGGCGTGGAGGCTGATCGCCAGGTTGACCTGCGGCAGCTCATCGATCATGCGGTCGATGCCGGGGACGACGCCGGACGTGGAGACGGTGATGTGCCGCGCGCCGATGCCGAGCCGTGCCGGGTCGTTCAGCAGCCGGACCGCCTCGAACACGCGGTCGGCGTTGTTCAGCGGCTCCCCCATGCCCATGAACACGATGTTGTAGTGCCCGGTGCGGGCGTCGCCGAGCGCGTTCCACGGCGGTCGGTGCCAGTGGAGCACCTGGTCGACGATCTCGCCCGGGGTCAGCTGGCGGCCGAATCCCGCCTGACCGGTGGCGCAGAACGGGCAGGCGACCGCACATCCCGCCTGCGAGCTGATGCAGATCGTCGTCCGCTCCGCCATCGAGCCACGCGCCGCGTAGCGCATCAGCACCGACTCGATGCGCTGACCGTCGGCGAGCTCGTGGACCGCCTTGGCGGTCATGCCGCCATCGGCGCCGATGACGTGCGTGTCGGCGATCGTGGTGAAGCGGAAGGCCTCCGCGAGCTCGTTGCGCAGGCCCTTCGGCAGGTCGCTCAGGTCCTCGAACGAGGCGACGTCCGGCCGATGCGACCCCGCCAGCACCTGGCCCGCGCGATACGCGGGCTCGCCGCGGGCTTCGAGCCACGCGGCGAGCGATGCGGGGGCGATCTCGCTGATCGCCGGCGCCGGGCCGGCGAGCGGCAGGTCAGTCACGACGTCCGAAGACGAGCCACGCGTAGTACACGAACGTGAGCAGGGCGGTGAGGGCACCGGCGACGTAGGTCCAGGCCGCGGCCTTCAGCACGTCGCGAGCGCCGGTGTGGCGCTCCCCGGACATCCCGAGGTTGTTCACGAACGCGAGCGCCTTTCCGGACGCGCCGATCTCCACCGGCAGCGTTGCGAAGGTGAAGAGCACCGCAGCGCCGAAGCCGATGAGGCCGACGATGGCGAGGCCGGTGATCTGGAACCACACGCCGGCGATGACGAGCCAGGGCGCGATGCCGGACCCGAACTGTGCCGCCGGCACGATCGCCTGACGGACCGCCATCATCGGGTCCTTCTGCTGGTCCTGGAGGGCGTGCCCGACCTCGTGGGCGATGACCGCGGCCGCGGCGACGGACAGCCGAGGCGCAGCGCTCCGCACTCCGGCGGTCTCCAGGGCGGTGGCGTCGGCCACCGAGGAGCTCACGCGCAGGATCTTCCCGCGCGGGTCGTAGTGATCGGTGAGCTGACCTGGGGTCGGCTCGATCGTCACGTGGCTGAGGCCCTGCCGGTCGAGAAGCTGCCGTGCGAAGTCGAAGGCATCGAGGTTGATGCCAGAGTCCACCTTGGACCACTTCGCGTATGTCGACTTGACCCGCCACATCGCCCAGCCGGTGATGGCGAGCGTCGGAAGCAGGACCGCGATGATGTAAATCGGATCGAAGATCATGTGTTCTGCCCACCTCCCGTGGGGCTGAGCGGAGTATATCCGAGCGCTGGTTGGCGGTCTTCGAGCGGGATCCTCGCTCGGCACACGGCTTGCGAGGGGTGGTGTGACACTCCCGTAGAGAACCATCAGACCATGACCCTGTTCGACCGACTCATCAACCGCGCCGGCGAGACCGCCGGCGAAACCCGCCGACGGGCGGAGCTCGCAACTCGCGGCGATCGCGGACCCGGCATCGGGGGCGCCATCGCCGCCGGCATCTTCGGCGCCGCAGCCGGTGCCGCCGCCAGCTTCCTGCTCGATCCGACGCGCGGCCGGTCGCGCCGTGCGCGACTGCTAGACCAGACTGCGGCGACCGTTCGCCGAGCCGGCCGTCACGCGGACCACGTATTCCGCCGTGTTCGAGCGGACGTGACCGGCCGTTTCGCCGCAGGGCGCGCCTCGCTGACGCCCGATACCCGTCCGCTCGACGACGCCAGCCTCACCGACCGTGTGCGCAGCACCGTCCTCCGCGACGCGACGTTCCCCAAGGGCAACCTGAACGTCAACGTTGAGCGCGGGATCGTCGTCCTGCGTGGCGAGGTCCCCGACCACGCCACCCGTGAGCGACTCGTCGCCGAAGTGGAGGCCATCGATGGCGTCTGGAGCGTCCGCGACTTGCTCCATCTCCCCGGCGAAGAGGCGGTGACGGTCTCCGCCTAGCCGAGCACTCCCTCGGGCCGTCCGGCACCGAGGAGAACATGCTCCCGGGCGAGGCCGCGGCGCCAGGCGTCGGCGGCCATGGCCGGTCGCCCTTCGGGCTGGACGACCTCCAGGGCCAGCGCTCCCCGGCCGCAGGCGACGCAGGGCAGCTCGCCCGGGAGCAACGCACCGACCGGCACGTCGTCCACGCCCGTCACCGGGCGTGCCCGTCGCACGTGGATGCGCCGGTCGTCGATCGTCGTCCACGCCCCCGGCCACGGCTGGAGCGCGCGAACCTGCCGATCGATCTCGATGGCCGGGACGCTCCAGTCGATCCACCCATCTCGGCGGGTGAATGGGCGGACGAGGGTCGCGGCGGCGTCGTCCTGCGGGGTCATCGGCGTGTCGCCGGCCGCCCAGCGCTCGAGGCTCGAAGGCACGACCTCGGCGGCCAGGTCGGCGAGCCGGGCCTCCAGCTCGGGCGTCGTCTCACGCCCATTGAGCGCCACCGGCCATTGGGCGACGATCGGCCCGGCATCCAGCTCGGCGGTCATCACCATGAGCGTGACCCCGCCCTCCGGGTCGCCGGCCATGATCGTCCCGGCCACGGGCGCCGCACCTCGGTGTCGCGGCAGCAGCGAGGGATGGACGTTCAGCGGTGGGCGCTCGGCGAGATCGAGGAGATCCTGGGGGACGAGCTGCCCGTAGGCGACGAGCAGCAGCCCGTCGGGGCGGAAGGAACGCAGGGTGTCGCGCGCGTCGTCGGATCGCAGACGGCCGGGCGTCGACACGCTGATGCCGTGCTCTCGGGCAAACGTCGTGACGGGCGTCGCCCGGAGCTGGAGCCGGCGGCCGGCGGGCCGATCGGGCTGGGAGACGACGAGCAGTTCGTCGGCGGCCTCGGCGACGCGCGCCAGCAGCGGCACGCCGAAGGCGCCTGTGCCGAGGAACGCGATCCGACCGAGCCGATTCACTAGATGCCGGCGGCCGTCTCTTCGGTGGCCTCGTCGTGCGCCTCGCTGACGCGGACGAGCTCCTCCAGGGACTCGAGGTGGTCGATGTAGAGGACGCCCTTGAGATGGTCGATCTCGTGCTGCAAGGCACGGGAGAAGAGCTCCTCGCCTTTCACGCGGAACTCCTTGCCGTGCCGGTCGCGCGCCTTGACGGTGACCTTGCCGTATCGTCCGGTCTCGGCCAC
>Ga0299913_10000509_pt1 | contig 25176 bp, 21 predicted proteins | sample RVTome_9_FD_201360 | JGI IMG/M metagenome (GOLD analysis project Ga0299913, IMG submission 201360) | Soil microbial communities from uranium-contaminated site in the Upper Colorado River Basin, Wyoming, United States - RVT155D38 (version 2) ... | reverse complement strand
ACGCCGATCCATTCAATCTCCTACGCCACGTCACGACCGTACTCCGCCGCCAAGCCGGCGGTCGACGGCTCGTCCTTGGAGTAGACAACGCGCACCTACTCGACGCCGGTTCGATCACCCTCCTCGTTTCTCTCGTCGCCAGTGGTGTCGCCTTCGTTGTTCTCACCACCGATCCCGCCGAGCAGACGACGACGCAGGATGGGATCACCGCGCTCTGGCGGGACGGGCTGGCGTTGCGGGTGGAGTTGACGCCGCTGACCCGGCCGGTTGTCGGTGATCTCCTGGGGGTGGTGTTGGGTGGGCGCGTGGAGGAGGACACGGTCGCTCTCCTCCATGAGTGGAGCGCCGGCATTCCCCTCTACCTCGTGGAGCTGGCGGACGCCGCGCGGGAACAGGGCCGGCTGCGCGAGCTTCGGGGGATCTGGCGATACCGGGGCGCCCCACTGTCGATGGAGTGGACGTTGGCTCCGACCAGCCGACTCCGCGACATCATCACCCTCCGGCTGCAGAGCCGGGTATCGGGCGGGCAGCAGTGGCGTGCGCTGGAATTGCTGGCACTCGCCGAGTCGGTACCCCTGTCCGTGCTTCGCCCGCTGCTCGACGACGGGCAGCTCGAGGAGTGGGAGCGGCTCGGCGTCATCACTGCCGAGTTCGATCATGCCGAGGAATATTTTCGCTTCTCCCATCCGCTCACTCGTCAGGTGATTCGGGAAAGAATTCCCCCAGGACACCGAAGGCGGCTCGCCCGCACTCTCGTCGGCGCCATTCCCGCCTGGCGGTGCGGGCGACCACTTCCGGTCGCTGTGCTGCACGACGCGGCTGAGGTGGCAGCACCTCCGGAGCTACTCGTCGCAGCAGCCAGGGTTTCCCTGCGGCGCGGTGACGGAGATTCCGCCGAGCGATTCGCGCGGACCGCGTTGACGGCGGGAGGGGGCGTACCGGCGGTACTGGTACTGGCCGACGCGTACGAGTCGCTCGACCGGTACCAGGACGCCGCAACCCTGCTCGAGGAGGAGCTGGTGCGCGGGAGGGACGTCCCGGCCCGCCGGCTCCTGGCTCGTTATCTGCGGCTGCTCTGCAGTCGCCTCGGCCAGGCGGAGGAGGCCCACTCGCTCCTCACCCGCGCCGCGGCGTGGTCGAGCGAGGAGGCCTGGCATCGGTGGCTCGAGTCGTGCCGCGCTCGCCTGTGGTTCGAGCAGGGGCAGTTCGCCGAGGCCATCAGTGCCGCCGCCAGCGTGGCGGAAGATCCAGGGGCGGAGTCGCACGCGCGTCGGCACGCCCGTTTCGTGGCTGGCATCAGCCTGGTCCAGATCGGCGATGTACCACGCGCCGTCGCACTCACCTCCCTCGACGGAGCCCCTGGCCGGGAGCACACCGAGCGCGTCGAGCAGCCGAGGGAGACAGCGGCCCGGCTGGCCGAGGTCACGATAGTGGAGGCCGCTGGTTGGGTGGCGGTGCAGGCCTGGACCGGGCTGAACTGGCCGAGGCTCGCCGAGACCCTGACGGAGTTCCGCGCCGCGGCTCGACGGGCGCGGCGTCGCAGTCATCTGGATCTGGCGGACCTGGCCGCTGCCGCCGTCGCCGCCGAACAGGGCCTGGTCGGTCGCGCGGTGGATCTCCTGCAGCAGTGCTTGCTCCGCTGGGACGAGTCGGACCCGTGGGGTGTGACACCGTGCGGACTCGCGCTCCTGGCTCGGGCCGCCGCGCAGCTCGGAGACAACACGACCGTGGAACGGGCACACGAGCAGCTGACCAAGCTGATCGTGTCCGGTAATCACATGCACGGTTGGTACACCGCGTACCAGGTCTCCCTCGCCGAAGTCTGGGTGGCCGCGAGCCGGGGTGAGTCGTCGCGGGCGCGAGTAATGGCGCTGGCGGCGGCGGCCTCCGAGAGCACCCTGGCGCGGGCCACATTTCTCCATGAGGCATTGCGGCTCGGCGCCCGGGCGAGCGACGTGGTGAGGCCGCTCGCCGGCGTGGCGACGGTCGACGCCAGTCCCTTGGTCCAGGCGTACGCGGCGCATGCGGCTGCGCTGCTGGAGCCAGACGCTTCCCAGCTCGAGGCGGTGAGCCGGCGCTTCGAGGAGCTGGGTGCTCTCCTGTTGGCGGCGGAGGCGGCAGCGGCGGCAGCATGGGCTCATCAGCGCGCGGGCTGGCCGTTGCGGGCCCAGGCAGCGACTTCGAAGGGCTACGCCCTGCTGCAGGAATGCGGCGGCGCAACCACTCCGGGGGTCGCGGCTCTCTTGGTGCCCTCGGTCAAGGTGTTGACACCGCGGGAGCACGAGGTGACCTGGCTCGCCGTGCGGGGTTTGTCAAACACCGAGATTGCCGAACGACTCGTCCTGTCGACCCGCACGGTGGAATCTCACCTGTACCGCGCATTCGCCAAGCTCGGGGTCCACGACCGGTCCGAGCTCGGTGAGCTGCTGAACCAGGCACCCGGCCCGTCGCCTGCGTACCCCGACGGCGGGCTCAGTAGTCGCCTGGACAAGCTTGCGTAGGCGGGCTCCGAGGACAGGAAGGCGTGCTGCCACGACACTCGTGGCAACCGCGTCCCCTCGTGGGTGGAGGACTCATGACCCAGCCGACCCCACTTCCTCGCCTCCCGGACCATCTCTGGAATCCGGCAACCTCGATGCATTTCGACGAGGAACTCGACAGCTGGTGCGTGTTCGGCTATCGGGATGTCCACCGGGTGATCAACGACGTCGACTCGTTGTCGGCGGCGTACGGAATCGACGTCGACGACCTGTCCCGCCACCGCCCCGAAACGGCCGGCATGTGGGCGGCGGACGGGCAACGGCACCACGACCTCCGCGCCCTTACGAAGGACGTCTTCCGCCCGATATCGCTGCAGAAACTCGCAGACAGCATCCGCCATACGGTCAGGGTGCTCGTCGACCAGGCGATCGCGGACGCGATTGCCTCCGGGACGGGTCGCGTCGAGGCGGTCGAGGCGTTCGGGCGGCCCTTGCCCAGCCGCGTGATCACCGATCTCCTGGACCTGGACTATTCCTGGGCCGAGCGAATGCACCTCTGGACGGACGAGGTGGACGAGTGCAACACCATGACGACTCTCCTGCCCCAGGAGGATCAGGCGGAGGCCCTGCTGAACCTGGTTCGGGAGCGGCGCGCGGCGCCCGGTCACGGTCTGGTGGACGACTTGATCGCGGCGCAGACAGCCGGCTACACGGTTGACGGCCGACCCTTCTCCGACTGGGATCTCATCGGCTACATCGCCCTGCTGCTCTCCGGCGGAATCGACGCCACGAATACGGCCATCACCAACGCGCTGCTGTACCTGAGCGAATACGGGTACTGGGAGTTGCTGGGAGAGCGGCCCGAACTCATACCCGCCGCCGCCGAAGAGGTCCTACGCTGGTATCCGCCGTTTCCCGGCGTGCGGCGCCTCGTCGTCCAGCCCATAGAGTTCGAGGCGGGCTCCGTGCCAGCGGGCGAGTCCGTAACCGGCTGGATACCATCGGCGAATCGGGATCCGCGGGTCTTCCCCGATCCGGATACCTTCGATATTCGCCGGGAACCGAACCGTCATCTGTCCTTCGGAATGGGGTCGGCACACTATTGCCTCGGTGCCCCGCTGTCCCGGCTGGAGCTGCGTATCGCGCTCGAGGAGATGACCCGACGCCTCCCCGGGCTGCAACGCGATCCCGAGGTTCAGCTGCAGCGGCGTCCATCGCTGATCATACCTGCGCTGAAAGAGGCTCGGTTCACGTTCGACGTCGAGGCCGCGCAGCGTGCGCGGGACCGAGTTCCCGCCCCGGCCAGCTAACGCAGGGCCGACTTGTCTGACCGCCGTCGAGAACCTCGCCGGATATGAAGGGACCTGACGTGCACGTGAGAACTGCGGCAGTATTCCGGGCGCCACGGGTCGTCGCGCTGACCGAGCTCTCGTTTCCACCGTTGGCCGACGACGAGGTGCTCATCGACATGGAGGCTTGCGCTCTCTGCACGATGGAGAAGCAGATCTACACCGGCGAGTTGCCGTTCTATCCGGTCGTGCCTGGTCATGAGGTGTGTGGCACGGTGGTCGATGCCGGTTCCACCGCCGGAGCGCATCTGGTCGGCTCCCGGGTCGCCGCCGACCTGCTCACCCGTTGTGGTCGTTGCCGGAGCTGCCGGGCGGGGATGAGCTGCGTCTGCAGCGCCCCCCAGGGCAACGAGTTCGACGGCAACGTGAAAGGCATGGGCGCGGGCCTCAGCCACGCACTGGTCTGCAAGGTCTCCGGGTGTTACGTCGCCCCGCCGGACGCGCCCGCGGAGCTGGTCGCTCTCGCGGAGCCGCTGGCCTGTGTGCTGCATGCCGTTCGCCGGTCCGGCTTCAGGCCGGGCGAGCGCTGTGCGGTGATCGGCGCCGGCTTCATGGGACGTCTCCATCAGCTCGTCCTCCAGCGGTTGTGCGCAAGCGCCGTCGACTGTGTCGAGCCGGACCAGGCCCGAGCGGCCGCCTTCCTCGAAGTAGGTGGGGCTCACCTCGACGGCCAGGGCGCGCTGGACCAGGCGGCCCGCGGCACCTACGAGCGGGTCTTCGTCACGTACTTGGGCGAGGGAGCACTCGAGTCCGCTCTCGAGTTGTCGGCAGACGGTGGAACGGTGGTCTTGTTCGGCGGGGTGGAAGGAATGTCGCCGACGACGATGGACCCCTATATTCTCCACCGCCGGGCCATCAGTCTCGTCGGCGCGTACAGCCAGGAGCCACGGGACTGGTTTGCCGCGATGGGATTGCTGGCCAACGTCGAAGCTCGGCAGCGGCTCCGGCTCCTCGTAACGCACGAATTCGGTCTGGCCGACATCGACGACGCACTCACCGCGGCGCTCGACCGGTCGTCGCTACGCGTTGTCGTCCGACCATAGTGTGAAACGCGATCGATGGAGGACCGAATGCGCGGAACGAGCAGCATAGCCGGGCGCCTGGCCGCGGACATATCGCTTTCGGTTTGCAGTTACGGCGAGGAGGTGTGGTCCGGCAGGCAGAGCACGGAGCAATTCCTCGACGCCGCGGTGGGCCACGGGTTTTCCGCGGTGGAGTTGCTCGACCGGAGCATCCGGGACCCCGACGCGGTCCGCATTCAGCTCGCGGACCGGCACCTGACTGTGCCATCCGTGGCGGTACGCAGCGACTTCACCGGTGCTGCCGGGACGGTCGCGGCCAGTGTCGACCACGTGCGGACGTGGGCGTCCATCGCGGCGGACCTCGACTGTCGCCTCGTACGCGTATGGACGGGATGGCAGGCCGACGGTCCGGCCGTGCGCCGGCAGATCGCGGAAGCTATGGCGAAGGTCGTCGCGAGCGCGGTCGACGTCGGCGTCACGGTGGCCGTGGAAACCCACGGTGGTGCGTCCAACGACCCGGAGTTCATGGTCGAGTTGTGCCGCCCGTACCCACGCGACGTACTCGGCGTCTGCCTGGACTTCGGCAACCTCCCGGCACCCACCCGCCGGGACGCGATCGAACGCCTCGCCCCGGTGACGAACCACGTCCACGTCAAGAGCTACGAATTCGACGCCGACGGCCGGGAGACCACCGTCCCGCTGGAGTGGGCGGTGCGGACCGTGTCGGCGACCGGGTTCGACGCGCAATGGGTCATCGAGTACGAGGGAGCTCCTCCGCACGACGAGGGCATCGTCAACACCGTGCGGGTCCTCGCGTCGGCACTGGACCGGGATCGACACCCGGGCGCCGACGACGTGCCGGCTGGAGGATGAGTTGAACGTCACCGAGGCAGTGGTGCCGGACGGGGCCGACCGGCAGGTCGCGGTCGTGACCGGGGCAAGCAGCGGTATCGGGGAAGCCACCGCGCGGCGCCTGGCAACCGATGGATTCCAGGTCGTCGTCGCGGCCCGGCGCATCGACCGGCTCGAGCGCCTGGCCGCGGAAATCGGTGGCTCGGCCGTCCGGCTCGACGTCACCGACCAGGCCTCCGTCCGCCGTCTCGCCACCGCGCTGCCGCGCTGTGATGTCCTCGTCAACAATGCCGGGGGCGCATTCGGGTTCGAGCCGGTCGAGGCGGCCAGCGTGTCGGACTGGCAGCACATGTACGACGTCAACGTCCTGGGCGTGCTCCGAGTCACCCAGGCGCTGCTTCCCGCTCTGGAGGGCGGTGGCGGCGGTGACGTGGTGATCGTCGGCTCGACCGCCGGACGCCTGGTGTACGAGCGCAGCGGTGGCTACGCCGCGGCCAAGCACGCCGTGGCCGCGCTCCGCCAGACACTTCGGCTCGAACTGTGCGGGCGGCCGGTCCGGGTGAGTGAGATCGCGCCCGGCACGGTGCGGAACGAGGAGTTCCAGCTCAACCGATGTCGCGGTGATGCGGAGGCTGCCGAACGTGCCTACGCCGGCATCGCCGAACCGCTGACCGCGGCGGACGTCGCGGAGTGCATTTCCTGGATGGTGAGCCGACCTCGCCACGTGAACGTCGACCTCCTGGAAGTGCGTCCGATCACCCAGACGGCACAGCGCAGGGCCACCCCGGCACCACAGCCGCGCCACGAACGCGCGGGCGGTGGCGGCGCGGAATCGTGACGCGGCGGACCGGGTGCCGGCCGGGCCTTCGGCCGCCTGTGGAATCAGGAGGGAACATGTCAGCTCGTTGGCGACAGCGCGTCGTCGGGGGAATCGCCGTGGTGGTAGTGGCACTCACCATGGCGATACCCATCGCGGTGGCCGCGCCGTCCGACGGCTTCTACGAGAACGTGCCGAGCAATCTCGGCAGCCTGCAGCCAGGCCATCTGATCAAGTACGAGGTCGAGACCGACTTCCTTCCGGCGTTGACGCACGAGGCAGCGGCATACCGGGTGATGTACCGGTCGACGGGGCAACTCGGTCAGGCCGTCGCCGTCACCGGCATGGTGTTCGTCCCGCAGGGATCGCCACCAGCCGGTGGCTGGCCGATCGTCGCCTGGAATCACGGCACCTCGGGAGTCGGTGACCAGTGCGCCCCGTCGCGATGGCCCGACCTGTACACGGGCGACAGCTGGGACGTCTACCTCACCCAGGTGGACAGGCTGCTGGCCGAGGGCTACCTCGTGACCGCGACCGACTACGAGGGTCTCGGCACGCCCGGCCTGCACCCGTACCTGCAGACCGACAGCCTGGGACGAGCGGTCATCGACGGGGTTCGCGCCGCCCGCGAGCTCGCCGGGGATCTCGTGCCAGCGGTGCCCACCCAGACCAGGTGGGCGGCGATCGGCCACTCCGAGGGTGGTCAGGCCGCGATCGGCGCCGGTGAGCTGGCGGCCGGCTACAGCCAGGGCCTCACGCTGGTCGGCGCCGCGGCGTACGCCCCGTCCCAGCACATCGAACTCGGCATCGAGGCGATGTCGGCCCTTCCCACCACGGCGCCGTACCTCGCCTATTTCGCGGTCGGCATGAAATCCATCAACGCCAACTTCAACTACGCGAACTTCGTCGGCCCGATCTACCGCAACCGCATGGGCGATGCCGAGGAGCACTGCTTCGACGAATGGTTCGGGCCGGACAACCAGGGGGTGATCCCCACCCCGTTGACCGCCCTCAACCCGCTGTGGCTCCTCGACCCGACCGTGCGCCGGTGGATCTCCAACCTCCAGGTCGGCCAGCGGCGCGGCGCCGCCCCGGTCTTCGTCATGCAGGGCGGCCTCGACCTGCTCGTCGTGACGTACGGTCTTTTCGTCAACGAGATCTGCCGGACCGGGACCCCGGTCGACGGGCAGGTGTACCCACTCAGCGATCACGACGCGGTCGTCGACCAAGCCTGGCCCGACGCCAGGAACTGGCTCCGCGACCGCTTCGCCGGGGTCCCCCCGTCGAGCGGCTGCTGAGGGACGGCACCGTGGCTCAGATGAACTGGCGCAGCTCCCGCCGGGACGTCACGCCGAGCTTGGCGTACGCGCGGGAGAGGTGGTACTCGACGGTCTTGATGCTGACGTAGAGCTCGCGGGCGATCGCCTCGTTGGTGGACCCCTGGGCCGCCAGCCGGGCGATCGCCCGCTCCCGGTCGCTGAGGGCCAGCAGCTCGCCGCCGGTGGCCTTCGGGGACCCCAGCCCGCACGCGGCCAGCTCGCGACTGGTCCGTTCGACGTATGGTTGCGCGCCCATCGCCACGAACCTGTCGTGGGCCGCGCGCAGCCACGCGACGGCGCTGCGCCGGTCGTGGTCCTCCAGCAACAGCCGGGCGTAGGCCTGTTCGAGCATCGCCCGGTACAACGGCACGTCGTCGGGCGTGGCCGGAATCTCGGCGGCCGCCACGTAGGCGGCGACCGCCGCGTCGCGGTCTCCCCGACGCTCGGCGAGCAGGCCTCGCAGGCGCCCGACTTCGACCCGCAACTGCGGCATCTCCGCCGCCATGGCGTCCAGCTCGGCCAGCGCCTCCTCCGCGTCGGACAGCGCGCCGTCGGCGATGGACGCCTCCGCCCACAGCGGCAGCCACCACGGGCGCAGGACCCGCAACGGCCGGTCGATGTCGTCGCCGATGGCAAGCGCGGTGATCGGCCGCAGGACCGCTCGCACCTGCGCGAAGTCCTCATGGGCGCGTGCCAGCGACGCCTGGGCGAACGCCGGGATGACGGAGTTCGTCCGAAGCCTCGGCCGGCCGAGCACCTTCTGGCTCGCCTCGATGTGGCGGTCGGCGGCGTCCCAGGCGCCCTGGCCGGCGTACACCAGACCGAGCCAGGCGTGCTGGGTCGGGATCTGCCAGACGCGGTGGTCGACGAGGGAGATGCTCAGCGCGTGCTCGGCGTGGACGAGCGCCTGGTCCCAGCGGCCGAGGAAGTACAGGCTCACCGCGAGCCAGGTGTGGGCCTGCGGCTCGGTCTCCTGGTCGTGCGCGAGTGCCGAGAGCCGCAGCGCCTCACCGAGATCCGCCTCGGCCATGGAGAGCCGGCCGAGGTGCAGCCGGCACAGTCCGCGCCACACCAGCAGCAGCGCGTCCGATGCTGGCACGGTCTCCGCCGACTCGGCCAGCCCGCCCCGGCGGTGCAGGACCTCCAGCGCCGCGGCCGGTCCGCGGATGTAGAGGTGCGCCAGGGTCAGCATCGTGCACGCCACGAGCCGGTGGCTCGCGGGCCATCGGCCAGCGTCGACGATGGGCTCGAGCAGCCTGATCACGTCGTCGTGCCGGCTCTGCTGCAGGTAGTTGCCGGCGAGGAAGCCGGCGCACAACGGGATCAGCGGCGCGAGCCGCTCGTCGCTCTCCGCCTGGCGCATCACCTCGGTGAGCAGCAGCTCGCCCTCGGCCATCCTGCCGTCGTGGGTGGCGTACAGGCCCAGATAGCACGATCGCAGCGGCGATGGTGCACACGACTGCACGGCGTCGTGCAGTTGCCTGGCACGGGTGAACTGCACGGTCCGCTGGAGCAGCGTCGCGGCCTGCAGCAGGCGCCGCTCGTACTCCTCCCTGGTGGGGGACACGTCGGCGGCCCACAGCAGCATCGTCGCCGCCCGCCCGGGGTCGGCGATCGCCGCGCTCGACTCGAGCTCACCGGCCAGCTCGGCGTCGCTGTGCGTCGTCGCGGCTACCCGGTGCCGCCAGCGCGCGAACGTGTCGACGACCGGCACACAGGCAGCGTGCAGGTGCCGCCGGCGCTCGGGGCTGATGCCGTGGTAGATGGAGTCCCGGATCAGGGCGTGCCGGATCTCCACCGGCGTGGCCGGCTCGCCGGGCCGCCACGTCACCAGGCCCATGGCCAGCAGCGACTCCAACGCCGCCGGCGCGTTCGTCACACCTGCCACCTGGGCCGCCGTCGCCAGCGAACACCGCATGTCGAGCACGGCCAGCGCCTCCACCAGCGCCCGCGCCTGGTCCGACAGCGCGGCGGTCTGGAACCGCATGAGCCCGGCCAGGGAGTCCGGCACCGGCAGCGCCTCCGCCGAGTTCAGCTGGGCCGGCGTGAGCTCGGTGAGCAGGGCCCGCAGGTACAACGGGTGTCCGCCGCTGCGCTCGTGCAGCCGCGCGACCGCCCTCGGCTGGATGCGACCGGCGATCCGCTCGACCAGCATGCCGGTCTCGGTACGGGTGAAAGCCCCCAGGCGCACCTGGCACGGTGCCTCGAGGATGCTGGTCAGCGACCGCCACTCCCCGTCGATGCCGTCCTTGACCTGGGCGCCGTCGGCCGCCGCACGAGCGGTGAGCACGACAAGGACGCGGTCGGCGAACAGCCGGCGTAGTACCGAACCCAGCACGTGCACGGATTCCCGGTCCGCCCATGGTGCGTCGTCGACGACAAGCGCCACCGGCGACCTCAGCTGGAGTTCTCCCAGCAGGCCGAGCAGCTCGAGACCGACCCGGAACGGTCGCGCCGCGAGGTCGTCGCCGGCGAGCAGCGGGAACCGAGCGAGGGCCGCGGGGGCGACCCCGGCGACCAGCTGGGTGACGACGCCCAGGGCGAACTCGGTCTCGGTCGGATGGGCGCTCGCGCGCAGCACCGCGAAGTCGCCGAGCTCGGCCAGGAACCGGTTGACGAGTGCGGTCTTGCCGATACCGGCGTGGCCCTCCACCGAGGCCAGTCGCGGGCGGCCGGCCCGCACCCCGGTCGCGCATTCGCGCAGCCGCCTGATGGCGTCGTCGCGGCCGACGAACCAGTCGGGCTCCTCATCTGCCCGGGACACCGAGCCGAGCCGGCCGCCCAGATCTCCACGCATGCGTCCTCCCGGCCTGACGGTGAGGACAGCCTGCCTGGTCGCGGCGAAAGACGCAGGTGAAGAGCACAACTATGGCCAAATGTTGCCGTCTGTGGGGCCCTTGGAGCTCCTCAGGATGGCGCCGGGCGCCGGCCCCGGCCGGTGGCGACGACCCAGCCGACCGTGTAGACGATGGTCACCGCGGCGCACCCGGCGATGAGCACGCGGACACCGACACTGCCGACCAGGGCCCCGATGATCAGCTGGCTGACCGTCACCGCGGTCATCGCGAGCATCATGTCGGTGGCGAAGACCCTGCCACGGAGCTGATCGGGCACGGCGCGCTGCAGCGCGAGGATGGACGCCATCCAGGCCGCGCCGCCGGCCGCGTGGACGACCAGCACCAGCACCAGCGCCACCGCCAACGACGGACTCGCCGCGATGCCGAGGCAGGCCAGGCCGTAGAGCGTCATGAGGGCGCCGAGGATCCGGGCCAGCCGCGGCGGTGCGATGCCCGCGGAGGTGGCCAGGATCGGGCCCAGCAGCAGCGGGCCGATGACCATGCCGGCACCCCTGGCCGCGAAGAGCAGGCCGTTGCCCACCTCGCCGCTGTCGAACACCTCGATCGCGAGCAGGGGAAAGATCACCATCATGCCGGTGCCGACATTGACCACTGGCTTCACGGTCACCAGGGCCGTCACCCATGGCTGGCCGGCGATGTACCGCAGCGACTCGCCGATCGGCGCCACGATCCGCGGCACGCCGATGCCGGCCCGACGGACGGAGACCGCCGCCGCGACCGGGGGCGGCTGTACCGTCCGCCGGATCCGCATGGTCGACACCGCGGCTACGCCCAGGCCGGCGGCCATGAGCAGGAAGCAGGGATACGGACCGACCGCCGCGCTCACGATCCCGCCGAGCGACGAACCCAGCACGAACGCCGTGCCCCAGGTACTGCCGGTCAGGGCGTTCGCGACCGGCAGGTCGGTGGGGTCGACCAGGTGGGGCAGCGCCGCCTGCGCGGCCGGGACGTAGAAGGCCTTCGCGGCGGACGCCGCGGCGATGGCCACCGGCGCCAGCCAGACAGTTGCGGCGGAGCGGACGCCCATCAGCACCAGGACCGCCGCCAGGATCGCCAGGGTCGCACCGACCAGGACCGCCCGCCGGCTGCAGCGGTCCACCACGACGCCGGCGACCGGCAGCATGAGGGCCAGCACGCCGGCTCCGGCCGCGAGCGTGACCGCCCCCCAGGCCGCACCGCCGGTCAGCCTGGTCAGCAGCACCAGCAGCGGCACGACCGGAAACGACTCCGCCACGTACACCAGCACCTGCGCCACGAGCAGCCGGCGCAGGTCGGCGTTGCGGGCTACCAGCCGGGCCAGGTCCCAGCGGGCCGGCCGCCGCGGCCGTCGCACGGCGGCACCGCCAGGTACGCCGTGGCCGGTGCCGGCCGCATGGTTCGCCGTCACCTCACACCGGGTGCGCTCAGAACGTCGGACGTCACGGGTGATGTCGACCTCGAAACGTGGGTTCGGTCCGGCTCGAGGCGGCGTTCGTACTGGTGCAGCAGCGCCACTTTGCGGTTCGACGGTGACTCGTTGTCGAAGCTAAGCCGCAGCCACGACCCGATGAACTCGACCGCGATCTCGGGATCGATGATCCGGGCGCCGAATGCGAGGACCTGGCAGTCGTTGGAGAGCACGCACCGTTCCAGCGAGTAGGGATCGTGCGCCACGGCCGCCCGGACTCCCGGCACCTTGTTGGCGCAGATCGCCATGCCGATGCCCGTGCCACAGATCAGCAGGGCACGATCGATGGCGCCCTGAGCCACCGAGGTGGCCACCGCGAAGCCGATGTGCGGATATGGCGTGTCGTCGTCGGCCTCCTGGACGCCGTAGTCGACGACCGAAGCGACGTTGCCACTTCGCTCCAACTGGGCGCGGATGCGCGTCTTGAGTCCCAGCCCCAACCGGTCGGCCCCGAGGCCGATTCGCCATCCTCCGGTGTCAGCCATCACCGCCTCCGATACGGGTAGCGGCCGGGGCGGCTCGACGGGGCTGTGATCCGTTGCCCTGGTGGGTCGCCAGGTGGTCGACGAGATCGAGGTGGTGGCCCATGCGGTCGCGCTTGGTGCGCAGATACCGGCCATTGAGCGAATTGGGGGAGATCTGCAGCGACACCCGGCCGGTGACGGCGAGACCGAGCTCCTCCAGGGCGATTATTTTGGCCGGGTTGTTCGTGAGCAGCCTCATGGATCGCACGCCCAGGTCGGTGAAGATCTGCGCGCTGGTGCCATAGTCGCGCGCGTCGGCCGGGAGACCCAGAGCCAGGTTCGCATCGACGGTGTCATGTCCTTGTTCCTGGAGCTCGTAGGCCCGCAACTTGGCGAGCAGCCCGATCCCCCGCCCTTCGTGCCCCCTGGCGTAGAGCGCGATGCCTCGCCCTTCGGCGGCGATGCGCTGGAGAGCGGCCCTGAGCTGGGGGCCGCAGTCGCAGCGCAGGGAGTCGAGAACGTCTCCGGTGAGGCATTCGGAGTGCAGGCGCACCAGCACGTCCTGGCCGTCGCCGACCTCACCCATCACCAGCGCGACGTGCTCGGACCCGTCGACGGTGGAGCGGTAGCCAATGGCGCGGAATTCGCCGTACGGGGTGGGCAACGATGCTTGCGCCGCCCGTTCCACGTGCTTTTCGGTGCGACGCCGATACCGGATGAGGTCGACGATGGAGATGATGGTGAGCCGGTGCTGGCGAGCGAACGGAACGAGGTTCGGCAGGCGCATGCAGGAGCCGTTGTCGTGCACGATCTCCCCGATCGCCGCCGCCTGCGGCAGCCCGGCGAGGCGGGCCAGGTCGACCGCCGCCTCGGTGTGCCCTGGCCGGCGCAGGACGCCGCCCTCCGTCGTGCGGAGTGGGAATATGTGCCCCGGCCGGGTGAGGTCGTCGGATTGCGTCGCCGAGTCGGCCAGTACGCGAATGGTGTTGGCGCGGTCGTGGGCCGAGATTCCGGTCGTCACCCCGTGCCGGGCGTCGACGGAGACCGTGTACGCGGTGCGCTTCGGATCCTCGTTGACCGCGGTCATCGGTGGCAGCCTCAGGCGGTCCAGGTCTGGCCCGACCATGGGCACGCAGATGACCCCACTGGTGTGCCGGATCATGAACCCGACGAGGTCCTCGGTGGCGCGGGACCCCGCGATGATCAGGTCCCCTTCGTTTTCGCGGCCGGGGTCGTCGACCACGATGACGGCGCGCCCGCGGGCGATCTCGTCGACGGCCTGGGGTATCGGGTCGAGGGGGAATTCCTCCGGCTCGGCCGTGGACAGGTGAGTGGAAACTGTGGTCATCGCTGGCCCCCGGTATTCGCGAAGAGCCGTTCCAGGTATTTCGCGAGGACGTCGACCTCGATGTTGACGCGGTCGCCCGGCTTTCGTAGACCGAGCGTGGTCAGGTCCAGCGTGGTGGGTATGAGCCCGATGCTGAACCAGTCGTCACCCACCTCGACGGGGGTGAGACTGACACCGTCGATCGCGACGGCCCCCTTTTCGGGGACGTACTTCGCCAACGCGGCGTCCATTCGGATGCGTATGGTTTCCCAGCGCGCCGAAGGGGTCCGCGAGATCACGGTACCGGTGCCGTCGATGTGGCCCTGAACAATGTGACCACCGAGCCGGTCGTGGGGGCACACCGCGCGCTCGAGGTTGATCCTGTCCCCGACCCGGAGGTCGCCGAGAATCGTCCGGTCGAGTGTTTCCTGCATGACGTCGGCGGTGAAGTCGCCGTCGAGGGTTTCGACCACAGCGAGGCAGACGCCGTTGACCGCGATGGAGTCTCCGACTTTGGCATCCTCGGTGATCGGGGGGCTGTGCACGCGGAGGACGGCGCTGTCGCTGAGGTGAGTGATCCCGGCGACCGTGCCCAGGTCTTCGACGATGCCAGTGAACATCGGATCCCCCTCAGAGCTCGGCGAGGTTCGAGGTGGCCGCGCCGACCAGGAAGCTGTCGTCCGCGATGTTCCCGGACCGGATGCGGCGGATCGCCAGCGCGCCGACCAGGGCCGCTTGCGCCGCGTCGTATCCCTTGTCCCACTCCGCTCCGGAAAGGCCACTGCGCTGATATGCCTGCTCCCGGGTGGTGCAGGGCAGCACGCCGAATCCGATCGGCACTCCGGTCTGGACACTGATGCGGGTGAGGCCCATGGTGACCGCGTCGCACACGTAGCCGAAGTGCGGGGTTTCGCCCTGGATTACCACGCCGAGCGCGACGACGGCGTCGTACCCGGAATTGACGAATGCGGCGGCGACGGCCGGAATCTCGAAGGTGCCGGGTACCCGGACGACGGGGGGATCGTCTATGCCCACTTCCCGCAGGGCGCGGAGGGTCCCACCGAGCAGGCCATCCACCACGGTGCGGTGCCACTGCGACGCGACGATGCCGACCTTGAGATCGAGCGGTCCCTCGAGTCGGAAAAGGGGGCCGTCACTCGGCCGGATATCCGCGTGATGCTCAACCATTTCTCGACCCCTTCTCTCGGTTCGGCATCGGCAGGGGCGGCCGGCGTCGAGATTTCCGCACCAATCTCGGAAAATCTCGACACCAGCCCGTCTGGGATGCCGACCATTGACCGGAATATCACCCGGCCTCTGATCGTCGATGGTTGTCCTACCCTTGTCATCGGTGCCGACTACTGAACCGCCGACCGGCCACGCGGAGAACGCCTAGGTACACCTGGAAGCTGCTGAGCCGATCAGCCGCGGTCGCGCTCGATCGCCTCGACGATGCGGTCGGCGGTCTGCCGGTCCTCGTAGATGAGCCGGACGAGCCAGAACCGGAAGTACCGGGTCAGCGAGTGGCGCAGCCACATGGCAACCCCGACGAGCGTCAGGCCGATCGCCAACGGCCCGAGGACGAGGTAGTCGTTCTGCTGCTCGACGGTGGTCGCATCGCGGGTGCCGGCCAGCGCGAACGCGGCGAGCGTGAGCCCGGCCATGGCCAGCACGATGCCGGCGCGGAGCAGATGCCGCTCTGGCTCGGCGGCGCCGCCCCTGACGCGCAGCCGGGCGATCTCCTCCTCGAACTGCCGCATCCGGTCCTCACCCACCAGCCTCTCCCTTCCGCCAGCCGCCGAGGTCCGTCCGCGACGGCTGCCCGACCAGCCCGTCCGGATCCCCCAGACGCACCCGGCCACGCTCCATCACCGCGACCACGTCGGCAACTCTCAGCACCTGGTCGGCGAACTGCTCCGCCGCGATCACCGGCACCCCCTCGTCGGCGAGCGCCCGCACCTTCTCGTACACGGTCGCCACGACACGCGGCGCCAGTCCCTGGGACAGCTCGTCCATGATCAGCACCACCGGGTCCGTCGCCAGGGCGCGGGCGATTGCCAGCATCCGTTGCTCGCCGCCGGACAGACGGCCCGCGAGTGTCCGGTGCCGGGCCGCCAGCACCGGAAACTGGGCGTACACCCGCTCCGCCAGGTCCGCCGTACGCCGGTGGCGACTGTCCACGCGCAGGTTCTCGGCGACCGTGAGGTTGGGGAAGACACCACGACTGTCCGGGATGGTGCACACGCCGGCGCGTGCCAGCGCGTCGGGCGCCACCGCACCGATCCGCCGCCCGAGCAAGTACATCGAACCTCTCCGGGGTACGACGTGGCCGCCCGCGACCCGCACGAGCGTCGACTTGCCAGCGCCGTTGGGCCCGAGTACCGCCACGACCAGGCCGGCCGGCACGGCGAGGCTCACGCCACGCAGGACGTCGGTCGGGCCGTATCCGGCGGTGACGTCGCGCAGCTCCAGGACGGGCCGCCCGCCGTCAGGCGACCGGCTGGTCGGTGACGGTCGTCGGCGGCCGCTCGGGCCGAGGTACAGGGCTCGTGCCGCCGGACTGGCCCGCACCGCCGCGGCGGTGCCGTCCACGACGACCCTTCCGGCGCCGAGGACGACCACGCGATGGCTCGCCGCCATCACCACACTCATGTCGTGCTCGACGAGCAGCACGGCGATGCCGGTGGCGGCGAGGTCGCGCAACACCTCGGTGAGCGTGGCGGCCTCGGCACCGTCCAGCCCCGCCGAGGGCTCGTCGAGGAGCAGCATGCGCGGATGGGCCACCAACGTCCGCGCCAGCTCCACCATGCGCGCCCGGCCAGGTGAGAGCGTGTCGACACGCTGGGAGGCCACGTCGCGCAGGCCCACCCGGGCCAGGGCCGCGTCGGCGGCAAGCCCAGGTGACCGGTTCGCCGACCGGCTCGCCTCGGCGGCGACGAGCACGTTCTCGCGTACCGACAACGACCGGAAGAGCTCGATGCGTTGGAACGTCCTGGCGAGGCCGAGCCGGGCGCGGGCGTGGGGGCGCAGCGCGGTGACGTCCCTGCCATCGAAGACGACGCGCCCCGAGCCGGGCCGCAGGAACCCGCTGACGACGTCGAAGAGCGTCGTCTTGCCGGCGCCATTGGGACCGATCAGCGCGGTGACCGCGCCCGGCCCGATGGCGAGGCTGACGTCGTCGAGCGCGCGCAGGCCTCCGAAGGCGACGCCGACACCCTCAAGCTCGAGCAGTGCCACTGCGGTACTCCTCTGGCAGCGCGAGCACGTCGTCGACAGCGGCCAGGTCCTCCGGCGTGAACTGGCGGGTCCGGCCCAGCTCGGCGGGGTCGGGCTCGTCGCCGGTGGGGTCCCGCCGCCATGGCATCAGCCTGTCGAGGGCCTCACCGATGCCGGCCGCGGCACCCTGCGGCGTCTGGCTGATGGCGATCGCGGCCAGGCCGGGCCCGACCACGGCCAGCGTGGAGAGCAGGGGAAGGTCCCAGGCGTCCTGCGCCATGACGAGCAGGACGGAGAACAGCCCACCAAGGAGCGCGCCGCTTACGGTGGCCACGCCGCCGATGACCAGCAGCAGCACGATGACGAGGCCGTGCAGCATGCCGAAGTCGCCAGGGACGACCGCCACCTTGTAGACCGCGAGCAGCGCTCCCCCGAGTCCGGCCAGCGCGGCTGACAGCGCGTACACGGACAGCCGTGTCATGGCCGGGTCGAGGCCCACGGAGGCGAGCCCGGCCGGGGTGTCGTGCAGCGCCAGCAGCCGCCGGCCGTACCAGCTGCGCCGCAGCGCGACGAGACCGAGCCCGACGACGGCGAACACCACAGCCACCGCGACGAGGTAGCCCCGCGGCGACGTCAGCTGCCATCCGAGCACGTCGAGTGGCGCGACGGTACGGGCACCGGTGTCCGATGGCCCGAACACACCGGGTTGGGGGAAGAACGCCACCTCGGCGATGCGGGCGAAGGCGAGCGACGCCAGCGCGAGGTACACGCCTCGCAGCCACAGCGCCGGGACCGCCATCGCGAGCCCGCCGAGCAGCGCGGCGGCCACCGCGGCGAGGATGCCGAGGACCGATCCCGAGTCGCCGGCGACGGCGACCATCGCGAACGCGCCGATACCCGCGAACGTCATCGGTGCGAGCGACACCTCACCGGCCCAGCCGGTAAGGGGCACCAGCGACAGCATCACCATGGCGGTCGTCAGCGCGAGGGTCAGCCGGTTGACCGTGACGGGCGAGACGCTCGCCGCGAGGGCGGCCGCGAGGAGCACGAGGACGACGGCACCGATGAGGGAGCGCGGCCACGACGGCGGCCGCGGCAGCGGTGCGCGGGCGACGTGCTCCCCGAGCCTCAGCACGACGGGTGGCAGCGCGAGCACGGCGACGAAGAGGAGGATCATCGGGATCGCCGGCCGGACATTGCTCCACCGGCCGCCGAGGTCGAGGAAGGTCAGGGCGTACGCGTTGAGCAGGCCGAGCACGAGGCCGCCCAGCCAGGTGAGCGGCAGGCTGCGCAGGCGGCCGATGACCGCGGCGGCGAAGGCGTCGACCACGAGCAGGGTGAGCGGCTCGACGGCGAACGTCACCTCGGGGGCGAGGAGGATCCCGGCGACGCCGGCGGTCACCGCGCCGATGGCCCAGGCCGCGGCCGAGACCAGCCAGGGGCGAACTCCGTTCGACGCGGCGAGCTCCGGGTCGTCGACCACCGCCCGCATCAGCACGCCCAGCCGCGTGCGGTACAGCAGCACCCACAACGCGGCCGCGGCGACCAGGGCGACCGCGACCGCGATCAGCCGGTGCCACGTGACGACGATGCCGCCGGGCGCGGCGAAGCCGGCGCTGCCGAAGAACGCCGGCAGGGATCGGCTCACGGTCGCGGGCCGCCAGGTCGCGCCCGCGATACCCATGAGCGCGAGCATCAGGCCGACTGTCGCGGCGATCTGCGCGACGAGTGGCGCATGCCGCAGTCGGCGCACGACAAGGCGTTCGATGACGATGCCCAGCAGCGGAGCCACCAGGCCGAGCACGAGCAGCAGCGCGAGCGGGGTGGGCAGGTCGCGGTTGACACGCAGTTCCCAGTAGACGAATGCCAGGAACATGCCGACGGCACCGTGCGCGAGGTTCAGGATGCCGGACGCGGTGTACGTGAGTACCAGGCCGCTCGCGGCGACCGCCAGCACCGACCCGATGGCCACGCCGGAGACCGTCGCGACGACAACGGCGTCCAGCCCCACCGGCTGGCCGGCCCACGCCTGCCAGGCGACCACGGCGACCGCGACACACGCACCGGCGACGACCACGCGGGACCGCGCGCCGGTAGCGCGGGCGCGCGCTGTCGTCATGGCGCTGTCGTCATGGCGTTACGGCGACCACGTTGGCGGGGTCACAGTCGAGTCCGGCGTCGGGGTGGACGCGGGTAAAGGCGCCGCCGCGGACCTGCACGACCGCGAAGCACTGCGGGGGCAGTTGCCGCCCGATGTCGATCGGTCCGGTCATCCCGTCCGCGTCGAAGTCGTGGATGCCGCGTAGCGCGTCGAGCAGCCGAGCGCGGGTGAGGCCGTTGCGGCCGTGCTCGGCGACGGTGCGCTCCACCGCGTCGGCGAACAGCTGCCCGGCCATCCAGGTGCCGGCGCTGAACGCGTTCGGCTCGGCGACCGGATTCACCCGGCGCAGCGCATCGAGATAGGCCTTCACGGCCGGGTACCGGTCGGCCTCCTCGAACGGGTGCATGAACACCTGGACGTAGTGGCCCTCGACGTCCGCGCCACCGGTGCGCAGGAAGTCGGGGTCGTAGCACTGCAGCGCACAGTCCCAGACCAGTACCGAGTCGACACCCTGGACCCGGGCCTCCTGCCGCAGCCTGACGACGATGTTGTAGTCGCTGCCCGTCCAGACGTAGTTGGCGCCGGTGCTCCTGATCGCCTGGATGTAGGGCGTGAAGTTGGCGTCGCGGGCCGACGTGGTGACGAAGCGCCCCTGCCGGTACCCGAGGCTGAGCTGTCCTTCGTAGAGGTCACGGTAGAAGGCCAGCACGTCGGGAACGTCGCCTGGCGCCAGCCAGAGACCGATGCAGCAGTCCCGCTGGCCGAACTCGCGCAGGTACCAGCGGGCCGGGCCCAGCATCACGGCGCCCGGCCGGCTGTCGACGATCCCGAAGCTCGTCGCCACCTCCCGGTGGGCCCGGGCCACGGCCAGCTGCCGGATCTCCGGGATGCCGCACCGGGCCAGCTCGGCGACGTTACCGTCGGCGACGGCCGTCGTGCCGACCATGGCGAGAGCGTTCTGGCACGCCTTGAGGGTCGCGTTGCGGAACTCGTCGGGGCTGAGCCGCGAGTCGTGGAACTCGACGGTCACCGTGCGGCCGGCCAGACCGCCGCGCTCGTTGACGTGACTCGCCCACGCCCGCAGCCCGTCGACGGAGTCCTGGAACAGGCCCGGCCGGCCCGGCACGTCGACGTCTGCGACGATGGCCACCCTGATCTCGGTCGGTGTGATCCCGACCTCGGTCGCCTGCAGTGGGCCACCGCCGGCGTCGTCCGTGGCGGGCCGTGAGGTGCAGGCGGTGCTCGCCAGGCCGACTATCAGCAGCGCAACGGCGACTCTGGCCGGCGTCATGGTTGCCTCCAGGTCTCGGGTCGGAGCCCAAACGCGATCCGGGGCCGAGCTTATTGCGTCCATGGCCAACACCATGCCGCTCCTCATGCGGCGCCTCGGGCCATCGCTTCGCCAACCCCCAGGCAAGGGGCCTCGGCTCGTCGCTCACCACCGGAGACACTCGACACCACACCAGCGTGGACAGCCCGCAAGGGTGAACGGACCCGTGCGGGCCCCTCGTCGGCGCGTCACACTGGACGCCTCGTCCGAGCCATCCGGTGGGCGGGCCGCCGCCATAACGACCGCATTTGCCGGGTCAGGACGGTTCGGCCGCCATCGCCGGTGCGTAGTGCCGGAACAGGCGGTCCAGGTATGCCGGGCCGTACCGGGCCCATGTGCTCGTGGTGACGGCGAGGATGTATTTGTCCCAGTGCCGGCCGTCGTAGTACAGGTGCTCTCGCAGGACGCCCTCGACGGGCAGCAGCTCACCGAGAGCGGTCCGGAAGTCGTGCACCGCGAACTCGGGGGACTCGAAGTAGACCTTTCGCAGCGGGTAGACGGCGAAGACGTAGCGCAGCAGCAGGCATACCGTGCGCGGGCCGATCCCGGCGGCGGTGGAGTGCGCGGGGTCGACCACGACGGCGGCGCTGGCGTAGCCGCTGTGGAGGTCGGCCGAGGTGATCGAGGCCCACGCCACCGGTGGCCCGGCCGGGTCTGGGTGCACGAGCACGCTGATCAGCACGTCCTCCCAGAGCCGCTGGGTGAACACCTCGAACGGCACGAGCATCCCGCGCGTGGTCCACCGGTGGTTGACGCGCGGGTCCATGATCCATTCGTAGAGCATGGGGGCGTCGGACTGCTGCGCCGAGCGCAGCGTCCAGCCTCGGAACTCGGTCGGGTTGTCGCAGGCGGCCCGCGGCGCGCCGTTCGCCGTCATGCCGTTCGCCGTCACGACCGCACGACCGTGGCGTGCAGGAACTGCCGAACCTCCGCCACGCTGGTGGCCAGGTGGACCTCGGCGAGCCGCCAGTCGTCCTCGACCCGCAGCAGCAGGCCGGAGGGCAGCATGGCCATCAGCCCGGCCGGCAGCGCGATCGACGGTTCCCGCAGCACCCCCTTGCGGCGCAGCAGGTCGGTCTCCTCGGCGCTGTGCACCATGTGCAGCTGGTCCAGGTCGTCGCTCTGCCGGATCTGCGCCCACATGGTGCGACAGGAGCCACACGTGCGGTGGTAGGCCAGCGCCACGAAGGGCGGCTGCGGGCAGAAGCCCCGCATGATCTGCGGCACCGAGTTGAGCTCCGAGAGGTCGAGCTCCAGGTCGTCGTCGCCCACGGACCCGGGCTGCGGCGCCGCGGCCCGCACCCAGGCAGCCGTCGCGCGCTCGACGACCTGCTCCATCAACAGCAGGATCGCGGCGCAACCGATCAAGGCGAGCGCCGTCCACCAAGCGGTCATGCCGATCGCCCTCCGCTCGTCGTGACCGGATATGCCGGGAGCGTGCCGAGCAGCAGCCGCTGCCCGAGGATCAGGGCCGCCCACGCCGCGCCGCAGGCGGCCACGGCCCATGGCTGGATCGCGGTGTCGAGCGCGACCACCGTGGCGGCCGCCGCCAGCGCCACCATGCAGTTGCGCACCACGAGTTGGGACACGGTGCGGCTGCGGATGACGCCCCGGCACGCGCACGTCCCGGTCCGGTGCACCAGCACCGCACCCAACGGCGTCACCAGCAGCACGGCGGCGATCGCGGCGATCCGACCCGCCGGCCAGACCGCCGCCGCCGCCATCAGTACCTCGCCGCCACCCAGCAGGTACACCAGGCTCCTGCGGGCCAGTGGCAGCAGGCCGCCCGAGGCCAACCACACGGTGAACCCCGCAGGGTCGCGCAGCTTGCGCCAGCCGTCGAGGGCGATACCGAGCACGAACAGCGCAGCCACCAACGACAGCACGGGTTCAACGGCTGATCTCACGACCGCTCCGTTTCATGAATAGCTGGAAGACGCGGGCTGCCAGGACACCCCGCTGCGAGACGACGAGCGTGTCGCCGATCGCGACGCAGGTGCGGCGCCACACCCGGTCCGAACCGTGCCGGACCGAGAGCAGCACCGCGACCTGCCAGGGGAACAACCGTGACCGCGCGAGCACGACGGATCCGAGCGGCTCGGACCAGGCGTCGACGATCACCGGCGGCCGCATGGTCAGCAACCGCCGCTGTTCGCCATCCCGAGGATCTCGTTGCGCAGCGACAGGCCGGCCGAGCTCCAGTAGTCCTGGGACGCGGTGCCGCTGGTGTACCGGGTACCGCAGCAGATGGTGCCGGTCCGCGTGCCGTTGCACGGGTTGACCACGTCGCAGTACCGGTGCGGCTTGAGCTTGCTCGAGTCCTTGGCGATGCCGGTGTGGTGCCAGATGTAGCCGACGCCGCACTTCTGCGCCGCGGTCGCGATGTCGCCGGTGCCACCGCAGCCGCCGAAGCAGCCGAGCATGAGGACGCCGGTGGCCTGGCAGTTGCACGTCCTGGCGTGGCAGCCGGCCGGGTTGGTGTAGCGGCCGCCGACGGCGATCGTGCCGTGGCCGTTGACGGCGAAGTCGTACTTGTTGAGGCCGGTGGTGTCGCAGCCGGTGTACGGCGCGGCGTACGGCGCGGGGTTGTTGTACTGGGTGCCGGCCGCGCCGACGTGGTGCAGGGCGATGTACCCCTTGCGGGCCGCGTTGCTCCAGTGGGTCATCTGGTCCCCTCCACGGTGATGCCTGGGTACGGCCGGTGGACGACTTCGAGCGGCTCGTGGGACGCGGCCGCCACCGCTGCGTCGGGCACGTCGACGTACTGCCGCTGGGCACACGGCAGGCGACTGCGGGTGTAGCCGGCAGGCGGCGTCGCACTGTCGAAGATCGGCCAGCCGGTGTCCGGGTCGTAGGTGACCCCGGCGGCGGCCGCCGGCTCGGCGGCCTGCGCCGATCCGGCGATGCCGACGCCGACAACGGTGGTCGCGGCGAAGGCGGCGAGGCCGAGGAACCGGCGACGCTGCATACCGTCCATGGACTCGAGCGGATGTGGATCTTGCGGTGTCGGTGAACTCATCTGAACCCCACTTCGTGTGTCCCAGGACGTTCCGGGGACGTCCAGATCAGGCGGCCGGGGACGGGTCACCACCTCGCAATTTGAGCGAACCTGTACCCGATTACGGCGGATACCTGGAGAATCCTGGACAATTCTGGACGTTGCTCGACGGAACGATCGGGAGCACGCGCGATGGCCGATGGGCGCGCCAGGACGGCCGGTCCCGATCCCGGACGCGTGCAGTGCCTGGCGGACCTGGCCCGGGAGTTGGACCTGCTGCGGGCACGCGCGGCCGGCGGCAGCCGCAAGCAGCGGGTGAGCGTGGCCGAGCTGGCCGGCAAGGTCAGCGAACCGAGATCGACCGTGCACGCCTACGTCAGCGGCACGCACCTGCCGGCGTCGGACGTGCTCGACCGCATCGTCATCGCGCTCGGCGCCACCCCCATCGAGCGGCGGGCCTGGAGCGAAGCCTGGTTCCGGGTGTCGGCCAGCCAGCAGGCCGAACGCGCGGCGCGGGTCCGGCAACCGCCGTCCCGCCAGCTACCGGCCGACGTGGAGAATTTCGTCGGCCGGGCCGCAGAGCTCGCCGCACTGGACCGGCTGCTCGCCACGGTCGGCGGGTCCGCCATGCCGATCGCGGCGATCGTCGGCGCCGGGGGCATCGGCAAGAGCGCCCTGGCGGTCCGCTGGGCGCGCCGGGCGGCCGCCCGGTTCCCCGCCGGCCAGTTCTGGCTGGACCTGCGCGGGTTCGACCCCAACGAGCCGGTCGACCCGGCCGACGCGCTCGCCCGGTTCCTGCGTGCGCTCGGCGTCCCCGGCACCGGCGTCCCGGCCGGTACCGAGGACCGGGCGGCGCTGTTCCGGTCCCTCCTGGACGGCCGGCGGATGCTCGTCGTGCTGGACAATGCACGCGACAGCGAGCACGTGCGCCTGATGCTGCCCGGCTCGCCGTCCTGCCTGGTCGTGGTGACCAGCCGCGACCGCCTGACCGGCCTGGTGGCACGGCACGGCGCGCACCGCGTCGAACTCGACGTGCTGCCCGAGCCGGACGCGGCGATCCTGCTCGGCTGCCTGATCGGGCCGAGGGTGGACGCCGACCCGGCCACCACCACCGCGCTGGCACTGCGGTGCGCCCGGCTGCCGCTCGCGCTCCGGATCGCCGCCGAGCACGCCGCCGGGCGGCCGGCCATGCCGCTTCGCGACCTGATCACTGAGCTCGCGGACGAGCACCGGCTGCTGGACCTGCTGGACGCCGACGGCGACCCGCGAACCGCGGTTCGCGCCGTGTTCTCATGGTCTTACCGGAACCTCGACGCGCCGACCGCGCGGGCCTTCCGGCTGCTCGGCCTGCATCCGGGACCGCACTTCGACGCGTACGCCACGGCCGCGCTCACCGGCGACACGGTCGGTTCGGCCCGCCGCACGCTCGGCCGACTGGCCGCCGCGCACCTGGTCCAGCAGGTGGCGGCGGACCGGTACACGATGCACGACCTGCTGCGCGCCTGGGCCGCCGAGCAGGCCGCCGCGGACCCGGACGCCGAGCGGATGGCGGCGACGTCCCGCCTGTTCGACGGCTACCTGGCCACGGCAGCCGCG
>Ga0299913_10000508_pt1 | contig 25193 bp, 23 predicted proteins | sample RVTome_9_FD_201360 | JGI IMG/M metagenome (GOLD analysis project Ga0299913, IMG submission 201360) | Soil microbial communities from uranium-contaminated site in the Upper Colorado River Basin, Wyoming, United States - RVT155D38 (version 2) ... | reverse complement strand
CGGCTTTCGCCTCATTGTCGGGAACAGAGGGGATGGAACTCGAGATCACCGGAGTCGGTGCGTTCGGTGTCGAGCTCAAGGACACGATACGGAGCGAGGCGCAGAAGCTGAGTATTCTCGCGACCGCAGCGCTCTGCCTGGTGCTTCTTCTGGTTTACAGGAAGCCGCGTGTTCTGCTTCTTGCGACGATGCCGATCGGCATGGGCTTTCTGATGGGCCTTGCTGTCGCAAGCCTGGCATTCGACAGCGTTCATGGGATCACCCTTGCATTCGGTTTCACTCTGATGGGCATCGCGGTCGATTATCCCCTGCACTTGTTCAGTCACGCACGGCTGGGAGGGCCCGCTGCGATTTCGGGTATCTGGTCGACCATGAGGCTCGGAGCGATCAGCACCTGTCTGGCTTACGTCGCCCTGGCCATGTCGGGTTCGGAGGGCCTCGCGCAGCTGGGTGTATTCACGACCGTCGGCGTGGGGACAGCCGCTCTCGTGACGCGCTACTGGCTGCCAGTATTGTTGCCCGCCGAAGGTACGCAGACTGCGGCGGTGTCCGCGCTGCACAAGCCGTATCTGAACTACTCGCCGGCGGCCGCGATCCTTCTTTTCGCCCTCGTTGCGCTACAGGTAACGGAGCGCTCGGGTTTGTGGGACGACCGGCTGTCCAGCCTGAGCCCGGTCCCGGAATCAAGGTTGCTTGCCGACATGGCATTGCGCAGCGCCGCGGGTACGCCGGACATGCGCTACCAGCTGGTTACCCACGACACGTCGCTGGAATCGCTGCTCGTCGCCGGCGAAGCCGCAGAACGCCGGTTGCAGGACGCCGCAGACGACGGCCTGCTCAGGGGATGGCGGTCGGTGAGCCAGTTGTTGCCGAGTCACGAACTTCAGCGACGAAGGCAGGCGGCGATTCCCGACGGGCCGACGCTTCGGAGCCGTCTCGGGGAGGCGGTTTCGAGGACGCCGTTTCGCGCCGACGCCTTTGCGCCGTTTCTGGACGCAGCCGCCGCCGCCAGGAAACTTCCACCGCTCGACGCGACGGATCTGCAGGGGACGCTTCTGCAACCGTGGCTGGATTCGCATTTTCTCGAGCTGCGCGGCCGGTGGGTCGCTCTGACATCCGTCATCGGGCCTTCACCGGAGGCGCTTTCCAAGCGTGTGCAGAGCTGGGGAACCAATGCCGAACTGGTGGACCTGCGGCAGTCTTCGGTGGAACTGATGCAGAGATATCGAACCGGAGCGATTACGACCGTGTCGCTCGCCGCACTCGCAATCGTCATACTGATCTGGTTCCAGCGCCGCGGGCCGGGTCAAATTGTCTGGATCGTTCTCACCGTCACGGCGTCTCTGGCGGCAACCGTCGCCATCGTTTCAGCGTTTCACCATCAACTGACCGTCATCCACCTGGTCGCGTTGCTTCTGGTGCTGGGTCTCGGGCTGGACTATGCCCTGTTCCTGAGCCGGACGGAGTCCGGTGCCGCGCGCGGATGTACGAACCAGGCGGTACTGGCGTGCGCGATGTCGACCACCGTCGCCTTCGGTATCCTCGCAGCGTCCTCTATTCCGGTTCTGAAATTTATCGGACTGACGGTGGCGACGGGCTCGGCGTGCAGTTACGTGCTGGCACTGGCCGGCAGCCGCTGGGCCATGAGGCGCCCGGTCTCTCTGCACTAGCCCGGATATCTCACCGATTGCGCGGACGCCTGCAGCGCTTCCTGGCATGTCATCCCAGGCGGCTATGAAGGTCGCCCAGCAGGCTGCACGAAGCGGCCCCGGGCCTCGAGCCGTCGGCAAGCAGCGGCCACAGGAGGGGCGCGAGCGCGTCCAGCCGCTCACAGTTCTCGGTGAACTCCTGCAGCGGGTCATTGCCCGTATCGAGCAAGGCTGAGTTCAGATTCGCCAGCAGCGGAATCTCGCTCTGGTCGAAGAAACGACCTCGCCCTGAATCCCTTAAGCGCAAGTGGGCGCGCTTTCGAAACTCGGTCTGCATGTCGAGGTTCAAGGTCCGAACCCGCATCAGTTGCGGCTGGATCAGGCGCAGGAAGGGAAGGTCGGTCAGCACGCCGCGAAAGAACAACCACGAAAGGACGGACCAGTAATAGGCGTAGTCCCAGGTGGACTTCACGACCATCAATCGCGTATCGCCGAATCCCGGATACTGTCGCTGATACAGGCTCATCGTGCTGCCGAAGAACGACTGATATACCTTCTGATATACCGACGCCGCGAGATTGCGCTCGCCGTCGGAACGCTCACGCAGGATCAGGTCGCTGATGAACGTGTTGCCGATGCCGATGAAGTCCGTTCCGGGCGAGTAGAAGGGATCGGCGAAAAGACCGGCTTCGCCAGCCAGCGCCCACGCATCGCCGGACCAGAGTTGCAGGCTGTCCTGCGACAGGTTTTTCAGCTTTCTGAAGTCGAGCAGCTTGTCCCGGGCGCCGGACACCTGTGCGGCCAGCATCGGCTGGTGGCGGCCGAACCACGCGAGCAGCCGGTCGAAGCTGTCGTACTCCGGCAAGGGATGCAGCTCGGGGTCGGCTACCAGGCCGATGCTGGTCCTGTCTCCGGCCAACGGTATGATCCATGCCCAGTACCCGGGACCCATCAGATGGTTCGTCGACAGTCGCCGCGGCAGGCCACCGCACCGCGCCCTCCAACGGGGGCAATCGGACCAGTCGTCGACGTCAATCGCACAATCCAGACGAAACCACGCCGCGGACATCCGGTGGTCCACCGGTTTGTCGAGATTCAGGCTACGCTTCAGAATGCGGCTGCGCGCCGAGGCGTCGACCAGCCAGCGGCATCGGACACTGCGCGTTTGCCCTTCCTTGACCACCGTCAGCTCGTGGCCGCCGCCGTTCGTCCGGATTTCTGCTCGCCTGACCTGACTGCCGACTTCGACCTGAACGCCCCGGCCCGAAACCAGCTCGCGGAGATCGCGCTCGAGCATACCGCGGTCGAGCTGATAGCTCCTGGCCCTCAGAAACCTGCTCGAGCCGAGTTCATCCGCCCTCGCAAGGTCGTTTTGACAACCGCTACCGAAGAACATCCGCAAGCCGAACTTGTGCAACTGGGTCCGCTCGAGCAGCGGTTCGAGACCGAGCGTGTGGGCGAGATATCGAGCGCCGATCTCGACCGTCGCTTCGCCGACCTTGTGCGCAGCCGGAGGGGGCATCAGGGGCCTGCGCTCGAAGACCGCGACGGTCAGAGCCGGCGCGGCCTGGCTTAGCTGAAGCGCCAGCGTCAGGCCGGACAGCCCCCCGCCCATGATTGCGACGTCCACGGGGGAGACGACCTCAGGCACCTCGACGCCTCGATCCGAGCGTGAGCTTGAGGCAGGAGCTCCGCGTCAGTGGATACGACATCCGGAGAGGCGCGCCATGGCCCGCGAACGATGCGATTGCGGCAAGGAAAGGCAGCAACCGGGCGCCCGGATGTTCCAGAAAGTCCCGCTCGAGGCTCTCCGGAAGCTCCGGCCAGTCCACCGGGTCCCGATCCGTCTCGAAATGAACGGTGGCTCTCTCCCTGTCGCTGTAACCCGGAGGGGCCAGCAGGATGGCCGCGGCAAAATCGGCGGTCGTCGGACACGTCTCGCTGAGCCCTAAAGGTGCCGCCAGTTCCTGGGTAACGAGGAGGACGGGCATGTTGCCGTCGACGGCCTGGATGGCTGCCTCCAGAAATGCCACCGGCGCCGTAAAGAGGAACGCCGACACCGCGCTTGCGGGAGCGTGTGAGCCTGTAGCGATGGACCAGTAGCCGTTCGGGGCGTTATGAACCGAGTTGTGAAACCGCGTCGGTGAGATTTCGCGAGGAGGGCTGGCCAGGGCGCTGCACATGTAATCGGTAATCTCCATGTCACCCATGGCCGACGAGAATACCGTCGCCACGTCCTCGGGTTCCAACCCCGCCATTTCGCAGGCCTGGGTCATTACCTCGACGGCCATTTTCACCGCCTTCGGAGCGCGCCGGCGCTCGCGTGCCGCGATACGCTTAGGCTCTAGCGCGGATTCCGTCCGCCAGCGCCCCGTGTGGAGACCTTCCGCAAGCTCTTCCCAGCTGGCGAATCGCTGACTCCAGGCGCCGAGGCCGACTACTGCAAGCTCACTCACCGGCGTGGCCGAACATCAATACGGCATTGTTGCCGCCAAAACCGAAGGAACTGGTCATGGCATACCGCAGCGGACGCGGCGTATTTTCCTGAAGTACCGGAAAACGGAACCGGGGATCGGGTATCTCGCAGTTCAAGGTACCTGGCATCAGGGCGTGCTTCATGGCTTCCAGCGTGACCACCGCTTCCAGGATGCCTGCGGCGCCCAGCGTATGGCCGGTCCAGCCCTTGCTGGAGCTTGCACCGGTGCGCTCCGGGAATCGTTCGGCGAGCACGTGAGTTTCCGCGAGGTCATTCGCTTTGCTGGCAGTGCCGTGCAAGTTGATGTAGTCGACGTCCCGGGCTTCGAGCCCCGAACTCTGCAAGGCACGGTCGATCGCCAATAGTGCGCCGGCGCCCTCAGGGTGCGGGTGCGACATATGCCAGGCGTCCGAGCTTTCGCCGTATCCCAGCAACCGGAATTCCGCGTCCGGCGCGAGTTCTTCGCGTGTCAGAATTGCAAATCCTGCGCCTTCCCCGATGCTGATTCCGTCGCGGCCGGCGTCAAAGGGACGGCATGGTGTCGCCGAGACCAGCTGCAAAGAGTGGAATCCATACAGGACGCTGAGACAGAGGCTGTCGACACCTCCCACCAGAACCGCATCGGCAACGCCGTGGCGTATCCAGCGCGCCGCCGTCGCAAAAACCTTGGCACTCGACGAGCACGCCGTGCTGATCGTAATCGAAGGCCCCTCGAGGCCCGCGGCGGCGGCTGCGAAGAGCGCGGGGGAATGCAGGTTGTGCACTTCCGGCTGGCGGTATTCCGGGCTCATCCTGCCGGTAGCCTCGAGATTGGCATAGGCCTCCTCGGTCCTCCCTATGCTGGAGGTGCTGGTTCCCATGATCACGCCGACCCGGTCACTGCCGATACGCTCGACCAGCTCGCGCAGGGAGGCCAGGAATCCGTCCTGTTGAAGCCCGAGCCAGGCCAGGCGATTGTTGCGGCTGTCGAGACTCCGGAGCCGCGCCGGGAGGTCGATATTCCGGAGGCCCCCGACCCGGCCTATCCAGGTGTCTATCGTGCAGCCGTCGAGGTCATTCGGCCTCAGGCCGCTCCGCCGCTCGACGATCGACTGTCGCAAAGCGGCAAGCCCCGTGCCGGCAGCCGAGGTGGCCGTGTAGGCGCCGATGGCGATCTTCACCGGCGTTTCCCGGATTGTGATGCGAAGGTGCTGCGTTCGGGCATTCGGAGGGACCGTCCTTCGGTCTCGGAGAGCGCCGCGACAGTTGTCTGCCGGGGGGCGGTGTCATGATCTCTTGCAGCAGGATTTCGTGCAACGATCCGGATATCTCATTTCAGGAATTCGTCGGAGCGAACGCGCTGAAAAACATGCAGGATACCCGCGGTATTGGAATGGCGGCAACTGTGATACAAATAGACCTTTGATCCAATTAATATTACAGCCGGCCCCGGCGGGGTAATGAAGTATCTCGATTACATGCGGCGATTGCTCGGCACGGCCTTGAGCTTTGTCGTTTTCGGTGTCGCCGGGCTCATCATGGGCCTCGTGCTGTTCCCCATGCTATTCGTGTTCCTGCGCGACGATCTCGCCCGCCAGCGCATCGCTCGGCGAATGATTGGCCGATCCTTCGCGGCGTTCGTCTGGTTGATTAAAGTTCTCGGTGTCATGTCTTACGAGGTGGTCGGTCGTGAGAATATGGAAGCCGGGCGAAGCCACCTGATCGTTGCGAACCACCCGACGCTCATCGACGTGGTGTTTCTGGTGTCGATGTTTCCGGATTCCGACTGCGTGATCAAGGAAGCGGTCACCCGAAACCCGTTCATGCGCAGCACGGTCATGGCGGCCAACTACATTTCGAACAGCGATTGCGACGACCTTCTGGATTCCTGCGTGTCGCGGGTGAGAAAGGGCAGCAGTTTGCTCCTGTTTCCCGAGGGGACACGCACCGTGCCGGGCCAGCCGATCGAGTTCAAGCCCGGCGCAGCCACTGTTGCCGTTCGTGCGTCGGCTCGCGTGCTTCCTGTCGCGATCCGTTGCGCACCCCTGTTTCTGACAAAAGACGAACCGTGGTATACCGTTCCGGAAACCCGCCCGCATTTCGTTATTCGCATCATGCCGCCCGTCTCGCTCGAGGACCTGGTGCCGGACCGGCAGGATCAGAGGCATGCGAGATTTGCGATGAACGACGCTTTGCGTTCCCTGATAATGACCGGATTACAGGATGTACCGGCGCGAAGCGCTGCGACACGAGCTGGAACGCTTTCTCAGTTTTCTTAGATTTTTCCGATCGTCCAACTTAAAATGCAGTTATGAGCAAAGAAGAGCTGTTCCTGAAAATCAGGGAGATTCTCGTCAACCAGTTCGATGTCGAAGAGTCGTCCGTTTCCATGGACGCCAATCTGTACGATGAGCTGAAGATCGACAGCATTGACGCGGTCGACCTGCTGGTCCAGCTCAAGGAGCTGACGGGGGAGAAAATCGCTCCGGAGAAATTCCGCGAGGTTCGGACCATCGGAGACGTGCTGGATGCGCTGACGACTCTGTGAAACGGTCCCAGGCAGTCCGTGCGGGTTTCATTCTGTGCATCGCTCTGTATCCTTTTATCGTCTACTTCGGCCTTCAGGTCCTGCCGCCGAGTTTTTTCGGTCTGGTGCTGGTCGTGCTTCTTGCGATGAGGTATGGCGTCCTGCTGCCTGACGAACGTCCAATTCTGTTACCGGTTCTGCTGATCTTCGCTGTCTATGCCATCGTCGCGGTGATTCTGCAAAGCAGGCAGATGCTGTTGTACTACCCGGCGCTGGTAAATTTTTGTCTGTGCACCATTTTTGTCGGCTCGTTGCGGCAGGGGGAACCGTTGCTGCTGCGCATCGTGCGAGCACGGGGAATGCCCGTCAGCAGGCACGGTCCGACGTATCTCTTTCGGCTGACTGCCATATGGGGAGGTTTCTTCGCAACGAACGGTGTAGTGTCGGTATGGACTGCTACGTTGTCGATCGAGCTGTGGACCCTCTACAACGGCCTGGTCTCGTACTTTCTCGTGGCCATACTTGTCGGCGGCGAGTGGCTCTTCCGGCGACATTTCAAGCGTCGCATGGGCGTGCACCAATGAAGGTCAGCGCTTCCATCAGGATTTGTGCAGGGGTGTGCCAGTTGCGCGTCCCGACAGTGGGAAGAGAGGCCTGAGGCATGGAACTCGCAGAGATTCGGCAGCGTCTGCGGGACGGCGGACTGGTGGACGACCTACCGGGGATCCTCTCCGTCGTGGCGGACGTTCGAGACCTGCGCCTGCGTTTCGATATTCCGCCGGAGCTCGGCTGGTTTCGCGGCCATTTTGCGGGCCGACCCGTATTGCCCGGCGTCGTACAGGTCCACTGGGCAGTGCTGGTGTCATCGGCGTATTTCGGGCTTGACGGAGTGCCGACCGTAATCAATCGGCTGAAATTCAAGAATGTCATCGTTCCGCCGTCGGTCGTTGAGCTGTCGGTTGCCCGGTCAGCGAACAGCGAGATTTCATTCTGGTATACCGGGGCCGGCAAGATGTATTCCGAGGGGCGGCTGCTTTTCAACGGCGAAACGCCATGAGGGCCTGTCTCATTGTTCCGCATTTCGATCATGTCGAGCAATTTTGTATCCTCCTGCCGAAGCTTGTCGAACTGCACATCCCGTTGATCGTCGTCGACGATGCCAGTCCGGCGAAAACGAGGGACGCGCTCGTCCAGGCGCTCGGCGCGATCGCTCCCGACGCCGTACTCGTCCAGCATTCCGAGAATCTCGGCAAAGGCGGAGCCGTCGCAACGGGCCTTCGCGCGGCGTGGGACAGGGGCTATACCCACGCCGTACAGATCGATGCTGACGGCCAGCACGATTCCGAGGCGGTGCCGCTCTTGTGTGCGGCCGCAAGAGCCAGTCCCGGTAGCCTGATCTGCGGCGAGCCTGTGTTCGACGATATTTCCCCACTACGTTACTACGCACGACACATCACCCTTTACCTGATGTGGCTGGAAACATTGAGCACGAGAATCCGGGATGGGCTGTGCGGTCTGCGGGTGTACCCGCTGCAAGTCGTCGTCGATCTCCTCGATCGGAGCAAACTCCCTGACCGAATGGCGTTCGATCCGGAGATACTGGTTCGGGCCGTATGGACAGGCGTTCCACTTGTGTATGTGCCCGTTCACGTGCAGTACCCGGCTGATGGGAGATCCCACTTCCATTACATCAGGGACAATCTCGAGATCGCCTGGATGCACACGCGGCTTCTTGCCGGAATGCTCGTACGAATACCTCGTTTGATGCACCCGCGCGATCGAAACCGGACGGGGCGCTCCGTCCCATGAGTCTTCACTGGGCGCGAACCCGGGAGGCGGGCGTGCTGACCGGGATGCGTATCCTCATCTGGATTCATCGGCACGGTGGGCGGTTTGCCTTCAGTCTGGCCCTGGTGCCCGTGATGGCGTACTTCTTCGTGGTTCGAGGTAATGCGCGGCGCGCCTGCCGGCGCTACCTTGCCCGCGTCAAGCGATGCTATCCGCAGACACTGGGCGATCGTTCGATTACATGGCTGTCATTCGTCCAGTTCGTGACTTTTGGGCAGTCTCTGCTGGACAAGTACCTCGCATGGGCCGAGACGCCGTCCGGAATAGAGATGGCGCCGTCCGAGGAGAAGATGCTGTTCGACGCTGCGCGCTCCGGCCGAGGCTGCCTGCTGATAGGTTCGCACTTCGGCAACCTCGAGTACTCTCGCGGCATCGCGCACCGCCATCCGGATCTGACGATCAACGTGCTCATGTACGACAAGCACGCACAGAAGTTTGCCGCGCTCATTGCACGGGCAGAGCCCGATGCCCGGATGAATCTGATTCAGGTAACGGATCTCGATTTTGCGCTGGCATTACGGCTGAGGGAGAAGGTTCAGAACGGGGAGTGGGTGGTCATCGCCGGCGACCGGGTCCCCGTAAGCTCAGGCGAACGTGTCTGCGAAGCTGTATTTTTCGGAGATCGCGCCAGGTTTCCGGTCGGCCCCTACGTACTTGCAAGCCTTCTTCAGTGCCCGGTCTACCTGCTACACTGTTTTCGCGACAACGACCGGTATCGCCTCGTGCTGGAAACCTTCGCGAGAGAAGTAATTCTTCCCCGGCAGAATCGGCAACAGGCTTTCGAGATGAATGTGCAAAAATTCGCGGCCGCACTGGAGCGGCGGGTCGCAGTGGCTCCGCTTCAATGGTTCAATTTCTTCGATTTCTGGAACGATGAGGAGCCTTCCGGGCAGAGACTCGCCGGGGCCGGAAATTGAGGATCAAAACGGACTTTTCGAATTGCCTGACCGCAAGCGAACGCTTCATGGTTCCTTTTCATGACGTCGATCCCGCCGGGGTGGCCTGGCATGGGCGATACTTCAAATACTTCGAAAGCGCACGCTGCGCGCTGCTGAACGAGGTCGACTACAGCTATCGGGGGATGCTCGATTCCGGATACCTGTGGCCCGTTGTGGACGCGACGGTCAGATACCTGAGGCCGCTGCTGCTCGACCAGGCCTTTCGCGTAACAGCGTGCCTGCGGGAGTGGGAGGTGCGACTGGTCGTGGACTACAAGATCGAGGACGACAGTAGCCAACTCTATACGAAGGCACGAACGGTCCAGGTGCCCGTAGACGCCGTCACGAAGGAGATCTCATTCGGTTCGCCTCGCATATTTGTCGACAGCGTACAGAGGCGCCTTCAGGCGCTGCTGCAAAACGAGCGCTGATGTTCGACTCCAGTCTGTCCAGGGATCTGCTGCAGTTCGGCGGGATGCCGGCCTCGGAGTTCCTTCTGCATCGTCCGCCGATGCTGTTGCTGGACTACGTGGTAGAGGCGGGGGCAGAACAGACACTGTGCGAATGGCATGTGACGAGTACCGCCGCATTCGTCGTGCCCGAGCGCGGCGTTCCTTCATACGTAGGCATCGAGCATATGGCGCAATGTGTCGCCGTTCACGCGGGGGTGCGTTCTCGTCTCGCAGGCCTGGGACCGCCATTGGGATTTCTGCTGGGTACCCGTCACTACCGGGCACAGGTCGAATATTTTTCGCTCGGCCGGACCTATCGTGCGGCCTGCCGGGAACTGATCCGCGACGAGAATGGCATGGGCTCGTACGCGTGCAGCATACTGCTGCACGACGATGTGATCGCCGAAGGGCGTCTTGCCGTGCTGGAAAAAGAGCGGGGTCGGGTGACGGGTGGCCGATAGCATACTCGTAACCGGCGCGAGTTCCGGGATCGGCAGCGCAATTGCCCTCAGGCTCGCAAGGGACGGATACGAGGTGGTCGTTCATTACTCGCGCAATCACGACGGCGCGGAAGAAACGGCCAGCGCAATAAGGTCCGCGTCCGGCACCTGCCGATTGCTTGCTTTCGATGTGACCGATGCGAGCGAGACAAAGACGGCGATCGAGTCCGACATCGCCACGCACGGTGCATACTACGGAGTGGTCAGCAACGCCGGCATAACGCGGGACGGTTCCTTTCCGACGCTCGGCAGGGACGACTGGCAGAAGGTCATAGACGTGAATCTCACCGGCTTATATAACGTACTTCATCCGGTCGTCATGCCAATGGTTCGAAGGAGAATGCCGGGACGCATCGTGACCATGTCATCCGTATCGGGCCTCATGGGAAACCGCGGACAGGTCAACTACAGCGCCTCGAAGGCGGGCGTTATCGGAGCAACCAAGGCACTGGCGATCGAACTGGGGAAGCGGCAGATTACCGTGAATTGCGTGGCGCCCGGGCTGATCGAGTCGGAAATGACGGCTGACCTCCCGCTGGACAGGATACTGGAATCGGTGCCGGCGAACAGAATGGGACGTCCGGAGGAGGTCGCGGCGCTGGTCGCGTTTCTCTGTTCGCCTGACGCTTCTTACATCACGCGGCAGGTGATCTCCGTGAATGGCGGACTTTGCTAGTGTCCTGTCCCGTAAATAACTGTGCTATTTCGGTCGCGGATTTTTGTGTCTGGCAAGGCGCGACGACGAGGAATAGCCCAGCTATTGCGAGGAGTCGCAACGCCGCCAGACGCAAAAAGACGCAGCGAAATAGTGCAGTTATTTGCGGGACAGGATACTAGATGCACAGGGTAGTTGTAACGGGCGCCGGTGCTTTCTCCCCGATTGGCAGCCAATGGGCGGAGATCGAAGCTCGCCTCAAGAGCCGGAAGAACGGGGTTTGCCGGATGCAGTCCTGGGACTGCTATGACGGGCTGCACACGCGTCTTGGCGCACCCGTATCGCACTTCGAGCCTCCGCCGTCGTTCACGCGCAAGAAAACCCGGAGCATGGGCCGGGTATCGCTGATGGCGACGGCGGCCAGCGAAGTGGCCTTGCAGGATGCAGGGTTGCTGGGCGACCCGGTGCTGCAATCCGGCCGGGTCGGCGTGTCCTACGGTTCGTCTTCGGGCAGTACCGATGCCATCAGCGACTTTGCCAACATGTTGTTGACCAGGAGCCTCGACGGCATCACGGCGACCACCTATATCCGCATGATGGGCCACACGACGCCCGTCAACATAGGCGTCTACTTCGGACTGAAGGGCCGTGTCATTACGACGTCGAGCGCCTGTACGTCCGGCAGCCAGGGAATCGGCTATGCCTACGAGACAATCCGCAACGGATCGCAGGACATCATGCTGGCCGGCGGTGGCGAAGAGCTGTGCCCGACGCAGGCGGCGGTCTTCGACACGCTGTACGCTACGAGCACGAAGAACGATACGCCCGAAGCCACCCCGCGTCCCTTTGACCGCGACCGCGACGGGCTCGTGATCGGCGAAGGGGCCTGTACGCTCGTCCTGGAGCGGCGTGATCGCGCGCTTGCCCGCGGTGCGAAGATCTACGCGGAGATTGTGGGCTTCGATTCGAACTCGGACGGTGCACATGTGACGCAGCCTTCGGCGGAAACCATGCAGCGGGTCATCGAGCTGGCGCTCGCGGATGCGGGTCTCGAGCCGCAAGCCATCGGTTACGTCAATGCGCACGGTACGGCGACGGATCGTGGCGACATCGCGGAAACCAGAGCAACGTACCGGGTTTTCGGTGACCGGGCGCCGATCAGCTCGCTGAAAAGCTATACCGGCCATACGTTGGGCGCCTGCGGGGCGCTGGAATCGTGGGTGGCCGTCCAGATGATGAACAACGGCTGGTTTGCACCGACCTTGAACCTTGAAAATCCGGATCCGGAATGTGCGCCGCTCGACTACATTGTCGGCGACGGCCGCCCACTGGATGTCGAATACGTCATGAACAACAATTTCGCATTCGGTGGCATCAACACGTCACTGGTCTTCCGCCGCCACCCCTGACAGGTCGCGTCGGCGCCCCCAGAGTGGTGCATTATTTGCGACGGGCTAGAGGGTAACGAACGTGCCTATGAGTGCGACACCGGCCATGATGGCGCCCGCGCCGCAGGTGTACTCCGTATCGCTGCTCGTCTCGTTGTTCTTGTAGTTCGACCGGATGTTTACGACGGCGTTCGCGCCGAGGCTCTGTGCGCGTTCCTTGAGTTGTATCAGCGCAGAAAGCATGACCCATCGGCAGGCCTCTTCGTCGGTCTTGTTGAAGGCATTCGTCTTCTTGTTGGTCCGGCCCTCGCCGAAGTTCTCGACAATATCCGGATGGGGCTGATTGCCGAAATAGAACGATACACCCTCCAGTCGCTGGGCGTATTCCGGGTCATTCAATACGTCCGCGACGGGTAATTGTTGAATGGTGTCACGCGCGGAGGCATCTGCGGCAAGCAGAATCGCCGACATTGAAAGTATGAGACTCATAATGATGCGGATCATGCTCAAGTGTCCTTATGTTCGTTGTGTTCCGGTCTTGCAACATCCTGCGAATGCTGCGGATTTTACCGCATTAGCCGCTGTCACCAAGTCCTTTCCAGCTTTCGCTCTCCAGGACGTCGGCCCAGAGGAGGCTCCACGTGGCCCAGTCATGGCCCCCGTCGTTAATGAATACATCGTCGTCGGGAAGCCACCGTGCCAGAAGTCTGCCGGCTCTTTCAAATTTGTCTCTTGAACCAAAAGCGAGAATCGCCGAGGGGATTCTGTTTGAGCCGGGCTCGATCAACTCGTCGATCCAGAGCCATACCTGTCCTTGTCGCTCGGGCGTATACGCAAGCTGCCTCCGCCAGTCCTGCACGCCGCCGCCGTCTTCGATTTCCCTGATCAGGTCGTCTTCGCCCAGAAACGGGCTGAACAGCACGATGCCGTCAATGCGGTCGCCGAGGGTTTGTCTCAGCTGAATCGTGCCGAAGGCGCCCAATGAGACCCCCACGAGAAAGAGCCTCGCGTACCCGGCATTCTCGTAAGGCAGGACAATGTCCTCATAGACTCGCTCGAGAAGCGAGCCGTCCAGGTAATAGCCGAGATGCGCATCGGCGACGACAGCGTCCATAGGACGGCTCGAGCGGCGAAGGAGGTCGATAAAGCCTGCGCGCTCGAACGCCTCCATGTCGTCACCCAGCCCGGGAAGAAAAATCACCAGGTCGCCGGTGGGATTCAGGCCGCCTTCGTAAAAGCGGACAGGCATAGGCGTCTGGACGGGCCGCAAGGCATCACAACCCGCAAGGCAAAATACGGCGAGGTACAGGCAGTACTGTAGCAAGCGATGCCGGCATGGCGACGCCCGAAATGAGCGCATCCGGTAGTCGAATTGCGTAGCCATTTGGCGGATGATACTGCAAGGCGCAGACCCCTGGCAGGACTTGAAATGAATCGGCTCATGAAACGCATTCTGGTCGTTGCCGTGCCCGGGATCGGGGACGCATTCCTCGCGACGCCACTCATCAGAACCCTGAAACGGGCGTACCCGGATGCCGACGTCGACGTACTCGTGCGAGACGGCAAGGCGATCCTGGACGGCAATCCCGACGTGTCGCGGGTTCTGGTGCAGACGCGTCGACCGCCCCTTCGTCGCAGCCTGCTATTTCTGGCCAGCATTCTCCGGCGATACGATCTCGCGATCTCGACATCGACCACGGACCGCGCGTTCATTGTCCTTCTCGCGGCAGCGCCATGCAGGATAGGCAAGGTAGCTTCGATGAATCGGGCAACCTGGTGGAAGCGCCTGCTCGTGGATTATTACGTGCCGACGGATCCCGACGCTCATGTTCTGCCGGAAAACCTGCGCCTTGCCGATGCCCTCGGGATCGAGAGGCGGTACTTGCCTGTCGTGCCGCAGTTGCCCAAACCGTCGATTCCCCAATCGGCAAGTCTGCCCTTTGCGCCTGCGAGCCGGCCCTTTGCCGTCGTCCACATGAAACCAGGAAGTCTCGTCAGGCAATGGCCTGAGAATTACTGGTGCCGTCTCATCGAGTCGCTCCGAAAACGGGGCCTGGCGGTCGTCGCGACCGGTGGCGGGAATTCGTCAGAGCGGAATTATGTGGAGCGCATCCTGTCGCGCGCCTCCGACGCGGAGCGACCGGCCCCGGTGTGCACTCTGGCAGGACAGCTTCCATTCCACGGCGTTGTCGAACTGCTGCGACACGCCACCCTGTTCGTCGGCACAGACACGTCGACGACTCATGTGGCGGCGGCGACGGGCGTCCCGACAGTCGCCTTGTTCGGACCGACCGATCCGGTACGTTGGGGTCCCTGGCCGGCCGGTCTGGAGAAGGACGGTTCGCCATGGAAGAAGCGGGATGGATACCAGAGGGCCGGCAATGTGACGCTTTTGCGCGCGCCCTGCGGTTGCGCTTCGCGACGGCAGGCCTGCCGGCTCGCGCCGGGAATGCCTGGAGCCTGCATGCAGAGGCTGGTTCCTGAAACGGTACTCGACGCCATCGACCCTATTCTGGAGGAGGACCTGGGACGTCTTGGATGAGCGCCGAGGGCCGCGGTACATCGTTTCCCGGGGTCAGACCGTGCTGTCCCGGCGGCGTGCCTGGAGCTTTGCCAGCCAGTAGAGCATGAGGCCGGCAACCAGCAGCGAGGCGAAGACTTCCCACGATTGCCGTGTCGATTGCGCTGCGATCCAGAGGCACAAGCCCAGCGCGATGGCCGGAATCAGGTAACCGCCCTTCAGACGGAATGCCTTCGATCGAGCTTCCTCATCCGCCCGGCGGCGAATGACCGGCAGGGCGCCGATACAGAGCACGTAAACGACCAGTCGCGTCAGAGAACTGGCGGCGGCAAGCCACGCGAATGACCCGGAAAGTGCAAAGCCGAGTGACACGGCCCCGAGAAACAGAATGGAATTGCCGGGTGTTGCATGCTTTTGGTGCACGGCTCCAAACCACTGCGGAAGCATACGCTCACTGGCAAGGGCAAACGTCAACCGCGGAACCGTGATCATGATGCTCGCGAGGTTGCCGCCGATCGAGAAGACCGCCGCGATCGTGATGATCAGTGCGCCGACCGGTCCGGCGAGTTCCCTGCCGACGTCCACGAGTGTTGCGCCGCTGTCTCCGGCCGCGGGCAGGACCGAGATGTAAACCAGCACGATCAGGAAATAAAGTGTGCCGGTGCCCACAATCGTCGTTACCAGCGCCCTGGGCAGGTTGTACCGGGGCCTGGAGGTTTCGCCTGCGGTGATGGTAGCCGCTTCAAACCCGACAAATGCATAGATCAATAAGAGCGTGGTGCCGCCAAGATCGTCAATGGTCGGAAGGTCGACCGGGAACAATGTGTCGCCGCTGACGTAGGGCAGGCCGAGCAGAATGAGGAGAAGCAACGGTACGATCTTGAATACCGTAAAAAAGCCGACTGTCTTGACGCCATCCTTGACTCCGCGGTAGTTCGCGTAGGTGAGCACCACCGTGACCGCGACGATCACTATGACGCGTCCGGCGCCTTCGCCGAACCAGGGCCAGACCGCACCGAGGTATATCGCCATCACATTGGAATTCGCGGCGAAGGCAGTCATGCGGCTGAGGAACAGAACCCATCCGGTCGAGAAGCCCGCGAGCGGTCCGAAGGCCGAGCTCGTGTACAATACGGGACCGCCCGATTCGCGGAAGTAACTTGCGAGCTCGGAATACGTCAGCACGACGGTGATGATCAGGAGGCCGCAGGCCAGGAAAAGCCAGGGGCTCAGCACGCCGGCCCGTGCGGCGACTTCGGCAGGCAGTGCAAAGATGCCCGCACCAATCACCGAGTTGAGGGCAATCAGCGCGACGCCGATGAAACCGATTCCGCGCAGAAGCTGATGCCCGCCGCCGGCATTCTTGCCGCTTGCTGTCGTTCTCGCCACTGCCCCCCCTTGTTTTGCAAGACCCTGCGCACGGTATGCAACGCTGGTGGAACATTATGCACAAACAACTGATAATGCACTCCAATTATGTCCTGTCGAAGACCAAGATCCGATGAAAGAGCCGATAATCTCGTTTGCAGTTGCAACACTTCTGGTTGCATGTTCGGCCGACAATCCTGAACCCCCTATGCTGGCGAAAATACCGGAAAAACTGGAAATTCATGGCGATGTCCGCATCGACAACTACTTCTGGCTGAACGAACGCGACAATCCGGACGTAATCGAATATCTGGAAATGGAGAACGCTCACGTCGACCGCGTGATGTCGGCGAACGAGGGTCTGCAGAACACCCTGTTCGAGGAAATGAAGTCTCGCATCAAGCAGGACGATCAATCCGTTCCTTACAGGGACGGAGATTATTACTATTACTACCGCTATGAAAGCGGCCGTGAATACCCGATTTATTGCCGGAAAATGGAATCTCTGGAGGCGGAAGAGGAAGTGCTCCTCGACGTCAACACCGGTGCCGAGGGACACGACTTTTACTCGGTACGCGGTTTCGCCGTCAGTCCCGATCACAGCACGGCAAGCTATGGCGTAGACACGCAGGGTCGACGCTTCTATACGCTGCATTTCCTCGATCTCGAGACGGGAAGGCTGCTTCCTCGAAAAATCGAGAACGTTACCGCCGATGTGGAATGGGCGAACGACAGCAAAACCATCCTGTACACGAGGCAGGATCCCGAAACATTGCGGTCCTTCCAGGTGTACAGGCACACGCTCGGCGAGCGCGACGACCACCTCGTTTATCAGGAAGACGATGAAACGAATTCGGTGTTCGTGGAACGATCGCTCACCGGCAAGTATCTTTTTCTCACCAGTGCAGAAACGGTCTCCACCGAAGTACGTTACCTTCCCGCGGACGACCCGTTTCAGGATTTCACGGTATTCCTGCCCCGGCAGGAAGATCACGAGTACTACGTGACCGACGGCGAGGACCGCTTTTTTATCTTGAGTAACGACGGCGCACTGAATTTTCAGGTCCTCGAGGCGCCATTGGACGACACTTCAAGGGAGGCGTGGAAGGTCGTTGTTCCGCATCGCGACGATGCGCTCGTCGAGGGGTTCGACGTGCTTCGCAACCATATAGTGGTCGAGGTATTGCAGAACGGACTTACGCAGCTCGAGGTCGTGGACCGGCAATCCGGCGAGTCGTACCAGATAGAGTTCGATGAGCCGGTTTACACGGCTTATGCCGACGATAACTACGTATATGACACTACATGGCTACGATACGTCTATGAGTCGATGACCACGCCCGAATCGACCTACGACTTCGACCTTCGCTCCCGTGAACACAAACTGATTCACGAAGAAGAAGTTCTCGGTGGATTCGACCGCGGCAACTACGGTACCGAGCGGGTATTTGCCACCGCCAGGGACGGGACCGCTGTCCCCGTTTCTCTGGTGTACAGAAAGGGGATGCAGAAGAACGGCGAAAATCCGTTACTGCAGTACGGTTACGGATCGTATGGCGCCACTATCGATCCTGATTTCGACCCGGACGTCTTGAGCCTTCTCGATCGCGGCTTTATCTTTGCCATCGCTCATATTCGCGGTGGCTCGCTGATGGGGCGGGAGTGGTATTACGAGGGCCGTCAGCTGAACAAGAAGAATACGTTCAACGATTTTATCGATGTGAGCGGCTATCTCATCGAGCAGGGATATACGTCACCCGAGCACCTCTACGCCAGCGGCGGCAGTGCGGGAGGGCTGCTGATGGGCGCGGTCGTGAACATGGCGCCGGACCTGTATAGAGGCGTGGCGACACGGGTACCGTTCGTGGATGTGATCACCACAATGCTCGATGCCAGCATTCCACTGACGACCGGTGAGTGGAACGAGTGGGGAAACCCGGCGGACCGGGAGTTCTACGACTACATGAAGTCGTACTCGCCGTACGATAACGTCATCGAGCAGGATTATCCGCATATGCTCGTCACAACCGGGTTGCACGATTCACAGGTGCAGTACTGGGAGCCTGCGAAATGGGTGGCCAAGCTGCGGGAGCTCAAGACCGACGACAACATACTGCTCTTGAAGACCGACATGCAGGCAGGGCACAGCGGCAAGACCGGGCGATTCCGCAGCCTTGAAGACACGGCGCTGAACTACGCGTTTTTCCTGGCACTGGAAGGTATTCGCGAATAGGGCACCAGGACGGCGGCCGTGTTTTCTTAACCCGCCCGCACGATCAGAATGTCGCAAGGCAGGTGGTCCAGAACCCGCTCGGCGGTGCCCCCGATCACGGCGTGCTGTATGCTCCAGCGCGCCACTGCGCCCATGACGACGAGGTCGGCCTGCCGATCCCTGGCAAAGAACGGCAGGATGTCGCGCGTGGTGCCGGGCAGCTGGTGGGTGTGGTTTCTCGCGATCCCGGTCGTTGCCGCCAGCGCGTCAAGTTTCTCCCGGTGTTTTTTCGCGATACGTTCGCTCAGTTCCTCCACGGCCAGGCGGATCGGTTTGAACGTCTTTGTTGCTTCGGCGCCGATACCCTTGAGCGGGTGGCAGGCATGCAGCAGGTGGACCTCGCCATCGGAGCTTGCGGCGATGGCCTTGGCCTGTTCAACGATCCGACGATCGATCTGCGCCGTCTCATCATGCTCGTGGGTCGGGTCGACTGCCGCAATAATCAACGGTTTCGCCGCGATTTCGTGCGGCTTTACGAGCCATAGCGGGTACGGGCAGGTGCGTATGAGAAACCAGTCGGTGTCCACGAAAATCGCGCGTCGCGCTTCACTGTGATACTCCGTTCCCTTGATCACGAAACGCGGGTCGATATCCAGGGCGCGGTGGAGAATTCCCTCTCCCACCGGGCGGTCCTCCAGCACGTCCAGAGTGACGGCGATGTTGCGTTTGCGGGCGGGCTCCGCCAGGTCCTCGAGAATTTCCCGCTGCGCCGTCCGCATGTTCTCCGCTATCGCCTGCGTTTCGGCGGATACGAAAAAGTTGTTCGCGAGCGCGGTAACGTCGGCGTCGCAAAGCAGCAACGTCAGGGTCGAACCTGTTCGTTCGGAGAGCCAGGCGGCTCGCTGAACCACTTCCTGTGGAATTACGTCAGGCTCGACGACCGCAAGAACTACGTCGGATCTCGTCATTTTTTCATCCAGCGGCTCGTTTCGGCCGGCTCTTAGCCGGTGCCGTCATTTGAACAGGGCTTTCAGGCGTTCGACGTCGAAGTCCGCCGGGTTCTTGGGTATTTCGAAGCTCAGCGCGCGCTTCAACGGCGCGCTCAGCTTCCGGCGTACGAATCCGAGGATGGTCGGTTCCGCAATAAAAACGAGCTGTTTGAATTGCCCGGCGCTGTGGGCCTTGCTCAGGTATTGCGAAATGTCGCCGGCGAAGTTCTGCAATTCATGTTCGCGGCCGCTTTCTTCGGGCGACATCGCGTGGCGTCCCTTGCCGAAGCTGTCGAAGGCGCGCCCGGGGCGATCGGTGTTGCGGTCCTGGTCGCGTAGCGTTACACCCGGATTCTCCAGCACCCCGAGCTGGCTCCAACTGCCAAAACGACGTTCGGAGAGAAATATTCTTGCTTCTGCGCCGCTGCAGGCCACGATGTAGGTTGGTTCGTTCGGCAGTAAGTTACCGTCGGAATTCTGGTTTGTCGGCGCCATATGATCTCGTCACACTCACAATGCTCGCGTATTGCGCGGCGTCGCTGCTTGCGGCCGGCAGGGATGATACTGAAGGGAAGCGGCAGCGTCGTCAAATTGCATAGGGTGAGGATGGCGTTCCGAATCGAACTGATGGAGCACCTCGTGGTTCTGAACTTTGAATGGCCGTAGCACTTTCCGAAGGCTTACCTGGGGGAAGCATTTCAAACCTTTTGCGATGGTTGCCTCGGTTCGGGAAATCGTTTGGGGAGAATATCGAGACTATTTGACGAAAACGATCGCCAAAATGGGCCGATTTCCCGCCGCCGCACGACTGCAGGATTCAGGAGGTAGAGCAACACAGGGAGCAGTTGCCGGGTCGATCGGTCCTGAGTCCGACAGGTTGCCGGCTTTCGTTGACCAGGGTCGCCGGAATGGGCACTATATCCGATAGTGCTGCAGAACGCAGCAGTTCGCATCAGTTGACGACCCGGACAAGCGCTGTGGCATCGAAGCATCGCGTAACGATCAACATGAATGACCGTGAATACATGCAGTTGTTGGCGCTCTCCGAAAAGCACCGGGTGTCGCTTGCGTGGCTTGGACGCCAGGCGGTTATCGAGTTTCTGGATCGATACGCGAATGAGGAATTGCAACTGCCGCTCGGCCTGCCATCTGAGCGACGACGGTAGGTGAGCATCGGGAGGGATGCCGTGGAAGGCAGGGCATCAGAGTTGGCACAAGGAGGTGGGCCAGCACTGATTTCGAAGCACCGCCAGACTCTCGATAAAGAATTATTGACGGCGCGCGCGTTGGCGTCATCCGTAACCGCGGACGAGCAGCTGGGCATGGCGCGCAGCGTGACACTTTCCGCGGTGACCGCCTATTGGGAGCAGTGTCAGAGAAGTGCCGGGATGCGGTGGTCGCTCCCTGCGCTGTTCCCGGGAATAGAAGGCGTACCGCCCTCCGGAGCGGCGACAGAGCCAGGTGGACGGATAGGCTTTGCCGCAGCGAGCCTGGATGCGGCAGATGCCAGCTATGTGCTTGGCAGCCTGTATACAGCCATGATGCCAACCAGGCTTCGGGCGGAATTTGGTGCGTACTACACGCCACCAGCACTGTGTGACCGGTTGCTTGATATGGCGACGCTTGCCGGCGTCGATTGGCGCACGGCGCGCGTGCTTGATCCGGCCTGTGGCGGTGGAGCGTTCCTGTTGCCGGTGGCGCATCGTATGGCCGCTAACCTCAAGGACTGCAGCGGTAAGATTGCCCTCAAGAACATAGCTAGCCGACTGCGCGGTTTTGAGTTGGATCCGTTTGCGGCGTGGATGTCGCAGGTATTTCTTGAAATAACGCTGAGAGATATCTGCCATGCGGCGGATACTCGTTTGCCCGCGATCGTTAAGGTCTGCAATAGTCTCGAGCAAACACCTGAGGCTGTAGGTGTTGATCTGGTTGTGGGCAATCCACCCTATGGTCGAGTCAAACTGTCGCCCGCGCTTCGCGCAAAATTCCGACGTGGGTTGTTTGGTCATGCGAATCTTTATGGGGTATTCACCGATCTCGCGTTGCGTTTTGCAGGTCCACGCGGCGTTATTGCTTATGTGACGCCGACGAGCTTTTTGGCAGGTGAATATTTCAAGGCACTACGTGGGCTGCTCGGCCGTGAGGCGCCACCAGTAAACGTTGATTTCATCGAAAAGAGACGGGGCGTCTTTCCAGGTGTACTCCAGGAAATGTTGCTCGCCGTCTACAAGCGCGGCGCGAAGGTTCGCCTGGGGCAAGTGAATTTTATATCGCCAAAGCCCAGCGGCTCTCTGAAAGTGACGCAGGCAGGATCGTTCCGATTGCCTGAGAGTTCGGATCGCCCCTGGCTCATGCCGCGAACGAAGGCGCAAGGCGACCTCGTGCGTAGTGCGGACAGGCTCTCATACCGATTGTCGGACTATGGTTACAAGGTAAGCACCGGGCCCTTGGTGTGGAATCGACACAAACCAAGCTTGCGGGACGCGCCGGGTGAGGGGAGGTATCCGCTAATCTGGGCTGAGTCCGTACGCATGGATGGCGTATTCGAGTTTCGGGCTGAGCAGCGAAACCACAAGCCGTACTTCGAGCCACAAGCGACCGAATACTGGGTCGTAACGAGTATTCCTTGCATTCTCGTTCAGCGGACGACCGCAAAAGAACAGTGTCGACGGCTGGTTGCGGCAGAACTTCCAGAGTCGTTCATTGAGAAGCACGGTTCCGTCGTCGTTGAGAACCACCTGAATATGATAAGGCCGATCAAGGGCGAACCGAAGGTGTCGCCGTCGGCATTGGCCATCCTGTTGAACAGTGACGTTATTGACCAGGTTTTCCGCTGTCTCAATGGAAGTGTTGCCGTATCGGCGTATGAGCTGGAGGCAATCCCGTTGCCGTCTCCGAATGCGATGGAGAGGATCGATGAGTTGGTCACGAAGAACGCTGATCGGCAAACTCTCGAGCGTGCTGTAAAGCTCGCCTATGGAGGCCAGCTGGAGTAATGTCGTTGCCGCCGCTACTACCGGTTCGAGAAGTTCAGACGCGGCTTCGTGCAATCTTTCCCGAGGGCACTCCTAATCGCAATTATGTCACGCGTGAGATCGCGGCAAAGACCGTCTTCGTCATGTTTTACATCGGCGCTGTTGAGGGTGCTGATCAGTGGCTTCGCCCGGATCAGGTGACACGGATGACCGATGCGCAAGCTGCCTCGACAGGTGATCGTGCTCGACGGGCCTGGATCGAAGAGTCAATGCGTCGAGCGGTCGGCAGTATCGAAGGAAGATGGTATGCGACGAATACACGCGAGCCGATCCGGGACGAGACGCTACGGGAAGGCATGGTACGGATAGGGGCGGTGATGGAGCGAAAAGATTTGCCGACCACATCGCCGTCGCCGCGGTATGCCTTGTCTAAAAGCTTCGCTACACTATTCGATCCATCTTTGATCGGCGTATCCTTACACGCAGCGATTGAACAGTGGCAGAATTCGAATCTCTCGCCCGGAGCGCTGGCACGGACCGCGATTATGCGTCGAGGTGCAGTTTCGGGCGGAAGTCGCGTGCTGGTAACGTTTCCGAGTGGCGAAACTCGACATATGGAACCCGGGCCAAGCTCGATCATTTCCAAGGCCGTTGTTGAAGTGTTTGCCTCCCGCTTTTTGCACCACCCTGGCGTGATCTGGTTGAGCGAAAGCCGGAACAAGGTTGTCGCCCGCGATGACCGTCTGGCGCAGGAGATTGGTCTCACAATTCGGCCGGACAGGAATCTTCCGGACCTGATTTTGGCAGACCTGGGGTCTGACGAGCCTCTGCTGGTTTTCGTTGAAGTCGTAGCGACGGCGGGTCCCGTCACGGAAACCCGGCTCGCAGCGCTCATGGCGATCGCGGCAGAAGCGGGCTTCCATAAAGAGCATGTTGCCTTTGTATCCGCATATAGCGACCGTGAGGACGCCGCTTTCAAGAGTACGGTGAGCGAACTGGCGTGGCGATCGTTTGCCTGGTTCATGTCCGAACCTGACAATATCCTGGTACTACACCCCGGCGCCAATGCGGGTCAAGTGCGCCTTGCGGAATTGATGGACGATTAATCGGTATGAGCAGGTACTTTCAACGATACGATGCGCTGGCGTGGGCGAAAGCGCCCATGGTTATCGGCATGGCAGTAATTTGCGTTTCCGTCTTTGCCAGCAGCGATTTGGCTGCGCAGGAGGCAGACCTCGTCCTGCGAAACGGCATCATCTGGACGGTAGACGATAACAATCCCAGGTCGCAGGCCCTTGCGAGCCTGCGCGACCGACTCATCTATGTGGGCTCGGACTCCGGTGTCGTCGAATACATCGGTGATAATACCCGTGTCATCGATCTCGACGGCAAACTGGTCGTACCCGGCTTCAATGACAATCATGTGCACTTCGAAGGTACCGGGAGACTTCTGTACGGGCTCAATCTGCTGGACGTTTCCGTCGAGCGCGACTTCGTCGCGCGCATCCGTGAAGTACACGAGCGCTACGCCCCGGGCACGTGGATTACCGGCGGGGACTGGTCTGCCTACGAAACCTGGGCAGAAGGGGATGTCGCGGAGGCCGGCCGCGAGGTCAATCCGGACGATCTGTACGGCAACCTGTTTTTGCCGAACAAGGAAATGATCGATGCCTTTACCCGCGATCGTCCGGTACTGGCGCGTCGCTTCGACCGCAAGGTATACCTCGCAAACTCGGCCGCGCTCGAAATTGCCGGCATTCGCAAAGGTACGCCGGACCCTGCCGGAATAGCCGTGGAACGCGGGCGCGACGGGGAGCCGACCGGCGCATTGTTCAATCCGGTCTCCGGTGCCGTCGAGTCTACCGTCCTGGTGCAGGACAATGTGCGGGCGCTTTTCGAACCGTTGATCCCGGAACCGTCGCGGCAGCAGCGCGTTCAGGAAACCCTGAGGGCCTGGGACCAGATGAGGCGCGTCGGGGTAACCAGTTACTCGGACGTGACGTCCGCCCCGATCCAGGTCGACATCTACCGGGAGTTGCGCGATGCCGGCAGAATGACGGCAAGGGTTCGCTATCGACCTTCCCTGGAAGACTGGGAGTCTCTCGCACGGCTCGGCATCCGGGTCGGCTTCGGCGACGAGTGGATCCGCTTCGGTGCGGTCAAGGCCTGGATCGACGGCATCATGGGCAACAGTTCGGCCAGGTTCTACGAACCGTATACGCACAATCCGTCGAGCCGCGGCATCTGGCGCGACATCATGTTTCCGTTCGACCGCAGCCCGGACAACCCTGAAGACATGCAAAGCCGTCTGGAGCGCCTTGCACTGCAGGCGGACAACGCCGGATTACAGTTGACCGTGCATGCTATCGGTGACGAAGCCAATGGTTACCTGATGGACATGCTCGAGCGCATCATCGAGAAAAACGGCGAACGTGACCGGCGGTTTCGCCTGGTGCATGCACAGGTCATGACTGATCGTGATATCGAGCGCGGCGGCAGAATGGGCATCGTGGCGGAGGTTCAGCCATTTCATGTCTCGGACGACATGCGCTGGATGGAAGAACGCATCGGCCGCGACCGCTCACGCGGCGCCTATGCATTTCGCCGCCTGTGGGATGCGGGCGCCGTGGTCAGCTTCGGCTCCGACTCGCCCGGGACGAACGCCTCTCGCTATTACCTGAATCCGATGCTGGGACTTTACGCCGCCGTCACGCGG
>Ga0299913_10000506_pt1 | contig 25242 bp, 18 predicted proteins | sample RVTome_9_FD_201360 | JGI IMG/M metagenome (GOLD analysis project Ga0299913, IMG submission 201360) | Soil microbial communities from uranium-contaminated site in the Upper Colorado River Basin, Wyoming, United States - RVT155D38 (version 2) ... | reverse complement strand
CGCGGAGGTTTTCCCGGTAACATCTATCCCGTAAATCCCCGCTATGGCGAGCTCGAGGGCATGCGCTGCTATGCGGCACTCCCGGACATCCCGGAAATACCGGACCTGGCCATCTTCAGCCTCAGTGACGAGCGCATCGAAGCTCAGCTTGATCAGGCAATCGCAAAGGGCGTACGCGCGGTGCTGCTGATGTCGGCACTGGTGCTCGACGAGGACACGGCGCCCGTGCTCAAGGACAGGGTGCAGAAGAAACTGCGCACTGCCGGGATACTCGCCTGCGGCGCCAACGGCATGGGCTTTTACAACGTCCGGGATGGCGTCTGGGCGTGTGGGTTCGACAGCCGCCCGCATGAGCCGCCGGGCTCGGTCAGCCTGATCAGCCACTCGGGCTCCGGAATGTGCGGCATCGTCGATTGCGAGGAGCGCATCCGTTTCAATTTCGCGGCGTCGACGGGGAATGAAATCGGCGTGTCGATGGACGAGTATCTCGACTTCGTCCTTGAATTGCCCGAGACGCGGGTTGTCGGTCTCTTCATCGAGACCGCGCGCAATCCCGACGGCTTTCGCGCGGCGCTCGACAAAGCCAATGCGAAGGGCATCCCGGTGGTTGCGCTGAAGGTCGGCCGCACCGAAAGAGCGGCGGAGCTCACCGTGTCGCACTCGGGCGCGATCGCCGGCGCAGACGCAACGTACGACGCGCTGTTCGACCGTTACGGCGTGCAGCGTGTACGCGACATGGACGAGCTCGCCGGTACCCTGATTCTGTTTTCAGAGCTGCACCCCGTGGGACCCGGCGGTCTGGTCACCTTGCACGACTCGGGAGGCGAGCGGCAGCTCATGGTCGACCTCGCCGAGGAAGCGGGCGTAGCGCTCGCCACGTTGAGCCCGCCCACCGTCCGGGCACTCGAAGAAATTCTCGATCCCGAGTTGCCGGCAGTGAACCCGCTGGATGCCTGGAGCCGCGGCGGGGAGCGTGCCGCCGAGGTCATGGCGACCTCGCTGTCCGTCATGCTTGAGGATCCCGGAGCTGCGCTCGGGGCGGTCGTGCACGATCGGGCCCCCGGTGGGGTGGTATACACCAACTATCTTCGCTACCTGCAGACGGCGCACGATGCATCCGGCAAGCCGGTAGCCCTGGTTGCCGCGCGCCAGGGCAGTGGTTGCGATCCGCAGGTGGTCGAGTGGACACATTCGGGTTTCCCGGTACTCGACGGCGTGCCGGCGTTCTTGCGCGGCGTTCGAGCCCTGTTCGACTACCGCGACCATAGGGCGCCCGAACCGCCACCACCGGCGCCGGCCGCCGCCGTGGATCGGTGGAAAGCAGCACTGCGGGCGTCAGGAACCCTGGACGAGGCGGCATCGCTGGCAATGCTCGGCGATTTCGGTCTTCCGGTGACGGACTGCCGCGCCGTCGATGATCTTCCCGCGCTGGATGCGGCCGCTGCCTCGATCCCGTTCCCGGTGGTGCTGAAAACGGCCATGCCCGGGATACTGCACAAAACCGAACAGCGCGGCGTTATCCTCGACATCGGCGACGAGACGGAACTGCGCGCGGCCTACCGGGATCTGTCGGGGAGACTGGGACCGCGAGCCGTAGTCGCGCCGATGGTCCGTGAGGGCATCGAAATGATTCTTGGCGCGCGCCGCGACCCTCAGTTCGGCCCCGTCATCCTGATCGGGTTCGGCGGGATCCACGCCGAGGTTCTGAAAGACGTCGTTTTTGCGCTGCCGCCGTTCGGCGCGAACTGGGCTAAGCGCACGATGGACAAACTCAGGATGCGGCCGCTGCTCGACGGACAACGGGGCAAGCCTCCGTATGACGTCGCGGGTTTTTGCGACGCCGCGGCGCGCTTTTCCGCGATGGTGCACGCGCTCCGCGACGAGCTCGATGAAATCGACATCAATCCGCTGGTCGTTACCCATGCAACCTGCATCGCCGTCGATGCGCTGGTCGTCGGTCGCAGCGGCAGAGAGGAAGAACCATGAGCATAGAGACAATCTCGAACCACGACCTGTCAACCTGGCAATCGGTTGCCATGCGCGAGCTGTCGCAACTCGAAACCAGGTTGTTCATCAATGGCGAATTCGTCGATGCCATCGACGGCAATCGTTTCGAGAGCGTCAACCCGGCGAATGGCGAGATCATTGCCTCGGTCGCGGCTGGCAACGGCAAGGATATCGATGCTGCCGTCCTTGCAGCGCGCAAGGCGTTTCGCGCCGGTTCATGGTCGCGTATCGCGCCGCGTGAACGCATGGAGATTCTGTACCGGTTTACCCGGCTCATCGACGAACATGCGGAACAGCTCGCAGTTCTCGATACGCTCAATATGGGCAAGCCCGTCAGCGACATGCTGACCATAGACCTTCCATCGGTGATCGAGACCTTTCAGTTCATGGCGGAGTGCATCGACAAGGTCGAAGGCAGCGTTACGAACACCGAATCGGATGTCATGCATTTCGTATTGCGGGAGCCGCTGGGGGTGGTCGGCGCCATTTCTCCCTGGAATTACCCGCTGCTGATGGCTACGTGGAAAGTCGCGCCGGCGCTGGCTGCGGGAAACTGCGTCGTCCTGAAGCCCGCGGAACAGGCGCCCCTTTCCTGCCTGCGCCTGGCGGAACTCTTTGTCGAAGCGGGCGGGCCGCCGGGCGTATTCAATGTCGTCAACGGCATCGGCGAAGTGGCCGGCAAGGCGCTCGCCCTGCACCCGGACGTCGACAAGATCACCTTCACGGGTTCCACGGAGGTCGGCAAACTCATGCTGCAGTACGCGGGGCAATCCAACATGAAGCGCGTGTCGCTGGAGTGCGGCGGCAAATCCCCGCAGATTTTCATGGCGGATCTGACGGACCTCGACCGCGCGGTCACGGCTGCCTGCAACGGCATTTACGCCAACATGGGCGAAGTCTGCAACGCGGGCTCGAGGCTGCTGGTCGAGAGGTCGATCTACGACGAATTTATCGACCGCTTTGTCGCCGAGGGTCGGGACGCCTATGTGCCCGGGGATCCGCTGGACCCGTCCACCAACCTCGGCCCTCTCGTCACGCGTGAAGCACAGCAGCGCGTGCTGTCGTTCATCGACGCCGGCAAAGACGATGGAGCCAGACTGAAATTTGGCGGGACGGTACCGGAAGGCCTGCAAAACGGCGCGTACGTGACTCCGGCGTTGTTCACTGACGTCGACAACTCCATGCGCATCGCGCGCGAAGAGATATTCGGACCCGTCGCGGCCGTGATTCCGTTCGACGGCGCAGACGAAGCGGTCAGGATCGCGAACGATACGATCTACGGGCTTGCCGCAGGCATCTGGACTCGCGATCTCGGACGCGCCCACAGACTGATCCGCGACATCGAGGCAGGCGTGATCTGGGTCAACTGCTTCGACGAAGGGGACATGACGCAGCCTTTCGGCGGTTACAAGCAGTCCGGCAACGCACGCGACAAATGCATGGAGAGCATCAGGAACTATACGCAATCGAAGTCGGCGTGGATCCGGCTTTCCTGAAGCTAAGTGCCCTGTTCCGTAATTACGGAATAGAGCACTTAACCCCAATGGCACTTACTTAAGCCGTTTGATTCACCGCTTGCGAAAGGCCTGGTCTTCGGGGGGACCTTTGACGGAATGGCTCCCTTCGGTCCGCTTTATTTCCGCCAAAGGTCCCCCCGAAGACCAGGCCCCTGAAGCGCACCGCACCCCGCTCCCTGGACGGGTGTGCCATCGACGTCTGGCCGGTTCTAGTTGCGGAGGTCGGGACGTGACCGCGGCGCAAGGTCTCGTCCGGGGGGGAACCCTTTGGCGCAAATAAAGCGGACCGAAGGGAGCCATTGCGCCAAAGGGTTCCCCCCCGGGCGAGACCGAACAGATAACCACCCTTCTGCCGCGCCCGATCATGACGACAGCGCCGGCAATAACCACAAACCAAGTGCCATTCATTCATAAATCAACAAACGCTCAAGTAAGGGCCATTGCACTTAGCCCGCGACACCTTCGGTATCGGCAGCGGCATCCGCTTTGCGGCCGAAAAAATAAAGGGCCGCCAGCAGGATTGCGAAACCGATCAGGATCGACGCCAGTGGCGGGAAGCCGAAACCACCGGGAATCGAACCCGCACCGACCGCGACCGTGCCTACGATGAAGGCATAGGGCAACTGCGTGCGAACGTGTTCGATGTGATCGCAGCCGCTCGCCATGGACGACAGTATCGTCGTATCCGAGATGGGGGAACAGTGATCGCCCCACACCGCGCCGGCCAGGTTGCAGGCAATCGTCGAGTAAAGAATGTGCATATGTTCCGGATCGGCCACCCCGTTCACCGTCATTACGGCCCATGAGAGCGGAATCACGAGTGGCATGAGAATGCCCATCGTGCCCCAGCTGGTGCCGGTCGTAAAAGCCGTCACGGCCGAGAGTACGAACACGACCGCCGGCACCAGCTCGATGCGCAGCGATCCGGCGAGCACCGACACGAGATACTCCGCTGTGTTCAGATCCTGGGTCACGCTCGCCAGCGCCCAGGCGAGTACCAGCACGATCATCGCAAACAGCATGGCGCGCACCCCCCCATACCATGCATCCACGGTTTCGTGGGCGGTCAGCAGACCCTGCCCGATCGTGAGGATCGCCGCCGTCATTGCACCAAGCAGCGAGGCCCACATCATCGCCTTGTAGGCATCGGCAGATCCTACGATCTCCGTGAGAGTATCGCCTTCACCGGTCGCGTACAGGCCGCCCACCAGCGATACGATGAGCACCAGCAGGGGAACGAACGCGTTGACCGCCCGATACGGGATATCCGGCTTCGGTTCGAGGCTGTCTCCTTGCAGCGCCGGCAGCCCGCTCGCGTCGAGCGGCGACACCTGGCCACGGCGGGCACGCACTTCCGCTTTGTACATGGGCCCGAAATCCCGCCCGGTCATCGACACGATCAGCACGAACAGCACGGCCAGGATCGGGTAAAAACTGTATGGAATCGATTTCAGGAACACGGTATAGGCAGGCTCGTCCAGTTCCGGAATGCGGCTGATCGCATCCCCGACGAGCCCGACTTCGTAACCTATCCAGGTCGTAATCAGGGCGAGGCAAACAACGGGCGCCGCCGTGGAATCGACGATGTACGCGAGTTTCTCGCGCGAGATTTTCAGATGATCCGTCAGCGGCCTGGCAGTGTTTCCGACCACCAGTGTATTGCTGTAGTCGTCGAAAAAGATCATGAGCCCCATCAGCCACACCGATACCTGTCCGGCAACGGCGGTCCTCGCACGGCTGACGAGCATTCGGACGATGCTGGTCATCCCGCCGTTCCGCGTGATGATGCCGACCATGCCGCCGATCATCAGGGAGAACAGAATAATGGCCGCATGATCGGGGTCGGCCAACGCGCGCGTCACGTAGATCTGAAAGCTGTCGAGCAGCGCGGCGAAGATCCCTCCCGGTGTGAAGGAGGTGAGCGCAGCCGCTCCGAGCCATACACCGAGCAGCAGGGCCGGCACGACGTTGCGCAGCGCCAGTGCCACGAGAATGGCGAGAATCGGCGGAGTCACCGACACCCAGCCGGGCAAGACGCGAACCTCCTTGCTGAGTGTCTCGCCCGATGCCGACCGGATCGTGAGACCCGTGTTGCCGGCACGATCGAACGTCACGTCGGCAAAAATCACTGTGCCGCCTTCATCCGCCGTGGCGACTCGCTCGGCGGATTCTGCCCCGGGCACGTAGGATAGCCGGTATACGGCGCCCGGCTCGACGCCGTCTGCGGAAACGACGAATCCGACGCCGGTCAGCGCGACCGGAGGCGTTTTTATTTCACCGGCGTCCGCAGCCTGGAACGACACCGACAGCCATAGTATTGCAGCACACAGAATGGACTTTTTGATTCTGACGTTCCCCGTTCGGCGCCTTCGATGAGGCGCGCTCAATCGATCCTCTCGCGCCGCATCTGTACAGACACGAACGGCGGAAGGTTGGTCGGTGAGAGCTACTACATGTCCGGCGTCAGGCGCGATGCGGCTTCACACAGAGACGCGCCGAGCTCGGCGCGCCGCACGGCGTTCAGTCGCTGCGTGGGCCCACCGATGGACAACGTCCCCTGCACGTCGCCGAGTGCGCCGCGAATGATCGTGGCCACCGCGGCATAGCCTTCCTCGAGTTCGTCAACGGACACGGCATAACCGCGACGCCGGATCTCGATGAACTGGGGCTGGAACGCCTCCTTGTCGATGAGCGTTCGTGCCGTCAGCGCCTTCAACGGACCCCTGAGTCGTTCGAGACCGTTGTCGTCGAAGGCGAGAAAGGCCTTGCCGGTCGACGTCGCGTGCAACGGCCAGCGCGTGCCGACGTTGCCGACCGCGCCGATGACATGCGTACCGGCCACTTCGTCCAGGATCAGCATGGAGTCGCCAATCGGTACCTCCAGCGTCGCTGTCTCGCCACTGCTCTTCGCGAGTGCCTTCAGCAAAGGACGAACGCGACGCCGCAGGTCGCTGCTCGCGAGCGCCTGCACGCCAAGCGCCATCAGACCAGGGCCCAGACTGTAGGCGCTGGTGGCGGCATTTCGCTCGATCAGGTTTTCGCTTTGCAGTGCGCGCAGCAGCCGGTGGGTAGTGGTCTTGTTGAGGCCCGAGCCGCGGCTCAGCTCCGATAGCGACATTTCCGCACGCTCCGCCGTAAAAAGCTTGAGCAGTCGGATCGCGCGCAGCGCCGCTTGCGCCCCCTGGGGTGGCCGCGTCTCTTTCATGAACGCTGACTCCATATTGTGATGACCAGTTCCATATTATGGCATCGCCCGGTCAACGGCAACCCCTGGGTCAGCGTGGGCACGCATGACACATGGGCACTGCTGAGGGAGCCGGGCACCCGTTTCGGGGTGGCCGTGCGGTCAGCGCGGGCACGCATGCCACATGAACGATTGGCGTTGGCGCGTGCGGAGTCTCGAGCGGGACAGGGGAGGCTTTTCAGGAACGCCCGTGAACCCGTCCATGGGGGGCTCCGCCGGAAAACATCCCTGTTTTCCGACGGTCCTGAAAAGCCTCCCCTGTCCCGCTCGAGACTCCGCAGGTAGGTGGTCGGTTCATGTGCCATGCGTACTGCCGGTCGCTGGACCTGCTGCTATGGCGTTCGAAGGTCGTGAACGATGCGCTTCCCTTCAAGGTTGGCGCAGACACGGTGCGAAACGATTGGAGGCATTATTCATGAACACCACAACGTCTCATTGCGGAGGTCCGGTGAGGGGGAGGCCGGTCCAGGGCCGTCGCAAAACAGGGATGTTTTGCGGCGGAGCCCCCAGGGACGGGTTCACGGCGTCCCTGGACCGGCCTCCCCCTCGCCGGGCCTTCGCAACACCACCGCCCTAAACCGTTCATGAACAATGCCCACGCTCTCCCCGGCATTCACGGAAGCTATCGTGCCGCCAGGATGCACCGCGCCGCGTTGTACCCGGGCGCCCCGGTCACCCCACCCCCCGGGTGCGTGCCCGCCCCGCAAAGCCACAGCCCCTCGACCGGGGTCCGGTAACGCGCAAAGCCCGGCAGCGGACGCATGAAAAACAACTGTTCGAGACAGATGTCGCCATGAAAGATATTCCCTTCGGTGATGCCGAATCGTTCTTCCAGGTCGAGAGGCGTCAGAACCTTTCGTGCAACCACCGAGGCGGGAACGCCGGGAGCGTAACGGCCGATGATGTCGACGACGCGATCCCCGAGGCGCTCCCGCTCGGTCGGCCAGTCGCTACGGGCGAGCCTGTAGGGCAGGTACTGGACGAAGCAGGTTAGAACGTGCCGGCCGGGGGTGACCAGATCGGGATCGACGTTCGACGCGAGCACGCAATCGACCCACAGGTGACGCGGAATATCGCCGCGCCGCGCCTCGTTGTAGCTGTCCTCCGCTTCCTGCAAAGAAGGTGCCAGGGTGAACAGGCTGCGCTCCGTCCGGCTGTGGCTTGCGGGCATGCCGTCGACTCGCGGTTCTTCCGACAGCACGAGGTTGACCTTGGCACAGGGCCCGGCCATCTTGATTCCGGCGATGTCACGCCGGAATGCTTCGGACACGCCGTCGCGGACAAGCGTGAGGAACGTTCTTTTAGGATCGGCGTTGGACACGACAATACGTGCATCGATGACCGTACCGTCTTTCAAAGTGACGCCGGTCGCGCGTCCGCGGACATGATTGATTTCGGCAACTTCACTGTCGGTGCGTATTTGCACGCCGCGTTCGCGACAGGATGCCGCCATAGCCTCGGTTATCGCACCCATTCCGCCGATGACATGTCCTGCGAATCCCTGGCGTTCCTCCGCCCCGCCACAGAGGAGATGGAAAAGCAGTCCCATCGCAGTGCCGGGCTGGTACGGGCCGCCGTGTTTGCCGTACAGGCTATTGGACAGGATCAAGCGTTTGACCGCTTCGGAATGAAAGTTCCGATCCAGAAAATCCCCGAGGGACCCTGTGAGAAAGCGCACGAAAGACGCCGCCTGATCTCCCCGCAGTCCGTGAAAACGCCGGCCAATGCGCAGAATCTCGAACAGGCGCCCTGCTCCGCTCCGGTGCGGATCGGGCGGCGGCTCCATGAAAAAAGGCTGCAGATAGAGGCTGAGCTCGCGCAGTTCCGCGTCGACGCGGAAAAACTGAGCGCGGTCCTCGGGCGCTTTTTCCTCGAGCTCCCGGGTCATGCGCTCCCGGTCGGACCACCATGAGAGCACGCTTCCCCCGGGCAGCGCCGTTTGCACCCCAGGGTCGCAGGCAACCATTTTCAGGCCGAATTTTGCGAGGTCGAGGTCGCGGATGACTTCCGGCCGCAGCATGCTGGCGATGTAGGATGCGGTCGAGACGCGGCATCCCGGTGCCCTCTCGGGATCGATCTCTTCAGTAACCGCGCAACCGCCGACGATGTCGCGGCGTTCCAATACGAGCGTCGCGAGTCCGGCCCCGGCAAGATAGGCGGCCGTCGTCAATCCATTGTGGCCTGCGCCCACTATGATGGCATCGACCCGTGCATTTTCCGTATTTCGTGGAGGCATTTTCAGGTCCGTCGTCTCGTTACCCTGGCCTGTCGCTACCCATCGTACCGGTTGTTAGGGTCTGTTGACATTTACCCGATCGTCGCAGCGGCGGCCATTTTTTCGCAAGGCAAGGCGCGGTGAGCGCGGTATAGCACGGCTATATAAGCGAGCCGCAACGCCGCCTTGCGGAAAAATGGCCCCGCCCCTTCGGGTTGCGCCCGACCGGGTAAATGTCAACAGACCCTAATCCCGAGCAGCTTTCGGGCCACGATATGAAACGACTACGATGCGAAAGTGGCGTTAGCCACGCCGGGCCCTGTTAACATTTGCCTGGTCGTCCAGTCAGGCTCAACAGGACGGTGCAAATAAGAGTTAACAGGCCCTAAATGGAAGCGACACTACATCGCGATCTCTACATCGAACCTTCATGGTTTGCGCAAGAGCGAGAGAAGATCTTTCTGAGTCAATGGACGTGTGTTGCGCGAGAAGACAACCTCGGGTCTTCCGGCAGCTACGAGGCCGTCGAGCTGGCGGGCGAAAGCATCGTCATCGTGCGCGGTGAAGACTGGAAGCTTCGAGCGTTTCACAACGTCTGCCGGCACCGCGGCTGCCAGCTCATCGATTCGACCCGGGACGACCGGAAGCGCGGACGGTTCCTGGCGAGTATTCGTTGTCCGTATCATTCATGGACGTATCGGCTCGACGGCAGCCTGCATCACACGCCTTACGTCGAGGTCGAAAAGGAAAAGTACGGACTGCATGAAGTCGCACTCGAGTGCTGGGGCGGTCAGGTATTCCTGAACGTCGGCCGCGGTCCGCAGACGCTCGCCGAACAGCTCGGGCCGGTACCCCACAGGGTCAGCCGCTATGCGCTGGAGGACCTCGGCACCGGCTGGCGCCGGGAATATGCCGTCGCGGCCAACTGGAAAGTGATACTGGAAAACTACAATGAGTGCTATCACTGCGCGGGGTTGCATCCCGAGCTCTGCAGAATCGTTCCCGAGTTTCGCAAGAACGGCGGCGCACAGCTCAATTGGGAGACAGGTATTCCGCACAAGCCCGGCGCCAACACATTCACGCATAGCGGAACGAGCGGACGACCGCCATTTCCCGGTCTGAATGACGTTGAGAAGGAACGACATTTCGGCGAGCTCGTCTACCCGAACCTGATGCTGTCCCTGGCAATGGATCACGTCGCGATGTTCATACTGTGGCCGGTGGGACCGGAACAGACGCGCATAGACTGTCGTCTGCTGTTCCATCCGGATGCGATGAACCAGCCGGATTTCGATCCGATGGACGCTGCGGATTTCTGGGACCTGGTCAACCGACAGGACTGGGAGATCTGCGAACGAGTCCAGCGCGGGATGCACTCACGCCCCTTCACCCACGGCCTGTACGCGCCGATGGAAGACTTGAGCCTCGATATCCGCAATTACGTCGCCGGGCGCCTCGGCACCGACTTGCCGTCCGATTGACATGTCCACAGTCGAGCTGGAGATCGTCGGAAGCGTCGCGCGAATAACGCTCAACAAGCCGGACAAGCTGAATGCCATCGATGCGGGGATGCTCGATCAGCTCGAGATCGCGCTCGACACTGCCGAGAGCATGGCCGAGGTGCGCGCCGTGCTCCTCGATGGCCGCGGTCGCGCATTCTCGGCGGGGTTCGATATGGCGCCCGCGAACGACGTCTCGACGACCTCACGCGACGAGCGCCTGCGGCGCGAGCTCGGGCGGGACTTCGAGGTCATCATGCGCTTCTGGGACTGCCCGAAGCCCACGATCGCCGCGGTGCACGGATTCTGTCTGGGCAGCGCCATGGAGATGACGGCCGTGTGCGACATCACGATTGCCGCCGACGATACGCGCTTCGGCGCACCCGAAGTAAAGTACGGCAGCGGCATCGTTTGCCTGATTCTTCCCTGGATAGTCGGTTTCAAGCACGCCAGCGAAATACTGCTGGCGGGCAACAACGATATCGGTGCGTCGCGCGCCGCGGCCATGGGGCTGGTCAACCGCGTCGTCTCTGGCGCCGAGTTGCAAGCCGAAGCGCTGGCGGTGGCGAGACAACTGGCCGCGAACGATGCCCTGGCCGTGCGTCTGACCAAAAAGGCCATTCACCGCAGTCTGGAAACGGCGGGACTCCGCCGGGCGCTGCAGGAAGCCCTCGATCTGGATATCCGGATCGAAACGACGGATACGCCCGAGTCCATTGCGTTCAATGACGTTCTCGAAAAGGAAGGCCTGAAGGCCGCACTGAAATGGCGGGAAAGCCTGGCAGGTGACGCGACGTGAGCCCGGCAAAACGAAAAAAACACAACAGCAACGGCGAATCAGGCATGGCAAGACGCAAAGGCGCCTCCCCCGCTTCGGAACTGCGCACTTTCCTGAAGCATTATCCGGACACGGACGTGATGGAACTGCTGATCGCCGATCTGTCGGGCGTCCTTCGCAGCAAGCGTATACGCGGCAGCGAGTTCGACAAGACGTTCGGCGACGGATTCTGTATTCCCGGCGGGGCCGTGTTGCTCGATACGCTCGGCAACGTGGTATCGGGAATCCGCTTCACCGCAGACGATGGCGATCCCGACGTCGACGCGCGAGTGGTGCCCGGCAGTCTGTCGGCGATTCCGTGGGCAAAGCGCCGCAGTGCACAGGCCATGTTCCGCCTGTACGCCAGGACCGGCGAGCCCTTCTTCGCGGATCCCCGTTACGTTCTGGAGCGCGCCGCGCAGCCCTTGCTGGCGATGAATCTCAAGATCGTGATGGCGGCCGAGCTCGAGTTCTACCTGCTCGACGCAAGGACGGACCGTCCTGCCCCCAGGGTCTCGAAGGTCCCCGGAATCGGACGCCCGCAGGTTGGACCGCAGGTCTATCATCCCGACGATCTCTGGGACATCGACAACTTTCTGCACGACATCAACGATGCCTGCCGCGCGCAGAACGTGCCGGTCGGCACGACCACCTCGGAGTTCGCGCCCGGTCAGTTCGAAATCAATCTCCACCACGTCGACGACCCGGTGCTCGCCTGCGACCACGCCATACTGCTGAAGCGCGCCGTAAAAGCCGTAGCAAGAGAGCACGGCTTCGTCGCCTGCTTCATGGCGAAACCCTTCGAGGACAGCGCCGGCTCAGGACTGCACATTCACCTGAGCCTCGTAGATCGAAACGGCAAGAACTATTTCTCAGGCGGAAAGGAAAATGCCGCACTGCCCCCTTACACGGCCGAATTCCGACACGCCGTCGGCGGACTCAGGCGGACCATGGCGGAAGCAACGGCGATCTTCGCGCCGAACGCCAACTCCTATCGTCGCCTGCGACCGGACATGTTCGCGCCCGTCGAGCCCAACTGGGGCGCCAACCACAGAAACGTCTCCCTCCGCGTGCCCGTTTGCGATGCCGCGAATCTGCGCATCGAACATCGTACTTCCGGCGCCGATGCCAACCCGTACCTCGTCACCGCCGCCATTCTGGCCGGAGTGCACCATGGCCTGAAGAACCGCTGCGATCCGGGACGCATGGTGCGGGAAGGCGAAGTCATCGAACTCAAACGGAAGCTGCCCTCCCGCTGGGACGCGGCAATCGACAGGTTCGCGCGAGGCAAGGTTCTTCCGGAGTACCTGGGCCCGGACTATTGCAAGGCGTATGCGACGAACCGCCGGGCCGAGGCAGAACGCTTCCATAGCACCGTCAGCGACGTCGACTTCGACTGGTACATGCGCGCCGTGTAACGCGCCGATACCTCGCAGAAAACGCGTTCGCGAGACTCTATGAGGTCAGTCGACTTCGTCGGAACGGGCGAGGTCGGCTTCTATGTGCCGGCCGGCGGCGAAGTAGTGGTAAGCCGACCACGGGGCGATGACGACGGCGACGAGCAGGAGACTGTAGCGCATCGAGTCGGCGCCGAACGTGCCCTCGAACATGTCGCTCAGTACTCCGGCGGAAAGCGGCCCCAGACCGAGGCCGACGGAGTTCAATATGAACAGCAGGAGCGCCGAGGCCACCGCGCGCATTCGCAGGCCGACGAGTCCCTGGATTTGCGCGAAGGTAGTCGCGAGATAGAAGTTGGCGAAGATCGCCGGTACGACGAAAAACGCCAGGGCGAGGTAGGGATTACCGACGAGGAATACGGGGAAGTGAAACACCCAGGCCAGCATGGTCGCACCGGCCACCCCCCACAGCGCGTATCGCTGTCCCCGGCGACCGAGTTTGTCCGCAACGTAGCCGCCGCCGGCGAAGCCAAGTCCGCCCGCCGTGCCGAGGATGATCCCGAGCCAGACGCCGATCTCCGACAGGTTCATGCCGTGAGAGCGGAACAGGAACGTCGGAAAAAAGCTGATGACGGCATAGCCGATGAAAGACGCAAGACCGGAGCCGACAGCGAGATGCAGGAAGGATTTGCGGCGGAGCAGGAAACGGGCAACACCCACGATACCCGGACGGGCGGCGCTGTCCAGCTTGCCGTCGGACTGCCCGCGTACAGGTTCCCTGACGGTGAACCTCACCAGCAGCGCAAGGACGAGTCCGGGCAGGCCGACGATCAGAAACGCCTCGCGCCAACCGATGTTCTCGGCGACCCAGCCACCCGCAAGATAGGCAATCATGATGCCCGCGGAGATCCCCAGGGTGAAGATTCCCATGGCCGTGGATCGCTCCTCGGGCCCGTAGAGGTCGGAGATCATCGAGTGCGCGGGGGGGCTGCATCCTGCTTCGCCGACGCCGACGCCGACCCGCGCCAGCGCCAGGTGTACGATGTTTGCGGCGACCCCGGACAAAGCGGTCATGCCGCTCCAGATGGCGAGCGCAAGCGCGATCAGGTTGCGGCGATTCCACCGGTCGGCCAGCAGCGCGATGGGCACACCAAGGGTCGCGTAGAAAAGAGCAAACGCGGAACCTGCGAGAAATCCGAGTATGGTATCGGTGACGGCGAACTCGGCCTTGATCGCCGGCAGCAAAATCGCAAGTATCTGCCGGTCTATGAAATTAAACGTGTAGACGACTACCAGCAGCCCGAGAACGTATCGCCGCATCGCGATGAAACGTTTGCGCGCGGCGGAATCGTCCAGAGCAGGTTCAACCGACACTTGACCCTACGCTCAAGGCAGCACCGCTTTTAGAAGATAGAAGAAGATAATCGCGAGCGCTGCGCCTGCCGGAACCGTAATCAGCCACGACGCAAATATTCTCCCGACCACTCGGAGATCGATTGCCTCGATGCCGCGCGCCATGCCTACACCAAGGACAGCGCCTACGAGCGTATGCGTGGTCGAGATCGGCAGACCGGTGCCGGAAGCGAGCACGATAGTGGTGGCCGCCGCGAGTTCCGCGGCGAAACCGCGACTCGGCGTCAGCTGGGTGATCTTTTCGCCGACGGTTGCGATGACGTGCCGGCCATAGGTCGCCAGACCGACGACAATCCCGACGCCGCCGAGCATCAACACCCAGATCGGCAGGGCCGCCTTGCTGCCGACAATACCGCTTTGCGCCGCGGCGATCACTGCCGCCACGGGCCCGATCGCGTTTGCTACGTCGTTCGATCCATGCGCGAAGGCCATCGAGCAGGCAGTGACGATCATGAGAACGCCAAAAACGCGTTCGACCGTGTAGAAGTGCTGCTTCTTGTCGCGTTTCGGCACGGGTTGAATGCGACGTATCACAACTCCCCCGACTACGGCGATTGACGCCGCGATAGCCGTGGCGATCAGGTAACTGGCGATGGGGCTCACATCCAGACCGACGTGCTTCAACCCTTTCAGGATCGTCACCAGGGTTACCGTGAACGCGGCAAAAAAGATGTAATAAGGGACGTATCGCTTTGCTTTCGCGAGCGGGTCTTCCTGCCGCAGTATCAGGCGTTGCACGCTCGTGAAAATGAGGAAGGCTATGATCCCTGCGGTCAACGGCGAGACGACCCAGCTGATGACGATGGTGCCGACTTTTGACCAGTGGACGGCGTCTACGCCAATGCCCACGGCCGCGAATCCGACGATGGCACCGACGATGGAATGAGTGGTCGATACGGGCCACCCCTTGCGCGAGGCGACCAGGAGCCAGGTTCCTGCTGCCAGCAGGGAAGCCAGCATGCCGTATACCAGCAACTCGACGTCGTCGCTGAAGTGGTCGACGTCCACGATTCCCTGCCGGATCGTGGACGTCACTTCGCCGCCCGCAAGCACCGCGCCAAGAAACTCGAACACAGCCGCCACGAGAATGGCCTGTCGAATCGTCAGCGCCTTGGAACCCACTGACGTGGCCATCGCATTGGCAACGTCGTTGGCGCCAATGCCCCACGCCATGAAGATGCCGAACACGGCCGCCAGGCCGATGTAGATTAGCTGTGCTTCCACAAAAGCACTCCCGGTTTTAGTACTGGTTTGTGTTTGCTAAGGATTCGTCGCCCGGGCTAGTGCGAGAGCAGGAGTTCAAGCCGGCGGCCGACCCGTTCGGCCATGTCGGCGATCTCTCCGGTCAGCTCGATGACGCGATACAGAAAAATGACGCTGACGGGCTCCATGTCGCCTTCGACTGCGTACAAGGCAGCTCGCAGCTCCGCCTGAAGGTCATCGGTATCGGTTTCAATCTGGTCCAGGTCCTCGATCATCGAGGACACCAGCGACACCTCGGCTCCGCGAAAACCCGCGGTAAACAGCTCGTCAAGTTCCCGTACGCTTTTGCGCGCCTGCTTTGCCGCGTCGACGCAGCGCTGTACGAACTCGAGAAACTTGTCGGAAATTTCCGGGGGGATACGCATTTTCCGCCCGAGAACCAGCCCCGAGACGTCCTTGGTCCGATTGGCCATCTTGTCTTGCACCAGCAGGAGTTCCAGAAGGTCTTCTCGCGGCACCGGCATGAAAAGACTTTTGGGCAAATGCAGGCGAATTTCTTTCTTCAGGTCGTCGGCTTCATGTTCCAGTTCTTCGATACGGTCACGGACGGCCTGGGCTTCTTCCCAGTTGCCGGCAATCGCCGCCTCGAAAAAGCCAACGAGCTCGCGCGTGCAGCGATACGCAATGTCGACGTGTTTCTCCAGGGGCATTACCGGCGACGAGCCGAAAATGTTTGCGAGCAAATTGGCCATTTCGAAGTTCCCGGACAATTGATCTTGCGCTGCAACATCCCGTGCCGTGCGGGCTTGTTGCATGGTGATGTTACCACCAGCCCTTCGGTCGCCGCACCGGAAATCGCCTGTCGTGATAAACTGCCCGCGGACCTGCCCTGCCTCAGTGAATCGCGCGTGACCTACTGGCTGATGAAATCCGAGCCGGATACCTACGGCATCGATGACCTCGAACGAGACCGCATGGAACCCTGGGAGGGCGTGCGGAACTATCAGGCGCGAAATATGATCCGCGATGGCATGCAGCCGGGCGACCGATCGTTTTTCTATCACTCCAGCTGCGAAACACCGGCGATCGTCGGAATCATGAAGATCGCGAGCCAGGCGTATCCCGACCCGACGCAATACGATCCTCGCTCCAAATACTACGACCCCAGAAGCACGGAGGAGAATCCGCGGTGGTTTGTGGTCGATGTGGCGTTCGAGCGGAAGCTGAAGCGCCCTGTTACCCTCAAGGAACTGAAGGAACATCCGGCATTGTCCGGCTTGCGACTGACGCAGCGGGGTAATCGCCTGTCCGTCTTTCCGGTCAGCGACGAGCACTGGGACTTGATACTGTCGCTGGAATGACTCCCTCGACAATGTAGAAACAGCCCCGCTGCGAATCCGCCGGCGCACCGCCGGTTGGTTATAATCGGACGGTGAGAGCAAATGAGTTTGCCCGGCCGCTGCCGGGACTGGGGAATACAATGAAAATCAACCTCTTATTGCCCATCGTCGCACTGACGGTTGGCCTCGGCAGCGCGTGTTCCCGTAACGGCCCCTCCGAACCGGTCGCCGCCGGGCCGGCCGACGACAAAAGCGAGCTGGTTGCCCGGGCCGGCGCGCCACTGTTCGACGGCATGGGCGATCATCACCATCCGATCACCACCGCGGATGCCGACGCACAGACGTATTTCGATCAGGGCCTGACCATCGATTTCGCGTTCAATCACGCCGAGTCGGTGCGCTCGTTTCGCGCCGCGCAGCGCCTCGATCCCGAATGCGCCATGTGCTACTGGGGCGAAGCGCTCGCGCTGGGACCGAACATCAACGTCACCAGCAACGGCAAGGCCGTAATGTCGGACGAAGACCGAATTGCAGCGCAGGCCGCCATCCAGAAGGCCGTTTCCCTGAAGGGCGGCGCCTCGGAGAAGGAACGTGACTACATCGACGCCCTTGCCGCTCGCTACAACGGAGACCCTTCCACACCGCGCGACCCCCTCGATGAATCGTACGTCGACGCGATGCGCGGGTTGTACGAGAAGTATCCGGACGATGACGACGTAGCATCCCTTTTTGCGGAATCGTTGATGAACACCATGCCGTGGGACTACTGGCTGGACGCCGACAACCCGAAGCCGCGGACCGTTGAGGTCATAAACGCCCTGGAAACAGTACTGACGAGAACGCCCGATCATCCGATGGCGATCCACCTGTACATACACGCCGTCGAAGCCTCATCGAACCCGGAACGGGCGGAGGGACCGGCGGATACGCTTGCGAACCTCGTGCCCGGTGCGGGACACCTGGTTCATATGCCGGCTCACATCTACTGGCGTGTGGGACGCTACAACGATGCGTCAGAGGCAAACGTCAGGGCCGCCGCCGTCGATGAGTCGTACATCGCGCAATGCAACGCGCAAGGTTTCTACCCGGCGATGTACTATCCGCATAACATCCACTTTCTGTGGGCCGCTTCCAGCATGGAGGGACGCAGCAAAGTAGCGATCGATGCAGCCCGGCGCGTCGCGGCTAACGTCAAGCTCGAAATGATCGATCAGTTCCCGGGGGTCGAATTCTTTCATACAATCCCCCTGCTCGCACTCACGCAATTCGGCAAATGGGATGACGTGCTCGCAGAACCGCGGCCGCGCGCGGATCTGGAGTTCTCGAACGGTATCTGGCATTACGTGCGAGCTACCGCGTTCGCCCGCAAGAACGATCTGGAATCGGCTCGTGCCGAGCACGCCAAACTCGTGCCGCTCAAAGACGCGACCGACGTCCACTTCCTCGACACCATCTATTACCCCGCCACGTCGTTGCTCGCAATAGCCGACGCGCTGGTGCTGGGCGAAATTGCGCTGGCCGAAGGCGACCATGACACAGCCGTGACGCACTTCCGGGCCGCGGTCGAGACGCAGGATCAATTGCCGTATACCGAACCTCCGTTCTGGTACTACCCCACGCGCCACTCGCTTGGCAGGGCCCTGCTGATCAAGGGTGACGCTGCGGCGGCAGAAGAGGTCTATCGCAAGGATCTCGAAGACTATCCGCACAACGGCTGGGCCATGTATGGATTGATTCAGAGCCTGAAGGAGCAGGGAAAGGATGGGGCGGGGATGCAGGCCATGTTCGACGAGGTCTGGTCGCAGGCTGACGTAACGCTGACGGCGTCTACGTTCTAGCTTTGTCGTTCGCCGGCCGCCGATGACTTCGACTACTCCGCTCGGCAAGGACGCCGGGTATCCGGGCAGCTATATGCGAGAGGTTCTGTGCGGCGTTCCGCGCATCGAAAACAGGCGCAGGCTCGGCATTGACCGTGCCTTGCCTTTTCATGGCAAAGACGTCTGGAACGCGCATGAACTGACCTGGCTCGAACCCGCGGGAAAGCCGGCAGTCGCCGTCGCAGCGATCGAGATCGACGCGGACTCGGAATACATCGTAGAGTCGAAGTCCCTCAAGCTTTACCTCAATTCGCTTGCGATGGAGCGCTTTGGTTCGTTCGGCGAGGTCGCAGCCCTTGTGAGCCGCGATCTCTCCGAACTGACCCGGAGTCACGTTACGCTAAGTCTCAAGTTGCCCGCGGAGATGGACCAACAGGGCATTCGCCGCCTTCCCGGCCTCTGCGTGGACAGCCTGGACGTGTCCTGCGCGGCCCCGGCGGTCGATGCATCGCTGCTCGGCTGCGTTGAGGGGGATGACGTTCACGAGGAACTCCATTCGCACTTGCTGCGCAGCAGGTGCCCGGTGACCGGCCAGCCGGACTTCGGAAGCGTGCTGCTGCGATACCGCGGGCCGCCGATCGACCACGAAGGATTCTTGCGTTACCTCGTGTCATATCGCAACCATCGCGACTTTCACGAGAGTTGCATCGAGCGAATCTTCGTCGACCTGAAGAACTGCTGCGCACCGAACGAACTGACTGTCTACGGCCGATTCAATCGCCGCGGCGGCATCGACATCAATCCGTTTCGCACCGACACGGACGATGCAGCCGACAATCCGCGCCTGTGGCGACAATAGAACAACGGCGCGCGCCGTTTTCTTCCCTCAGGGTTCGATTATCAGGTCCTCGGTATCGAGCTGGTGGCCCCAGTCGCGTTTCGCAGCCAGATATCTGCGGTTCGAATCGCCAACGCCGCACACGTGCTTCACCGGCGTTATGTTGCTGACGCCGAAATTATTGAGATCGGTGATTTTCTTCGGGTTGTTCGTGAGCAGCCGAAACGGCCGGTTGCGCAAAAAGTACCTGAGCAGAGCAGCCGCATCGCTGAAGTCGCGGGAATCGTCCGGCAACCCCAGGGACCGATTCGCCTGATAGGTGTCTTCTCCGGCATCCTGCAGCACGTAGGTAGCCGCTTTCGCCCACAGCCCGATGCCCCTTCCTTCGTGGCCGGACATGTAGACGAGCATCCCGCCTTCCGGATCGTCGGCAATCCGCTCCAGCGCTGCAGCGAACTGCGGTCCGCACTCGCAGCGGGCCGACCCGAATACGTCCCCCGTCACGCAGCTGGAGTGCACGCGTACCAGCGGATTCGTCCAGCTTTCGGGATCCCCCAGGAGCAACACGCTGTTCACCGCCATGGACGAGGCCAGAATCGCAAACGACTGCTGCCCGTCCCGTTTGCGCAGTTCTTCCGCGAGCTCTTCCACCTTGCTCAGCTCCGTATGTCGGACGCTCGCGTACCAGTCGACCGCGAACTTCCGGCCCCTCTGTTCGATCGGCAAGGGTATCGGTCCGAGTACGCTGATCGACTTCTCGCCGGCCCCGAGCGACGCGTCCACGCCAATCACCTTGCCGCCCGCATCGATCCGCACAAGCTTGCCCTGCGCCAGCAACCGCTCCCGCACCGTCGGATCGATGTACGTAAACATGGCCGAAAGCCTACCACCAAATCCGGGACACCAAATCCGGGACACCCATCTAAAGCGGCAAATCCGGGACAAATCCGGGACACCCATCAAACTTCCCCGCCCCGGCCCCGGCCAGCCCTGCGGATCGGCCGGTCCGAATCCTGCCTCCAAGTCCGGAAATCAGTGGCTGTCCCAAATTGCGCCACGTCCGGAAATCAATGGCTGTCCTCAATTGCGCTCAATTGCGGTATTGCTGACCAGCGGGTCATTAAACTATACTTGCTGACCTTGGAGTCAGTAAGGAGCGGTTATGTCCGGACCCAGGTTCAGGCGTCGTAAGGAAGACAGGCCGCAGGAGATCACGGCGGCGGCGCTCGAGGCGTTCTCGGAGAAGGGCTATGCCGCCACGCGGGTCACTGACGTGGCGAAGCGCGCCGGGGTCAGCAAAGGATTGCTGTACCTCTATTTCCGAACCAAAGAGGAACTGTTCAAGTCCGTTGTCAAAAGTTTCGTCCGGCCGCACATCGACGCGCTCAAGTCCGAGATCCGGTTGACGGAGCTGTCGGCGGAAGACTATTTCCGCGGACCATTCCTCGAGTTTGCCAAGCAGGTGCCCCGGTCGCCCGCTCGCGTGCTGGTGCGTCTGATGATCGCGGAAGGCGCGAAATACCCGGACCTGACTCACTGGTATCAGGAGAACGTCGTGGCCCACGGCCTGGCAGCACTTCGGGAACTCATCGAACGCGGCGTGCGAAACGGAGAATTCAGGAAGTCCGCGTTGCAGGAGTTTCCACATATCGTCGTCGCACCGGTGGCGTTTGCGATTGTCTGGTCGCTCGTCTTCGGTTCACGCCACAAGCTCGACAGCGATCGCTTCATTGAAAGTCACCTGGGGCTCATTCTCGATGCCATCCGGGTGCGCGACGACGAAGGGCAAGGCTCATGACGCCGCCGGTTCCGGTCGCCCTGATGCTGGCGACGATGGTCGTAACGATGGGGACGGTGTCCGGTTGCAATCCCCCAGACGAAAAGAGACGCGTCGTCGGCCAGTTGGAGTCGGACCGCATCGAAATCGCAGCCGACGCAGCCGAACCCATCGTGCAGATCAATGTCGTCGAGGGGCAGGAGGTATCGAAGGGCGAACTCCTGCTCGAGCAGGACACAGCGCGCATTGAAGCGCGGCTGGAAGAGGCGCGAGCCTCGCTGGCGCAAAGCCGCGCGCGCCTCGATGAATTGACGCGCGGACCTCGTGCCGAGCAGATCACCGCAGCGCGGGCAAGTGTCGCAGGAGCAGTTCGCGAATCGGAATTCAGAAGAACCGAGTACGACCGCGCGGAGCGGCTGCACGAACAGAATCTGGGCTCGGAGGAATCCGTCGACCGCGCGCGGGCTGCACTCGACGCGGCCACCGCGGAACTCGAGGTACGGGAGGCACAGCTCGACGAACTTCTCGAAGGGACGACCGTGGAAGAACTTCGCCAGGCGGAAAATGCGGTGCGTCAGGCGGAAGCCCGGATCTCCCAGTTGCGGGTGGAGTCAGACCGCCACAGAGCATTCGCGCCGACCGACAGCGTGGTCGACAGCATCCTCTTCGAACCTGGCGAACGTCCTTCCGCCGGACAGCCGATGCTCATTTTACTGTCCGGCGAGCAACCTTATGCACGGGTCTACGTCCCGGAGTCGCTGCGCGTTACTACGGAACCGGGGGCGACCGCGCGTATCTTCGTCGACGGGCTCGCGGAACCGCTGCCTGGTCGCGTTCGCTGGGTATCGAGCGAGGCGGCATTCACTCCCTACTTCGCCCTCACCGAGCGCGACCGGGGACGTCTGAGTTTCGCTGCCAAAATAGACATCGACGACCAGGGCGACACCAGGAGGCTGCCGGACGGCGTGCCGGTCGAGGTGGAATTGCCGATCGGCAGTCCCGGCAACTGACGTGTCGGCCGACAACGACCTTGCGATTCAGGCACGCGGGCTGACCCGCCGCTTCGGCGACCTCGTCGCCGTCCGCAGTCTCGACCTCGATGTGCCGCGCGCGGGGATCTATGGCTTCCTGGGCCCCAACGGCTCCGGCAAGTCCACCACGATCCGCATGCTGTGCGGACTGCTGACCCCGACCGAAGGAAGCGCCACCGTGCTCGGCCTGGACGTCACCGGCAATACCTCGTTGCTGAAACCGAAGATCGGTTACATGACGCAGAAGTTCTCGCTGTACGAAGATCTGACAGTTCGCGAGAACCTCGAGTTCATTGCCGACATATATTCCTATCGTCGGCCCCACCGCAACGAGCGCATCGCCGAGCTTCTTGTCGATTACAACCTGGAGCCCCAGGCGAAACAACTTGCGGGCACAATGAGTGGCGGACAGCGGCAAAGGCTTGCCCTGGCATGCGCGGTGTTACACCGCCCCGAACTGCTGCTGCTCGACGAACCCACGAGCGCGGTGGACCCGCGCAGTCGCCGCGACTTCTGGGCAAAGCTGTTCGCCCTGTCGGATGCCGGAACGACCATCCTCGTCTCTACGCACTACATGGACGAAGCCGAACGCTGCCATCGGCTCGCCATCCTCGATCGCGGGGTCAAAGTTGCGGACGGCCCGCCGGCGGAATTACAGAAGAACACGGGAATGACGATCATCGAGGTCGTCTCGGAGTCGCCGTCGCGCGCGCAAGCTTTGCTGAATGACCTGCCCGAGATTGCGAGCGTCACTCAACTCGGCGTAAGACTGAGGGTATTGCTCCCCTCGCATATCGATGCGCCGCTCGACCTCGTATCCGGCGCGTTTCGTAGCGACGGCCTGCGCGCAGAGTGCAGGATAGTCGCCGCCTCTCTGGAAGACGTATTCGTAGCCGTTACGCGCGACGGAGAAACCCGCGAGTCTGCCACATGAACGCACTCATACGTTTGCTGGCCGTCGTGCGAAAGGAGTTGCGTCAGCTTCGTCGCGACCGGATTACCTTTGCGATGATTGTCGGAATCCCGATCGGCCAGATCCTGTTGTTCGGCTACGCGATAAATACCGACGTCCGCAACCTGACGGCGGCCGTCGCCGATCAGGCGAACACCCACCTGTCACGGCAGTTTGTTTCGGAACTCCGTCAAACGCAGGTGCTCGATGTGGACCAGTCCGTGTCGAGTCCGGAGCAGCTCGAAGCGTTACTTCGTTCTGGAAGGATTTCCGTGGGCGTGTACATTCCGCCGGACTTCGATCGCAGGGTCCTGGATGACCGACGGCCTGCCGCTCAGCTGCTCGTCGACGGCGCCGATCCTACAATTCTCGGCGTGGCAAACCAGCTCGCAGGAATGCCTGTTGCGTTCGACACCGGGCCCGTTTCGCGCGCGGCCCCGCGCAGCCTGCAGGTACGCCCCTATTACAACCCGGAGCGCCGCACGGCGGTCAACATCGTGCCTGGCCTGATAGGCATCATTCTCACGCTGACCATGATGCTGTTCACGGCCGTCGCCATTGTTCGAGAGCGCGAACGCGGCAATCTCGAACTGCTGATAAACACACCCGTAACCACGACGGAACTCATGGTCGGAAAGGTGCTCCCCTACATCGGCATCGGGCTGATACAGTTGGCGTTGATCACCGGGGTCGGCAAGCTGCTCTTCGACGTGCCGATACGAGGTAGCATCGCAGAATTGTACGTTGCTGCATTCGCGTTCATAGCTGCCAACCTTGCCCTGGGCCTGTTTCTCTCGACCGTTGCCAAGACGCAGTTCCAGGCAATGCAGATGACGTTCTTCATACTGCTGCCTTCGATACTGCTGTCCGGTTTCATTTTTCCGTTTGCGGGAATGCCGGTATTTGCGCAGTACCTCGGCGAAATACTGCCAATCACGCACTTCATCCGGCTGACGCGGGGGATAATGCTGAGGGAAGCATCGCTTGCCGAGATGAGCAACGAACTGCTCGTCCTGGTCGTGTTTACGGTTGTCGCAATGACAGCGGCCGTGCGCCGTTTTTCGCGTCGCCTCGACTAAGTGCTCCGCTGAGGGCTCAGTCAGGAGCCCTGAGCTCGCCTCGCGAGCGCCGGCGGTTTGCCGAACCGGCCTGCTTGATATAGATTTCTGATACGACAGGACATCGCCGGCGGCCACTACCATGAACAAGATTTCGCAGATTCTCAGTGTGATCGACCCTACCACGGATGACCAGCCCGCCATGCGGCGCGCAGCCTGGGTTGCGACGAACACCGGCGCCGAGCTCGAGCTGCTTGTCTGCTACTACAACGAATACCTGAGCGGCGAACGGCTGTTCGACTCGCAATCGTTGCAAACCACACGCCGCGAAGTCCTTGACGGTTACAAAAAGCGCCTCGAAACGCTCGCCGGACCACTGCGCGAGTCCGGTCTCACCGTCCGCACGCAAACCCTGTGGGACCATCCTCTTTACGAGGGTATCGTCCGGCATGCCGCTGCGATCAACGCCGACCTGGTCTTCAAGGATGCGCATCACCACTCCGCGATATCGCGAGCGTTGCTCACTAACACCGACTGGAGCCTGATTCGTGCCTGTGCGTCACCTCTGTGGCTGGTCAAGTCCGGCGATATGCCGGCGAAGCCGTTGATAGTTGCCGCGATCGATCCGATGAACGAGCACGACAAGCCTGCGGCCCTCGATGACGAAATCCTGATGCTCGGCAAGTCGCTCGCGGAAGCTTCGAACGCGGAGTTGCACGTCTTCCACTCATACGATCCCCGAGTCGCAATCTCCACCGCCACGGCAAACGCCTACATACCCGTATCTCTGCCGTTCGACGAGATAGAAAAGCAGATGCGCGAGCAGCACGAAAAGCGTTTCAACGAAGTTATCGAGTACCACGAGATCGAGTCGACCCGGGCTCATCTCGTATCCGGTCTTGCTCACGAGGAACTTCCCGCGCTTGCGAAGGACCTGGAGGCTCTGGTCGTCGTGATGGGAGCAGTTGCCCGCAATCCTCTGAAGCGCCTGTTTATCGGCTCCACCGCAGAGCGCACCCTGGGGCAGCTCCCGTGCGACATGCTCATCGTCAAACCCGCGTGGTTTCATACCGCCGAAGACGACTGAGGCACTGGAAAATGGGGACAGTGACCTTTA
>Ga0299913_10000505_pt1 | contig 25243 bp, 21 predicted proteins | sample RVTome_9_FD_201360 | JGI IMG/M metagenome (GOLD analysis project Ga0299913, IMG submission 201360) | Soil microbial communities from uranium-contaminated site in the Upper Colorado River Basin, Wyoming, United States - RVT155D38 (version 2) ... | reverse complement strand
CCGCCAACACCCGCGTAATCGCCGCCGTCAACGTCGTCTTCCCATGATCAATATGACCCATCGTCCCCACATTCACATGCGGCTTCGTACGCTCAAACTTCGCCTTCGCCATATCCTCTTGGCTCCTGTTCCTTTCTCGGTTTCGGCCGCCGCAGCTTACGCAACGGACTTCATGTAGCGGCGGGCAGACTCGAACTGCCGACCTCTCGATTATGAGTCGAGCGCTCTCACCTACTGAGCTACGCCGCCTCTGTGCGGCCGACTCCGTCGGCCGCTGTACTCAGTACCCGGTACTCAGTACCGGCTTCGAGCAAAGCTCGAAGCCTTCAGAGCCCCCTTCCGGATTCGAACCGAAGACCTCTTCCTTACCATGGAAGCGCTCTACCGACTGAGCTAAGGGGGCTTGTCTTTGTCAGGCGCCGAGCACCCGTGCCGGGAGAAGGATTCGAACCTCCGTAGGCGTGAGCCGGCAGATTTACAGTCTGCTCCCTTTGGCCGCTCGGGCATCCCGGCATGCCAAACCGCACGCCAACGACGCTCGGTCCGGACAGTGAATGTTAGAGATCGCCCGCCTGCTGTACCAAGCCCCGCAGGTCATCGCGACGGGTGACAGCGGTCTATCGCACTCCCTGCGCCATCCGGGTGAGACGCTCTATCCGCTCCTCGGTTGGCGGGTGGGTGCTGAGCAGCCTCATCAGGCCGCCCCCACGGACCGCCTTCATCGGATTGTCGATGAAGAGCTGGGCCGTCGCCGGGTTCACGTTCATCGGGATCCGGGCGGTGCCGGCTGCGATCTTCTCCAACGCGCTGGCCAGGAGCAGGGGGCGCCCGGTCGTCTCTGCACCGGTGGCGTCGGCATGGAACTCCCTGGTCCGGGAGATGGCGAGACGAATCAACATCGCCGCGATCGGGGCCACGATCAGGGACAGGATGACTCCTATGACCCCGAGCGGATTCTCCCGGTTGTTCCCGCCACCGCCGAACCAGAACGCCATGCGGGCCAGCATGGTCAGGGCGGCGGCGATCATGGCTGCGATCGAGCTGATCAGGATGTCACGGTTGCTGACGTGGGCCAGTTCGTGGGCGAGGACACCCTCGAGCTCGTCGACGGTGAGCACCTGGAGGATCCCGGTGGTGACGGCAACGGCGGCCTTCTTCGGTGAGCGACCGGTGGCGAAGGCGTTGGGCTGCGGCGAATCGATCACGTAGATGCGGGGATCGGGCATGTTCTTCTGCAGGGCGAGACGGCGCACGATTGCGTAGACCTGGGGCAGTTCCGCCTCGGTCACCGGTCGGGCCCGGCTTGCGGCCAGGGCCAGCTTGTCCGAGAAGAAGTAGGCGACGAGGTTGAAGCCGACGGCAATGACCAGTCCGATGACGAAACCGCCGTCGGGGAACAGGGACACCGCGACCAACCACAACAAGGTGGTCATGAAGGCGAGCAGAGCGACCGTCTTCAGGTTGTTCATGGGCGGAATTGTATCTGCAACGTCTGGATAATCCCGCCGGGAACCGAATGCACTGCGTCACGTATTCGTGACGTCATGCATTAGGAATCGAGTGCACCCCTGCACATTCGCCGGCTGGTCGTGTATGGTCCCGCACCGTGTGGAGGACCGCCCTTTCCGGCGGGTCCGATCAGGGAGACAACTCAACTCAAGGAGGCGCGTCTTGAGAAGGAAGCTCCTGATTGTCGTCGCGGTATTGGCAACGGCAGTCGCCACGACCATACCGGCGGGGGCGGGACCGCTCTCGTCCGGTGCAAGCCAAGTGTCGGGCGATCGAGCCCCATATATCGTGCTCATGGCAGGAGATCCGGTCATCGCCTACGAGGGCGGCGTCCCCGGGCTCGCTGCCACGGCGCCCCCCGCAGGGGAGAAGGTCGATCGAAACTCCTCGGCCGTCAAGGCGTATCAAGGCCACCTGCACAGCCAGCACGCCGATGCGGTCTCCGCTGCCGGGCTGTCTTCATCTTCCATCCTGCTCGACTATGCGTTCGCTCTGAACGGGTTCGCCGCGGCGCTCACACCGGCCGAGGCGGAGACGCTGGCGGCACAGAAGGACGTGATCTCTGTCGTCCCCGATGAGCTTCGTCAACTGCACACCGACACATCACCAGACTTCCTCGGCCTCACCGACGGCGGCGGGGCCTGGGACTCTGGTTTCACAGGCGAAGGCGTGGTGATCGGTGTCATCGACACCGGCATCTGGCCCGAGCACCCCTCCTTTGCCGATGACGGTTCCTATCCCGAACCGCCCATCTCGATCGAGGATGTTGACACCGACCCCGATCCGGAAAATGAGGTCATCCTCCCCGGGTGCGACTTCGGAAACACCGCCCACAATCCGGAAGACGTCGCTTTCGAGTGCAACAACAAGTTGATCGGCGCCCGCGACATGCGCACCTTGTACAACATGTTTATCGGGCCCGAGCTCTATGACTCGGCGCGTGACTTCGACGGTCATGGAACCCACACCACCAGCACCGCCGGTGGGAACGCCGACGTCCCTGCTCAGATCTTCGGCATCGACCGGGGCACGGTCACCGGGCTCGCGCACCGGGCCCACGTGGCCATGTACAAGGGATGTGGCGATCTCGGTTGCTTTGGCGGCGACCTGGCCGACGCGATCGACCAGGCGGTTGCTGACGGTGTCGACGTGATCAACTACTCGATCGGAAGCACTTCTCCCAGTCTGGACGGGCCAGACGACATTGCTTTCCTGTTCGCCGCTGCCGCCGGGGTCTACGTTGCCACCTCCAATGGCAACAGCGGGCCCGGCGCACAGACCGTTGGCAGCCCGGCTTCGGTGCCTTGGGTCACCTCGGTCGGCGCCAGCCACCACGATCGGACCTTCGAGGGCTCTGTGGTGCTGGGGAATGGCTCGGAGTATTTCGGCAGCTCGGTGACCCATGGGGTCGGCACGGCCCAGCTGGTCGACGCCGCGGACCTCCGCAACGAGTCATGTGATCCCGATATCACCTTCAGACCTGCGCCCACCGGGAAGATCGTCCTGTGCAAGGGTGCAGTCGGTCGGGCGGCCAAGAGCCGAGCGGTGATGGAACAGGGCGGTGTGGGGATGGTCCTTTACAACGACTTCCCCAACCAGACCCTGCCCTCCGACAACCACTTCCTGCCCACGGTGCATGTCAGCAACGCCGACGGTCTCGCCATCAAGGCGTACATCGACTCGGTTCCGCCTCCGCAGTCTCAGGCTGAGATCATCGGTGGCACCGCTCAGCCGAGGCAGGGATCGGTGATGGCGTACTTCTCCTCGCGAGGTCCCGTCGGGCTCCCCGCCTCACCTGACATCATCAAGCCGGATGTGACCGCTCCGGGGGTTCAGATCCTGGCCGGCAACTCACCGGCCGCCGGGTTCGACGCATCCGGTGAGTTGTTCCAGGCCATCCAGGGCACTTCGATGTCGAGCCCTCACGGGGCCGGCCTGTTTGCTCTGCTCAAGCAGGCCCATCCCGACTGGTCGCCTGCCGCGGCCAAGTCGGCGATGATGACCACGGCGAGACAGGACGTGACCAAGGAAGACGCAACCACCCCTGCCGACCCGTTCGACATGGGAGCGGGTCACGTCGATCCCAGTGGCCCCGCGGGTGCAGCCAACTCGATGTTCAATCCTGGCATCGTCTACGAGGCCGGGTTCAACCAGTACCTCGGGTTCCTTTGTGACGCCGCGCCGCAGGTCTTTGGCAACCCGGCTGCCACCTGCGCCTCACTCGAGGCAGCTGGTGTACCGACCGAATCAGAGAACCTCAACTACCCGTCGATCGGGGCCTCTGGCGTCCCAGGAACTCTCACTGTGCAACGCACCGTCACCAATGTGTCGGGCAGGACGCTGAGGCTGAACGCCCTCGTCGAGGAGCCGAGTGGCTACGACGTGACTGTCAGCCCTTCACGACTGGTCATCCCCCGGGGGCAGAGCCGCACGTTCGAGGTCACGTTCGACAACCTCGGTGGCCCGATCGGTGAGTGGAGGTTCGGTTCCCTGACCTGGGAAGGGGACGGCTACTCGGCCCGAAGCCCAATAGCGGTGGCCGCAGCAAAGCTGGATGCCCCAGACGTCGCGACCGGGACCGGTGTCGAAGGCACGACATCGTTCGACATCACATTCGGTTACAGCGGCGGGTACGACGCCACCGCCCACGGGCTGGCGGCCGACGTGCCGATCACTGGATCGGTCGCTCAGGACCCTGATCAGACCTTCGACCCAGCCGACCCGAGCGGGACGACAGCGCATGAGATCACGCTGAGCAACACAGCGTTCTTCCGGCTGACGCTGGACACCGCCGACCTGACACCGCCGGACCCAGCAATCGACATCGACCTTTACCTGTACAAGGACGGTGAAGAGGTGGCCAGCTCGACTTCGGGCGGCACCGTCGAACAAATCGAGCTGACGACACCGGAAGATGGCACCTACACCCTTTACGTGCATGGATGGCAAACGATCAACCTGACCGTGGGCTATTCGATGCACACATGGGATGTGCCGTTGACAGCGGACGCTGGCTCGCTCACGATCGTGAGTGAGCCGACTGACGCGGTGCTCGGATCCACCGAGACGATCGTGGTCGGCTGGTCCGGGCTGGATGCTGGAATCGAGTACCTAGGCGCGGTCGGGCACAACGACGATGATGGGCTCTTCGATCTGACCCTGGTCGAGGTCACCACCGACTAGCAGGCGCACGAGTGGAGAGGGGGGCGCCGAATCGGCGCCCCCCTCCTTACTCGTTGAATCCCGGGGGAGGGACGAAGTCGTAACCGCCGTCCTTGTCCTCGGACGGGCACAGGAACGGCTGGTCATCAGGGCCGGCGTGATAGACGTAGACACGATCGTCATGTCCCAGGACCACCTTCGAGCCCTCGACCATGGCTTGGGTGTAGGACATCCCCGGCTCGGGGCAGCCGAGACTCCCGTCGGGCCAGGTGACCCGTTCCGCGGTCACGACTTCGATCTCCTCGGGTGCCACTCCGAGACGCTCGGCGAGGTCGACTCGCGCCGGAGCCACTATGGGGAGCTGTTCTGGTTCGGTGGTCGGCATGGTTGTGACCTCGGTGTCGGTGGTCGAAGAGATGTTCGCAGCCGTCGTGGTCGTCTCGGCAGAAGGCTCGAGATCGGCTCCACATGCGGCCGCGGCGACCGCAAACACTGCGAGAAGCAACGTGGTCCGGATCATTTTCGGTCTCCAAGATAGGACGCCCCGCCGACGGGATCGGTTCCCGAGATTCGAGGCTGAAAGGCAGGGGACAGTCGTGTATGGTCCCGTCCCGGGTTGGCGACGGGTCGCTATCAGTGTGGAGGACCGACTCCCTTGGGGAAGGTCAAAGTCGGAGAACACAGGGAGAGCGCGTGAGACGAAAGTCGCTGACAGCCTTGGCCGCCTTGGCCGCGGCTATTGCTACCGCGGTACCTGCCGGAGCGGGGCCTGCCCCCATCATCGCCCAGGTCGAAGGCACCGAGGCCCCCTACGTGGTGGTCATGGATTCCGAACCGGTGTTGGGCAACGAAGAGATCGCCCCCGAAGGGGAGGAACCGCCCGATCCGGAGAGCCCCGAAGTGGAGGAATATGTAGCCGAGCTGGAGCAGGAGAAAGTGGAAGCCCTGGACGGCGCCGGGATCGACCGGAGCGCTCTGGTGGCGAGCTACGACTACGCCGCCAACGGGTTCAGCGCGGTCCTGACCCCGGCCGAGGCGGAGACGCTGGCAGTGCAGAAAGGAGTGCGCTCGGTACAACGCGACGAGCTGCGTCAGCTTCACACCACCGACTCGCCCCACTTCCTCGGTCTCGACGATCGGCGTGGAGCCTGGGACAACGGCTACACCGGTAAGGGTGTGATCGTCGGGGTCATCGACACCGGGATCTGGCCCGAGCATCCCTCCTTCGCCGACGCCGGTCTCGGCGCCCCCCCAGCCGACTGGATGGGAGGCGCTCCGATCTGCGATTTCGGTGATATCGCCCACAACCCAGACGATGTTCCCTTCGGCTGCAACGACAAGCTCATCGGCGCTCGCGACATGCGCATCCTCTACAAGCTGGTGATCGGCCCCGAGACCTACACCACGGCCCGAGACTATGACGGTCACGGGACCCACACCGCCAGCACCGCGGTCGGCAATCGCGATGTCGAAGCGTCGATCTTCGGCCGTGACTTCGGGGAGGTAACCGGGATCGCACCCGACGCCTGGGTCGCGGCGTACAGCGCTTGTGGCTCGCTGGGGTGCTTCGGCGGAGATCTCGCCGCGGCCATCAACCAGGCCGTCATGGACGGCGTCGACGTGATCAACTACTCGATCGGCAGCGACGCCCCCGGCCTCACCGGCCCCGATGACATCGCCTTCCTCTTCGCCGCCGATGCCGGTGTGCATGTCGCCACCTCGGCGGGGAACGCCGGACCGGGCGCTTCCACCATTGGCAGCCCGGCAACTGTGCCCTGGATCACCTCGGTCGGCGCCAGCGAGCAGAAGAAGACATACATCGCCGAAGTCCTGACCGGTGACTCGACCGACTGGAAGAGCCGCTGGGCCCGCTGGTTCAAGCGCGACCAAGGCAAATACGAGGGTGCCTCGATCACTCCTGGCACCGGTGGGCAGATGCCATTCGTGGATGCCGCGGACCACGGCAACGAGCTGTGCGATCCCGCGGTCACGTTCACCCCCGAGATAACCGGTGCCGTGGTCCTCTGCCTGCGTGGTGTGCAGGCACGCGTGGAGAAGAGCCGAGCGGTGTTCGAGCAGGGTGGCGCGGGGATGGTCCTCTACAACCCCGACGACGTCCAGGACCTGGTCACGGACAACCATTGGGTGCCGTCGGTCCACGTGAACTTCACCGACGGAAGCGCCCTGAAGCAGTACATCGCCGACAACGGCGCCGAAGCCGCCGTCGAGCTCACCGACGGGGAGCGGGAGAGGCAACGGGGCAACACCATGGCTGCCTTCTCTTCCAGAGGCCCGATTGGGCAAGGCGCCTCCGATGACATCATCAAGCCCGACTTGACCGCCCCCGGGGTCAACATCCTGGCCGGCGCCTCCCCGACCCCGACCCTGGGCGCTCCCGATCAGCTGTTCCAGTCGATCTCGGGCACCTCGATGTCGAGCCCGCACGTGGCCGGGTTGCTCGCCCTGCTCAAGCAGGCTCAGCCCGACTGGACTCCGGCCATGGCCAAGTCGGCCTTGATGACCACTGCCCGTCAGGACGTCCGGAAGGAGGACGGGAGGACCAAGGCCGACCCGTTCGACTTTGGCGCGGGGCATGTCGACCCCGAGGGCAACGCCTCACGAGCAGGGTCGATCTTCAACCCGGGTCTGGTCTACGACGCCGGGCTCCTCGATTACTTCGGCTTCCTCTGCGATGCGGGGCCGGAGATATTCCTGAACCCGGACGCGACGTGTACCGGTCTGGAGGCGGGAGGGATCTCGACCCTGGCCACCAACCTCAACTACCCGTCGATCGCGGTGAGCGAGGTGCCGGGGATCAAGACGGTGACGCGGACCGTGACCAACGTGTCCGACGAAACCTCGACGTATCGAGCCCGCGTGGACGAGCCACGGGGTTACGACGTGAACGTGACCCCGCATCGGATCACCCTCGCCCCCGGCGAGCAGGCAAGCTTCGAAGTCACCTTCGTCAACGAGAGTGCGCCGATCGGAGAGTGGCGCTTCGGGTCCCTCTCGTGGCAGTCCGATCACAACCGGGTGAGGAGCCCGATCGCGGTGAAGGGCGCCGCCCTCGAGGCGCCTGATTCGGTGAGTGGTGTCGGCACTACGGGCACGGCCAGCATCCCGGTGGCCTTCGGCTACACCGGGGCCTACACCGCAGCGCCCCACGGGCTGTTCACCGACGTGCTGGTCCCGGGAACGGTGACCCAGGATCCCAACGCGAGTTTCTCGCCGACCGACGCCGGCAACGGAGCGACCATCCACGAGATCCTTGTGACCAACAGTGGGTATCTCCGTATCGCGGTGTCCAACTCTGACACTGATCCGGTCGACCCGTTGATCGATCTCGACCTCTACCTGTTCAACGAGGCCGGAGACCCAGTGGCCAGCTCGGGCAGCGAGTTCACCGACGAGGTGATCGAGGTGCAGCTCCCGGCTCCCGGCACGTACACCCTGTTCGTGCATGGCTGGGACATACGCGGAAACCCGTCGATCGGCTACAACCTCCATCTCTGGAATGTCGATCTCGATGCGGGAGCCTCTTCGCTGGGGATCGACAGCGCTCCGGCGTCGGCGGTGAGCCAGACCACCGGTGAGGTGGTGGTTTCCTGGAGCGGGCTCGAAGAGGGAAGGCTCTACTTCGGCGGAGTGTCCCACTCCGACGACACCGGGATGCTCGCCTTCACCCGGGTGGAGGTGGACACCTCCGCGCCCTAGCGCCACCGGGCTGTTTCCTAATGCAGGGCGTCACGTATACGTGACGCCCTGCATTGAGAAAGCTCATTTCCGGGCGATCAGGGCGCGGAAGTCGCCGAGCCCCCTGGGATGGAGCAACGTCTCCGCCTCGGTCTTTCGCGTCCGAAGCCGGAGACGTTCCCTGTCGTCGCCAGACCGCGCCGCCTCCAACTCGAGATGGCGGATCTCGGAGAGGCGATCCCCGAGACCGAGGTCAACGAGGAAGTCGTCCTGACGCCAGAGCTCGACATCGGCACCGGCACCACCCGCAGCGTCCATCAGAGCGGTGAAGTTGACGTCGGCGGTGATGTCGGTCTCGCCCGGCTCGTCGAGAGGATGCGGGCCGAGATGATGTGCTCGGTAGGTGCGAAGCGTCCCGTCCTGGCGTCGGGGCAACAGATTCTCCGCGGTGTCTCCGTAGTCCAGCAGCACGACCGATCCCGCGTCGAGCCGGTGCAGGGCGTCGAGAAGCCAATCCCGAGCGTCCAACTGGACTTCGACCCAGCCTCCGTCTGGCACCTCACCGGCGTAGTCGCTCAGCCATTCCAGGACCTCGGCCCGCGGGGCGGCGTCGACGAAGGCCAGACCGTCGCCGTCGAGACCCACCCATCGCTCCCGCCACTCGTCGTCGACCCGTTGCGCCAGAGCCATCGGCAGGTTGTCGATGAGCTCGTTGGCGAAGAGAACTCCTCTGATCCGGTCGGGGAGATCGGTGCGGATACGGTGGGGTGAGATGACAGATTCGAGGGCGCGACGTGCCGCCGGCGATGCCTCCACCACCAACGCCTCGACGTCCACCCGGTTCAGCAGGGGGCCGATCAACGAGCCCGAGCCCGCCCCCGCCTCGACCAACTGGAACGGTTCACCGACCCGCTCCCGCTCCAGCTCGACGTACCGGGCCAGAGTCTCACCGAACAACGGGCTGACCTCGGGAGAGGTGAGGAAGTCGCCCCCTTTCTCAGAGCGCAGCTTGCCGGCGCCGAAGAACCCGCCCTCGGGGTCGTAGAGGGCAAGACCCATGAACTCTTCGAAAGGCATCGGGCCCTTCGATTGGATGCTGTCCCGGATTCGTTTCTCGACCGTCGTCATCTAGGTTCGGAGATATGAGATTCGGAGTGTCGATGTTCCCGACCGATACGGCAATTCGCCCCGACCATCTGGCCAGGGAGGTCGAGGCCCGGGGATTCGACTCGCTCTGGCTCCCCGAGCACTCGCACATCCCGTCGTCCCGGGTCACACCTTGGGGCGGGGTAGAAGGAGCGCCGCCGCTGCCGGATCACTACTGGCGCTCTCACGATGCCTTCGTCGCACTCGCCTATGCCGCGGCGGCCACGACGACCCTTCGCCTTGGCACCGGGGTCACCCTGATCGCGCAGCGGGACCCGATCTGGACCGCCAAGGAGGTTGCGTCACTCGACGTCCTGTCCGGCGGCCGCCTCATCCTCGGTATCGGCTATGGGTGGAACCGGGAGGAGATGGCGAGTCACGGAGTGGAGTACTCCCAACGCCGGTCGTTGCTTCGGGAGAAGGTGATGGTGATGAAAGCGCTCTGGACCGAGGACGAGGCGTCGTTCCATGGTGACCTGCTTCGACTCGAGCCTTCGTGGTCATGGCCCAAGCCGGAGCAAAAGCCCCATCCGCCCATCATCATGGGGGCCGCCGCCGGGCCGAGGACCCTCGCCGACATCATCGAGTTCTGCGACGGCTGGATGCCGCTGGCGACGCGGATGGACATCGTCGGCGAGGTGGGAAAGGTCCGCCAGGCGGTGGCCGACGCGGGGCGCGATCCGACCTCTTTCCAGATCATCGCCAGCGGGGCCCGGGTCGACGACGTCCAGTCCCTGATCGACGCAGGCATCGACCAGACCATCTTCAACATCCGCCCCCTGCCGGCCGACGAGACCATCCCCTACCTCGACCGCCTGGCAGGGGTGGTGCTACCCGATTCCTAATGCAGGGCGTCACGGATACGTGACGCAGTGCATAACGTTCGAGATGGCGGGCACCTGCTTTGACGTCCCCCTTCCAAAGACGAGCCGAATGGTCCATCGTCGAGCCATGGGAATCTCGAATCGTGTCATATCGCAGGCCATGAGCAACGGCGGGAGCATCACCTCCGCAGAGATTCAGGCGCTGGGCGGGTCTCGGGAGTGGCTCTCGCGGCGGGAGCGGGAAGGCTGGTTGGAGCGTTGCGGTCCCAGCACCTATCGCCTCCCTGGCACCACATCGGAGTGGCACGCGACGCTGGCGGCAGCGTGCCACCGGCTCGGAGGCGTGGTTTCGCATGAGTCGGCGGCACAGTTGCATGCCATGCCACGGCTGAGGAGAGGGCTCCTCATCGTGACCGTTCCGGTGCGACGCTCCAACAGGTATCCCGGAGTCGACGTGCGCCAGAAGACCGACCTGACGCCGGAGCAGGTGGTGTGGAAGGCGGGGCTACCCGTGACGACCCCAGCACGGACCATCATCGACCTTGCCGCCCAGCTCGGAGTGAAGCGTCTCGCCCGGCTCGTGGACTGGACGGTGGCGCAGGGTCTCACATCCCACGAAACCCTGCTCGGGCTCTTTATCGACGTGGGGCGAAGGGGAAAGCCCGGGACTCAGAAGCTGAGAATGGTGATGGAGGATCGGGGGGGCACACCCGACCGTGATCCAAGCGAGCTCGAATCACGGCTCCTCGACCTGATCGAACGGGCCAGCCTTCCCCCGCCGACAAGGGAATTCAAGGCCCCCTGGCTTGCCCCCACCAATGGGCGAGTCGACCTCGCCTACCGGGAACATCTCCTCGTCATCGAGGCGGACAGCCGCCGATGGCACACGCAGGCGGATGCCTTCCTCACCGATCGCGAACGGGACAACCTGGCCCAACTGGCGGGCTGGCGCGTGCTTCGGTTCACCTGGTGGGACGTGGAGCGCCGACCCGAGTACGTCGTGTTGACCATTCGCAGCGCCTTGTCCCTGTGAACGCAATGCAGGGCGTCACGTATGCGTGACGCCCTGCATTAGGAATGCGGGTTGTGTGGCCTAGAAGTCCATCCCGCCGCCGCCGTGGTCGTGGCCGCCGCCCGCCATGGCGGGAGCGTCCTCCTTCTCCTCGGCCACGAGGGCCTCGGTGGTGAGGAGGAGGGCCGCGATCGACGCTGCGTTCTGCAGAGTGGAACGGGTCACCTTGGCCGGGTCGATGACACCGTCGGCGACCAGGTCGGCGTACTCACCCGTTGCCGCGTTGAAGCCCGTGCTGCCTTCGGCAGCCCGGACATGCTCGACGACGACCCCGCCTTCGAAGCCGGCGTTGATCGCGATCTGACGGAGCGGCTCCTCCATCGCCTTGCGGACGATGGATCGTCCCGCCTTCTCGTCATCGGTCCCGCCGCGGATCTTGTCGAGGGCATTCTGGGCACGGAGCAGGGCAACGCCCCCACCGGGGACCACACCCTCCTCGACCGCAGCACGCGAGGCTTGGACGGCGTCCTCGATGCGGTGCTTCTTCTCCTTCAGCTCCACCTCGGTGGCGGCGCCGGCCTTGATCACGACGACCCCGCCGGACAGCTTGGCGAGACGCTCTTGGAGCTTCTCTTTGTCCCAGTCGGAGTCGGTGTTCTCGATCTCACGCTCGATCTGCTTGATCCGAGCCTTGACATCCGCCTCACTGCCGGAGCCGTCGATCACAGTCGTGTTGTCCTTGGCCACCACGACCTTGCGGGCACGGCCCAGCATGTCGAGGGTGACGTTCTCCAACTTGAGCCCGACCTCCTCGGAGATCACGGTGCCACCGGTGAGGATGGCGATGTCCTGGAGCATGGCCTTGCGCCGCTCCCCGAAGCCGGGAGCCTTGACTGCAACCGAGGAGAACGTGCCGCGGATCTTGTTCACGACGAGAGTGGCGAGGGCCTCACCCTCGACGTCCTCGGCGATGATCAGAACGCTCTTGCCCGACTGCATCACCTTCTCCAGCACCGGGACCAGGTCGTTCACCGAGCTGATCTTCTGGTTGGCGATGAGGATGTAGGGATCCTCGAGCACCGCCTCCTGCCGATCGGCGTCGGTGATGAAGTAGAAGTTGATGAAGCCCTTGTCGAACTGCATCCCCTCCGTGAACTCGAGCTCGAGACCGAAGGTCTGACCTTCCTCGACGGTGATGACACCATCCTTGCCGACCCGGTCCATCGCATCGGCGATGACCTGACCGATCGAGGTGTCGTTGTTGGCCGAGATCGAAGCCACGTGAGCGATCTCTTCGCTGGTCTCGATGTCACGGGCCATGTCGCCGATCGACTTGACCGCGACCTCTACCGCCTGCTCGATGCCACGCTTGAGCTCCATCGGGTTGGCCCCTGCGGCCACCTGACGCAGACCCTCCTTGACCATGGCCTGAGCCAGGACCGTGGCGGTGGTGGTCCCGTCGCCGGCGACGTTGTCGGTCTTGTTGGCGACCTCGTAGGCGAGCTTGGCCCCCATGTTCTCATAGGGGTCGTCCAGCTCGATCTCCTTGGCGATGGTCACGCCGTCGTTGGTGATGGTGGGCGAGCCCCACTTCTTCTCCAGGACGACGTTGCGACCCTTCGGGCCCAGAGTCACCTTCACGGTGTCGGCGAGCTTGTCTACGCCCGCCTGGAGCCCCTTGCGGGCCTCCTCGTTGAAGCGAAGTTCCTTCGCTGCCATTTCCTATCAGCTCCTCAGTTGACGACGGCCAGAAGGTCACGCTCGGACAGGACGAGATACTCGTCCGAGTCCAGCTTGACCTCGGTTCCTGCGAATTTCGAGTAGAGAACCCGGTCGCCGACGGACACGTCCATCGGGATGCGGTCGCCGTCCTCGTCGCGGGCTCCGGGCCCGACGGCGATGACCTCGCCGATCTGTGGCTTCTCCTTGGCGGTGTCGGGGATGACAAGGCCGGAGGGAGTGCGTGACTCCACATCCTCGGTCGGCCTTACCACCACTCGATCACCGAGCGGCTGAAGCTTCATACTGTGGCTCCTCCTTGAACCTCGGGTTGGTGCTTGCGTGCCAGGTGCGGAGCTGGAAGCCCCGTCACCCGGCTGGCACTCGGATACAACGAGTGCCAACGGAACACTAGCACTCGGCAGATTCGAGTGCTAATCCTGATCTGAGTCGAGTCGACTCAGATCTCCCCCGGCTTCCCGCCAGTCGTGGCGTGTTTGAAAGCCATGCGATTCTCAGGCCAGCGGCGCCCCGAGGACGAGGCCGGGGTCGACGTTCTCGGCCCAGTCGGTGATGCGGCCTTCGGATAGCCAGTGGGCGCCGGCGACGCCGATCATGGCTGCGTTGTCGGTGCAGAGGAGCGGGTCCGGGATGGCCAGGGTCACTCCCCTCTTGTCCGCCTCCTCGGCGAAGCGAAGACGGAGACGTCGGTTGGCGAGAACCCCCCCTCCACCGCCAACTATCCGGGCCCCGGTTTGGTCGACCGCATTGAACGTCTTGTCCACCAGGACGTCGACGATGGCCTCCTGGAGAGACGCGGCCACATCGGCCAACGGGGGAAGGTTCCCGCTCTTCTCCGACCTCTCGATGAAGGTCACCACCGAGGTCTTCAGCCCGGAGAAGGAGAAGTCGTAAGGACGGTCGGCGAGGGCACGGGGAAACTCGACCGCCTTGGGGTCCCCGCCATTCGAAGCCATGTCGATGGCCGGCCCGCCGGGAAAGCCAAGGCCCATGACCCGGGCCAGCTTGTCGAAGGCCTCGCCCGCCGCGTCGTCGATGGTCCCCCCCAATGTTTCATACTCGCCCCACTCGGACACATGCACGATCTGGGAGTGGCCGCCGGAGGCGAGCAGGGAGACCACCGGGGGCTGGAATCCCTCGAACTCGAGCCGCGGCGCCATCAGGTGGCCCTCCATGTGGTCGATCCCGACGAAAGGAAGCTGACGGGCCCAGGCAGTGGCCTTGGCGAACGAGTGGCCGACCAGCAGCGCCCCGACCAGACCGGGGCCCGCGGTGGCGGCGACCCCGTCGAGGTCGGCGGGATGGATCCCGGCCTCGTTCAGGGCATGGTGGGTGAGCGCACGGATCGACTCGACATGGGCCCTTGCCGCCACCTCGGGCACCACGCCCCCGAAGCGGGCGTGGAGGTCCACCTGTGAGGAGATGATATTGGAGAGCGGCTTGGTTCCCTGGACAACGGCCACGGCCGTCTCGTCACACGAGGTCTCGAAGGCGAGGACGAGAGGGTTCATCGCAGGTCCTTCAGACGTTGTCGATAGGAGTCTGCGTCGATGTCGTGGGCCCAGAGGATGAGGGCGTCGTCGTCGCCGTAGTAATCGCGCCTGATCCCGATCGGAGCCAAACCGAGCCGGGAGTACATCGCCTGAGCAGTCTGGTTCTTCGACCTCACTTCCAGGGTGAGATGACGAGCCCCGGCAGCGACCGCAGCCTCGATTAGGGCGATCATCAGCCGGAGCCCGATGCCCTGCCGCCTCCACCCGGGATCCACGAGCAGATTGGTGACATGGGCCTCCTCGCCCACCACCATCACCCCGCCGAAGCCGACCACGTCGTCCTCCTCGGCGGCCATGTAGATCCGGTTGCCGGCGGCCAACTCTTCGGTGAAGACGCGCTCCGACCAAGGCGCCGGCTGGTTGGCCTGCTCCAAGGCCACCACCTGGTCGAGGTCGTCGCTGGTCAGCGGGCGGATCACGGGACCATTCTCAATGCACCGCGTCACATATACGTGACGCCCTGCATTAGGAAGCAGAATCAGGCCGTTCCCCATGGCCCCTCCGATCGCAACTTGGCCCAGTTGATGGTGATGTCGGGCTCACGTAGGTACATGGGCCGAATCTCGCTCGGTGGGGGGAACTCGTCCCTGTCGTACTTGCCCCGAGCCACCTCGGCCAGGGCCACCGCATAGGGGTAGCGGGGCCTGCCGATCTTGACCCGGTGCAGGCCCCGGAGCAGGCCTTCGGGAAACGACCCGGTATCGCCCACAACCAGGCTCTCATCAGGGGCCGAGTCGAGCTGCGCTCTGAGCACCTCGGTCCGGACCAGCTCGGGCGAGCTCTCCCTGACCACCCCGCCCGGCACCGGGCGGTAACGGGCTACCGCGTACTCGCCGCGCCGCACATCGACGACGGCCCAGATGAGGCGATGACCGGTACGCGCCTCGAGGGCGATGGCATCGACCGAGACGGCAGGGATGATGGGGATCCCGAAGGCGGCGGCCAGACCCTGGGCGGTAGCCACCCCGACCCGGATCCCGGTGTAGAGCCCGGGTCCGATGTCGACGGCCACGGCGTCGAGGGCCGACGGGGACCAGCCCACCTGGTCGAAGCAGAAGTCGATGGCGGGGACGAGGAAGGTGGCATGACCCATGGGGTCGATGCGGGAGGCGGCGGCCAGGGTGGTGTCGTCCTCGACCAACGCCACCGAGGCGCCCGGGGTCGAGGTCTCGATTGCGAGCAGCTTCATGCCACCAGCCCGAGGTCACGCTCGGCCCAGACCCCGCCGGGAACCATCCTCAGGACGCGGGCCCCGTCGTGCTCCACGACGAAGTCGATCCGGAGATGATCCTCGGGTATCGCACCCTCCAAAGCGTCGCCCCATTCGATGACGACCGCCCCGTCGGCGCCCAACTCGAAAACCTCGAGGTCATCGAACTCGTTCAGAGAGCCCAACCGGTAGACGTCGACATGGATCAGAGGAAGGAAGCCGCTCCGATACTGCCGGACCAGGACGAACGAGGGGCTGACCACTTGCTCCTCGACACCCAGCCCGGCGGCGATGCCACTGGTGAACAAGGTCTTGCCCACGCCGAGACCGCCGGCGAGCACCACGACGTCGCCGGGCCGCAGTGTTGCGGCCAGCCTGCGGCCGACGGCGCGGGTTTCTTCCTCGGTGAGGCAGCGAATCTCGATCATCCGAACAGTTCCATTTGAGCAGGCTCGGACAGTTCCCCGGCCGGGGTCGGCTCTCCCTCCTCGGGGGCGTCGAGGATCGAGCGCACCAGGGCAAAGTCCTCGCGCATCTGGTTGGTGACCCGGTCCCCGCCGCGGAGGGCGGCCGCAGGATGGAAAGTGGGAACGAGGAGGGCGCCCAACCACCACTGATGGGGACGCCCCCGAAGCCGTGTGATACCCACTTCGGTCTTGAGCAGCAGCTTGGTGGCGAAGTTGCCCAGGGTCATCACCACCTCGGGGGCGATCAGCCTGATCTGCTCGCGCAGGTACCCCTTGCAGGCATCGATCTCCTCGGGACGGGGATCACGATTCCCGGGAGGGCGGCATTTGAGCACGTTGGCGATGTAGACCTCGGAGCGGGCTATTCCGATCTCCCCGAGCAGAGTATCGAGCAACCTGCCCGCCGCACCGACGAACGGCTCGCCTTGGAGGTCCTCGTTCTTGCCCGGCGCCTCACCGACGAACATGAGCCGGGCCTGGGGGTCGCCGACCCCGAACACGACCTGGGTCCTGGTCTCGGCCAGCGCACACCGGGTGCAGACGAGGGCACGCTCTCGCAGTTCGCCGAGGATCTGGATGCTGTCGGTCACCGCGACCCATTGTGGCAAAGCGATCGGCCGACGGCGCTCAACCCGGGAGGGAATTCGCATTCTTTATGCAGTCCGTCACGTATATGTGACGCCCTGCATTAGGAACGCGGTTACTCACCCCTGGCGGCGCGTACCGCCCTTTCCACCGCGGCCGCCGTCGCCCCGAAGGCGGCTTCGGCCAGGGCCTCGACATCCTCGTCGATCGGACCGCAGGAGACGGCGAACACGATGTCCCCGTCGAACCGGGTGTGCGCCGGCCGGACACAGACGGCGACGGCATCCTGAGACCGAACCGCAAGCCGGCTGAGGGCGGAACGGGACAAGGCTGCGTCGGTGGCGATGACGACCAGGGTGGTATTGGACATGGGCTCGGGGAACGGAGCGGGCGGACCCGGCTCGTGCTCCCCCCCGGTGAGCGACTCGCCGGTGACGCTGAACACATCGCCGACAGAGTTGAGAACGACCAGGGCGCCCACCGTCGACTCTCCGGCGCTCCTGATCGCCGACCCCAGCCCGCCCGGCTGCATGTGCTCGAACCCGCGCCACTTGGCCACCGTGGTGCCGGTCCCGGCCCCGACCCGGCCCGAGACCACCGGGTCGGCGTTGGCCGCCAGGTAGGCGGCCTCCCCCTGGTCGGGGCCGGGACGGATCCCACCGCCTTCGGGATTGAGGTCGAACACCACCGCCGCAGGCACGATCGGCACCCGGGCCGCCGACGTGGGATGGCCCCTCCCGTCTGCCTCCAAGGCGCGGACCACGCCGTCGGCGGCGGCCAGGCCGAAGGCGCTCCCCCCGGTGAGGAGGATCGCCTGGATCTGCTCGATACGCATCCCGTGCTCGAGCAGGGCGGTCTCCCGCGAGCCGGGAGCGGCGCCCCTGATCTCGGCCGCGGCGACGTTGGGCTCGGGGAAGACGACGACGGTGCATCCGGTCTCCGCCCCGGCGTCGGACCAGTGCCCCACCTCGACACCGGGGATGGCGGTGATGGTGTCGTTCACTCCACATACCTCCTCGGCACCCTGGGACCGATCCCACAAACCACCTCGTAGCTGATGGTGCCGAGCAGATCGGCCCACTCGTCGGCGCTGATCTCTTCACCGCCCTGCGAGCCGAGCAGCACCACCTCGTCACCGATCCCCACGTCGGCGTCACCGACGTCGATCACGATCTGGTCCATCGTCACCGTGCCGGCCAGGGGATGACGCTCGCCACCGATCAAGGCGGATCCCATCTCGGAGAGACGACGGGGGTAGCCGTCGGCGTAGCCGATGGGGACCGTTGCCACGGTTGCGTCACCAGGCAGGGGCCTCACCCGCCCATAGCTGGGACGGGCCCCGGCCTCGAGACGCTGGATGTGGGATATGTGGCTGACGATGCGCATGGCAGGGCGCAGGTCGACCAGCTCCCGGGTCTCTTCGCAGGGATGCAGCCCGTAGGTGCCCAGCCCGATGCGAGACAGCGAGCGACGAGCCGCGGGAAAGAGAGTGGCGCCGGCCGTGTTGGCCATGTGGACCATCGGCACGTCGTAGCGACTGACCATTTCGGTGAATCTCTCGATTTGACCATGGGTGTAGGCGGGGTCCTCGTCCGCTACGGGGAAATGGGTCCACAGGGCTGCCACACGCAAGGAGGGTCTTGCGGAGATGGCGTCCATGAGATCGGGGAGCAGTGAGGGGGCTACACCGACCCGGTGCATCCCGGTGTCGACCTTGACGTGGAGGTCGAAGTCGGTCCCGGTGTCGGCCAGAGCCTCCACGAACCCCTGTGAGTACACCGTGGGGGTGAGCCCCCATTTGGCCACGTCGGTGGCGTCCCGGGGGTGGGGTTCGGAGAGCACCATGATCTGGGTCTCGATCCCGGCTTCGCGTAGCCGGATCCCCTCCTCGACCAGGGCCACCGCCAGCCACGTGGCCCCTGCCTCCATGGCCGCCTCGGCAACCGGGGCGTCCCCGTGGCCGTACCCATCCGCCTTGACCACGACGCAGACCTCCGAGGGCGCCAGCAGGTCGCGGAACGCGGACACATTGTGACGGACCGCCCCGAGGTCGATCTCGGCGTAGGTGGGTCTCATACCGCGTTCCTAATGCATGGCGTCACGTATATGTGACGCGCTGCATTCGGAATGCCCGGCCGGGAGCGAAGCGAAGCCGTCACCAGGCGAATCTGCCAACGTGACCGGCGAGGGCATCGGCGGTGAGGGTGGTGGTGCGGGCGAGGTCGGCGCCGGCGGCACCGTGCCAGTAAGCGGCGGAGATGGCGGCGGTGCGAGGGTCGAGGCCCCGGGCCCAGAGGGCGCCGATCATCCCGGCCAGGACATCCCCGGTTCCGATGCTGGCCAGCTCGGGGCCACCGGTGGTGACCAGCACCGGTTCCGCGCCGTCCGAGATCAGCGTCGGGTTGCCCTTGAGCAGCACGGTGATGCCCTTCTTCTCGGCATAGGCCCGAGCCGCAAACGCTCCTCCTTCCACACCGGCGACCCTCTCGAACTCGCGGGCATGAGGGGTGATGACAACCTCGGCGCCGCCTTCGCCGGCGGTGTCGATCAGGGATGACTCCAGACCCCCGGCATCGAGCACAACACGTGATGCCTTTCCCAGGATGGCAAGCACCGACTCTCGATCCGCCGGCGCCAGCCCAGGCCCGACGATCACCACGTCGAAGCGATCCAGCCCTTCCTCGGCTTCCTCCAACGAGAGAGCCAGCAGTTCGGGGGCGGCGGCAGTGACCAGGTCGGTGCGAGGAGAGCCGACGGCCACCGAGCCCGCCCCGAAATGAAGCGCCGACCGGGCCGCGAAGACCGAAGCCCCGACCAGACCGGTCGAGCCCCCGACGACCAGGACCGCACCGGCCGACCACTTGTGCGCGTTTCGGGCCCGGGGCGGTCGGGGGGCATCGCTCTCCTCGGCCAGCCACATCGCCGGCAGGCCCCCCTCGATCCCGATGTCGGCCACGGTGACAACACCACAGTGATCGGGCCCACGACCACGAACATGACCTGTCTTCAACGTCCCGAAGGTCACGGTCTCGACAGCCGTGAAGGCCTGCTCGTCTATCTTGCCGCTGTTGGGGTCGAGACCGGTCGGATAGTCCACCGCCACCACCGGGGCCGGGGTGGCCATCCAGGAGACGACCTCGGCGGGCAGACCGCCTCGCACCCCGCCTCCGAACAGGGCGTCGATGACGACATCGGCCTCCGAGACCTCGCCCAAGGCTCGAATCGCGACCCCGCTGTCCCGGGCTCGTGAGGCCGCTCGGACCGCCTCGGGTGCCCGTGGCTCGGCCAGGGATCGGATCTCGACGCTCACCCCCCGCCGTTTCAGGTAACGGGCGGCGACATACCCGTCTCCACCGTTGTTCCCCGGCCCGGCCAGCACCACGACCCGCTTGCCGTAGCCGGCACCATGGCGGACCGCGGCGAGGGCGACGGCGTAGCCGGCGCGATCCATCGCCCGGTCGAGGTCGCCGGTGTAGGCCTTGTCGACCCTCTGATACTCCTCGGCGGTAAGAACCGGCTTCACCTCGATGAGGCTACTTACGCCTAGGCCGTGCCTCTCGCCGCCCAGGCCACGGCGGTCAGAGCGAACGGAGCGGGGAGCTCTTCTCGCAAGAGCTCACGTAGCTCGACCTGGCGTTCCGGGTCGAGCGACGTCACGTAGCTGCCTGCCGGCCCCACGCCGAGCTCGAACGGCTCCCACCAGTCCTCGAAGGTGTCGTGCTCGACTGCCACCGTGAGACTGGTCTCCTCGACCTGGTGCAGACCTGCCTCCCGAAGCAGCTCGCCGAGGTGACCCTGCCGCACACCGGGAAGGTCCGATTCGTCCTCGACCTCGGTGTCGAGTCGGCGCGCCGCAGACCAGAACAGGCTCAGTGGGCCCTGATCGCCGGCGTGATCCCATACGCAGGCGGCCACCACCCCTCCTGGCCGGGTCACCCGCCGCATCTCCCCCAGTCCCGCCACCGGGTCTTTCATGAAGTGAACGACGAGCTGGGCCAGCGTGGCGTCGAAAGCGAGGTCGGAGAAGGGCAGATCTTCGGCCGCGGCACGCTGGGTCTGGACACCGGGATGACGCGTGGACACCGCTGCCACGAACGGCTCCGAAGGGTCGACCGCAGCCACCGACTCCGATCCCAGTCGTCTGACCAGCTCCCCGGTGAGGGCGCCGGGGCCACAACCGACGTCGAGGGCCCGTTGACCAGGCTCGACGTTGGCCAGGTCGGCCAGTTGCGGGGCGAGCAACGTCGAGTAGCGCCCCATGAACCGGTCGTAGGCGTCAGGGGCGGTGAAGCTCAATCGTGCTCCCCCACCGCGACCGCCATCACCAACGCGGTGGTGTCGGTGTGTGTGATTGTGATCATGACCTCGGATACTCCCAACGCCTCGGCCCGGCGCTGGGCGCTTCCCGACAGCCTGACTGTGGGCTTGCCTCCACCGGTGATCTCGATCTCGGTCCAGCCGATGCGACGCCAGCCAGTGCCCATCGATTTCATCACGGCTTCCTTGCCGGCGAAACGGGCGGCGAGTCGGCGGGCAGGATGGGCATAGCGATAGGCGTACTCCCGTTCGTGATCGGTGAAGCAGCGCTCGGCGAACCTGGGGTATTTGTCGAGGACACGCCCGACGCGGTCGATGTCGGCCAGGTCGACCCCGAGACCGATGATGCGCATCTCAACTTCTTCCGAAGACTGCCCTGATCGCGCCGACCACCTGATCACGCTGGGAGTCGGTGAGTGAAGAACCGCTCGGTATGCAGAGACCGTTCTCGAACAGTCTCTCCGAGACACTGCCCCCGAAGACCTCACTGTCGGAGAACACCGGTTGGAGGTGCATCGGCTTCCAAACCGGGCGGGCCTCGATGTCGAGAGTCTCCAGATGGAGCCGCACCTGTTCCCGGTCGACTCCGGCGAGCGCCGGGTCGATGGTGAGGGTGGTGAGCCAGAAGGTGGAGCGGTTGCCGGGCGCCTCGGGCATGAACTCGACCCCGGGCAGGTCGCCCAGGGCTTCCCGGTAGAAGGCATTGTGGGCCCGTCTGATGTCGACCCGCCGCTTCAGGTCCGATAGCTGGGATCTGCCCAGGGCGGCGAGGAGGTTGGAGAGCCGGTAGTTGTAGCCGACGGTGCTGTGCTGATAGTGGGGAGCAGGGTCCCGGGCCTGGGTGGAGAGCCAGCGGGCGCGAGACGCCCAATCCGCGTTGTCGGTGACCAGGGCCCCGCCCCCGCTGGTGGTGATGATCTTGTTCCCGTTGAAGGAGAGCGCGGCCATCGCCCCGAAGCTCCCGGCGGGGCTGCCCCCGTGGGTAGCGCCAAGGGCCTCAGCGGCGTCGGCGATCAGGGGGACGTCATGATCGGCGAGGAGGGGAGCGATCCGGCTGTAGTCGGCGCACTGTCCGTAGATGTCGACGGGGATGCAGGCCGCGTACCGGCCCGACTCGAGGGCCTCGGCGAGGAGCTCGGGATCCATGTTCCAACTCCCGGGCTCGCTGTCGATCAGGACCGGCCGTGCCCCCACATATCGGATGGCGTTGGTGGTGGCGGAGAAGGTGAGACTCGAGACGAGGACCCGATCCTCAGGCTCCACCCCGAGCAGGAGCAAGGCGAGGTGCAACGCCGCCGTCCCGCTGGAGAGTGCCACGCCATGGGCGCGGTCGGTCACCGCAGCCAGCTCGACTTCGAACGCATCGACCTCGGGCCCGAGTGGGGCGATCCACCCACCCTCGAAGGCCCGGTTGATCGCGGCCTGGTCGGCGATCCCGGTGTCGGGTGGGGACAGATAGATGCGGCTCATGGCGTGTCGCTGAGGCTAACGAGGGTTGTCCTGGGCACAACCGCGTCGTACCCCCTATTGGCAGGTGCCGGTCCCGGGGTCGTTGAAATCGGAGCCGGCCACCGACATGAACGCCCACTGATAGCCCTCGGGAAGGAGGGTCAGCGCCAGGACGCCAAAAGCCTCGCTGAATCGAACCTCGCTGTTGGGGGCACCGGCTCCGAAGCTGCTCAGCGAGCTGCCCCCGGTGCCGACGATGAACTGGCGGATGCCTTCGTCCTCCTCCTCGCCGACAGGGTCCTGCGGCGCGAAGCGCTCGTAGAAGTGGTCGTCTCCGTTGATCACCACCTCGGCGTCCGCGTCGTACAACGCCTGGAACAGGGGCAGCACGTCGGGGACACCGCCATCGCTCCCGGAACTGAAGAGAGGGTGATGCCAGTAGGCGAGGGTGCACACTGCGCTGCTGGCGGCGAGGTCCTCTCGCAGCCAGATCTCTTGGGCCGACCCTGCCTCACACCCTCCGATCTGGTCACAATTCGAGTTGAGGACCACGATGTGCCAACCGGCGAGGTCGTAGCTGTAGTAGCCCTTGTCACGCTCGCCCGGGGGGACGCCGAAGTAGTCGAAGTGTCCGCCGGCACCCGCCGTCCGATACTCTCTGGATCCGAGGGCGGGACGGGTGATGTCCTTGAAAGCACCCCACGAAGGGTCGTAGCAGTCGAGGAAGTTCCGTTCCGACCCGCTGGGATAGGCGTTGTCGCCGGCGGTGAAAACCACGGCCTGCTCAGCTCCCGAGACGACCTCAACGAGGACGGCGGCGGTGGCCTCGTCGCCCTGGCTGTTGCAAGCGGCAATGTCACCGGCGCCAACGAGGACGGTGCCCTCGGCCCCGCTCGCGTCGCCTTCGTCCCCGAGCCTGATCACCAGAGTCGGGCCACCGGCCGGGGCCTCCCTCGCCGCGAAGTCCATCCCGTCGGACGACGAGGTCGTCAGGTAGAAGTCGAACACCCCAGGGCCGGTCACCACCGATGTGACGTCGATGTCGAGCACCGCCCCTTCCATCCCCCCGGGAAGAGGTGAGATGGGGGCGCCGATCGGGGGCGCCGTCTCCCACGTCGTCTCTGCCTCGGTCCATGTCCCGCCGACCCGGCTGACCTCTCCCGGCACCGACGATTCGTCGAGGACGGTGAGACGCAGCACGGCGCCGGCGATGACCGCGTCGGTGGGCAGTCCCGAGACCTCGAACCTGATCAAGGTGTGGATGATGTCGTCTTCCTCCTGCTCGGTCTGGAGCAGCTCGCCACTGCCGAGGACGTCGATTGGTGTGCTGCTGTTCACTGTCGTGTCTTCGGATGCGGGGAACTCGAACTCGGTAGGTGCCGGGGCGGTGGTGGTAGTGGTCGGAGCGGTGGTGGTGGTCGTCGCCACTGTCGTGGTGGTGGGAGGGGAAGGAGTTGTCGTGCTCGTCGGCGCCGGGGTGGGTTCCGGGGACTGCCCGCCGCCGATGAGGAATCCGACCACTGAGCCGATGAGGAGGACTGCGGCCAGACCGAGAACGATCAGAGCCGTGTTGGTTCGGCCCTCCGGTTCCGGGCTCTCGGTGGTCATCCATCCTCCCCTGACAACTGTTCGGGCGGCTTTCTCGCCGCCCGACGGCGGCGAATCGAAGGTCCTACCGCCGCGATCAGGCTAGGTCATCGGGACCTGAAACCAGGCATCGCCATCAGGTGCGCCTGACCCCCTTTTTACACCGTGACGTAGACCGCTTAGCATTGAATAATGGGAGCAATTGGGGGTTGGTGGGGCCGCCGCACGCGCTGGCAGCAGTTCTTGGTACTTGTGGTGGTGGCCGGGGTGATCTATCTCGCCTACGGCCGGTTGCGGGGGCCTGGCGGTGGGGACACATCGGTGTTTATCGTCTCTTCATCGGGCGGCGGTGACGAACAGCTGGTCAGCGACGGACGAGATCCGGCATGGTCGCCCGACGGCAACTTCCTCGCCATCACTCTCGACGGCGACAACGGCGACGAGATCAACACCGTCGACATCACCGGCTCCGATCCCTCTCCGGTCGCCGACGGCTCAGAGGCCGCCTGGTCGCCGGACGGAGCGAGCCTTGCCTTCGCCGCCGAGGACAGCGATGGCATCACCGGGATCTACATGCTGGCCGTCGACGGGGGTGAGCCGTCATTCGTCAGCGAGGGCAACCACCCGGCCTGGTCACCGGACGGCACCACGCTCGCATTCGACGTTGCCGATGCCGACGGGGTCATCGGGGTCAACGTGATCGAGCTGGAGACCTCGACCCTCACCTTCGTCACCGAAGGCGAAGAGCCGACTTGGGCGCCCGGTGGCGACGGGCTGGCATTCGTACTCGAGAACGCCGACGGCGACGACGAGATCTACACCGTCGACCTGGCCGGTGGTGAGCCGGTGCTCATCACCGAAGGAGACGACCCGACCTGGTCCACGGGCGGGGTCATCGCCTTCACCGGTGAGGGATCCGACAGTCCGGCGGTGTTCACTATCGAGCCCGGCGCCGACCCGGTCGAGATCGCCGACGGCGAGGCGCC
>Ga0299913_10000504_pt1 | contig 25253 bp, 20 predicted proteins | sample RVTome_9_FD_201360 | JGI IMG/M metagenome (GOLD analysis project Ga0299913, IMG submission 201360) | Soil microbial communities from uranium-contaminated site in the Upper Colorado River Basin, Wyoming, United States - RVT155D38 (version 2) ... | reverse complement strand
CACTTCGACTTCGGCGGCAGCGAACTGATGATTTCGCGGACCGGTTTCACGGGAGACCTCGGTTATGAGCTGTGGATCGACAAAGCGAAGGCGGAGCCGCTTTGGGACGCATTGTTCGAAGCCGGCAAGCTGCATGGCATCAGGGCAATCGGTACGGACGCGCTCGACCTTGCCCGGATCGAAGCCGGGTTCCTGACGGCGGGCGTCGACTTTCTGCCCGCGGACGGAACGGTCCGCAGTGGCCGTTCCCGTTCGCCGTTCGAGCTCGGACTCGACTGGCTGGTCGATTTCAAGAAGCCGAACTTCAATGGCCGCAGGGCGCTCGCGGAAGAGAAGCGGCGCGGTTCGACCTGGCGGCTGGTGAAGCTCGATATCGAGGGCAACAAACCGGCGCATCACTCCTATATCTACGGGCGAACCAGAGGTCGCCGCAAACAGGTCGGGTTCATCACATCCGCGGCCTGGTCGCCCGTCTGTAAACAGAACGTCGCGCTCGGCACGGTCGCGATGCCACACGGCGCCGTCGGCGAGGAATTGCTGGTCGAAATCTATTATCAGCGGGAAATGCACTGGTCGCGCGTGATGGCAAAGGCCACTGTGGTGGAAAAGCCCTTCTGGGACCCGCCCCGCCGCCGCGCCACACCGCCGGGCAAATTCTAGAACGGGTTCGGCGTCCGGACCGGTCGCAGCCGGAGGCGCGATCTGCAGTGTCCTGAGTCACTAGAAATCGGCAGTATGAAACACCGGCTTGATCCCTTGCTTCGACCGCGCTCCGTCGCAGTGATCGGGGCGTCCGCGCGCGAGGGATCGATGGGCGACTGGTCGCTTCGCAACCTGCTCCGCGGAGGATTTGCCGGCAGCATCTATCCGGTCAATCCGCGATATGCGGAGCTCCAGGGCATGCGCTGCTACGCGGCGCTCCCGGAACTTCCCGAAGCGCCGGACCTGGCCATCTTCGGTCTCGGCGACAAGCGCATCGAAGAAGCACTGGACCAGGCGATTGCCGTGGGCGTACCTGCGGTGCTGCTGATGTCGGCACTGGTGCTCGACGACGACACGACGCCCGCCCTTAAAGCCAGAGTGGAGAAGAAAGTGCGCGATGCCGGAATGCTCGCGTGCGGCGCCAACGGCATGGGCTTCTACAACGTCAGGGACAGGGTCTGGGCCTGCGGATTCGACAGCCGCATACATGAGCCGCCGGGAACGGTCAGCCTGATCAGTCACTCGGGTTCCGGAATGTGCGGCATCGTCGATTGCGAAGAGCGCATCCGGTTCAACTTTGCGGTCTCCACGGGAAATGAAATCGGCGTCGCGATGGATGAATACCTCGATTTCGTCCTCGACCTTCCCGAGACGCGCGTCGTAGGCCTTTTTGTCGAGACCGCGCGCAACCCCGGCAGCTTCCGGGCGGCGCTTGAAAAGGCGAATGCGAAGCGCATCCCTGTAATCGCTCTGAAAGTCGGCCGCACTGAAAAGGCGGCAGAACTCACGGTGTCGCATTCCGGAGCGATAGCGGGCGCCGATGCCACCTACGATGCCCTCTTCGACCGTTACGGAGTGCAACGGGTGCGCGACATGGACGAACTCGCGAGCACCTTGATCGTGTTCTCGCAGCTGCACCCGGTGGGGCCGGGCGGGCTCGTCACGTTGCACGATTCGGGGGGCGAGCGACAGCTTATGGTCGACCTCGCGGAAGAGGCAGGGGTCCCGCTCACCACGCTGAAGCCGGCAACGGTGCGGGCGCTCGAAGAAATCCTCGATCCCGAACTGCCGGCGGTCAATCCGCTGGACGCCTGGAGCCGCGGCGGGGAGGACGCCGCGAGCATCATGTCGAGGTCGCTTGCCGTCATGATGCAGGACCCGGGTGCCGCCGTCGGCGCAGTGGTGCACGATCGAGCTCCCGGCGGGGTGGTCTATACCAACTATCTTCACTACATGCAGACGGCGCGCGCGGCGTCCGGCAAGCCGGTTGCGCTGGTTGCCGCCCGGCAGGGCAGCGGTTTCGACCCGCAAGTCGTCGAGTGGACTCATTCGGGTTTCCCGGTACTGGACGGCCTGCCTTCGTTTTTGCGCGGCATTCGCGCCCTGTTTGCCTGCCGCGACCACTTCGCGAAACCGGATACTCGACGGCACCCGCCGCCCGACAAAGCCGTCGGCCGATGGAAGCCCGTGCTGGCTGCGTCAGCCGCTCTTGACGAGGTTTCGTCCCTGGCAATGCTGCGCGAGTTCGGTATTCCCGTGACCGATTTCCGCCTGGTCGATGACTTCCAGTCGCTGGATGCGGCGGCTGCAACCCTCCCGTTCCCGGTGGTACTGAAAACCGCGGCGCCGGGGATATTGCACAAAACCGAACAGCGCGGCGTTATCCTCGATATCGGCGCCGCGCCGGAACTGCGGGCGGCGTACAGCGAACTCTCGGCGCGACTGGGTCCACGGGCCGTCGTCGCCCCGATGATCAAGGAGGGAATCGAAATGATCCTGGGTGCGCGCCGTGACCCACAGTTCGGCCCGGTCGTGCTGATCGGCTTCGGCGGCATCCATGCCGAAGTGCTCGGAGACGTCGTTTTCGTGCTGCCGCCGTTCGAAGCGGACACGGCGCGACGGAAAGTCGACACACTCCGGATGCGGCCGCTGCTCGAGGGAACGCGGAACCGGCTTCCGTATGATGTAGCGGCGTTCTGCGAGGCGGCGGCGCGGTTTTCGGCCATGGTGCATGCGCTTCGCGACGGACTGGACGAAATCGATATCAATCCGCTGATCGTTACCGCCGGGGGTTGCATCGCCGTAGATGCGCTTGTCGTCGGCCGCGGCGGAAATAACTGAGGAGCAGGAAAATGAGCATAGAGGCAGTCTCGAATTATCCCTTGTCGGGGTGGCAAGCGGTTGCCATGCGCGAGTTGTCAAAACTCGAAACCAGGTTTTTCATCAATGGCGAATTCGTCGATGCCATCGACGGCAATCGTTTCGACAGCATCAATCCCGCGACCGGAGAGACGATCGCCTCGGTAGCGGCGGCAAACGGCAAGGATATCGATGCTGCCGTGCTTGCCGCTCGCAAAGCGTTTCGCGCCGGTGTCTGGTCGCGCATCGCACCGCGCGAGCGCATGGAGACCCTGTATCGGTTTACGCAGCTGATCGACGAGCATGCGGAACGACTGGCGGTTCTCGATACACTCAATATGGGCAAACCGGTCAGCGACATGCTCGCCATAGACCTGCCGTCGGTCATCCAGACATTTCAGTTCATGGCAGAGTGCATCGACAAGCTCGAAGGCAGCGTCACGAACACCGAATCGGACGTCATGCATTTCGTGCTGCGGGAGCCGCTGGGTGTCGTTGGCGCGATTTCCCCGTGGAATTACCCCCTGCTGATGGCTGCGTGGAAAGTCGCACCGGCCCTCGCGGCTGGAAACTGCGTCGTGCTGAAGCCCGCGGAACAGGCGCCTCTTTCCTGCCTGCGTCTGGCGGAACTTTTCGTTGAAGCGGGCGGGCCGCCCGGCGTGTTCAATGTCGTCAACGGCATCGGCGATGTGGCAGGTCGAGCGCTCGCCCTGCATCCGGACGTCGACAAGATCACGTTTACAGGTTCCACGGAGGTGGGCAAGCTCATGCTGCAGTACGCGGGGCAGTCCAATATGAAGCGCGTGTCGCTGGAATGCGGGGGAAAATCGCCGCAGATCTTCATGGGCGACCTGCCGGACCTGGACCGGGCCGTCACTGCTGCTTACAACGGCATTTACGCCAACATGGGCGAGGTGTGCAACGCAGGCTCGCGCTTGCTCGTCGAGAAATCGATTTACAACGAGTTTATCGATCGCTTTGTCGCCGAAGGCAGGAACGCCTACGAACCGGGCGATCCACTGGACCCGTCCACCAATCTCGGACCGCTGGTCACGAGTGAAGCTCAGCAGCGCGTTCTGTCATTCATCGAGTCGGGGAAAAAAGGCGGGGCGACTCTGAAGTTCGGGGGAACGGTACCGGAGCACCTGCAGAAAGGTGCATTCGTGACTCCCGCACTGTTCACCGACGTCGACAATTCCATGCGCATAGCGCGCGAAGAGATATTCGGGCCCGTCGCTGCCGTGATTCCGTTCGATGGCGCGAACGAAGCGATCAGGATTGCGAACGATACGATTTACGGACTCGCTGCGGGCATCTGGACCAGCGATCTCAACCGCGCACTCAGGCTGATTCGTGAGATCGAGGCCGGCGTGATCTGGGTCAATTGCTTCGATGAGGGCGACATGACACAGCCCTTCGGCGGCTACAAGCAGTCGGGCAATGCCCGCGACAAATGCCTCGAGAGCATCCTGAGTTACACGCAGTCGAAATCAGCGTGGATCCGCCTGTCCTGATCTCCCGCGTTCATCCCGCAGCGGCATCGGCCTTGCGGCCGAAAAAATAAAGAGCGGCAAGCAGAATCGCGAAACCGGTCAGGATCGACGCCAGCGGCGGGAAACCGAAGCCGCCCGGAATCGAACCCGCACTTACGGCAACCGTGCCTACGATAAACGCGTACGGCAGCTGGGTCCGAACGTGTTCGATGTGGTCGCAGCCGCTTGCCATCGAAGACAGGATCGTTGTATCGGAGATTGGTGAACAGTGGTCGCCCCACACTGCGCCGGCGAGGTTGCAGGCAATGGTCGAATAAAGAATGTGCATGTGCTCCGGTTCGGTCATGCCATTGACCGTCATTACCGCCCAGGCGAGCGGAATCACGAGGGGCATGAGGATACCCATCGTGCCCCAGCTCGTACCCGTGGTAAAAGCCGTCACTGCGGAGAGTATGAATACGACCGCCGGCACCAGCTCGATTCGAAGCGATTCCGCAAGCACCGAGACGAGATACTCCGCCGTGTTGAGATCCTCCGTCACGCTGGCCAGCGCCCAGGCCAGCACCAGCACGATCATCGCAAACAGCATGGCGCGAACACCGCCGTACCACGCGTCCACCGTTTCGTGCGCGGTCAGGATACCCTGTCCTGTCGTCAGGATTGCCGCGGTCATCGCTCCCAGCAGTGAGGCCCACATCATCGCCTTGTAGGCATCGGCGGACCCTATGATTTCGGACAGGGTATCGCCCTCGCCGGTCGCGTAGAGCCCGCCCACGAGGGCAACGATCAGCACGAGTAAAGGGATGAACGCATTGAACGCCCGATACGGTATATCCGGCTTCGGCTCGAGGTTGTCGCCTTGCAGCGCCGGCAAGCCGCTGCTGTCGAGCGACGACACCTGGCCCCGGCGGGCACGTACTTCTGCCTTGTACATCGGTCCGAAGTCGCGGCCGGTCATGGCTACGGCGAGTACGAACAGCACGGCCAGGATCGGATAGAAGCTGTACGGGATCGATTTCAGGAACACGGTATAGGCAGGCTCACTCAGTTCCGGTATTCGCGCTATGGCGTCGCCGACCAGCCCGACTTCATAGCCGATCCAGGTCGTGATCAGGGCGAGGCAAACCACGGGCGCAGCCGTCGAATCGACGATATATGCCAGTTTCTCGCGCGAAATTTTCAGATGATCCGTCAGCGGCCTGGCGGTGTTCCCGACGACGAGCGTATTGCTGTAATCGTCGAAAAAGATCATGAGTCCCATCAGCCACACCGATACCTGTCCGGCAACGGCAGTTTTTGCGCGGCTGACGAGCATGCGAACGATGCTGGTCATACCTCCGTTCCGCGTGATGATGCCGACCATGCCGCCGATCATCAGGGAGAAGAGAATGATGGCCGCATGATCGGGGTCGGCCAGCGCGCGCGTGACATAGATCTGAAAGCTGTCGAGCAGCGCGGAAAAAATCCCGCGCGGCGTGAACGACGTCAGCGCCGCGGCTCCGAACCAGACGCCAAGCAGCAATGCAGGCACCACGTTGCGCAGCGCCAGCGCCACCAGAATGGCGAGAACCGGGGGTGTTACCGACACCCATCCCGGCAGAACGCGGAGTTCGCTACCGAGCGCCTCTCCCGAGGCTGACCGGATCGTCAGGTCGACGTTGCCCGCGCGATCGAACGTCACTTCAGCGAAGGTCACCGTGCCGGCATCGTCCGCCGTTGCCTCTCGTTCGACGGAGTCCGCGAAGAGCCTGTGTACGGCGCCCGGCTCGACTCCGTTAGCGGAAACCACGACGCCGACACCGGTCAGAGCGACCGGAGGCGTTTCTATTTCACCGGCGACCGACGCTTCAAACGATACCGCCAGGCAAAGTATCGCGATAAACAGGATGGACTTTTTGATTCTGTTTTCCCTGTTCGCTGTACGGCCCGATGCGCGCACTCAATAGATTCGCTCGCTCCGGGTGTGAGCAAACACGAACTGCGAGAGAATGGTTGCCGGGACGCTGTCCCGGCGCTACATGTCCGACGTCAGGCGGGATGCGGCTTCGCACAAGGACGCGCCCAGCTCGGCGCGCCTCGCCGCGTTCAACCGCTGCGTCGGTCCGCCGATGGACAATGTCCCCTGCACGTCCCCGAGCGCGCCGCGAATGATCGTTGCGACCGCGGCATACCCTTCTTCGAGTTCATCCACCGATACCGCGTACCCCCGCCGGCGGATTTCGATGAACTGCGGCTGGAACGCCTCTTTGTCGACCAGTGTTCGTGTGGTCAGCGCTTTCAGCGGACTTGCCAGGCGCTCGAGACCGTTATCGTCGAATGCGAGAAAGGCCTTGCCGGTCGAGGTGGCATGCAGCGGCCAGCGGGTGCCGACGTTGCCGACCGCACCGATGACATGCGTCCCGGCCACTTCGTCGAGGATCAGCATGCAGTCGCCGATGGGCACCTCGAGCGTAGCCGTCTCTCCACTGCTTTTCGCCAGCGCTTTCAAAAGCGGACGCACGCGGCGACGCAGGTCACTGCTCGCAAGCGCCTGTACGCCCAGCGCCATGAGGCCTGGACCTAAGCTGTAGGCGCTGGTCGCGGCATTTCGCTCGATCAGGTTTTCGCTTTGCAGCGCCCGAAGCAACCGGTGGGTGGTGGTCTTGTTGAGCCCGGAGCCCCGGCTCAGCTCCGACAACGACATTTCCGCGCGCTCGGCCGTAAACAGTTTCAGCAGCCGGATCGCCCGAAGCGCCGCTTGTGCCCCCTGGGGTGGTCGCGTTTCTTTCATGAACGCCGACTCCATATTGTGAATATCGGTTCCATATTATGGCACCAGACCCCGCCACGGCAACCCCGGCCTTCCGGGGTGAAGCTCGGTGCCACAGACCAAGCACGTATTACACATGAACGATTGGCGTTGGCGCGTGCGGAGCCTCGGCCGGGTGAGGGGGCCTTTTCGGCTCGGGCTCCTGCTTCGCCCTAACTCCTGCATCCCTGCAGTCGTCAGGCCTCCCCCTCGCCGGGCCTTCGCAAAACCACCGCCCTCAACCCGTTCATGAATAATGCCCGCGAAGCCCGCGACATGATGCCAGCGATGGGCTCACCGGGTCGTTCTTGCCAGCTTCACTGTGGACTCACCGAACCTGCCGCGCGGCGAGAATGCACCGCGCCGCGTTATACCCGGGCGCCCCGGTCACCCCACCCCCCGGGTGCGTCCCTGCCCCACAAAGCCAAAGCCCTTCTATCGGCGTCCGATACCGCGCAAACCCCGGGACCGGCCGCATGAAAAACAACTGCTCGAGGCTGATGTCGCCGTGAAAAATATTCCCCTCGGTGATGCCGAACCTCTGCTCGAGATCGAACGGCGTCAAGACCGCGCGCGCGACGACGGAAACAGGAACACCGGGCGCATAACGGCCGATGATGTCGACTACGCGGTCTCCCAGCCGCTCCCGCTCGGCCGGCCAGTTGCTGGCGGCGAGTTCGAAGGGGAGGTACTGGACGAAACAGGTGAGAACATGCCGGCCGGGTGTGACCAGTCCGGGATCGACGTTCGAAGCCAGTACGCAATCAACCCACAGGTGGCGTGGAATCTCACCGCGACGCGCGTCATTGTAGCTGTCCTCTGCTTCCTGCAGTGAAGGTGCGAGCGTAAAGAGACTGCGCTCGGTACTGGTGTGCGTCGGAGGCATGCCGTTGACGCGCGGTTCTTCGGAAAGCACGAGGTTGACCTTGGCGCACGGCCCCGCCATTTTGATCGCACCAATGTCCTGCCTGAATTCTTCCGACAGTCCGCCGCGGACGAGCCCGAGAAACGTTCTTTTCGGGTCGGCGTTGGATACGACAATCCCTGCATCGATCACGGTACCGTCGCTCAAGGTAACGCCGGTTGCGTGTCCACGAATGTGATTGATCTCGGCAACCTCGCTGCCGGTCCGGATCTGCACGCCGCGCTCGCGGCAGGATGCGGCCATTGCCTCGGTAATCGCGCCCATTCCGCCGATGACGTGGCCCGCGAAGCCCTGCCGTTCGTCGGCGCCGCCGGAGAGCAGGTGGAAAAGCAGGCCCATTGCCGTGCCGGGCTGGTACGGCCCGCCGTGTTTGCCGTAGAGGCTGTTGGACAGGATCAGCCTTTTGACTGCCTCCGACCGAAAATGCCGATCCAGAAAGTCCCCGAGAGAACCGGTGAGAAAGCGCACGAACGCCGCCGCCTGGTCACCGCGGAGCCCGCGGAAACGCCGGCCAATGCGGAAAATCTCGAACAGTCGCGCTGCTCCGCTCTTGTACGGGTCCGGCGGCGGCTGCATGAAAAACGGCTGCAGGTAACGGCTGAGTTCGCGAAGTTCCGCATCGATGCGGAAGAATGCAGGGAGGTCCTCCGGCGCTTTTTCTTCAAGTTCCCTGGTCATGCGCCGGTGGTCGGACCACCAGGAGAGGACACGGCCGTCGGGCAGTGCTGCCTGTACTCCCGGATCGCAAGCGACCATTCTCAGGCCGAATCGTGCGAGTTCCAGATCGCGGATGACTTCCGGCCGCAGCATGCTGGCAATGTAGGAGGCGCTCGACACACGACACCCCGGCGCCTTGTCCGGATCGATCTCTTCAGTGACCGCGCAACCGCCGACGATGTGGCGTCGCTCCAGTACAAGCGTTGCGAGCCCGGCCCTGGCGAGGTAGGCGGCAGTCGTCAATCCGTTGTGCCCTGCCCCCACCACGACAGCATCGAACCGTGCGTTGTCTGTACTCTGTAAAGCCATGTCGCAGCCCGGTATCTCGTCGCTTCTATGCTGTCGAAGCCTATCGTACCGGTTGCGAACGATGAACAGCGTCCGGGCCACGATATGGAACGGCCGAAATGCGGAAATCGCTTTCGCTATGCTAGTCTTGCTCATCCGCCAATTGGCCTTGCCCTCGGGCCATTCCAGTCAGGCAATGTTGATTAAATGGAAGCGACGCTACATCGCGATCTGTACATCGAACCCTCGTGGTTCGCCAGAGAGCGAGAGAGGATTTTTCTGGATCAATGGACCTGCGTTGCAAGAGAAGACGACCTCGCAACTTCAGGCAGCTATGAGGCCATCGAACTGGCCGGCGAAAGCATCATCATCGTGCGCGGCGAGGACTGGAAGCTTCGCGCGTTTCACAATGTCTGCCGGCATCGCGGCTGTCAGCTGATCGATTCGACCCGGGACGAACAGAAGCACGGCCAGTTCCTTTCGAACATTCGCTGCCCCTATCATTCCTGGACGTACCGTCTCGATGGCAGACTGCATCACACGCCCTACGTCGACGTGGATAAGGAACAATACGGGCTGCACGAAGTCGCACTCGATTGCTGGGCCGGGCTCGTGTTCCTGAACGTTGGCCGTGGGGCGCAAACGCTCAGCGAACAGCTGTGTCCGGTTCCGGAGCGGGTCAAGCGGTATCCGCTGGACGAACTCGACATCGGTTGGCGCGAGGAGTACGCCGTCGCCGCCAACTGGAAAGTGATACTCGAGAATTACAACGAGTGTTATCACTGCGCCGGGGTGCATCCGGAGCTCTGCAGAATCGTGCCAGAGTTTCGCAGGAACGGTGGCGGGCAACTCGATTGGGAGGCTGGCATACCGCAGAAGCCCGGCACGAATACGTTCACGCATACCGGAACCACGAGGCGGCCTCCGTTCCCCGGTCTGAACGAAGTCGAGAAGGAACGCCATTTCGGCGAGCTCGTCTATCCCAACCTGATGCTGAGCCTGTCGATGGATCACGTTGCGATGTTCATACTTTGGCCGGTAGGCCCGGAACGCACGCGCATCGACTGCCGCCTCCTGTTCCATCCGGATGCCATCAACCAGCCCGACTTCGATCCCGCCGACGCGGCGGGTTTCTGGGACCTTGTAAACCGGCAGGACTGGGACATCTGCGAACGGGTCCAGCGGGGAATGCATGCACGCCCCTTCACTCGCGGCCTGTATGCGCCGATGGAAGACATGAGTCTGGATATTCGCAACTACATCGCCGGGCGCCTCGGCAACGATCTGCCAACCGATTGAAATGCCCACAGTCGAACTGGAGATCCTGGGAAGCGTCGCCCGTATAACGCTCAACAGGCCGGACAAGCTGAATGCGATCGATGCCGGCATGCTCGATCAGCTCGAGACGGCGCTCGATACCGCCGAGAGCATGAACGAGGTGCGTGCCGTACTGCTCGACGGGAGCGGACGCGCATTTTCCGCCGGTTTCGACATGGCCTCCGCCGGCGATGCCTCGAAGGTTTCGCGCGACGATCGGTTGCGCCGCGAGCTCAGGCGGGACTTCGACGTCATCATGCGCTTCTGGGACTGCCCGAAGCCCACTATCGCCGCCGTGCACGGATTCTGCCTTGGCAGCGCCATGGAGATCATGGCCGTGTGTGACATCGCGATCGCGGCGGATGACACTCGTTTCGGCGCGCCCGAAGTAAAGTACGGAAGCGGCATCGTCTGCCTGATTCTTCCCTGGATCATCGGTTTCAAGCATGCCAGCGAACTGCTGCTGGTGGGCAATAACGACATCACGGCTTCGCGCGCTGCATCCATCGGGCTGATCAACCGCGTGGTTCCCGCGGCAGAGTTGCACCGCGAAGCGCTCGAGGCGGCGCGACAGGTTGCCGCCAACGACGCACTCGCGGTACGCCTGACCAAGAAGGCGATTCACCGAAGCCTGGAGACCGCCGGCCTTCGCCGGGCCCTTGATGATGCACTCGACCTGAACATCCGGATAGAAACCACCGACACCCCGGAATCGATCGCTTTCAATGACATTCTCGAGAAGGAAGGTCTGAAGTCTGCATTGAACTGGCGGGCGCGACAGGCAGGCGGTGCGACGTGAACGGCCGAAAAACGCGAAAAACGCAGGACACCAGAGGAAAACCAGGCGTGGCAAGACGCAGGGGCGTCACTCCCGATTCGGAACTGCGCGCGTTCCTGAAGCGTTACCCGGACACGGATGTCATGGAGCTGGTGATCGCCGACCTGTCCGGCGTCCTTCGCAGCAAGCGCATACGCGGCAGCGAGTTCGACAAGACATTTCGCGACGGATTCTGTATTCCCGGCGGCGCTGTGTTGCTCGACACACTGGGCAACGTCGTGTCGGGCATCAGGTTCACGGCGGACGATGGCGATCCCGACGTCGACGCGCGACTCGTACCCGGCAGCCTCGCGCCGATTCCCTGGGCCCGGCGCCCAAGCGCGCAGGCCTTGTTCCGCCTGTATGCAAGATCGGGCGAGCCGTTCTTCGCCGATCCTCGTTACGTCCTGGAGCGCACCGCCGCGCCGTTACGCGCGATGAACCTGAAGATCGTGATGGCGGCCGAACTGGAGTTCTACCTGCTCGACGCAAGAACCGACCGTCCCACCGCGAGAGTCTCGAAGGTCCCGGGAATCGGCCGGCCACAGGTCGGTCCGCAGGTATATCATCCCGACGATCTCTGGGACATCGACAACTTCCTGCACGACATCAACGATGCCTGCCGTGCACAGAACATCCCGGTTGGTACTACCACCTCCGAGTTCGCACCCGGCCAGTTCGAAATCAATCTGCAACATGTCGACGATCCGGTGCTCGCCTGCGATCATGCGATGCTCTTGAAGCGCGCCATCAAGGCGGGGGCAAAGCAGCATGGCTTCGTCGCCTGTTTCATGGCGAAGCCATTCGAGGACAGCGCCGGCTCGGGACTGCACATTCACCTGAGCCTGGTTGACCGAAACGGCAAGAATTACTTCTCCGGCGGCAAGGAAAGCGCGGCGGCGCCGCCCTACAGCGCACGGTTTCGGCACGCTGTCGGCGGCCTCAGGCAGACCATGGCCGAGGCAACGGCGATCTTCGCACCGAACGCCAACTCCTACCGCCGCCTGCGTCCGGACATGTTCGCACCGGTCGAACCCAACTGGGGCGCCAACCACAGAAACGTCTCTCTCCGCGTACCCGTTTCCAACGCGGCCAATCTGCGCATCGAGCACCGCACGTCGGGCGCCGATGCCAACCCCTACCTGGTAACGGCCGCAATTCTGGCCGGCGTACACTACGGCCTGAAAAACCGATGTGACCCCGGCCGCATGGTGCAGGAAGGCGAAGTCATCGCACTGAAACGCAAGTTGCCGTACCGCTGGGATACCGCAATCGACAGGTTCGCGCGGAGCCGGATACTCCCCGAATATCTCGGCGCGGATTACTGCAAGGCATATGCCACGAACCGCCGCGTCGAGGCCGAACGTTTCCACAACACCATCAGCAACGTGGACTTCGACTGGTACATGCGCGCGGTGTAGACGCGGGCTCCTGCAGGGGTGCTCGACCAGCGAGTTTGCGAAACTTGAGGAGGTCAGTCGACTTCGTCGGAACGGGCGAGGTCGCCTTCGATATGCCGGCCGGCGGCGAAATAATGAAATGCCGACCACGGCCCTATGACCACGGCGACCAGCAGCAGGCTGTAGCGCATGGATTCGCCGCCGAACGGCGCCTCGAGCATGTCGCTCAGGACGCCCGCGAACAACGGCCCCAACCCCAGGCCGACCGAGTTCAATATGAACAGCAGGAGCGCCGACGCTACCGCGCGCATGCGCAGGCCGACGAGTCCCTGAATCTGGGCGAACGTCGTGGCCAGGTAGAAGTTCGAGAAGATCGCCGGTATGACGAAAAATGCCAGCGCGAGGTAGGGGTTGCCGACCAGAAACACCGGGAAGTTGAACAGCCACCCGATCATGGTGGCAGCGGCGACGCCCCGGAGCGCGTACCGCTGCCCGCGACGGCCGAGTTTGTCCGCGATGTAGCCGCCGCCGGCGAAACCCAGCCCGCCCGCGGTGCCCAGGATGATCCCGAGCCAGACGCCGATCTCCGACAGGTTCATGCCGTGAGACCGGTACAGAAACGTCGGAAAGAAGCTGATGACGGCGTAGCCGATGAAAGCCGCAAGGCCGGACCCGACTGCAAGGTGGAGGAACGACTTGCGGCCGAGCAGAAAACGGGCAACGGCGACGATGCCGGGACGGGCCGCCGTGTCCTCCTTGCCGTCGGACTGTCCTCGCACGGGCTCGCTGATGGTGAACCTGACCAGCAGCGCAAGCACGAGCCCGGGCAGGCCGACGATCAGGAACGCTTCGCGCCAGCCGATGTTGTCGGCGACCCAGCCGCCGGCAAGATAGGCGATCATGATGCCGGCGGAAATTCCAAGGGTGAAGATCCCCATGGCAGTGGATCGTTCCTCCGGGCCGTAGAGGTCCGAGATCATCGAATGTGCCGGCGGGCTGCAGCCTGCCTCCCCGATACCGACGCCGATTCGCGCCAGTGTCAGATGCACGATGTTTGCAGCGATGCCCGACAATGCAGTCATGCCGCTCCAGATTGCCAGCGCCAGCGCGATCAGGTTGCGGCGATTCCAGCGATCTGCAAGCAATGCTATCGGCACGCCGAGCGTTGCGTAGAAAAGCGCGAAGGCCGAGCCCGCAAGGAATCCGAGAATCGTGTCGGTGACGCCGAATTCCGCCTTGATCGCAGGCAGCAGGATGGCGAGGATCTGCCGGTCGATGAAGTTGAAGGTATAGACGACGACCAGGAGGCCGAGCACATATCGCCTCGTCGCAAGGAAGCGTTTTCGTGAAGTCGCGTCCTCCAGAGCGCCCTCAACCGACAATTGGCACCATCCTCAAGGCAGCACGGCCTTCAAAAAGTAGAAGAAGATAATCGAGAGCAGAGCCCCTGCCGGGACCGTAATCAGCCACGACGCAAAAATTCTCCCGACCACGCGGAGATCGATCGCTTCGATGCCCCGCGCCATTCCCACGCCCAGAACCGCCCCGACCAGGGTGTGCGTAGTCGAAATCGGAAGGCCTGTGCCGGACGCGATCACGATGGTCGTTGCCGCCGCGAGTTCGGCGGCAAAGCCGCGACTCGGCGTCAGCTGCGTGATCTTCTCGCCCACGGTCGCGATGACGTGCCGGCCGAATGTCGCCAGCCCGATGACGATCCCGACGCCACCGAGCATCAAGACCCAGATCGGAAGCGCAGCCCTGCTGCCGACAACGCCGCTCTGCGCAGCGGCGATCACTGCCGCCACCGGCCCTATGGCGTTCGCCACATCGTTTGATCCGTGCGCGAACGCCATTGAGCACGCGGTTACGATCATCAGGACACCGAAAACGCGTTCCACCGTATAAAAGTGCTGTTTCTTGTCGATTTTGCGCACCGGTTGAATGCGCCGTATGACTATTGCACCCACTACGGCGATCGATGCGGCAATGGCCGTGGCGATCAGGTAACTGGTGCCGGTGCTGACGTCGAGACCGACGTGGGTCAACCCCTTCAGAATCGTCACCAGCGTTACCGTGAACGCCGCAAAGAAGATGTAGAAGGGAACGTATCGCTTGGCCTTGGCAAGCGGGTCTTCCTGCCGCAGGATCAGGCGCTGCACGCTCGCGAAGATGAGGAAGGCAATGATTCCCGCGGTCAAAGGCGAAATGACCCAGCTCAGGACGATGGTGCCGACTTTCGGCCATTGGACGGCCTCCACGCCGATGCCCACTGCGGCGAATCCGACAATGGCGCCGACGATGGAGTGCGTGGTCGATACGGGCCATCCCTTGCGGGACGCTATGAGGAGCCACGTACCGGCAGCGAGCAGCGAGGCCAGCATCCCGTATACGAGCAATTCGACCTTGTCGGCGAAGTGCTCGACATCGACGATTCCCTGCCGGATCGTCGAGGTCACTCCGCCGCCTGCAAGCACCGCACCCAGAAACTCGAATACAGCCGCAACGAGTATGGCCTGCCTGATCGTCAGCGCTTTCGAACCTACGGAGGTGGCCATCGCATTGGCGACGTCGTTGGCGCCGATTCCCCACGCCATGAAGATGCCGAATACGGCCGCCAGGCCGATGTAGACTAGCTGTGCTTCCACAAAAGCACCCCCCGCTTGTTGCCTGTTATTCTCTTTGCTCAGGGCCTGTTGACAGACCCTAATGGGAAAGCAGGAGTTCAAGCCGTCGACCGACCCGCTCGGCCATATCGGCGATTTCTCCGGTCAGTTCGATGACGCGATAAAGAAATATGACGTTGACGGGTTCGATGCCGCCTTCGACCGCGTACAAGGCGGCCCGCAGTTCCGCCTGAAGCTCGTCCGTATCCGTTTCGATCTTGTCGAGGTCCTCGATCATCGAGGACACCAGCGACACCTCTGCCCCGCGAAAACCGGCGGTGAACAGCTCATCGAGTTCGCGTACGCTTTTCCGCGCCTGTTTTGCCGCATCGACGCAACGCTGTACGAACTCGAGAAACTTGTCGGAAATTTCCGGAGGAATGCGCATTTTCCGGCCAAGGACAAGCCCCGAAACGTCCTTTGTCCGATTCGCCATCTTGTCCTGGACCAGCAAAAGCTCGAGGAGGTCCTCCCGCGGCACAGGCATGAAGAGACTCTTGGGCAGATGCAGCCGAATTTCTTTTTTCAGGTCGTCGGCTTCGTGTTCAAGTTCTTCGATAACGTCACGAATGGCCCGCGCCTCGTCCCAGTTTCCCGCGATTGCCGCCTCGAAAAAGCCGACCAGCTCGCGTGTGCAGCGATACGCAATATCGACATGTTTCTCGAGCGGCATTACGGGCGATGAGCCGAATATGTTTGCGAGCAAATTGGCCATTTCGAAGTTCCCGGACAGTTGGTCCTGCGCCGCAACATCCCTTCGTGGACTCGGCTTGTTGCAGGGCGATGTTAACATCAGCCCCGGCGTGGCGGCACCGAAAAATCGTCTGCCATGATAAACTGCTTGCGGACCTGCCCTGCCTCAGTGATCAAACGTGACCTACTGGCTGATGAAATCCGAGCCCGATACGTACGGAATCGACGACCTCGAAAGAGACCGCATGGAACCATGGGAAGGTGTGCGGAATTACCAGGCTCGTAACATGATCCGCGACGATATGAAGCCGGGCGAGCGGGCGTTTTTCTATCACTCCAGCTGCGAGACGCCTGCGGTCGTCGGCATCATGAAAATCGCCAGCCGAGCGTATCCCGACCCGACACAATATGATCGTCGCTCGCAATACTTCGATCCGAAGAGTACGGAGGACAATCCGAGGTGGTTCCTCGTAGATGTGGCGTTCGAACGGAAACTGAAGCGACCGATAACCCTTCAGGAACTGAAGGAACATCCGGGGTTGGCCGGTTTTCGGCTGATACGTCGGGGTAATCGCCTGTCTGTCTTTCCGGTAAGCAAGGAGCACTGGGAGTTGATATTGTCGCTGGAATGACTTCCGGCAATCACTTTCGGGAAATAAACCGTATACCTCTGAACAGAGCCGCACTGTTCGGACAGACTCGGCCGCTACCGATGCAGGAGCCCGCCATTGCGGGCGACCGCGCCGACAGAACCGCCTCGTAATCGCCGTAGTGCACGCTCCGTCATGCTGGCGAACTTTATCGGCGGCACCGATACCGCCCAACGTGCTGCCGATTGGCTATAATTGTCCGCTTCGAGAAGAATTGGCCACAAGCAGGAACCCAATGAAAATCAATTACACAATACCGCTGATGGCAGCGATGTCGGTCGGCCTTGCCAGTGCCTGCTCACGTAACGCTCCGCCGGAACCCGCTGCAGGTGATGTGTCCGTCAGGAGCGAGTTGGTTGCGCGGGCGGGAGCGCCGTTGTTCGACGGCATGGGCGATCACCACCATCCGATAACAACCAAAGATCCCGATGCCCAGAAGTATTTCGACCAGGGTCTGATCATTGACTTCGCTTTCAATCACGCGGAATCAGTGCGGTCGTTTCGTGCCGCGCAGCGCCTCGATCCCGAATGTGCGATGTGCTACTGGGGCGAAGCGCTCGCGCTCGGACCGAATATCAACGTCACCAGCAACGGCAAAGTCGTGATGTCGGACGGGGATCGTATTGCGGCGCATGCTGCCATTCAGAAGGCTCTGACCCTGAAAGACGGCGTGACGGAGCAGGAACGCGACTACATAGTTGCGCTTTCGTCCCGTTACAACGGCGACCCTTCGACACCTCGCGAACCTCTGGATGAGGCATACGTCAATGCCATGCTCGCACTGTACGAGAAGTATCCCGACGACGATGATGCCGCATCGCTTTTTGCGGAATCGTTGATGAACACGATGCCGTGGGACTACTGGCTTGACGCCGACAACCCGAAACCTCGGACCGTCGAGGTCATCGACGCGCTCGAAACGGTGCTCGCCAGAACGCCCGATCATCCGATGGCAATACATTTGTACATTCATGCCGTCGAGGCTTCGTCGAGCCCGGAACGCGCCGAACGTCCGGCCGACACACTCGCGAAGCTTGTGCCGGGCGCAGGGCATCTGGTGCACATGCCGGCACATATCTACTGGCGCGTGGGCCGATATAACGATGCGTCAGAGGCGAACGTCAGGGCCGCCGCGGTCGATGAGGCCTATATCGCGCAGTGCAACGCGCAGGGCTTTTATCCGGCGATGTACTACCCGCATAACATTCACTTCCTGTGGGCGGCCTCCAGCATGGAGGGACGTAGCAAGGTGGCGATCGACGCCGCCCGCCGGGTTGCGGCAAACGTCAACCTCGAAATGATCGATCAGTTTCCGGGTGTCGAATTCTTTCATACGATCCCGCTACTCGCGCTCACGCAATTCGGCAAGTGGGATGAAGTGTTGGCAGAACCGCAGCCGCGCGCAGACCTGGAGTTCTCGAACGGTATCTGGCATTACGTGCGAGCCACCGCGTTCGCGCGCAAGAAGGACCTGGAGTCGGCACGCGCCGAGCATGCCAGGCTCGTTCCGCTCAAGGACGCGACCGACGTGCATTTCCTCGACACGATCTACTACCCTGCGACGTCGTTGCTGGCGATCGCAGACGCACTGGTCCTGGGTGAAATTGCGCTGGCCGAAGGCAATCTCGATGCTGCCGTCGAACACTTTGAGACAGCTGTCGACACGCAGGATCAGTTACCTTATACCGAGCCCCCGTTCTGGTATTACCCGACCCGTCACTCGCTCGGCAGGGCGCTGCTGATCAAGGGAGACGCCGCTGCAGCGGAACAGGTGTATCGTCAGGATCTCGAAGACTACCCGCATAATGGCTGGGCCATGTACGGACTGATACAGAGCCTGAACGAGCAAGGCAAGGATGCGTCCGGGATGCAGCGCATGTTCGACAAGGTATGGTCGCAGGCTGACGTGACGTTGACTGCGTCGACTTTGTAGCGTCATTTGTATCCTGGCATCCATGACTGCCACAAATCCGCTGGGCAAGGAGACGGAGTATCCCGACCGCTATTCCCGTGAGGTTCTGTGTCCGATTCCGCGCGACGAGAACAGGCACAAGCTCGATATTGACGAAGCGTTGCCTTTTCACGGCAAGGATGTCTGGAATGCTTATGAACTGACGTGGCTCGAACGGTCGGGGAAGCCGGATGTGGCCGTCGCGGCGATAGAAGTCGACGCGGATTCGAAGCACATCGTCGAGTCGAAGTCGCTCAAGCTTTACCTGAATTCGCTCGCGATGGAGCGCTTTGATTCGGTCGACGAAGTCGCAGCACTTGTGGCCCGTGATCTCTCCGAAGTGACCCGGAGCAATGTCAGGGTCCGTCTGATGTCGCCTTCGGCTATGGTCGCCGAAGGAATTCGCGTCCTTCCCGGCACCTGCGTGGACGGCGTGGACGCTTCCTGCACTTCCCGGGAGGTCGACTCGTCCTTGCTCAGTTGCTCGGGAGGAGACGCCCTCCGCGAAGAGCTTCATTCGCACCTGCTGCGCAGCAGGTGCCCGGTGACCGGCCAGCCCGACTTCGGCAGCGTCCTGGTACGCTATCGCGGGAAGCCGATCGACCGCGCCGGTCTGTTACGTTATCTCGTGTCATATCGCAACCATTGCGACTTCCACGAGAGCTGCATCGAGCGAATTTTCGTCGACCTGAAGAGGCGCTGCGGCCCGGAAGAACTGACCGTTTATGGCCGGTTCAATCGTCGCGGCGGGCTCGACATCAACCCTTTCCGCACTGACACCGACGACACACCCGATAACCCGCGGCTGTGGCGGCAATAGTCCGAGCCGGTTACGGTTTGATAACCAGGTCTTCCGTATCCAGCTGGTGTCCCCAGTCGCGTTTCGCAGCGAGATACCTGCGGTTCGCATCACTAACGCCAATAACGTGCTTCACAGGAGTTATGTTGCGGACACCGAAATTGTTGAGATCGGTAATCTTCTTCGGGTTGTTCGTGAGCAGCCTGAATGGCCGGTCGCACAAAAAGTATTTGAGCAACGCCGCGGCATCGCTGAAATCCCGGGAATCGTCCGGCAATCCGAGTGTTCGATTCGCCTGGTAGGTATCTTCTCCCGCGTCCTGCAGCACATAGGTCGCTGCTTTTGCCCACAGACCGATTCCCCTCCCCTCGTGCCCGGACATGTAGACAAGCATTCCGCCCTCCGGATCGTCGGCGACCCGCTCCAGCGCCGACACGAATTGCGGCCCGCACTCGCAGCGGGCGGAGCCGAAGACGTCGCCCGTCACGCAACTGGAATGCACGCGCACCAGGGGGTTCGTCCAGCTTTCAGGATCGCCAAGGACCAGTACGCTATTCACCGCCATGGACGAGGCAAGAATCGCAAATGACTGCTGCCCGTCCCGTTTCCGCAGCTCTTCGGCGAGCTCCTCGACCTTGCTCAGCTCCGTATGACGCACGCTCGCATACCAGTCGACCGCGAACTTCCGGCCACCCTGTTCGATCGGCAATGGTATCGGCCCCAACACGCTGATCGTCTTCTCCCCTGCCACATGCGCATCGCCCGGCGCCACAGCCTTGCCGCCGGCATCAATCCGTACAAGCTTCCCCTGCGCCCGCAGCCGCTCCCGAACCGTCGGATCGATGTAAGTAAACATGGCCGGAAGCCTACCATCAAATCCGGGACACCCATCTAGAGCGGGGACATCCATCGACTTCCGCAAGCTCCGGAACAGCTTTGGAAGCGGATCCTGGAGATCCTGGGTGTCCCGAATTCAGGATCTCCCGAATTCAGGATCCGATGGGTGTCCCGAATTTTCTCCGAATTTTCTTCTTCTATGGGTGTCCCGAATTTTTCTTGATGACCGGTCGGTCATCAACTATACTTGCTGACCTTGAGGTCAGTAAGGAATTGTCGTGCCCAAACCCAGGTTCAGGCGTCGTAAGGAAGAACGGCCACAGGAGATCACGGCAGCCGCGCTCGAGGCGTTCGCGGAGAAGGGATATGCCGCCACGCGAGTCACCGACGTCGCATCGCGGGCCGGAGTCAGCAAAGGGCTGCTCTACCTTTATTTCCGGACCAAGGAAGAGCTGTTCAAGGCCGTCATAAAGAGCTTCGTGAGTCCGCGCATTGACGCGCTGAAATCGGAAATTGAAAGGACGGAGCTGTCCGCGGAAGAGTACTTTCGCGGACCCTTCCTCGAGTTTGCGAAGCAGATTCCAAAGTCGCCCGCTCGCGTGCTGGTGCGCCTGATGATCGCGGAAGGTGCGAAGTACCCGGACCTGACCCACTGGTATCAGGAAAATGTCGTGGCTCACGGCCTCGCGGCACTTCGCGAGCTGATCGAGCGCGGCGTACGCGACGGAGAATTCAGAAAGTCCTCGTTGCAGGAGTTTCCCCACATGGTTGTCGCCCCGGTGGCTTTTGCGATTGTCTGGTCGCTGGTGTTCGGTACGCGGCACAAGCTCGACAGCGATCGCTTTATCGAAAGTCATCTGGGGTTGATCCTCGATGCCATCAGGATGCGCGATGACGACGAAGGAGCATCACCATGAAGCCTGTCGTCGTTCCTGTCGTTATGATGCTCGCAGCCGTCGCTGTCCTGTCCGGTTGCAATCCGGCAGGCGAACCCAACCGCGTAGTGGGGCAGCTCGAGTCCGACCGCATCGAAATTGCCGCCTACGCGGCCGAATCCATTGTAGAGGTCAATGTGGTGGAGGGGCAGGAAGTTCCGAAGGGCGAGCTTCTTCTCACGCAGGACACCGCCCGCATCGACGCACGGCTGGAAGAGGCGCAGGCATCGCTGGCGCAAAGCCGCGCGCGCCTGGATGAACTGACACGGGGACCGCGTGAAGAACAGATTGCGGCAGCCCGGGCGAGCGTCGCCGGAGCAGCACGGGAGGTGGAGTTCCGCAGAACGGAATACGACCGGGCCGAGCGCCTGCACGCACAGAACCTCGCCTCACGTGAATCCGTCGACCGCGCACGCGCGGCGCTCGACGCCGCCACTGCAGAACTGGAGGTCCAGGAAGCCCGGCTGGATGAACTTCTGGAAGGCACAACCGTGGAAGAACTCCGCCAGGCCGGGAATGCAGTGCGTCAGGTAGAGGCTCAGATCTCCCTGTTACAGGTCGAGGCACGCCGCCACAGCGCCTTCGCGCCGGTTGACGGGGTCGTGGACAGCATCCTCTTCGAACCCGGCGAACGTCCCTCCATCGGGCAACCGATGCTGATTTTCCTCTCTGGGGGACAGCCTTATGCGCGCGTCTACGTTCCGGAGTCAATCCGCGTTGCTATCGTGCCGGGCCTGCCCGCGCGCATCTTCGTGGACGGCCTCACGCAGCCGCTGCCGGGACGCGTTCGCTGGGTCTCGAGCGAAGCCGCATTCACCCCTTACTTCGCGCTCACCGAGCGTGACCGGGGGCGCCTGAGTTTCGCTGCCAAGGTCGATATCGACACCAGTACCGACGCCAGGAGGCTGCCGGACGGCGTACCGGTAGAAGTGGAATTCCTGCTCGATAGCCCTCGCGACTGACGTGACGTCGGATACCGAATATGCGATTCAGGCACGCGGGCTGACCCGGCGTTTCGGCGACCTCGTCGCGGTCAGCAACCTCGATCTCGATGTTCCTCGTGCCGGCATCTACGGCTTCCTGGGTCCCAACGGCTCGGGAAAATCCACCACAATCCGCATGCTTTGCGGACTGCTGACGCCAACTGAAGGGAGCGCTACCGTGCTCGGGCTGGACGTCACCGGCAATACGTCGTTGCTGAAACCGAAGATCGGCTACATGACGCAAAAGTTCTCTCTCTATGGCGACCTGACCGTTCGCGAGAATCTCGAGTTTATCGCCGATATCTATTCGTACGGGCGTTCCGGTCGCAACGCGCGCATCGCCGAACTGCTTGCCGATTATGACCTCGAGGCCCAGGCGAAACAGCTTGCGGGCACCATGAGCGGCGGCCAGCGGCAAAGGCTCGCGCTCGCATCGGCGGTGTTGCATCGTCCCGAGCTTCTGCTTCTCGACGAGCCGACGAGCGCGGTCGATCCGCGCAGTCGCCGCGACTTCTGGGCCAAGTTGTTCGAACTGTCGGACGCCGGAACAACGATCCTCGTCTCTACGCACTACATGGACGAAGCAGAACGCTGCCATCGGCTCGCCATTCTCGATCGAGGTGTCAAAGTCGCGGACGGACCGCCTGCGGAACTGCAGCAGAACACCGGCATGACGATCATCGAGGTGCTGTCGGATTACCCGTCGCGCGCACAAAGCCTGCTGGCGGGCTTGCCCGAGGTCAGAAGCGTCACCCAACTCGGCGTGAGACTGCGGGTGCTGGTGCCCTCGCATATCGATTCGCCGCTCGAGCTCGTCTCTGCCGTGCTTCGCGACTCCGGTTTTCTCGCGGAATGCAAGATGGTCGACGCGTCGCTCGAAGACGTCTTCGTCGCCGTTACGCGCGACGGCGAGACAAGCGAGCGCGCCGCATGAACTCACTCATACGCTTGCTGGCCGTCATGCAAAAGGAACTGCGGCAACTTCGCCGCGACCGGATCACATTCGCGATGATCGTCGGAATCCCGATCGGCCAGATTCTGCTGTTCGGATACGCGATCAATACCGACGTACGCAACCTGACGGCAGCGGTCGCGGATCAGGCAAACACGCATCTGTCACGCCGGTTCATATCCGAACTGCGGCAAACGCAGGTGTTGAATATAGGCGAGCCAGTGTCCAGCCCGGAACAACTCGAAGCCATGCTGCGCTCGGGAAAGATTTCGGTCGGGGTGCACATACCGCACGACTTCGATCGTCGCGTAATGGACGCCCGGCCTGACGCCCACCTGCTGGTCGACGGCGCCGATCCTACGATCCTCGGCGTGGCAAACCAGCTCGTATCGATGCCGATCGCCTTCGATACCCGGCCCGTTCCACGGGTGGCCGAACGCAGCCTGCAAGTGCGACCCTACTACAACCCGGAACGCCGCACGGCGGTCAACATCGTGCCGGGCCTGATAGGCGTCATTCTCACGCTGACCATGATGCTGTTCACGGCCGTGGCCATCGTGCGCGAGCGCGAACGCGGCAATCTCGAGCTGCTGATCAACACGCCCGTCAGCACGACACAGCTGATGATCGGGAAGGTAGTCCCCTACATCGGTATCGGGCTGATACAGCTGGCCTTGATTACTGCCGTCGGCAAGCTGCTTTTCGACGTGCCGATACGCGGCAGCATTGTGGAGCTGTACGTAGCCGCCTTCGCGTTCATTGCCGCGAACCTTGCCCTGGGCCTGTTCATATCGACCGTGGCGAAAACCCAGTTCCAGGCAATGCAGGTGACGTTCTTCATCCTGCTGCCGTCGATATTGCTGTCCGGTTTCATCTTTCCATTTGCAGGAATGCCTGTGTTCGCCCAATACCTGGGTGAAGTTCTGCCGATCACGCACTTCATCCGGCTCACACGGGGAATCATGCTGCGGGAGGCATCGCTCGCCGAGATGAGCAACGAACTACTGCTTCTGTTCGCGTTCACGGCTGTTGCAATGACCGCCGCGGTTCTTCGCTTTTCACGACGCCTCGACTGACACCCGCGCACCGGAGGGAGCCCGGGCCACGCCGCGCCACGCTGCCTGTTTGCCGAACAGGCTTCCTTGCACTAATATAAATCGCTGATACTTCAAGATTTTCCAGGCAGCCACCCCAATGAACGAAATCTCGCAGATCCTGAGCGTGATCGACCCCACCACTGACGATCAGCCCGCGATGCGCCGCGCGGCCTGGGCAGCCACCAGCACTGGCGCCGAGCTCGAATTGTTCATCTGTTACTACAACGAGTACCTGAGCGGCGACAGGCTGTTCGACTCGCAGTCCTTGCAGGCAACACGCAAGGAGGTCCTTGACGGCTACAAGAAATACCTGGAAACACTTGCCCAACCGCTGCGTGAGTCCGGCCTCACCGTCCGCACGCAGACGATGTGGGACCATCCTCTTTACGAAGGCATCGTCAGGCATGCCGCGGCGATCAATGCCGATCTGGTTTTCAAGGATGCACACCATCACTCTGCAATATCGCGAGCATTGCTCACCAACACCGACTGGAGCCTGATCCGTGCCTGCGCGTCACCACTCTGGCTCGTCAAGGCCGGTAACATGCCGGCGAAGCCGGTGATAGTGGCGGCAATCGATCCGATGAACGAGCACGACAAACCCGCCGCCCTCGATGACGAGATCCTTATGCTCGGCAAGACACTCGCGAAGGCTGCGAACGCGGAATTGCACGTGTTCCATTCCTACGATCCCCGCGTCGCGATCGCCAGCGCAACGGCAAACGCTTACATCCCGGTGTCACTGCCGTTCGACGAAATAGAAAAAGAGATGCGCCGGCAACACGAAAAGCGCTTCAACGAGATCATCGAGTACCACGAGGTCGAGCCAGACCATGCTCATCTCGTATCCGGGCTCGCACACGAGGAGCTTCCCGCACTTGCGAAGGACCTTGACGCTCTGGTCGTGGTGATGGGAGCCGTCGCCCGAAACCCTCTGAAGCGCCTGTTCATCGGGTCAACGGCCGAGCGGACCCTGGGCCAGCTTCCCTGCGACATGCTCATAGTCAAGCCCGCCTGGTTTCATGCGGAGGTGGAATCGGCTTAGTCTGTCGAAAAAGGCTGGTCATTCTCAGGAAGACAGCGCCCGGTAGAACATTCGCACCGCGA
>Ga0299913_10000503_pt1 | contig 25284 bp, 21 predicted proteins | sample RVTome_9_FD_201360 | JGI IMG/M metagenome (GOLD analysis project Ga0299913, IMG submission 201360) | Soil microbial communities from uranium-contaminated site in the Upper Colorado River Basin, Wyoming, United States - RVT155D38 (version 2) ... | reverse complement strand
ACGCTGGGTCGTATGGTGTCGGTGGGCATGCGGCGACCGTACGGCGGGGTTCGGGCCGGGGGATTGGACGTATGCGACCGCGGCTCAGCCGGCGACGCCGCCGCCCTCGGGCAGCAGCGACGAGACGAGCTCGGACGGCGTGCATCCCGCGAGGGCCCGGAACTCGCGGATGAGGTGGCTGTGGTCGGCGTAGCCGCACGCCGCGGCCACGTCGGCGATCGACCGCACCGGGCCCGACGCCAACAGGTCGGCGGCCCGGCGGAACCGCAGCACCCGGCTGGCGGGCTTGGGCGGCAGCCCGACCTGCTCGCGGAAGCGCACCCCGAAGTGGCGCCGGCTCCAGCCGATCTCGTCGGCCAGCACGCTCACCGGCACCTTCCCGTGCGAGCGGGCCAGCTGCGACCAGGCCCATGCGACGGCCGGGTCGGGCCCGGGGCCGTCGGCCGCCCGCTCGAGCAGCACCCGGTCGAGCAGGGCGAAGCGCTCACCCCAGCCGGCGGCCGAGGCGAGGCGGTCGGTCAGCTCGTGGGCGAACCGGCCCAGCACGTCGTCGAGCGGGACGCACTCGTTGGCCACCTCGCGGGGCGCGCCCAGCAGCCGCCCGGCGCCGAGCGGCGTCAGGTCGACCTGCACGCCCTGCTGGGGGCCCTGGTACTGGGTGACGGCGTAGCCCTCGTGCAGCCCGGCCACGAACGACGTCACCCGCCGGCCGCTCGAGCTCGACTGCGACATCTCCACCACGTCGAGCGGGTCGCCGAAGCTGATGATCAGCGTCACGTTGCCGGCGGCCGCCTCGCGCCGCCGGAAGGGGGAGTCGGCGCGCTCGGCGTAGCCGCAGTAGGCGCCCGTGACCACCCCGGACAGCCCCGGGTGGGGGCGGCCGTGCGCCATCGTCCACGCGTAGCCCTCGCCCTCGTGGCTCGAAACCGAGATGCCGGCGACCGGCGTGTCGTCAGTCGGCACCCCGCCAGTGTGCCAGCACCAGATGTCGGCAGGAACCGACCGTAGGCGCGCTGTTCCGCCGACACCTCGGCGGGCGGCGCCGAGCTCCGGGACGTCCGCAGGGAAAGCAAGTTGACCCCCGGGTCAAGTAGGCCGCTAGCCTGGCCAGATGACCGATCCGGCGCCCCGCGACCCCCACCGCTTCGAGTCCGTCTCGGCCGTGCGCGACTCGCTCGGCAAGGTGGACTACCTGGCCGACGAGGGCATCGCCGGGGTGGTCTACCTGGCCGACCGGCTCGGCAAGCCCGTGCTGGTCGAGGGGCCGGCGGGCACGGGCAAGACCCAGCTCGCCAAGTCGGTGGCCGAGATCAGCGGCGCCCGGCTGATCCGCCTGCAGTGCTACGAGGGCCTCGACGAGTCCAAGGCGCTCTACGAGTGGAACTACAAGAAGCAGCTGCTGCGCATCCAGGCCGAGCGCAACGAGGGCGCCACCTGGGACGAGGTCGAGGGCGACATCTTCTCCGACGAGTTCCTGCTCACCCGCCCGCTGCTCGAGGCCATCCGGGCCGACGAGCCCGTCGTGCTGCTCATCGACGAGGTCGACCGCGTCGAGGTCGAGACCGAGGCGCTGCTGCTCGAGATCCTCTCCGACTACCAGGTCTCCATCCCCGAGCTGGGCACCGTCACCGCCACCCAGGTACCGCTCGTCTTCCTCACCTCCAACAACACGCGCGAGCTGTCCGAGGCGCTCAAGCGGCGCTGCCTGTTCCTGCACGTCGACTACCCCGAGCTCGAGCGCGAGCGCGAGATCGTGCTGGCCAAGGTGCCAGGCATCACCACCACGCTGGCCGACCAGGTGGCCCGCATCGTGCGGTCGATCCGCCAGCTCGAGCTGAAGAAGCCGCCGTCGGTGTCCGAGACGCTCGACTGGGCCCGCACCCTGCTGCTGCTCGGAGTCGAGCAGGTCGACGCGGCCACGGCCACCGGCACGGCCAACATCCTGCTCAAGTACCAGAGCGACATCGCCAAGGCGACCAAGGAGCTCGAGCAGGACGCCTCGCTCGGCGGGGACGCGGCGGCGGGCGCCGGGGCCGGCAAGCCCTGGCAGCGCAATGGCTGACCAGGCCGGCCCGGGCACTGCGGGCAACGGCGCCGGCCCGGGCGGTCGCTCGCCGCGGCGCGACGCCGGCACGCCGCCCGGCGCCGGCGAGCAGGCCGGCATCACCGCCGGCCGCCATGGCACGCAGGCGGGCGCCGGCCGCGCCCCCGGCACCGAGGGGCGCCGCGCCCCCGACGGTGCCCCTCTCGCGCCGGTCAGCGCCGACCAGGCGGCGGAGCGGATGGCCTCGATCGGCGCCGGCGTCGCCCTCACCGAGCTGCTGTCCGGCTTCATCGTCGAGCTGCGCAGCGCTGGGCTGCCCGTCAGCCTCACCGAGAACCTCGACGCCATGGCGGCCATCCAGCACATCCCGCTCGACGACCGCGACGCCTTCAAGTACGCGCTCGGCGCCACGCTGGTGAAGAACGCCGCCCACTGGCGGGTGTTCGAGACCGTGTTCGAGGTCTACTTCTCGCTGCGGGGCCGCGAGTACGCGCTGAGCGACGAGCAGGCCCAGGCCATGGCCGACCTCGACGAGCTGCTCAGCGAGATGCCGGAGCAGCAGGGCGACCAGCAGGGCGCCGGCGGCGTGGGCGACTCGATGACGCCCGAAGAGCTGGCCCAGATGCTCATGAAGGCGCTGTCGCAGGGCAACGAGGCCATGCTGCGCGCCCTCGCTCGCCAAGCCGTGCGCCGCTACGCGGGCATGGAGCCCGGCCGGCCGGTCGGCGGCACCTACTACCTCTACCGCACGCTGCGGAACCTCGACCTCGACGGCGTGCTCGACAAGCTGATGCAGCAGGCCCACGAGCAGGCGCCCGAGCCGCTGACCCCGCTGGAGGAGCGCCTCGAGCGCGACGAGTACGAGTCGCGCGTCGACCAGCTCCGCAAGGAGATCGAGGCCGAGATCCGCCGCCGCCTGGTGGCCGACCGGGGCGTCGAGGCGATGGCCCGCACCCTGCGCAAGCCGCTGCCCGAGGACGTCGACTTCATGCACGCCAGCCGCGAGGAGATGGCGTCGCTGCGCAAGGCGATCTACCCGCTGACCCGCAAGCTCGCCGTGCGGCTGGCCCGCAAGCGCCGGCACGGGCGCAAGGGCCCGCTCGACTTCCGCAGCACGGTGCGCCAGTCGCTGTCGACCGGCGGCGTGCCCATGGAGCCGCGGTTCCGCTACCCGCGGCCGTCCAAGCCCGAGATCTTCGTGGTGGCCGACATCTCGGGGTCGGTGGCCGCCTTCGCCCGGTTCACACTGCACCTCGTGTACGCCATCAGCAACCAGTTCTCCAAGGTGCGGTCGTTCGTGTTCATCGACGGCATCGACGAGGTCACCCGGCTGTTCGAGGGCACCGAGGACATCGGCGAGGCCGTCCACCGGGTGAACACCGAGGCCGACGTCATCTGGGTCGACGGCCACAGCGACTACGGGCACGCCTTCGAGGTGTTCTGGCAGCGCTACGGCAAGGACGTCGGCCCCAAGACGACCGTGCTGCTGCTCGGCGACGCCCGCAACAACTACCACGCCACCCAGTCGTGGGTCGTGCGCGAGATGCAGCACCGGGCCCGCCACGTGTACTGGCTCAACCCCGAGCCCCGCAGCTACTGGGACACCGGCGACTCGATCATCGGCGAGTACGCAACGTTCTGCGACGGCGTGTTCGAGTGCCGCAACCTGCGCCAGCTCGAGCGCTTCGTCGACCACCTGGTGTAGCTGCGGCCCGGCGGGCCCGGGTCGCGGCCGCGGGGTGGCTGAGGGGTCGGGCCCGGGTCGCGGCCGCGGGGTGGTTGAGGGGTCGGGCCATCGGGTGTGCCCTCGGCCGTCAAGCCGCATGCAAGCCCCGTGCGAGCGCGGGGGCCCATGGTGCGGTGCATGGACGAGCGGGCGGGCGAGACCGGCGGGCGAAGGCCCGTGGCGAGGGTGCGGCAACGGCTGCGGGGCGTCGCTCGGGCGCCGCACCACCGGTGGGCGCCCGCCCGCCGGTGGTCGACCCCGCAGGTCGCCTGGCGCGGCCCGCGGTTCGCCACGGTGCTGCACAGCGACATGGTGGCCTCGACCCAGCTGCTCGAGATCGCCGGCCCCCGCTACCCCCGGCTGCTGGCGCGCCACCGCGCGCTGATCGCCGCCGCGGTGACCCGGCGGGGCGGGCGCTTCCTCGCCTACGCAGGTGATGGCACGCTCGCCGTGTTCGACCGGGTGGGCGACGCGCTGGCGGCCGCCGTCGCGGCGCAGCGGGCGCTGGCCGCCGAGCCGTGGCCCGACGACCTCGTGCCGCGGGTGCGCATGGGGCTGCACACCGGGGACGTGTACGACGTCGACGGCGAGCCCGTGGGCCTGGCCGTCAACCACGGCGCCCGGGTGATGGCCGCCGCCGGCGCCGGCCAGATCCTGGTGTCGCCCGCGGCCGCCGCGGCGCTCGGGCTCGTCGGTGCGGTCCTGGACGTCGACGGGATCGTGGTCGCGGACGCCGGCTGGCACACGCTGCGGGACCATGCCACGCCGGTGCGGCTCCGCCAGGTGGTCGCCGACGGCCTGACGGTGACGCCGCCCGCACCTGCACCCGGCGGCGAGGTCCGGCCGGCTGTGTCCGTGCGCGTGCCGGCCTGAGGGCCGACCACTCCCGGCCGCCCCGGTCCGCATGCCGTCGGCGGCCGCGCGTCCTGCCTGCGGCCCTGGCGCCGATGACCACCGGTCGATCGCCGCAGGTGACTCCGGTCACCCCGGAGGCGACCGCGGTCGGCGGGAAGGCCCCGAGGCAATGGCGGTCGGCCGGGACCTCCGGAGGCACTCGCGGTCGGCCCCCGACCGCTGTCGCCTCGCGCTGGTCGGATCGACGGTTGTTGCCTCGGGGGATCCGGCCCAGGGCGGCCGGCGGGTCGCACCGGTGGAAGCGGTTCCATTGACAGGGTGACGTCGGGCACATAGGGTCCGAGGTGGTGAGTGGAAGCGGTTCCACAGCCGCCAGACGGGCGGCCCCGCAGCGGGCGCGAGGGGGGAGGGTGACGATCGCGGACGTGGCAGCACATGCGGGGGTTGGCGCGGGAACCGTCTCCCGCGTGCTCAACGACAGCCCCCGGGTCAGCGAGAGCACCCGTGCCCGGGTGCTGGCCGCGATCGAGGTCCTCGACTACCGGCCCAACCCGCTGGCGCGGGGCCTCAGCCGCGGCCGCTGCCAGACGGTGGGCGTCGTCGTGCCCTTCTTCACCCATGCCTCGGCCGTCGAGCGGGTGCGCGGCGTCGTCGCCGCGCTCGACGCCAGCGACTACGACCTCGTGCTGTTCAACGTCGAGTCGCCGCTCCACCGCGACGAGCACCTCGCCACCCTCACGAGCCGCGACCGCGCCGACGGGCTGCTCATCATGTCGCTACCCACGCCGCTCGCCAGCCTCGAGCGGCTGGCGCGCGCCGGCGTGCCGGTGGTGATGCTCGACGCCCGGGGCGACGGGTTCCCGGCCGTGGTGACCGACGACGTCGAGGGCGGGCGCCTGGCCACCCGGCATCTCGTCGACCTCGGGCACGAGCGCATCGCCTTCATCGGCGACGACCCCGACAACCCGTTGGGCTTCATCGCCGGCACGAGTCGCGAGGAGGGCTACCGTCAGACCATGGCCGAGGCCGACCTGCCGGTGCCCGAGGGCTACGTGCTCCACGGTCCGCACGTCCGCACGGTCGCCCGCGGGCTCACCGAGCAGCTCCTCGCCCGCCCCGACCGCCCGACCGCCGTGTTCGCCTCGTCCGACACCCAGGCCCTGGGCGTGCTCGAGGCGGTGCGGGCCGCCGGGCTCGGCGTCCCCGACGACGTCTCGGTGGTGGGGTTCGACGACGTCGAGGTGTCGGGCTACGCGGGCCTCACGACGGTGCGCCAACCGCTCTTCGAGAGCGGCAAGCTCGCCGCCCGATTGCTGCTCGACCGGCTCGACGACGACGAGCCGCCGGGCCCGCACGTCCATCAGCTCGCGCTCGAGCTCGTCGAGCGCGACACCACGGCACCGCCGCCGGCGACGCGCCGCCCGCCCGCGCCCGCGGCCGACCACACCGGCCCTCGCCGGCTGGAACTGGAGGGGAACCAATGAGTGAGATCGTCCTCGACGACGTCTGGAAGGTGTTCGGCGACGGCACCGAGGCGGTGCGCTCGTTCGACCTCGAGATCGCCGACGGCGAGTTCGTGGTGCTCGTCGGCCCGTCGGGCTGCGGCAAGACCACGGTGCTGCGCATGGTCGCCGGCCTCGAGTCGATCTCCAAGGGCGAGGTCGCGATCGGCGACCGCACGGTCAACGACGTGCCGCCCAAGGAGCGGGACATCGCCATGGTGTTCCAGAACTACGCCTTGTACCCCCACATGTCGGTGTTCGACAACATGGCGTTCGGGCTCAAGCTGCAGAAGGTGCCCAAGGACGAGATCACCACGCGGGTGAACGACGCCGCCCACATCCTGGGCCTCGGTGAGCTGCTCGACCGCAAGCCGGCCGCCCTGTCCGGCGGCCAGCGCCAGCGCGTGGCGATGGGCCGGGCGATCGTGCGGCATCCCAAGGCGTTCCTCATGGACGAGCCGCTGTCCAACCTCGACGCCAAGCTGCGGGTGCAGACCCGCGCCGAGATCTCCAAGCTGCAGCACGACCTCGGGGTCACCACCATCTACGTCACCCACGACCAGACCGAGGCCATGACGATGGGCGACCGGGTGGCGGTCATGCGCAAGGGGCTGCTCCAGCAGGTCGACACGCCCCAGACCCTCTACGAGCGCCCGGTCAACCTGTTCGTGGCCGGGTTCATCGGGTCGCCCGCCATGAACCTGATCGAGGCCGGCCTCGCCGAGTCCAACGGTGGCATGGTCGTCGAGGTCGGGGGCTACACGCTTCCGGTGCCGGACGAGGTGCTGACCGAGCGTCCCGACCTGCGCGCCTACGCGGACCGCAAGCTGGTGCTCGGCATCCGCCCCGAGGACATGGAGGATGCGGCGCTGCTGTCGGACGCCCCGGCCGAGCGGCGCATCTCGTCCACCGTCGACCTGCGCGAGGCGCTCGGCTCCGACGTGGTGGTGCACTTCACCCTCGACGCCTCCCCGGCCGTCACCGAGGACGTGAAGGAGCTCGCGGCCGACGTCGGGGCCGACGCCGAGCCGGAGGCCGGCAGCGAGACGGCCAGCGTCGTCGCCCGCCTCAACCCCCGCACCCACGTGACCCACGGCGACCGGATCGACCTGGTGGTCGACACGCATCGCCTGCACTTCTTCGATGTCGACACCGGGGCCGGCATCTACGGGCCGTCCGACGGGTGAGTGCCGGTGCCGACGAAGCCGGCCCACCGCCGGTCTGAACAGAGCTAGTCACGACAGCAAAAAGGAGACACACCATGCGACTTCGCCGGTTGATGGCGGTGCCCGTCGCCGTCCTGTTGATCGCCGCCGCGTGCGGCGACGACGACGATGACGATGGAGGTGCCGCCGACGGAGGCGGTGGCGAGGACACCGGCTCGGTGAACGTCCTGAACGCCATGGAGCCCGAGGAGGCCGACATCGTCCAGGGCGTCGTCGACGAGACGATGGGCGACGTGGACTACTCGGTCGAGATCGAGGCGTCGGCCGACTTCGAGGAGCAGTACCAGATCCGGTCCGAGGGCGGCACGCTCGACGTCGCGCTGCTGCCCCAGCCGGGGCAGGTGGCCGACTCGGTCGAGCAGGGCGCGATCTCGCTGGAAGACATGGGCTTCGACATCGGCGCGCTCGAGGACACCTTCGGCGAGTACCTGATGTCGCTGGTCGAGGTCGACGGTCAGCACTACGGCATTCCCACCAATGTCAACCTCAAGAGCATGATCTGGTATCCGGTCGACGACTTCGAGGACGCCGGCTACGAGGTGCCCGAGACGTGGGACGACCTGCTCGCACTGAGCGACCAGATCGTCGAGGACGACGGCACCCCGTGGTGCGTCGGCTTCGAGAGCGGCGGGGCCACGGGCTGGCCGGCCACCGACTGGATGGAGGACATCATGCTCCGCACCGCGGGCGTGGACGTCTACGACCAGTGGGTCACCAACGAGATCCCGTTCGACGACCCGGCCGTCCAGAATGCCGGCGAGCTCCTCGGCGAGGTCATGTTCACCGAGGGCTACGTCCTGGGCGGCGCCGACCAGACGCCGTCGATCGCGTTCGGCGATGCGCCGGGCCCGATGTTCCAGGATCCCCCCGGCTGCTGGCTGCACCGCCAGGCCAGCTTCATCAACGCGTTCTTCCCCGAGGACGCGGAGGCGGGCACCGACTACGACTGGTTCCCCTTCCCGCCCATCGACCAGGAGGGCACGCTGATCGCCGGTGAGTTCGCGGTGTCGTTCCGCGACGCCCCAGAGATCCGAGACTTCCTCGAGCGGTTCGCCAGCGAGGAGGTGCAGTGCGCGATGGGTGGCGATCCCGGCTCGTCGCGGCTGTCCGGCAACGTCGACGTCGGCGCCGACTGCTACGCCAACGAGATCCTGGCGGACTCGTCGGAGGTGGTGTCCACGGCGATCGAGGAGGGCACCGCCCGGTTCGACGCCTCCGACCTGATGCCCGCCCAGGTGGGTTCGGGCAGCTTCTGGACCGAGATGATGGCGTACATGCAGGGCGGGCCCGACGCCCTCGCGCCGTCTCTGGAGGCCATCCAGGCGACCTGGCCCGAGTAGCACTACGTTGGTGACCGTTCGGCGCAGCCGATCGATCGCCGGGTGGGGAGCGGCTGCCGTGCAGCCGCTCCCCACCACGTCACACGAGAGGGATGACGAGGCGTGACGACCACGGTTGAGAAGCCCCCGGCAGAACCAGAGCCCTCGCCGAAGCCGCTGCGAGTGGCCGAACGCGAGCACCCGTTGACACGGGTGGTGGCGGTGCCGCTCATGCGGATCGTCAGCGCAGTGGTCATCCCCATCGCAGGATTCGTCCTGCTCTACCTGACCTTCGACGCCATGCGCGACTTCGACCGGTTCGTGCTCGTGGGTGCGGCCATCGTGGTCGGCGTCGGCGGCATCTTCCTCCTCTACTGGGCGGCGAACTGGACGGTCGACGTGCTGCCCGAGCGCTACCGGGAGGACGTGCGGCCCTACGTGTTCGTGGGGCCGGCGCTGGTGATCCTCGCCGTCTTCCTCATCTATCCCGTGATCAACACGATCATCATCAGTTTCGGCGACCGCCAGGGCGACGGCTTCGTCGGGCTCGACAACTACGAGTTCGTGTTCACCGACGAGAGCATGCGCCGCTCGATCCGCAACACCTTCGGGTGGATCCTCATCGTGCCGGTCGTCGCCACGAGCATCGGGCTCGCCTTCGCCACGCTGGCCGACCGGCTCCGCCGGGGCGAGGCCGTGGCCAAGTCGCTGATCTTCCTCCCCATGGCGATCTCGTTCGTGGGCGCCGCCGTGACGTGGCGGCTCATCTACAGCTTCCGCCCCGAGGGTTTCGGCACCCAGATCGGCCTGCTGAACGGCATCAAGCAAGGGCTCGGCATGAGCCCGACGCCGTGGCTGCAGGAGACACCCTGGAACAACTTGATGCTCATGGTGATCATGATCTGGATGCAGGTGGGGTTCGCCATGGTCGTCCTGTCCGCAGCCATCAAGTCGATCCCCGACGAGATCATCGAGGCGGCGCGCATCGACGGGGCCTCCGAGCTGCAGGTGTTCCGGCGCATCGTCGTGCCGAGCATCGCCCCCACGATCGCGGTGGTCGCCACCTACATGATCATCAACGCCATGAAGGTGTTCGACATCGTGTTCGTGATCGGCGGGGCCGAGACGAACGAGACCGAGGTCATCGCCGAGCGGATGATCCGCTGGTTCTTCCTCAGCAACCACGACGGGCGGGGCGCGGCGATCGCCGTGATCCTGTTCGTCGCCGTCATACCCGTCATGTTCTGGAACGTCCGCCGCTTCCGTGAGCAGGAGGCCATCAGATGAGCACCGCTCCGCCTCCCATCCGGCCGGTCGACGTCGACGTGGCGGGCCAGCGCGAGGCACCGCCGAGGGCGGGCGACGAGGACGTCCGCAAGGGCGGATGGCTCGTCCGCATCACCGTGATCGTGATCGTCGTGCTGTGGATGGTGCCGACACTGGGCGTGCTGGTGACCTCCTTCCGTCGCGAGGCGGTGGTCGACACCAGCGGGTGGTGGGAGGCCCTGGCCCACCTGTTCGACTCGAGCGAGTGGACCCTCGAGAACTACCGCCTGGCCCTCGACACCGGCGGGTTCGAGAACGCGTTCCTCAACAGCCTCGCGGTGACCATCCCGGCCACGGTCATCCCCATCGCCATCGCGGCGTTCGCCGCCTACGCGTTCTCGTGGATGGACTTCCGGGGACGCTACGTGATGTTCGTCGCGGTCGTGGGCCTGCTGGTCGTGCCGCTGCAGATGGCGCTCATCCCCATCCTGCGGCTCTACACCGGCGGCGCCTCGATCGGCGGCGCCACCATCTTCCCGGACCTCGACCTCAACGGCACGTACCTGGGCATCTGGCTGGCCCACACGGCGTTCGGCCTGCCCCTCGCCGTGTACCTGTTGCGCAACTACATCGGTGCGCTGCCCTCGTCGATCATCGAGTCGGCCAGGATCGACGGCGCCGACCACTTCACCATCTTCTGGCGGCTCATCGTGCCGCTGTCGGTGCCGGCGCTGGCGGCCTTCGCGATCTTCCAGTTCCTGTGGGTGTGGAACGACCTGCTGGTCGCCTACATCTTCCTCGGGGGCGGGCGGGAGACGCGGGTGCTCACGATCGCGCTCCAGAGCCTGGTGGGATCCCGGGGCGAGAACTGGCACCTGCTCACCTCGGCGGCGTTCATCTCGATGGCACTGCCGCTCGTGGTGTTCTTCTCGCTGCAGCGCTACTTCGTCCGCGGGCTCACGGCCGGGGCCGTCAAGGGGTGACCGTCCGGCCGGCGGCGCGCCTGCGCCGGAGGGCCGGGCCGCCGGTCGGCATGGAGCCGCTGCCGCCGCGCAAGAAGTGGCGGGCCATCCTGGGCGCCACCCTGCTGCTGGCGGTGGCGTTCTGGTCGCTGATGATCGGATTGGTCGCCCTCGCCACCGACGACACCGACGTGCCCGAGCCCTCGGGGGTGAACGCCGGGGCGGCGGTGGCGTTCGGCCTGGCGCTGATCCCGTTCGTGTTCGTCACGCTAGCGTTCATGTCCGAGCACCCCCGGGCGCCGGGGGCGGTGGTGCGGGCCATGCTGCTGTCGGTGCTGGTGGGCGTCGTGGTCACGGGCCTCGTCGGCGATCCGGTCACCGGCGTGGTGGCCGGGGTGGGCGCCGGCGGGGTCGCCGCGCTGCGCCGCGACGTCGACGACGAGCTGCGCCCCCGGATGGTCGCCGTGGCGATCGCGTCGTTCTACACGCTGGTGCTCGTGTACGTGGCGGGCGGCATCGTCCTGCTGCCTGCGCCCATCTTCCCCTTCACCGCCATCGGCATCGCCGACCACCTGTCCGAGCGCAAGGCCGAGCGCGAGCGCCAGCAGCCGGCCCACAGCTGACGGGGCCGCCGGCGGAGGCGGCGCTGGGGACCGGGCGCCGCCCCCACCGGGGGGACGCGTGCGGTCAGCCGGAGCCGCGCACGACCAGCTCGGTGCGCAGCACGACCCCGCTGGGCGCGGCGTCGTCGTCGATCTGGGCGAGCAGCAGGCGGGCCATCTCGGTGCCGAGCTGCTCGATCGGCTGGCGCACGGTGGTGAGCGGCGGGTCGGAGGTGCGGGCCAGCTCGCTGTCGTCGAAGCCGACCACCGCCACGTCCTCGGGGACCCGCCGCCCGGCCTCGCGCAGCGCGTCGAGCGCGCCGAGCGCCATGAGGTCCGATCCCACGAACAGCGCGTCGACATCGGGCCGGCGCGCCAGCAGCGCCCGGGTGGCGGCGGCTCCGCCCGAGCGGGTGAAGTCGCCCGCGGCCACCAGCGACGCGTCGGCGGGCCGACCGGCCTCGGCCAGCGCCTTCTCCCAGCCGGCCCGGCGGTCGGCGCCGGGCACCATGTCGGTGGGACCGGCGACCGTGGCCACGACCCGACGCCCCCGGGAGACGAGGTGGGCGACGGCCAGGCGGGCGCCGCCCTCGTTGTCGGCGTCGACGAACCCGACGTCGACGCCCTCGGGCGGCCGCCCTGCCATCACGGACGGGATGCCGGCCTGGGCGAGGCGCCCCGGCAGCGGGTCGTCCGCCCGGGTCGACAGCAGCAGCACGCCGTCGGCCCCACCCCGCAGCAGGTGGCGCTCGACCCGGATGTGGTCGGCGTCGCTGTGCATCATGAGCAGCACGAGCTGGTACCGGCTGGCGCCGAGCACGCCGGCTATGCCGAGGGTGGTGCGGGCGAAGAACGGGTCGGCGAACAGGCGCACGCTCGGCTCGGACACCACCAGCGCGACGGTCTCGCTGCGCCGCCCGGCCAGTGAGCGGGCGGCGCGGTTGGGGGAGTAGCCCAGCTCGTCGATGGCCAGCTCGACGGCGCGGCGCGCCGCCACCGACACGAGCGGGCTGCCGTTCACCACCCGCGACACCGTGGCGCGAGACACGCCCGCGCGCGCCGCCACGTCCTCGAGCGTGCACCGGCCACGGTCTGCCGATGTCACGGTGCGGGCCCATCCCCGGGCGGTAGGGACGGGCCCGCACCGAGCCCGTTGGCGCGCACGACGTCGCGGTACCAGAGCGCGCTGTCCTTGGGCACCCGCGCCTGGGTGGCGACGTCGACGTGCACGATGCCGAACCGTTGCGTGTACCCCTCGGCCCACTCGAAGTTGTCGAGCAGCGACCACACGAAGTAGCCCCGGACGTCGACCCCGGCGCCGAGGGCGTCGTGGCAGGCCCGCACGTGGGCCTCGAGGAAGGCTCGGCGGTCGTGGTCGGGCACGCGGCCGTCGCGGGGCGGGCGGTCGGGGAAGGCGCCGCCGCTCTCGTGGACGTAGAGAGGCGGCGCGGCGTAGTGGCCGTGCACCCGCACCAGGGTGTCGTAGAGGCCGTCGGGCTCGACCGCCCAGCCGTTGGACGTGGGCGGGTCGTCGGCGTCGGTGAAGGCCACGTCGGGCGACCCGGGCCAGGGCGAGGGCGAGGCCGAGGCGCCCGGCCGGTGGCGCACGTGGTGGCGCCGGTAGTAGTTGAGGCCGAGCGAGTCGATCGGCCGGCAGATCTTGGCCAGGTCGCGGTCGCGGATGTGGGCCAGGTCGCTGACCGGCGCCAGGTCGTCGAGCACGTCGTCGGGGTAGCGGCCGAGCAGCACGGCGTCGTACCAGAGCCGGTTGGCGAGGCCGTCGACCCGGCGGGCGGCGTCGGCGTCGGCCTCGCTGGCACTCGCGGGCACGACGGGGTAGGGGTTGAGCGTGATGCCGATCTCGGCCCGGTCGTCGGGCACGTGGGCGCGCAGCACGTCGACCGCCAGCCCGTGGCCGAGCAGGAGGTGGTGGGCGGCGGCCACCGCGGCGCCGGGATCGGTGCGGCCCGGCGCGTGGACGCCGGCCGCGTAGCCCAGCATGGCGGCGCACCAGGGCTCGTTGACGGTCGACCAGCGGTCGACGCGGTCGCCCAGCGCCCGGCCGACGAGGTCGGCGTAGTCGGCGAAGCGCAGGGCCGTGTCGCGCCGGGGCCAGCCGCCCTCGTCCTCGAGCGCCTGGGGCAGGTCCCAGTGGTACAGGGTCACGACGGGCTGGATGCCGTGCGCCAGCAGCTCGTCGACGAGGGTGCGGTAGAAGTCGAGGCCGGCGGCGCTCGGCCGGCCCCGGCCCTCGGGCTGGACGCGGGGCCATGCGATCGAGAAGCGGTACGTGGGGAGCCCCAGGTGGGCCATGAGCGCGACGTCGTCGGCCATGCGGCGGCGGTGGTCGGCGGCGACCTCGCCCGTGTGGCCGCGGGCCTGCCCCGCCGCGGCGAACGTGTCCCAGATCGAGGGCCCCCGGCCGTCGAGGTCGACGCCGCCCTCGATCTGGTACGCGGAGGTGGCTGCGCCCCACAGGAACCCGGGCGGGAACCGGCGCTCCCCAGCGGCGCCGGTGCCCGGAGCGATGGCGGGTGCCCGGTCGTGGCACGTGTCGAGCTGTGTCACCCGTTCCCCTCCGTCGCCCTGCCCGTTGGTTGCTCCCGTCGCGATGGGAGCGCTCCCACCCGGCCGAGAGGGGGAAGGCACGGCCGGTCGTGGGAGCGCTCTCATGAGACCAGACGGCCCCACGGTGCGTCAAGTTGCCGGTGGCGAGCGCCACCACTCGTCGCTGCGGTAGCGCGCGTCGAGCCGGGGATCGTCGGGATCGAGGCCCCGGCGCGCCAGCTCGGCGAACCACAGGTCGCGCTTCGAGGACGGCGTCGCGGCCCCGCACCAGGGGCAGTAGGCGAGCACGTCGCAGCCGAGCGACCCGGCACCCGCCAGCGAGTACTCGTCGAACACCATGTCGTAGAGCACGGCCCGGTCGGCGGCCACCAGCGCCGCAGGCTCGGTGGTGGCCTGGACGTGGGCTCGCATCCCGTCGCAGCAGTGGGCTCGCATGGTGGCGCCCACGATCCCGCTCCGCGAGTTGGTCGCGCCCCGGGAGAAGTCCCGGGCGTGTGCCCGGCGAGACGCCTGGGCGGGTCACCGGGTGCCCGGTGGCGGGCCACGCCGGGCGGGTCACCGGGGAGCGGTGCGGCGGGCATGCGCCGGGCGGGTCAGCCCGGCGGGCCGCCGAGCTCGCGGTCGGCGGCGATCAGCGCCGCGAGCTGGGTGCGGCTGCGCAGCCCGAGCTTCCGGTACGTGCTCTGCAGGTGGTAGTCGACGGTCTTGGCGCTGATGAACAGCGCGGCCGCCGCCTCGCGGTTCGACGCGCCCTGGCCCACCGCGAGCGCCACGCGCAGCTCGGCCTGCGACAGTCGCGAGGCGAGCGAGACGCCGGCGCTCGCGGCCTCGCCGCGGGCGGCCGAGGCCCGATCGCTCCACACCCGGGCGCCGAGCCGGTCGAACACCGTGCGGGCGGCGGCGAGGTCGCGGGCGCCCTCCCGGGGCCGGCCGTCGCGCACCCGGCGCTCGCCGCGGGCGAGCAGGGTCCGCGCCTCCTCGAAGGGGGCGCCGAGGCTGCGGAAGCCGGCGAGCGCGGTGCTCAGGTGCTGGTCCGGGTCGCCGCCGACGCCGAGCAGGGCGGCCGACCGGGCCACCGCCGCCCGGGCCCAGACGCGCCCGGTGGCGGCGGCCATCGCCTCGAGCCGGTCGAGGACGGCGCGGGCGTCGCTCGCCCGGCCACTGCCGTGGTAGGCCTCGACGGCGTCGGCGTGCCACCACAGCACCCCCGGTTCGCGCACGTGGCCGGCCACCGCGTCGACCCGGTCGAAGTGGGCGGCCGCGTCGGCGTGTCGGCCCGCAGCCAGGTCGAGCAGGCCCAGACCGCTCAGCGCCCAGGCCGTCAGCAGGTGGGTGCCGACCGGCGTCGCCAGGGCCACGGCCGCGCCGGCGTGACGGCGGGCGCCGTCCTCGTCGCCGAGCCCGGCTTCGATGCGGCTGACCTGCGCCAGCGCCGCCATGCGGAGCTGGGGCCGGCTGGTGGCTTCCTGCAGTGCCAGCACGTCGGTCACGTCGGCCAGGCTCTGCGCCCACCGCCCGGCCCGCCAGCGGGCGTCGGCCCGCACCAGCCGGGCCAGCACCGTGCGGGCCACCATCCCCGACGCCGCGGTGCGGTCGACCAGGTCGGTGAGCAGGCTGTCGGGGTGGTCGGTGACGCCGAGCGCCACCTGGGCGAACGCGCACAGCGCGACGATGGCGGCCACGCCCTGGTCGTCCCGGTCGTCGAGATTGGCCATGGCCATGCGGGCGATCTGCTGCATGGCGACCTCGGCGCCGCCGCCCCGGCCGGCGAAGAACGACGCCAGGGCCCGTACGGCGTGGGCGCCGAACAGCGTGGCCGTGTCGTCGGAGCGCTCGGCGGTCGCCACGGCCGTGTCGGCATCTGCCAGGGCGCCGTCGAAGTCGAGTGCCAGCAGGCGGGACACCGTGGCGTGCAGACCGAGGACGGCGCTCAGCGCCGGGGCGGCGGTGGCCACGGCCCGGGCGTGGCCCTCCAGGCGCTCGGCGGACAGGTGGGCGCTGGTCAACCAGGTCTCGGTCTGGCCCAGGATCACCGCCATGCGGGCCCGGCTGACCGGGTCGTCGGTGCGGTCGATGGCCGGGCGGAGCAGGGACGCGGCCCGCTCGTAGTCGCCGGCCGCCCAGCGGACGTCGGCGGCGCTCAGCAGGCGGCGGTCGCGGGCGGCGGGCGTGGTCGACAGGCCGGCGGCCTGCTCGTACGCCTCGGCCGCAGCGGCGAGCGCGCCGCGGCGGTAGGCCGAGGCGCCGGCGGCCGCCAGGCGCTCGGCGACCTCGTCGTCGGGCTCGGCCACGCTCTGGGCCAGGTGCCAGACGGCGCGCTCGTGGTGGCCGGCGGCCGCCGTGGCCGCCGACAGCGCCCGGTGGACGGCCCGGCGATCGGCGACCGGCAGGCCGTCGTGGGCGGCGCACCGCACCAGCGGGTGCCGCCAGCGCACCCGCCCGCCGGACAGGTCGACGACGCCCGCCCGCTCGGCGGCGTCGAGGTCGCCGGGCGCGCCGCCCAGGTCGGCGACGGCGGCAGCGACGATGCCGACATCGTCGTCCGGGGTGAGGGCGGCGGCGGCGAGGGCGCGCAGCGTGGCGGCGGCCAGGCCGGACAGCCCGCTGCGGTACTCGTCGAGCAGGCGCCGGTCGACCGGCAGGGCGGCGGGGAGCGGCGCCTCGCCCCGGCGCTGGGCCGGGCTGAGGCCCCGGGCGCCCTCGATGAGGGCGAGCGGGTTGCCGTGGGTGAGGCGGCGGCACGCCTCGGCCACGTCCGGGGCGACCCCCTGCTCGCCCAGCAGGGCGACCGCCGCATCGTGGTCGAGCCCGTCGAGGCGGATCGCGGCGAAGCGCGCCTGGTCGACCGCGCACGGATGCCCCGGCCGCACGGCGAAGGCGAACCCCACGCCGTCGGCGTCGCACCGGTGGGCGGCGAACACGAGCGCCTCGAGGCTGGCCGGGTCGAGCCAGTGGGCGTCGTCCACCATGACCAGGACGGGGGAGGGATCGGCGCCGAGGGACAGCAGCGACAGGGTGGCCGCGTACACCGTGAGGGCCGGCGCCCGGGCGGGCCCGAGGCCGAGCGCGCCGGCCAGGGCGTCGGCCTGCACCGGGGTCAGGTCCTCGAGGCGGTCGAGCAGCGGACGGAGGACGGCGATGAGGCCGCTGAATGCGAGGCCCCGCTCGAACTCGACGCCGGTCGCCCGCAGCACGGTGAAGCCGCCGTCGCGCGCGGTGGCGGCCGCCCGGTCGAGCAGCACCGTCTTGCCGGCGCCGGCGTCGCCGTGGAGGACGACCACCGAGGCCCGGTCGGTGACGACGTCGTCGAGCAGCCGGTCGAGGGCCGCCAGCTCGACGTCGCGGCCGTAAAGGGTTCCGGATGGTCGTGTCCCCACGTCGGGCATGCGCGCTCCAGCTCGGTTCCCTTCCCGACGCCGTCGAGCCTACTGACGTGTCAGCCAGGCACGCGCCGCCGGCGGGCTCCCGGCTCACCCGGAGAGGTCGATGATGACCGCGATGGTCTCGCGGACCTGGGCCAGCACCACGCTGCCGACGTTGCCGCGGACCTCGCGCACCCGCGCGCTGGCGACACCGCGCGCAGGTGCTGGCACTGCGCCGCAGACCGCCGTTCGAGGCCGTTGCCGGCGTCGGGAACGATCGCTACCTCCGCGCCGCACGGCCGGATGCTCGAGGTGAGCGGCACCACCTGGACGACCGACGGCGCCGCGTCGAGGATCCGCTGGGCCGTCACGACAACTGCCGGGTGACGGAAGCCGGCCTCGCGCCCCTCGGGCGTACCGAAGGCGAGGTCGACCACGTCACCCGAGGTCAGCATCGGGCCACGCGACCTCGTCGTCACGGAGCGGTGTCGCGAGCTCGGCGCCCAGGCGGTCCTGGCGCAGGGCGCGGACCGCCAGCGTGACAGCGTGCCCGACCGTGGTGCCCATCTCGGCGGCGAGCCGCTTCAGCTCGTGGTGGGTCGCGGTGTCGATCCGGACGCTGGTCGTCGGCATGCAGATCAGCATACGGAGTCGCATGCGCCGCGATGGTTGTGCGGCAGAACCAATTGGTTGTACAGTCGAACGGATGCCGCCCACCGAGCTACGGCCGCCGACCCCCGCCGGCGAGGGCGATGCAGCCGTCCTCCAGCGCCACCTGGCCGGGTTCGTCCGGGCGTTCGGGCTGCACCGTCCCCACGAGACGCCGTGTGGCACCCCGGTGCCGGTGTCCGAGGCGCACGCGCTGTCGATCCTGGCCGAGCAGGGCCCGCTCACCCAGACCGACCTGGTCCACCACCTGGCGCTGGGCAAGTCGACCGTCAGCCGCCTGGTCGACCAGGTCGTCGCCCGGGGGTGGGCCGAGCGCACCACCAGCCCGGACGACGCCCGCTGTCGCCTGGTGGCGCTCACGCCGGCGGGGCACGACGCCGCCGCGGGCCTGCAGCGGGCCCGGGCCGCGCGCTTCGCCCGGCTCCTCGACCGCATTCCCCTCGCCGAGCGGCCTGCGGTGCTGGCCGCGCTCACCACGCTGACGGAGGCCGCCCATGCGTCGTGACCGACCGGTCATCCGCCGCCGCAGGCCCGCCCGCCGGGGGTCGGCCGCCCTCGCCGCCGCGCTCGCGCTGGCGGCGCCGGCCGCCTGCGGGACGGGCGACGACGGGGCGGACGACGCCACCGCGCTGGCCGATCGCCAGGCCGACGTGGCCGAGCGGGGCGCATCGGTCATGCCGTTCGACCTCGACGCCACCACCCATGTCTTCGAGCCCCACGACGGCGGGCTGGCCCAGCGGGTCACCGCCGACGACCCGGACGACGTCGAGCAGGTGGCGCTCGTGCGCGAGCACCTGGCCGACGAGGCCGAGCGCTTCGCCGCCGGCGACTTCGGCGACCCCGCCGCCATCCACGGCGACGAGATGCCGGGCCTGGCCGAGCTCGAGGCGGGCCATGCGGACGTCGACGTCCGCTACGCCGAGATCCCCGAGGGGGGCCGCATCGACTACACCACCGACGACCCCGACCTCGTCGCCGCGCTCCACGCCTGGGGCGAGGCGCAGGTCAGCGACCACGGCGCCCACGCCGAGCACGGGGACGGCGACGCCGGCTCGTGACGACCGGCCCGGGGGCAGGCCCGGGGACGCGGCCCCCGCCGGCGCTCACCGCAGCGGGCGGAAGAACGCCCGCAGGTCGTCCACGAGCAGGTCGGGCACCTCCATGGCGGGGAAGTGGCCGCCACGGTCGATCTCCGACCAGTGGGCGATCCGACCGGCCGGGTCCATCAGGTGCCGGATGGTGGTGTCGGCGGCGAAGACGGCGACGCCGGTCGGCGGCCCCGCCGGCGCGTCGCCGTCCGCCGCTGCCTCTCCGGCGTGGTCCGCGACCATCGCCCGAAATGCCTGCATGCCCTCGTACACGGCGTGGGCCGACGCGGCGCCGGCCTCGCTGAACCAGGAGATGCTGGCGTTGGTCAGCAGCTGGTCGCGGTCGACGGCCCGGTCGGGCAGGTCGACGGCGGGGTCGGTCCACTCGTGGAACTTCTCGACGATCCATGCGAGCTGCCCGACCGGCGAGTCGTTGAGCGAGTAGGCGAGGGTCTGCGGGCGCGTCGCCTGCAGGTGCAGGTAGCCGAGGCCGTCGACCTGGCTCTCGTTGAAGCGCTCGGCGCGCGCCCGGTCGGCGGCGGACAGGCCGTCCAGCTCGATCGGCGGCCCGAACGGCATGGCGGCGACGGTGCCCGTCAGGTGCATGCCGACGACCCGCTCCGGCGCCACCATGCCGAGGATGCCGGCCACGCCGGCGCCGACATCCGTGCCGTGCACGGCGAAGCGCTCGTAGCCCAGCCGGCCCATCAGCTCGGCCCACGCCTGGGCGACGCGGAACAGGTTGCCCCAGCCGGGCCCCGAGAACGGGGTCGAGAAGCCGTAGCCCGGGAGTGACGGGACGACGAGGTGGAACGCGTCCCCCGGATCGCCGCCGTGGGCCCTGGGGTCGGTGAGCGGGCCGATCAGCCGCAGGAACTCGACCGGCGAGCTGGGCCAACCGTGCGTGAGCACCAGCGGGCGCGCCCCGGGCTCGGGCGAGCGGGCGTGCAGGAAGTGGATCGCCTGGCCGTCGACGGTCGTCACGAACTGGGGCACCTCGTTGAGCGCAGCCTCCTGTGCCCGCCAGTCGAACCGGTCGGCCCAGTAGCCGGCGAGGTCGCGCAGATAGTCCAGCGGTACTCCGCGGCGCCAGCCGCCGTCGGGTGCGGCCTGCGGCCAGCGGGTGCGCGCCAGGCGCTCGCGGAGGTCGTCGAGCGCCCCTTGGGGGACCGCGACGGCGAACGGGCGGATCGCGGCGTCGCCGGGGATGCCCTCGTGCTGGTGGGTGGGTGTGTCGTTGCGCATGCCGCTGACGGTACGGCACCATGCGGAAAGGATCGTTCCGCATGAGCGGGATCCTCGGAACCATGCTCGACACCTCGGCCCGCCTGCTCCGCCTGCTCTCGCTGCTCCAGGCGCGACCCGACTGGACCGGCCCGCAGCTCGCCGAGCGGCTGGCCGTCACCACGCGCACCGTACGCAACGACGTCGAGCGGCTGCGCCGGCTCGGCTACCCGGTGCACGGCACGCCCGGTGTCGCCGGCGGCTACCGGCTCGGGGCGGGTACGGCATTGCCGCCGCTGATCCTCGACGACGACGAGGCGGTCGCGGTGGCGATCGGGCTGCGATCCGCCGCCGACGGCAGCGTGGCCGGGCTCGACGAGGCCGCACGGCGGGCGTCGGTCAAGCTCGATCAGGTGCTGCCGTCGCGGCTCCGTCACCGGGTCGAGGCGGTGCACGACGCCGTCGTGTCGCTCCCCCGGCCCGGCCCGGGCGCCGACCCGCGCGTGCTCACCGCGGTCGCCGGCGCCGTGCGGGCGAGCGAGCGGTTGCGGTTCGACTACGAGGCGTTCGACGGCACCGCATCCGTCCGCACGGTCGAGCCCCACAAGCTGGCGCACACGCAAGGCCGCTGGTACCTGGTGGGCTGGGACATCGATCGCGACGACTGGCGCACCTTCCGGGCCGACCGGGTCCGGCTCCGGTCGACGCCTGGGCCCCGGTTCGCGCCCCGCGGTGACCCGGAGGGCGGGCTCGCCGCCTTCGTGGCGCGAGGCCTGGGCACCGCGACGTGGCGGTACCAAGCCCGGGTGACCGTGCACGCTCCCGCCGAACGGGTGGCCGGGCGGCTGCCGCCCGCGGTGGTGGTCACCGCCCTCGACGACCGCACCTGCGCCGTCGAGGCCGGCTCGGACTCGCCGCACGCCCTGGTGCTCTGGCTCGGGATGATCGACGAGGACTTCGAGGTGGACGATCCCGCCCTGGCCGGCCACCTGCGCACGCTTGCCCGGCGCTACGCCCGGGCTGCGGGGGACGGTCCGGCCGACGTTCGCTGAGCTGAACGGGTCGACGCCGCATGGTGCCCGCTCCGGTACCGTTCGAGGCGGTCCCGTCGCGCCCCGGCGACGGCACGAACGACAGGGAGCTCCGGCCATGCCGCTGCACACCACCCGCGCTGACCGTCCCCGGCACGACGCTGCGGTGCTGAGCATCCGGCCGCAGTTCGCCTCACCGCAGATGGCCGACGTGCCCCGCGACCGCCTGCCCGACGGCGAGATGGCGGCCGCCACGGCGTACCAGATCGTCCACGACGAGCTGATGCTCGACGGCAACGCCCGCCGCAACCTGGCGACGTTCGTCTCGACGTGGATGGACGACCACGCCCAGCGGCTTATGGCCGAGTGCGTCGACAAGAACATGATCGACCGCGACGAGTACCCGCAGACCGCCGAGCTCGAGCGGCGCTGCGTGGCCATGCTCGCCCGCCTCTGGCACGCTCCCGAGAGCGGCGCCCCGGTGGGCTGCTCGACGACGGGATCGAGCGAGGCGTGCATGCTGGCCGGCCTGGCGCTGCTGCGGCGCTGGCAGGCTCGCCGGCACGCCGGCGGCCTGCCGGCCGGCCGCCCCAACCTGGTCATGGGCGCCAACGTGCAGGTGTGCTGGAAGAAGTTCTGCCGCTACTGGGACGTCGAGTCCCGCCTGGCGCCCTGCAGCGCGGCGTCCACCCACCTCACGCCCGAGGGTGCGGTCGAGCACTGCGACGAGCAGACCATCGGCGTGGTAACCGTGCTGGGGTCGACGTTCGACGGCAGCTACGAGCCCGTGGCCGGCATCGCCGCCGCGCTCGACCGGCTGGCCACCGAGCGGGGCCTCGACGTGCCGGTCCACGTCGACGCCGCCTCCGGGGGGTTCGTCGCCCCCTTCCTCGACCCCGACCTCGAGTGGGACTTCCGGCTGCGGCGCGTGCAGTCGATCAACGCGTCGGGCCACAAGTACGGGCTCGTCTACCCCGGGGTGGGGTGGGCGCTGTGGCGGGACCGGTCGGCGCTGCCCGACGACCTGGTGTTCCACGTCGACTACCTCGGGGGCGACATGCCCACGTTCGCCCTCAACTTCTCGCGGCCTGGGGCCCAGGTGGTCGCCCAGTACTACACCATGCTGCGGCTTGGGTTCGACGGCTACCGCCGGGTCCAGCAGGCCTGCCGCGACACGGCCCGGTGGCTGGCCGACGAGGTGGCGAAGATGGCGCCGTTCGAGCTGGTGACCGACGGGTCGGCGCTGCCCGTGTTCGCGTTCCGGCGCGTGGCCCCGCTGGCCCGGGCGCCGGTCGGCGGCAACGGGCCCCGCAGCATGCTCGACGGCTGGACCGTGTACGACGTCGCCGACGCGCTGCGGATGCGGGGCTGGCTCGTGCCCGCCTACCCGATGCCGCCGGCCATCGACGACGTGTCGGTTCTGCGGGTCGTGGTGCGCAACGGGTTCGGCCGCGACCTCGCCTCGCTGCTCGTCGACGACCTGCGCCGGGCGGTCGAGCGGCTTTACCGCGCCGGCACCGACGGGGGCGAGCCCACCCCGTCGTTCCACCACTGACGCCCGGGCGGGCGGGTGAGAGGGTTGCCGACGGTCCCACGGGTGCGGGGAAGGGGGCTGACCCGGGGACCGTCGGCGCCGACCTCTGGGGGGAGGCCGGCATCGTGCGCCGGCGGGCTGCCCGCCGCCGGCGCGGCGGCCGTCAGAACGCGAGCACGGGCGTGATCGTCACGTCGGGCGCCTCGCGCGCGGGCTCGCGGCGGGCGAGCGCCGCCTCGATGGCGGGCGCCAGGCGCTCGAGCTTGGCCTTCTCGCGCTCGTCCTCACCCTCGTGGAACTCGGGCATGATCTCGCGGGCGAACAGCTCGAGCGACTCGCAGATGTGCTCGTGGCAGTTGTTACCGGCCTGCGATACGAAGATGACCTGGTCGACGCCCACCTCGGCGTACATGCGCAGCAGGCCGCGGACCTGGTCGGGCGTGCCGATCGCCCCCCGCAGCGACCCGATGCCCCGCTCGAAGAGCTGCGCGCCGAGCACCTGGCCGGTGCGGGCGGCGATGGGACGGGCGAAGCCGTAGGCGTCGCGGTTGCGCTGGAACTCGTCCCAGACGCTGGTGCGGCCCGGCTTGTGGGCGCCGAAGGCGTAGAAGTGGCCGAGGCTGTAGCCGAAGAAGTGGGCGCCGTCGATGCCCCGGTCGATGGCCGTCTGCTCGTCCTCGTGGACCATCAGGGGCAGCACGACCGCAATGTCGGGGTTGACGGCGAAGCCGCCGGGCACGCACTCGTCCGACGCGATCGTGTCGTAGTAGTCGTTCACCCACATGCGGGCCTCGTCGGGCTCGACGAAGCTGAAGCTCAGCGCGCCGATGCCCCTGGTGGCCGCCAGGTGGATCGTCTGGCGGCGGCTGCACGCCACCCACAGGGGCGGGTGGGGCTTCTGCAACGTCTTGGGCACCACCTCGCGGACCGGCATCTTCAGGTAGTCGCCGTCGTAGCCGGCGAAGGGCGACTCGACGAACATGCGGGTGACCGCGTCGAGGGTCTCGGTCCACTGGTCGCGCTTGGTGGCCCGGTCGATGCCGAACCCGCCCAACTCGGCCTCGGAGGAGGCCTCGCCGGTGCCGAACTCGACCCGCCCGTCGGACACGAGGTCGAGCGTGGCGATGCGCTCGGCGATCCGGGCCGTGTGGTTGAAGTTCACCGGCAGCTGGACGATGCCGTGGCCGATGCGGATGCGGGAGGTGCGCTGGCTGGCGGCGCCGAGGAAGACCTCCGGCGCGGACGAGTGCGAGTACTCCTCGAGGAAGTGGTGCTCGACCTCCCACACGTAGTCGTAGCCGAGCCGGTCGGCGAGCTCGATCTGGTCGAGGGCGTCCTTGTACAGCTTGTGCTCGTCGTCCTCGCCCCAGGGGCGGGGGAGCTGGTGCTCGTAGAAGATGCCGAACTTCACTCTTGGCCTCCTCGGGCGCGGCGGTCGGTCCTGGGGTCGCCTGCGGTGCCGGGCGGGACGACGGCCGGCAGGGCGTCGACGAGGTCGTCGAACGTGGCGAACAGGGGCGGCCGGCCGCTGCCGGCCCGGATGCGCAGCGCTAGGCGGCGGCTGGTGACGAGCAGTTCGCGGGCTTCTCGGCCCGGCCAGGGCTGGGGGAGCAGCTCGGCGGGCAGCAGCGGGTCGGCCTCGAAGCAGGCGCGGTAGGCGAGCCCCATGGCCAGCGCCCCGGGGAGGAAGGCGGAGTCGGGCAGCGGCTCGCGGGCGCGCTGCATGGACTCGAGCCGGGGCAGCACGGGCGACCACCGGTCGACGAAGTCCTGGTAGCGCCGGGCCAGCTCGGCGAGCGGCCAGAGCCGGGCGGCCAGCGCACGCGGCTCGCGCTCGCCGCCGACCACCAGCTCGTCGGTGACGGCCAGCGTGACGTGGTCGGCGACGCCGAGGTCGCCGGCGGCGGCGAGCACGTCCTTGTCCCACGGCTGCGGGCTCACGTACAGGCCGTTGTGCACGGCGGCGCCGCCCAGCCGGCCCAGGTGGTCGCGCAGGGCGTCGCGGGCGGTGCGGCGCGACTCGGGGACGGCGAAGCCGACGAGGTGCCAGCGCCCGTCCCACCGGCTGCCCTCGGCGTCCTGGGCATGCGCCCGCAGGGCCCGGGCGCCGAAGCCCGCGAGCGCCCGGAGGCCGTCGTCGGTCGGCCGGTACACGGCCCGCTGGCCGACGCCGTCGCGCTCGAAGAGGCCCTCGGCGACGAGGCGGCGCAGGCACGAGCGCACCTGCTCGGGGGCGCGGCGGCACGCCTCGGCGACCGCGAACACGTCGGCCGCCGCGATGCTGCCGTCGTGGCGCGCGACGCCGA
>Ga0299913_10000502_pt1 | contig 25292 bp, 23 predicted proteins | sample RVTome_9_FD_201360 | JGI IMG/M metagenome (GOLD analysis project Ga0299913, IMG submission 201360) | Soil microbial communities from uranium-contaminated site in the Upper Colorado River Basin, Wyoming, United States - RVT155D38 (version 2) ... | reverse complement strand
GGCGCGCGAGTACGGCGTGTCGACCCGCTTCATCGAGCTCGCCGGCGAGGTCAACGTCGAGATGCCCCGCTGGGTCGTCCGCAAGCTCCAGCTCGCCCTCAACGAGCGCGGCAAGCCGGTCAAGGGCGCCAAGGTCCTCCTCCTCGGGCTGGCCTACAAGAAGGACGTCGCCGACCCCCGCGAGAGCCCGGCCTTCGAGATCCTCGACCTGCTGCTCCACCTCGGCGCCGAGGTCTGCTACCACGACCCGCACGTCCCGGTGGCGCCCGCCATGCGCACCTGGCCGGACCTGCCGCCGATTCAGTCGGTGGATCTGACGGACGACCTGCTCGCCGAGCAGGACGCGGTGCTCCTGGTCACCGACCACTCGGGGGTGGACTACCAGCGGGTGGTCGCGGCGGCGCCGCTCCTCGTCGACACGCGCGGAGTGCTGCGCCGGGCTGGCGGAGGAGATCGCGTGGTGAGGGCTTGACGCCATGCTGACTCCAAGCCGGTATTCTTCCCGGCAATGACCGCTGTCCCTGCGGCGCAGGCCGAGTCCGTCACCGTCATCGAGCCGCGAAGAGGCTGGGCGCGCCTCGACCTCGCCGAGCTGTGGCAATTCCGCGAGCTGGTCTACTTCTTGACCTGGCGCGACATCAAGGTCCGCTACAAGCAGACGGTGCTCGGGGCGACCTGGGCTATCGTCCAGCCGCTGCTGACCATGCTCGTCTTCAGCCTGTTTTTTGGCAGGCTCGCCAAGGTCCCCTCGGACGGCGTCCCGTACCCGCTGTTCAGTTACACGGCCCTCGTCCCCTGGACGCTCTTCGCTAGCGGCGTCACGCACTCGGCGGTGCGGCTGGTGTCGAGCTCGAACATGCTGCGCAAGATCTACTTCCCCCGGCTCTCGCTGCCTCTGTCGACCGTGCTGGCATCGTTCGTCGACTTCGTCCTCGCCTTTTCGGTGCTCCTGGTGATGATGCCGCTCTACGGCTACTGGCCGAAGGTCGACGCGGTATGGCTGCCGCTTCTCGTGGCGCTCGCGTTCGTCACCTCGCTCGGGGTCGGGCTCTGGCTCTCGGCGCTGAATGTCCAGTTCCGCGACGTCCGTTACGCGGTCCCGTTCCTGGTCCAGCTCTGGCTGTTCGCGACCCCGATCGCCTACCCCAGCAGCCTCCTCGACGAACCCTGGCGGACGCTCTACGGGCTCAACCCGATGGCGGGCGTCGTCGAGGGGTTTCGGTGGGCGCTGCTCGGCACGGCGACCCGGCCCGGCCCGATGATCCTCGTCTCGTCCCTGGCGGCGGTCGCCTTGCTCGTCACCGGCGCCTTCTACTTCCGGCGGGTCGAGCGAACCTTCGCCGACATCGTCTAGCGGGTGATCCGATGACGGACGGCGCGATCGAGATCCGCGGGCTGGGCAAGCGCTATCGGCTCGGCGCGCGGGCCGAGCCCGTCCGCGACCTGCGCGACCGGCTCTCCCGCGCCGTCCGCTCGCCCGTGGCGCGCCTCAAGGCGGTCTTCGCCGGTCACTCGACGATCGTCTCCGACGAGCACATCTGGGCGCTAAGGGACGTCTCGCTGGACGTCGCACCCGGCGAGGTCGTCGGACTCGTCGGCCGCAACGGGGCCGGCAAGACGACGCTGCTCAAGATCCTGTCGCGGATCACCGACCCGACGACAGGCCGGGCGGTGATCCACGGCCGCGTCGCGTCGCTCCTCGAGGTCGGCACCGGCTTTCACCCGGAGCTGACCGGGCGCGAGAACGTCTACCTCAACGGTGCCATCCTCGGCATGGGCCGCGAGGAGATCAAACGCAAGTTCGACGAGATCGTGGCTTTCGCCGAGGTCGAGCGGTTCCTCGACACTCAGGTCAAGCACTACTCGAGCGGGATGTATCTCCGGCTAGCCTTCGCGGTGGCGGCCCACCTCGAGCCGGAGATCCTGCTGGTCGACGAGGTCCTCGCGGTCGGCGACGCCTCGTTCCAGCGCCGCTGCCTCGGCAAGATGAACGACGTCGCGACCTCCGGCCGTACGGTTCTTTTCGTCAGCCACAACATGGAAGCGGTGCAGCGGCTCTGCCGCCGCACGGTGTGGCTCGACGAGGGGCGGGTCGAGCGCGACGGCCCGACCGACGAGGTGGTCTCGGCCTACCTGCGGCAGTGGAGCGGGCAGCGGCGGAGCGCGTACGTCGGCGAAGCCGCGGCGGAGGGTCGTCGCGCCGTGCTCGAGCTCGCGGAGCTGCTCGACGCGTCGGGCGAGAGGAGCAGTCACCTGAACCTCGGCGAGCCGTTCATGCTGCGCATGCGCTGGCGCCACCGCGAGAGGATCACGGGCGCTTCGTACTTCGTCAGGGTCTTCGACGGCCGGGACCGGATGATCTTCTCCTCGAACACCCACGCCACGGACGTCGTCGTCGCGGACGCGGGCGTGCACCAAATGGAGTGCCGAATCGAGGCCAGCGTCTTGATGCCGGGGGACTACACGGTGACGTTTGGCTGCTTTGTCCGGCCCAGGACGGAAGTCGAGCGGGTGGACTCCGCCATCGCGTTCGAGGTTCTCCCGCTCGCCTTCGACGAGACCGTGCAGCTGCATGCCGGCCCGGCCCTCGTCGCCGTGCCCACCCAATGGCGGCGCACGGTCGGCGAGCTCGTCGCGCCGCTCGCCAAGTGACCCCGGAGCGCGCCCGACCGCTGGTCCACGTCGGCTACCACAAGACGGGGACGACCTGGCTGCAGACCGGGCTCTTCGCCGACGAGACGGCGGGGTTCGCCCGGCCCTGGGACTCGAAGGCGATCCGCGACGCGCTCGTCCTCGTCGACCCGTTCGACTTCGACGTCCGCGACGCGCGGCGTGCCTTCGAGCCGGGGCTCGCCGACGCCGGGCGCGACGGGCTCGTGGCGGTCGTCAGCGACGAGCGCCTGTCCGGTTCGCCCCACGCCGGCGGGTTCGACGCAGCCCTCGTCGCCGAGCGGATCGCCTCCGTCTTCCCGGAGGGACGGGTTCTGATGGTGATCCGCGAGCAGGTCGCGGCGATTCACTCGGTCTACAAGCAGTACCTCCGCGACGGCGGGGGCGCCCGCCTCGACGCCTACCTCCACCCCCGGCGGACGGCGGAGATCCCGCAGTTCCGCTTCGAACACTTCGCCTACGACCGGCCGATCCGGCGCTACCGCGAGCTCCTCGGGCCCGAGCGGTTCCGCGCCCTGCCGTTCGAGCTCCTGGCCCGCGACGAGCGAAGCTTCGTCGACGCGATCCTCGAGCTCGCCGGGCTGCCGACGGGCTCCGACTACCGTCCCGGCGGGCGCTACCCCGCCCTCGGCAGCGCGACGCTCGCCCTGAAGCGGTGGGCCAACCTGCTGCTGGTGCGCACGTCGCTGAGCCCGGCCGCGCCGCTGTACGTCATGGACCACGAGCACCGGTTCGAGCGGATCGACCGGCTCGTCCCCCGGTCGCTGTCGCGCCGCCGCGGCCGCCGCGAGCGCACCCGGATCGCCGAAGCGGTCGGCGACCGGTACGCCGAGAGCAACCGGCGGACCGCCGAGCTGGCTGGCCACGACCTCGCCGAGTGGGGCTACCGGACGTGACCGGGCGAGACGAACCGCGGGTCAGCGTCGTCCTCCCCGTGCGCGACGGCGAGCGGTGGCTCGCCGAGTCGATCGGGAGCGTCCTCGACCAGACCTTCCGCGACCACGAGCTGATCGTCGTCGACGACGGCTCGACCGACGCGACGCCCCGGATCGTCGCCGGCTTCGCCGCTCGGGACGGGCGGGTCCAGCCGGTCGTCCTGCCCCGACGGCTCGGCCTCGTGGCGGCCCTGGAGCGCGGGATCGCGGCGGCGCGCGCGCCGTGCATCGCCCGCCACGACGCCGACGACGTCGCCCGGCCCGAGCGGCTGGCGCGGCAGGTCGAGCTGCTCGAGAGCCGGCCCGACGTCGGGGTCGTCGGCGCCGCCTACCATCGGCTCTTCGACGACGGGCGCCTCGCGCTCCGCCGTCCTCCCGCAGAGGACACCGAGATCCGCTGGCGGATGCTCTTCGGCAACGTCTGGCCGCACCCCTCGGTCGTCTTCCGTCGCGAGCTGCTGCCGCCGGGCGAACCCGTCTACCGCGACGTCGCCCTGTGCGAGGACTACGACCTCTGGTTGCGGCTGCTCGACCGCTCGCGCGGGGCCACGGTCGCCGAGCCGCTGCTCGTCGTCCGGACCCACGAGAGCGCCGGCGTCAGCGCCCCGCGGCGCAAGGCGCAGGCCCGGGCAGTCGCCGAGCTCTCCGCCGCCCGGATCGGCCGCCTGCTCGGCGAGGAGGTGCCGCCCGAGGCAGTCGAGGCGATGCGGCGCTGCCGGCGCGCGACCCGGCTCGACCCGGCCGCGATCCGGGAGGTGCCGCGGCTCCTCCGCCTGTGGGACGCCTTGGCCGGCGCCCCGTTCGTCGACCGGGCGGAGGCGGCTCGGCTGCACCGGGCCTGGCTGCGGCGGCTCGTCGGCGCCCTGCCCTTGGGCGCCCTGCCCTCGCTCGCCGGCAGGGGCCCGCTAGCCGAGCTGCGGCGGCGCGAGCCCGGCGAGGTCGCGCGGGCGCTCCTGACCGCCTGGCCGCGACGCCGGGTGGCCCGGCTCGCGGGGTCGCAGTCGTGACCGGTGCGCCCGCCGCTCGGCCGCTGCGCGTCGGGTTCCTCCTCGACTCGTACCGCGTGCCCGCCTGGGTCGAGCGGGTTCTCGCGGAGGTCGTCGCGATGCCGGAGGCCGAGCCGGCGCTCGTCGTCGTCGACGCGGCACCCGCCCGCCGCGAGTCGCACCCCGCACGCCTCCCCTACCTGCTCTACCGCCTCTACTCGCGGCTCGACCGCCGGCTCCTGCCGCCGCCGACCGACCCGTTCGCCCGGCGCGACGTCGCGGAACTGCTCGCGGGCGTCCCGTCGATGGCCGTGCGGCCCGAGCAGACCCGGTTCTCGGACCGCTTCCCCGACGAGGCGCTGGCCGAGATCCGCGGCTACGATCTCGACATCGCCCTGCGCTTCGGCTTCCGCATCCTCCGCGGCGGGGCGCTCGAGATCGCCCGGCACGGCGTGTGGTCGCACCACCACGACGACGACCGGCGGATCCGCGGCGGCCCGCCCGGCTTCTGGGAGGTGATGGAAGGGCATCCGGTCACCGGCTCGGTCCTCCAGGTGCTCAGCGAGCGGCTCGACGGCGGCCGGGTGATCTACCGGTCGTGGGCGCCGACCCACCGGCGCTCGGTCGTCCGCAACCGCGCCCATGTCTACTGGAAGTCGGCCGCCTTCGTCGGCCGCTGCCTGCGCGCCTTGGCGGCGACCGGCGACCCGGCGGCCGGCGAGGCGCGCCCGCCGGCCGAGGAGCGCTACCGCCCGTACGCCCACCGCCTCTACCGCAAACCGGCGAACCGCGAGGCGCTGCCGCTGCTGGCGCGGTTCACCCGCCGCGCGGCGACCGAGTGGCGCGCCGACCGGCCTGGCCGCCGCCGCTGGTTCGTCGCCTACCGCTTTCACGACGCTAAAGGCGCCTCCCCCGCACCCGATGAGCTGTTCCGCTTCCGGCGCCTCGAGCCGCCGCCCGGGCGCTCCTGGGCCGACCCCTTCGCCGTCCGCCGCGACGGCCGCTGGCACCTCTTCTTCGAGGAGCACCGCGAGGCCGAGGGGCGGGGGAGGATCCGCACCTGCGTGCTCGACCCGGAGGACGGCGCCTCCGAGCCGGTCGATGCGCTGGTCGAGCCGTTCCACCTCTCCTACCCGCATCTCGTCTCGTGGCGGGGCGAGACATTCATGGTCCCCGAGACCGGGACGTGCCAAGAGGTCCGCCTCTACCGCGCGACGGGTTTCCCGGCCGGCTGGACGCACGAGGCGACGCTTCTCGAGGGCGTGGGCGCCGTCGACGCCACCCTGCACGAGGAGGGCGGGGTCTGGTGGATGTTCGCCGCCGTGGCCGAGCCCGGCGCCCTCCACGCCCGCGACGAGCTCCATCTCTTCCGGGCGTCGAGCCCGCTCGGACCCTGGCAGGCACACCCCTGGAACCCGATCCGCTCCAACGCACGGGCTGCTCGGCCGGCCGGCCCCCTGTTTCGCTGGGGGGGAGATCTCTACCGGCCGGCCCAGGACTGCTCGCGACGGTACGGCTGGGCGATCGCGCTCCACCGCGTCAGACGGCTCGCTGGGTCAGGCTATGAGGAGGAGGAGGTCGCCCGGATCACGCCTACTTGGGCTCCAGGTCTTCTCGCCACGCATACCCTCTGCCGCCTCGACGGTCTCACCCTGGTCGACGGGATGCGCCGTCTCCAGGGCTAGCAGCCTCGGCCGTCGAGACGGCGGCGGGCGCACGGGTCACTCGGCCTCGACGGACCACCCGTGATCGGCGAGCCAGCCCCGAACCCGCCGCCGCTCCTCGTCCCATTCGACGCGCATCAGACCCATCCTCACGACATCCTCCCTCGCCCCACCCTTGACGACGTGCTGGCGCAGCACGCCTTCCCGGCGGAAGCCGAGGACCTCGTGCACGCCGATCGAGCGCTTGTTGGAGGCCAGGACCTCGGCCCACAGGCGTTCGAATTCGAGCCCGACGAAGGCCTCGTCAGCCAGCCGGTAGAGCGCGTAGACGCCGGCGCCCCGTCCGGGAGGAGGCGGAGGCTCCGCGAGGTAGAAGCCCCAGGACGCGGTGCCGTTTCTCCGATCGATCTGTGCGAGGTTGACCACGCCGAGGTCGCGGCCGTCGGCGACGACGACCCAGTACCGCGAGCTCGGGTCCCCCATCATCCGATCGAACCAGGCGGCGTGCTCGGTCTCGGTGATGGCGTGGTCGGTGTACATGTGCCGCGCGACCTCGGGAAGGTTTCGCCAGCTCCGCAGCCGTTCGCGGTCGTCCGGCTCGACGTCACGCAGAGCGATCACCGGCAGCCTCTGCGAGGGTCCGCCACGAATGTCCGCCGACCACCGCCTCGAGGACCCGGTGGAGGTCGCGGGAATACCGCGACGGCCAGTACGACTCCCCCTCGCCCTCCGGCGTCTCGCTCCACGCCCCCTCAAGGGTGTAGGTGCGCACGAACTGCCGGACCTCGTCGTCGGTCAAGGCGGGCTCCGGGGCGGCGAGACCTCGCCGGACCGCCTCTCTGAGCGAACCCGCGTCGCGCGCCCGGTAGACGCCTCGGAGCGGCTGGTACCAGGGCGCGCCAAAGCAGATCGTCGATGCTCCTCGCAGCCGAGCCTCGTAGCCGGCGGTCCCGGTGAGCGTCGCCACGACCGACGCTCGTCGCATCAGGTCTTCGGAAGGGGTCGCGGGTGAGACGAGCCGGACACCTGGGGTATCCCGGATCGCCTGATAGAACGAGGCGCTTCTTGCGCGCGCCCAGCCGGCACTCCAGCGCAGCATCTGCGGATGCTCCTTGACCACCAGGAACGCCTCGTCCGCCATCGCGGCCGAGATCGCTCGAATCGCAGAGATTTGATCGAAGTGGGGCATGCCGAGGGGAACGCTGGTCATCTCGGGCTGGAAGTGGAGAGGGAAGTAGATGACGGGCTTGCCCTCGTCCGGGACCGAGCTCGGCAGGGAGAGCAGCCGGCTAGCGGTTCGCGCGATGCGCCTGCGATCTCTCAGCCTGGTTAGCGTCCGATGGATCACCCTCCGCCGCCAGGACGGGATCATGAAAGGGTAGTGATCGGGCACCTGCTGACGCAATCGTGTCGCCACCCCCCGGGCGCGCCCCAACCCACCCCGAAACAGCTCGCTCATCCCTCGGTCCTTCGCCAGAGCCGTTGGGTCGACAAGCCGAGAGACTACCTCCGAGAGATATCGCGAGCCCCTCTCCTCCTCGACAGGTGCGGGCCCACCGGTCACCTCCGCGACGGGGAGCGGGGACCCGTTGACCTCCCGATAGGTCACGGGCGAGCCATCGAAGACGGTATGGCTGGTCACGACGGTTTCGACGCCCCGCTCCCGGCAGGCCTGATAGAGAGCCCAGTCCTGGGCCTGATGCGGTATGCCGTCGAACCAGCAGGCGTCGGGCTCGACCTCGGCGACGGTCTTTCTCCACTGCTCCACGTAGCTCAGGTAGAGACGGTACAGATCGGCGAAGCTGGCGCCGTTCCAGTTCGCCCGGTCCAGCATCCCGAGGGCGGCGAGGATGGAGGAGCTCTGGGCCCAGATCTCGTCCCCGACCAGCGGCCTCCCCAGGCCGTCTCCGCCACCGCCGCGGACCTGCTCGCGAGCGAGGAGCCGCGAATCCGGGAGGTCGGGCAGCACACGCCGCGCCAGGGGCAAGTTGTCCTCGTGGGTCAGGAGGAGGACGACGTCCGACCCGGCGGAAGCCAGGCTGGCGAGGGTTAGCACGGAGCGTGGCCCCGAGATCAGTGACGCCATTAGTCGCATCGCAAGTCCTCCCGGTTCCGTCGAGCGGCGGTGCCGGGCCATGGGGAGTCTACCCGGCGGCGGTCCAGGTCTGCGATACGCCAAGCGGAGGCGGGCGGGCCACGGCCTGTTCTCCCAGGTCGGCGATTGCTACTATGCGGCCCGGGCTGCCGCTCCCTCGGAACGGGCCCCGAGCAACCGTCGCCGGTTCCAGATCCCTCGAGAGCCATAACAGTGAGCGCACCCCTGTCCGACAAGACCGTTCTAGTCACCGGGGGCACCGGCTCGTTCGGCCAGAGCTTCGTCGCGCGACTCCTCTCGGACCCGGGAGTCGGCAAGGTCATCGTCCTGAGCCGAGACGAGCTCAAGCAGTGGGAGATGCGCCAGCGCCTCCACCAGGACCCCCGTCTTCGGTTCTTTCTCGGCGATGTTCGGGACCACCCGCGATTGCTCCGGGCCTTCGACGGCGTCGACGTCGTGATCCACGCCGCGGCACTCAAGCAGGTCCCCGCGACCGAGTACAACCCGTTCGAGGCGGTCAAGACCAACATTCACGGCGCCAAGAACGTCATCGACGCGGCCATCGACCGCGGCGTCCAGAGGGTCGTCGCTCTGAGCACCGACAAGGCGTGCAGCCCGGTCAATCTGTACGGCGCCACCAAGCTTGTCAGCGACAAGCTCTTCGTCGATGGCAACGCCTACGCGGGCAGCAAGAGTACCCGCCTGTCCGTCGTCCGTTATGGGAACGTGGTGGGGAGCCGCGGCAGCGTGGTGCCGCTGTTTCGAAGCTTGGCGCCGAGCGGCAAGCTACCGATCACCGATCCGCGCATGACGCGCTTCTGGATCACTTTGCCGCAAGCCGTCGACTTCGTGGTGGCCTGCCTGGAGCGGATGCAAGGGGGAGACATCTTCGTACCGAAGATCCCGAGCATGCGTGTGGTCGACCTGGCCCGAGCGATGGCGCCCGAAGCGGAGCTCGAGACGATCGGGATCCGGCCCGGAGAGAAGCTGCACGAGGAGTTGATCGCCGCCGCCGATTCACGACGCACGCACGACTGCGGCGAGTACTTCGTCATCCAGCCGGATACCGAGTGGTGGAGCGGAGGGCTTCCGCCGGGCCAGCGGGTCGCGGAGGAATTCCGCTACAGCAGCGACACCAACGAGCACTGGCTCGGGGTGGAGGAGATCGGCCAGATGATCCGCGATGTCTGAGCCCGGCCGGTTCCTACCCTACGGCCGCCAGCTCATCGACGATGCCGACGTTACGGCGGTTACAGAGACGCTCGGCAGCGACTTCCTGACGACCGGTCCGGAGGTGGCCCATTTCGAGGGCGCCCTGTGCGAGGTGACAGGGGCGCGGAACGCCGTGGCCGTGAACTCCGGAACGGCTGCGTTGCATTGCGCGTACTTCGCCGCCGGCCTCGGGCCGGGAGAGGAGATCGTCACCTCGCCGCTCACCTTCGCCGCCACTGCCAACGCGGCTCTCTATCTCGGCGCTGGCGTCCGCTTCGCCGACGTCGCCGAAGACAGCGGCAATCTCGATCCGGAGGCCGCCGAGGCCGCGATCACGCCCCGGACCCGAATGGTCGTCGCGGTCGACTACGCGGGACATCCGGCGGACTACGACGCGCTCGCCGAGGTCGCCTCGCGGCACCGGCTCACGCTCGTCGCCGACGCCGCCCATTCGCTGGGCGGCAGCTACCACGGCCGGCCCGTCGGTACCCTCGCAGCTCTGAGCACGACCAGCTTCCATCCGGTGAAACCCGTGACCACCGCGGAAGGCGGAGCAGTGCTCACCGACGACGACGAAGCGGCGGCGCGCGCGCGCAGTTTCCGCAACCACGGAATCGAGCCCGCGAGCGACGAGTCGGCCGAGCCCTGGCGGTATGCCATGCAGAATCTGGGGTTCAACTACCGTCTGCCCGACCTGCAATGCGCGCTCGGCCGCAGCCAGCTCGGCAAGCTGGACCGGTTTCTCGCGCGCCGGCGCGCGATAGCCGAACGGTATCGCGAGGAGCTGGCGGATCTCGACGAGCTCCTGCTGCCGGAAGAGCGCACGGGGGTGGCCTCCGGCTGGCATCTCTACGTTGTGCGGGTGACCGCCGGCGCCGAGGCCCGCAGAACCCTCTACCTGCGTCTGCGCGAGAGGGGTCTCGGGGTGCAGGTCCATTATCTGCCGGTCTATCTCCATCCGTACTATCGGCGCCTGGGGTTCTCTCCCGGCCTCTGCCCCGTCGCCGAGCGCCGGGCCTCGTGCAGCCTGTCGCTGCCCCTGTACCCGGCGTTGACCGATGCGGACGTCGACTCGGTCGTCGATCGCGTCCGGCGGGCCGTCCGCGGGCTCGGGTGACCTCCGTGTCGATCCAGGCCGTCGTCCAGGCTCGAATGGGCAGCCGACGGCTTCCGGGCAAGGTCTTGATGCCGATCGGGGACCAGACGATGCTGGCGCACGTCGTGCGTCGCACCCGACGGGCAGAGTCCTTGGGCGGCGTGATCGTCGCCACGACCCTGCTGCCCGACGACGACGCGGTGGCGCGGGAAGCCGAGCGGTTGGGCGCGGGGGTGTTCCGGGGCAGCGAGGACGACGTGCTCGACCGCTTTCACCGAGCCGCGGCGGCCTTCGAGCTCGACGCCGTCGTCCGGGTCACCGCGGACTGCCCGCTGATCGACCCGTCGGTCATCGACGAGGTGGTCGCCGCGTTCGTCGACCACCGCGCCGATTACGCAAGCAACTCCCTCGAGCGGACCTACCCCCGGGGCCTCGACGCCGAGGTGATCTCCGCCGAGGCCCTCGCCGTCGCGTGGCGCGAGGCCGACCAGCCGCGGCAGCGGGTTCACGTCACTCCGTTCGTCTACGAGAACCCCCAGCGGTTCCGGATCGTCTCGGTGCACGCCGACGCCGACAGGAGCCACCTCCGCTGGACTGTGGACACGGCCGCCGATCTCGAGGCGGTGCGGGCGCTCGTCGAGCATCTTGGAGGCGGCGACGGACACGACTGGCGCACGGCGGCCGAGGCCCTGGAGCGCCGGCCCGAGCTGGTCGAGATCAACCGCGAAGTGCGGCAAAAGGAGCTCGATGAGCTGTAGGCCGGGCCCCGTCGTCGTGCGGGCGGACGCGGATGCCGAGATCGGCATCGGCCACCTGATGCGCTGTTCGGCGCTGGCCGAGGAGCTCCTCACCCGCGGTGCGCCGGTCGACCTCCTCGTTCGCCCGCTGAGCGATCGGCTCCGCGAGCATGTCTCGGGTCGCGGTGTCGGCGTGCGCCACCTCGCGGAGCCCGCTGGAGGAGAGGCGGACCTCCGGTGCACCATCGCCCTGGCCGACAGGCTCGGCGCGGCCTGGGTCGTGGTCGACGGATACCGCTTCGACGCGCGCTACCAGGCTGCGCTGACCGCCGCCGGCCTCCGGGTCCTGTGGATCGACGACGACGCCCACGCCGCGAGCTATACGGCGGAGGTGATTGTCAACCAGAATCTCCACGCCCGGCCCGAGATGTATCGCCGACTCCCCCCGGGCACCCGACTCCTCCTCGGCCCACGCTATGCACTCCTCCGTCCCGAGTTCCGGCGGCGCCGGGAGCCTCCGGATCGGACCTCGCTTCCACGGCGGATCCTGGTGTCGGCGGGGGGCGGCGACGCCGGAGCGCTGATCCCGACGATCCTCGAGGGCATCGCGGGGCTCGACCGCGACCCGATCGAGGTCACCATCGTCGCCGGCCCTCACGCCTCCACGTCCCTGCTCCGGGCGGCCGCAGATCGGCTGGCGCCCCGGGCTCGCGTCCTTCCGTTCGTCGAGGACATGACGGCCGTGATGGCCGGCTGCGATCTCGCGGTCTCGGCCGCAGGAAGCACGGTGTGGGAGCTGCTGGCGCTCGGGGTCCCGTCGATGCTCGTCGAGCTCGCCGACAACCAGGCGTGGACCGCCGCGGAGCTCGACCGGCGGGGGGCTGCCGTGTCGCTCGGCCCTCACCATGAGCTGACGGCTTCGGCGGTCACCGGGGCGCTGCGTGACTTATGGAACGACCCGCCGCGCCTCGAGCGGATGCGACGGGCAGGAAGTACGATCGTCGACGCGCGGGGGGCCGAGAGAGTCGCGGATCATGTCGTGCCGGCGACCCGTCCGAAGCTCGCGGGTGGGTACGGCATCGAGGAAGCGTGCGATGAAGCTTGAGATCAACATCGGCGGCCGGACGATCGGCCCCGGACATCCGACCTTCGTCGTGGCCGAGATGTCGGCCAATCACCAGGGGAGCCTCGAAACGGCCCGCCGGGTCGTCGAAGCTGCCAAGGAAGCCGGAGCCGACGCCGTCAAGCTTCAGACCTACCGCCCGGACACGTTGACCATCGATTCCTCGGAGGAACCGTTCCGGGTCGGCAAGGGGACGCCGTGGGAAGGGCGGACGCTCTACGAGCTGTACGGCGAGGCGCAGACCCCTTGGGACTGGCACTCGGAACTGCAGCGGATCGCCACGGGTCTCGGCCTCGTCTTCTTCTCTACACCGTTCGACGGCTCTGCGGTCGATTTCCTCGCGGATCTCGACGTCCCGGCCTTCAAGATCGCCTCCTTCGAGCTCGTCGACCTGCCTCTCTTGCGGCGGGTCGGAAGCACCGGCAAGCCGGTCATCCTCTCCACGGGGATGGCTTCCCTGGGAGAGATCGAGGAAGCCGTGGAGACGCTCCGCACATCCGGCTGCGTCGAGCTCGCGCTGCTCCACTGCACCAGCGCCTACCCGGCGCCGCCGCAGTCGATGAACCTGCGCACCATTCCCCACCTCGCGGCCGCCTTCTCCACGCCGGTGGGCTTGTCCGACCACACGCTGGGTATCGCGGTGCCGGTCGCCGCCGTGGCACTCGGCGCTTCGATCATCGAGAAGCACCTCACCCTCTCTCGCGGCGAGCGGGGGCCGGACAGCGCCTTCTCGCTCGAGCCGGGTGAGTTCCGGGAGATGGTACAGGCGGTGCGTACGGCGGAAGAGGCACTGGGTGGGGTCGACTACGGCACCGGGGACAGCGAAGCCGCCAGCCTGGCCTTTCGCCGCTCCCTCTTCGTCGTGGAGAACATCCCCGCTGGCGAGGTCTTCGGCCCGCACAACGTACGCTCCATCCGTCCCGGGCACGGCCTCCATCCGCGCCACCTCGAGGCCGTCCTCGGCAAGCGGGCGACGCGTGACGTGAGTCGTGGCACACCCCTCGCCTGGGATCTCGTCGGTGTCCGCTGACGTCGTACTGATCGCCGGCACCGGTCGGTCGGGCTCGACTCTGCTCGGCCTCGTCCTCGGCACGGGGCCGGACGCCTTCCACCTGGGGGAGGTCGACGCCTTGTACCGGCCCTGGCGGGCCCACCACCACACCCTCGAGTGCCGGCTCTGCGGCACGGATTGCGCGGTATGGAGACGGTTGGCCGGCCTCCCGGCCCGCCACCTGCACCTCGGCGTGGCCGAGCGGCTCGAGGTCGATCTCGTCGTCGACTCGTCGAAGTCGCTGCCGTGGATCTGGGACGTCGGCCGCTGGGCCCGCAGCGACGGCCTCGCCGTCCGGCACGTCGCCGTCTGGAAGGACCCCGTCGACCTCGCGTACAGCATCTGGAAGCGGGGCGGCGAGGCCGGCGAGTGGGAGCGCGTCTTCGTCTCCTACTACCGCCGCTACTTCGAGCTCGGGTTCGACGCGGTCTCGGTGAACTACCGCCGGTTCGCCGAGCGGCCCGAGGACGGCCTGCGCCGGCTGAGCGCGGCCCTCGGAATCCCCGACCGCCCGGAGCGGCTGCGGTTCTGGGAGGCCGACCACCACCACCTCTTCGGCACCGGCAGCATCGACCTCGGCTCCCCTTCGCCGATCCGCCCGACCCGGCGGTCGGCGGAGTTCGAGGAGGCGTGGGAGCGGGCGCCGGCGCCGGGCGCCGGGGCACGCGCGCTGGTCGCGGCGCTCGAGGCGCGGGAGGCGGGCCTGCGGGAGCCCGCCGGCCGGCCGCCGCCGCGGCGGACGCCTCCGCTCTGGTACTACAAGGGGCGGGCCCTCCGCGCGCTGCGGCGCTACCGGCCGCAGCCGTGGGCGCCTCCGGTCTTCCGCACCTCCCGAGCCCCGGCTGGCAGCGGTCCCGGCGGCCGGGTCGACGGCCCCGGGGAGGGCTGCTAGCATCCGAGCGCCCGCCCTCTCGCCGCCCGCCGCCGTGCCACCGGAGCTCTCCATCGTGATCTGTACCTGGAACCGAGCGGGGCTCCTCGGGGGGTGCCTGGAGAGTCTCGTCGGGCCTCAGGATCTGGCGCCCGAGCGCTACGAGGTCCTGGTCGTCGACGACGGCTCGACCGACGACACCGGCCACGTCGTCCGCGAGGCCGCGGCGGCGGAAGGGGCGCCGGCGATCCGGCACGTCGTCCAGCCTCACCTGGGTCAGCCGGCGGCGCGAAACCGCGGGCTGGAGCTCGCCCGCGGCGCCGTCGTCTACTTCGTCGACGACGACGAGATCGCCCCGCCCGGTTTGCTCCGCCGGGTCCTGGGCCGGCTCGCCGAAAATCCGGCGCTCGATGGCGTCGGCGGCCCCTATCGCGACCGGGGCGGAGGGCTGCGCACCTGCGCCGAGTGCTCGCTCGCCGACGCCGGAGGCGCCTCCGCCGACGAACGACACGAGACCTGGCGGCTGCTCGGCGGCAACATGGCGCTCCGGGCGCGGCTCTTCGAGGAGGTCGGCCGGTTCGACCCGGAGCTCGCCGGCCGGGGCGACGACACCGAGTGGTTCCACCGCGCCCGAGGCCGGCGGTTCGAGATCGACCCGGAGCTGTGGATCTGGCACCGCCGCGACCAGCTCGGTGCCCTGGGCCTCGTCCGTCACGCCTTCCGGCAGGGCCTGGCGATACCGCTGTCGTTCGAGCGCCAGGGGAGACGCTACCGGCCAGCGCCCGGCCGGATCCTCCGCTCGCTCGCCCACTCGGTGCGGCGGCGCTGCGCCCGGGGGCTCTGGCTCGCCGCACGCGACCTCGGCGGGAGCGTGGCGTTTCTCCGGCGCCGCCTCGCCCGCTCCGGGGCGGCGGGCCAGTGAGCCGCCAGATCGCCCGCCTGCCGCGCGAGATACGCGCCCGGGCCGCGATGGCGCTGGGGCGCAGGTTCCCCGCTGTCTTCGCGCCGCGCCTCGGCGCCCCGGTCTTCCTCGCAGGGTGCGCGCGCAGCGGCACCACCCTGCTCGCGGAGCTCCTCGGCCTCCACCCGCGGATCGCGCGGTGGTCGGAGGCCAACCGGGTCTGGGACCCGGGCTGGTACCCCTGGCGGCCGGGCCTGACCGACCGCGCCCCCCTCGAGCTCGACCCCGAGTCCTTCGTCGACGCCTGGTGGCGGGAGAACGCCGGGCGGCTCGACGAGATCCGCGCCGTCTTCGGCGCCTACCGCTGGCTGGGCGGCGACGAGCTCTTCCTCAACAAGTCGCCGATTCACGCCCACCGTCTGACCCAGCTGGTCGAGGCCTTCCCGGGCGCGCGCTTCCTCCACCTCGTCCGCGACGGGCGGGCGGTCGTCCGGTCGCACGGCCGCAAGCTCCTCGCCCAGGGCAAGCTGCGCGAGTGGCCGGCCGAGGCCCGGGAGCGGATGCTCGCCCACCCCGACGAGCTCCACCGGCTGCTCGCCCGGTTCTGGGCCCGGACGATCGAGGCAGTCGGCGAGCGGGAGCGGCTGCTCGGCCTCGCGGAGGCGGGCCGGTGGCACGAGCTCCGCTACGAGGATCTCTGCGCCCGTCCCGCGGAGACCCTCGCTGAAGTGCACGAGTTCCTCGGGCTCGAGCCGCGCCCGGGCGACGCCGGGCGGGTCGAGATCCGCAGCCAGAACCGCAAGTGGCGCGAGGCGTTCGGACCGGACCTGCTGGCCGAGCTCGAGGCCGAGATGCTGCCCGTCCTCAAGGCGTACGACTACGAGCCGACGGCCCGTCATGCCACGGCCGGCTGAGCCCGCCTTCACCGTCGTCATCCCCACCCTCGACCGGTCGGCGACGATCGGCCGCGCGATCGAGAGCGTGCTCGCGCAGACCTGGGAGGACTTCGAGCTCGTCGTCGTCGACGACGGCTCGACCGATGCGACGGACGAGGTCGTCCGGGCCTTCGGGGACGAGCGGGTCGTCTACCTCGCCCGCGAGCACCGCGGACGGTCCGCGGCGCGCAATGACGGCGGCGACGCCGGGCGCGGCCGCTGGCTGACCTTCCTCGACAGCGACGACCACGTCCTGCCGACCTGGCTCGAGCGGCTCGCCGCCGGGCTCGGGGACGCCCCGATCGCGTGCTGCGGCGCGCTCTGCGTCCGCCGCTCGCCGGACGGCGCGGTCGTCGCCGGCCGCCCCCGGCTGCCTGAGGATCTCGGGCCCGTCTTCGGGCACGCGCGAGGCCTGTTCCTCGCCGGGAGCTACGCGCTCGACCGCCGGCTCTTCCTCGCCGCCGGCGGCTTCGACCCGCGGCTGCGCTTCTCGGAGAACACCGAGCTGTCGCTTCGCCTGGCGGAAGCCCTCGGCCTCGCGGCTGAGGGCCGCGGGGGCCCGGATCGGATCGCCTGCGACGCCGAGCCGCTGGTCGTCTACGAGCTGGGGTCGGCGCCGGCGTCGCCGGCCGGGTGGACCGATCGGCTGGAGGCCGCCGAGGCGATCCTGCGGCGCCACGGAGAGACCTTCCGCACGCGGTCCCCCGCGACCTACCTCACCTACCACGGCATCGCCGGCGTCAACGCCGCCCGGCTCGGCGAGCTCCGGCGGGCACGCCGCCACTTCTCGGTCGCCCAGGGCCTGCGCCGGGGCACCCTCCTCAACCAGCTCCGGTGGCTGGCGACGTTCGCTCCGGGCCCGCGCGGCTGGCCGTGGCGCGCGCGGCGTGCGCCGGCGGCGGCTTGACGGCGGGCCATCCGCGTGCGAGCTTCGGCTCGGATGACGCCCGATCCGAGTCTCGGCGCCGGCCCGGCCCTCCGATGATGGAGGCGGCGCGCCGACTCCTCGAGCCGCTCCTCGACCCGGCGGTCCGAGCGCGCAACACCCTGGCGCGGCGACGGATGCGGCCCCGAGTCGAGCGCGTCACGCAGGAGATCCTGGCGGGTCTCGACCGCGACGCCTTCGACCGCCGCTTCCTGCCGCACTGGTCGTTCTTCGAGGTGGCCGGCGCCCAGAAGTTCCTCGACGTCCGGCAGTGGCTGCCGGTGGCGGTCGAGCGCTTCTACCTCTACGGGTTCGACGAGATGGCCGCACCCGCCCGCCTGCTCGATCTCGGGTCGGGGGCGGGGTACTTCCTGCTCGCCGCCCGCCACCTCGGGCACGCTCCGGTCGGGCTCGACCTCGCCGACGAGCCGCTGTACGCCGAGCTGATCGACTTCTTCGGCCTCGAGCGGGTGACCCACCGGATCGAGCCCGGAGAGCCGCTCCCCGGAGAGCTCGACGAGCTCGACGGCGCGTCCATGTTCCTCACCACCTTCGACCGCCACCCGGACGGCTCGCAGTGGTCGGCGGAGGAGTGGATGTACCTGCTCCGCGACCTCCACGCGCGGCTCCGACCCGGCGGGCGCGTGGCGATCAAGTTCAACCGCAACCGGGCGAGCGGCCGCCTCTTCCCTCCGGGCCTGCCGGCGGCGGTCCGGGGATCGTCGCTCTACGACGCGCGTTTCTTCGCCGACAGCGCGATCCTCGACCGGCGTTGACCTTGCGGCCGCCGGGCCCGTCATGAGGCTCCTCCAGATCGTCACCCGGCCCCAGCGGCGCGGCGCCGAGGTCTTCGCCTGGGAGCTCTCCCGCGAGCTCGGGCGCCGGGGGCACGACGTCGCGACGGCCTACCTCTACGCCGCGACTGATCCGCGGCTGCCGGTCGGCCCGGCCGACGTCGCGCTCGAGCGGGACGAGCGGTCGGGGCTCGAGAAGGCGCCGGGGTTCCAGCCGGGGATCGTCGCCGGGCTCCGGCGGGCGGTCGCCGCCTTCCGACCGGACGTCGTCCAGGTCAACGGCTCGCGCACCGTGAAGTACGGGAGCCTCCTGCGGCGGCTCGACCGGCGGGCGCCGTGGGCGCTCGTCTACCGCAGCATCGGCACGCCGTCGGACTGGCTGCGCGGGCCGCTCCACAAAGCGCTCGTTCGGCGGGTGGTGATGTCGCAGATGGACGGGGTCGTCGCGGTCAGCCGGGCGACGCTCGAGGACCTCGCGCGCTGCTATCGGCTCGAGGTGCCGGCGGTCGCGATCCCGCGCGGGGTCGACCCCGAACGGTTCGCGCCCGCGGCCCCGCGCGAGGCGGTGCGCCGGGCGGTCGGGGCGGACGGCGGGGCGCCGGTCCTCCTCTACGTCGGGAGCCTGACGGCGGAGAAGCGGCTCGACCGGCTGATCCGGGTCGCCGCCGCGGTCGCCGATCGACGCGTCGCGCTCGGCGGGGCGGCGCCCGAGCTGTGGATCGCCGGGGATGGCCCGCTCCGGAACGAGGTCGAGACGGCGGCCGCGGGCGCGGCGCCGGCCGTCCGCGTCCTCGGCGCGCGCGCCGACGTCGCCGACCTGATGGGCGCCGCGGACCTCCTGCTCCTGACCAGCGACACCGAGGGGATGCCGGGGGTGGTCCTCGAGGCGGCGTGCGTCGGCCTGCCGGCGGTCGCCACCCGGGTCGGCGGCACCGGCGAGGCGATCGTCGACGGCGAGACCGGCCTGCTCGTCGACCCGGCCGACGAGGCGGGCGCGGCCGAGGCGGTCGCGGGGCTCCTCGCCGACCCGGAGCGCCGCCGCGCTCTCGGCGCGGCCGCCCGCCGGCGGGTCCAACGGGAGTTCTCGATCGGTCCGATCGCCGAGCGCTACCTCGCGCACTACGAGCGGGTGCGGGCGCACCGCGCCGACCGGCGGGCGGGCGGCCGATGAAGGTCCTCTTCGTCGTCGACGGCCTGTGGGTCGGGGGGACCGAGCGCTCGATCGTCGAGCTCCTGCCGCACCTCGAGGCGGCCGGCATCTCGTCGACCGTCGCCTGCTTCCGGAGCCGCGCCGGAGAAGGGGTGGAGGAGCACGTGCCGCCCGAGCGGCTGCGGCTCCTCGAGGCGCGCGGTCTCGCCGGCCGGGTGGGGGCGCTCCGCCGTCTCCTCCGTGAGCTACGGCCGGCGATCGTCCACAGTGCGCTGTTCGACGCCAACCTCGCGACCCGCCTCGGCGCGGCGGGAGTGCCGGTCGTGGTGCTCAACAGCCTGGTGAACACGCCGTACGAGCCGGCCCGGCTCGCCGACCCGCGGCTCAGCCGCTGGCGGGTGCGGCTGGCGCAGCTCGCGGACACGGTGAGCGGGCGGCTCCTCGCCGATCACTTCCACGCGGTGTCCCACGCCGCCGCCGACGCCGCCGTGCGGGCTCAGTGGCTGCCGCGCGGCAGGATCACGGTCGTCGAGCGGGGGCGCGACCCGGGCCGGCTCGGTGTGCCTTCGCCCGCCCGGCGGCGCGCGGCGCGCGAGCGGCTGGGGCTCGGCGAGGCGACGCCGGTGCTGGTCAACGTCGGGCGCCACGAGTACCAGAAGGGCCAGGGTCACCTGTTGCGGGCGATTGCCCGGCTCGCCGGCCGCGACCCGGCCCCCGTCGCTTTGATCGCGGGGCGGACCGGGACCTCGACTCGCGAGCTCGAGGCGCTGCACCGAGAGCTCGCCCTCGGCGAGCGGGTCCGCTTCCTCGGCCACCGGGACGACGTGCCGGAGATCCTCGCCGCGGCCGACCTCTTCGTCTTCCCGTCGCTGTTCGAGGGCTTCCCCGGGGCCGTCGTCGAGGCGATGGCGCTCGGGTTGCCGATCGTGGCGGCCGACGTGCCGCCGGTGCGCGAGGCGGTGGAGCCCGGCGGCAACGCGTTGCTCGTGCCGCCGGCCGACGACGCCGCGCTATCGGAAGCGATCGGGCGCCTTCTCGACCGCCCGGACGAGATGGCCGCGCTCGGGGCGCGCAGCCGCGCGATCTTCGGCGAGCGCCTGACCCTGGCGACGAGCGCCCCCCGGATGATCGCCCTCTACCGCCGCCTCGCCGGCGGCTGAACAGCGGCGAGGCCGCTTCCTTCACGTCGCTATACTCCCGCCGCACGACCGACGACTGCGTGGTCGGGACCGGCCGCGCGCCCGCCGGCCGTCCCGGAGGAGCCCCTGCCGATCGCCGTCTACGTCCGCTCCCGGCTGCGAGATCGGGAGACCGCCGACCGTCGCCCGCCGCGTGCCGTGCGCCGCCGCCGCGGTCGGGTCGGCGCGCTCGTCGTCCTCGCCTCGCTCGCCGTCGCGCTGCTCCTCGCCGAGGTGGCGCTGCGCCTCGCCTACGACGAGGAGGAGGCCAACGGCAACTACTGGGGCCGGGGCGCGTTCGCCCCCTCCGAGGAGGCCGGCTACCGCCACGCGCCCGGTTTCCGCGGCCGGGCCGTGCGGCCGGGCGTCTTCGACGTCGAGGTGGAGATCGACGAGCTGGGACTCCGCCGGCTCGACCGGGAGCGCCAGCTCGCCTTCCCCCGCACCCTGCTCGTCCTCGGCGACTCGTTCCCCTTCGGCCTCGGGGTGGCGGCCGACGAGGCCCTCCCCGCACGGCTCGCCGAGCTGCTCAACCCGCAGGGGATCGGCGTCGTCAACGGCGCCCAGACCGGCTACGACGTCGGCCAGGCGGCCGCCTGGGGAGGCCGGCTGATCGAGGAGCTGCGTCCGGACGCCGTGCTGCTCACGGTCTTCCTGGCCAACGACGTCGAGGACGGCTGGTTCCGGGAAGGGGCTCCCGTAGAAGTCGTCGACGGCTACCGGGTCGCCACGCGGCGGTTCGGTCGCGGCACGCCGCTCGATCTCCTGCGGACCCGCTCGTACCTGTGGAAGGTCGTCGACGGCCGGCTCGTTCAGGAGCTCCGCCGCCGCCGGCGGCGGGGCGCGTTCACCCGGGCTTGGAAGGCCGACCCGGAGTCCGTCCTGGCGCGCACGACGGAGCCCCTGTCCATGCTCGCGTCCCGGTGCGCGGAGCGCGGGATCGGCTTTGCCGTCGCCATGATCCCGCGGCGCAAGGGCCCGACGCCCTTCGACGAGCGGTTCGCGGACGTCGTCATGGCGCGCGGACTCCAGCCGATCGACCTCGCCGGCTCGTTCATCCGCGACGAACACTACTTCCGGGGCGACGGCCACTGGAACGCCGCCGGGCACGCGACGGCCGCGCGCCGGCTGGCGGCCGAGCTCCCCGAGGCCCTGCCGTCGCTCGTCGACCGATGAGCAGCCTGCGGAGGGAGCCGAAGGTCTACCAGCTCATCAAAGGACTGGGCCGCGGCGGGGCCGAGCGCCTCCTGCCGCAGGTGATCCGCAGCCGCGCCGACGGGTGCGAGCACGCGGTCGGTTACTTCCTCCCCTGGAAAGACGCCCTGGTCGGCGATCTGGAGGGGATCGGCGTCCCGGTGCGCGCCTTCCCCGCCCGCTCGCCGGCCGGAATGCTCGTGCAGGTGCCGGCGGTGGCGCACTGGCTGCGCCGGGGAGGGGCCGACCTCCTCCACTGTCACCTGCCGCTCGCCGGGATCGCCGGCCGGCTCGCCGGCCGGCTCGCGCGGGTGCCGGTGGTCTACACGGAGCACAACCTCCAGGAGCGCTACCACCCCTGGACGCGGCGCGCGAACCTCGCGACCTGGTGCCTGCAAGCCGCGGTAGTCGCCGTGTCCGAGGACGTCGCAGCGTCGATCGGCCGGCACGCCGACCCGCGGGTGCCGGTGCGGGTGGTGCGCAACGGGATCGAGCCGCCTCGGCCGCCCGACCCGATGGCGGTGGCCCGGGTTCGGGCGGCGTGCGGTGCGGCGGACGGGGTGCCGCTCGTCGGCACGGTCGCCGTGCTGCGGGCGCAGAAGCGGCTCGACATCTGGCTCGACGCCGCAGGCGCGATTCTCGCCGCGGTGCCGGAGTCGCGCTTCGTCCTCGTCGGCGACGGGCCGCTTCGTGGCGACCTCGAGGCGCAGGCCGCCGCGGGCCGGACCACGGGGCGAGTCCACTTCGCCGGGCTCCAGGAGGACGTCGTCCCATGGCTCGGGGCGATGGACCTCTATCTCATGTCGTCCGAGTTCGAGGGGCTGCCGCTGGCGCTGCTCGAGGCGATGTGTGCCGGGGTGCCGGTCGTCGCCACCCGGGTGGGGGGCGTCGGCGAGGTCGTCGAGGACGGCGAGAGCGGTCGCCTCGTCGGCTTCGGCGACCCGGCCGCCCTGGCCCGGGCCGCAGTCGGGCTTCTCGCCGACCCCGACCTCCGGGAGCGGCTCGCCGGGCGCGGCCGGTGCGTAGTCGCCGAGCGTTTCGGCGTCGCACGGATGGCCGGCGAGCTCGGCGCGCTCTACCGCGAGGTCCTCGCCGGAGGCCTGGGCGGACGATGAGCGGACGTGTCGAGGTTCGTCCGTTCACCCCGGCGGACCTGCCGCGGGCCGTCGAGCTGGCCCGGACCGCCCTCGGCGAAGGGCCGGTACCCCGGACCGTCGACTTCTGGCGCTGGAAGCACCTCGAGAGCCCCTTCGGCCCGTCGCCCGGCCTGGTCGCCGAACACGGAGGCGACCTCGTCGGAGTGCGGCTCTTCCTCCGCTGGCGGTTTCGCGCCGGCGGGCGCGAGGTCACGGCCGTGCGCGCGGTCGACACCGCCACCCACCCGGCATGGCGGGGGCGCGGGATCTTCCGACGGCTGACGGAGGACCTGGTCGCGCAGGTCGCAGGCGAAGGTGCGGCGTTCGTCTACAACACGCCGAACCGGGCGAGCCGCCGCGGCTACCTCAAGATGGGCTGGACCGACGTCGCCCGGCTGCCGGTCCGGGTGGGGAGCCCGTCTCCGGGGCGCCTTCTGCGCAGCCTCGCCGGGGGCCCTCGGTCTCGCGGCGTCCTGGAGACCCGCGACGAGCTGGCACCGGTCGAGGGCCTGCTCGCCGCGCCCGAGCTGCCGGCCCTGCTCGACCGCTGGGACCGTGACCAGACCCGCCTCCGCACCCCGCGCTCGATCGACTACCTGCGCTGGCGTTACGGCGCGCCCCCGGGTCTTCGCTATCATGCCGCCTGGGAGCTCGCGGCAGGGGAAGGCGCGGCAGTGATCTTGAGGCTCCGCGACCGTGGGAGGTTTCGCGAGGCCGCCCTCAGCGAGGTCCTGGTGGGCCCCGGCCCGCGCGGAGCCGCGGTGGCCGCGAACCTGGTGCGGATCGCTGTGCGGGCGTCAGGAGCAGACTACGCAGTGGGTGTCGCCGCCGGCTGGACCGCTGAGGCGCGCGCCCTGGAGGGCGCCGGCTTCGTCCGCCTGCCGCTTCCGGGCCGGCGCTTCACGGTGCGCACCCTCGGTCCCCCTCCCGCCGTAGATCCGCGACGCTGGGCGAGCTGGCGTCTCTCCCTGGGCGACCTGGAGCTGATGTGACCGACGGCGTCAGAGTGCTCTTCGTCACCGGCTTCCCGCGCAGCGGCAGCACGGTCCTCGGCTGCTTGCTCAACGAGATGCCCGAAGTCTTCTTCGCCGGCGAGCTCGACCGCCTGTGGACGGTGATGGAGTCGGGGCGCGCGTCCCCGTGCGGCTGTGGCGAACGGGCCTCGCGCTGCCCCCTCTGGCGGGAGATCGTCGAGCAGGCCGTGCCGGAGGTCGCCGGCCTCGACGCCGGCGACGGCGACCGCCGCCTCGCCGAGATCGCCGAGAGCCGCGCCCGGCACGCGGCCGGAGCCTCTCGCTCGGAGGGCGAGCCGGCGGCCGGCGGATACCCTGCGGTCGCGGCCGCCCTCTACCGCGAGATCGGCCGCGCGACCGGCGCCCGGGTCGTCGTCGACTCGTCGAAAAGGCCCTCCCACGCGAGCTCGCTCGCACGGATGCCGGGGATCGACCCTTGGGTCCTCCACCTGGTCCGCGACGTCCGGGGAGCGGTCTTCTCGCGCCAGCGCAACCGCGACCTCCGGCTCGCCGAGGATCGGCACCCCCGGCCCCTCCTCGCCCGCCTCCGCCTGCCGCTGCTGCTGGCCGATGCTCTGCGCTGGATGCGGGACAACCTCGAGGCGCGCCGGGCCCACCGGTGGCTGCCGCCGGGGCGCTACCGGCGTCTACGGTACGAGGACTTCGCAGCGGCGCCGGAGGAGACGATCTCCGGGCTCGCCACCTGGCTCGGCCTGCGGTCGCCGACACCTGCCCGCACCCCCGCCGGGACCCTGCGGCTCTCGGGAAACCACTCGATCTCCGGCAACCGCAACCGCCACGAACGCGGCGAGGTCGCGATCCGCGAGGACCGCGCCTGGGCCGACGGACTCACCCCCCTCGAGCGAGGCGCGCTTGCGCTCGTCACCTGGCCGGTCGCCCGCGCCCTGGGCTACCCCCCGCGCGCCGCGGCGCGCCCCTGAGCCGTGTACGACTGGATCGGCGTCGTCCTGATCACCGCCGCGATCACGGCGGCCGGCGCGTCGTTCAGCCGGCGGATGCGCCCGGCGGCCGCCCGGATCTTCGCCGCGGCGCTCGTCCTCCGGGTCCTCGGCGGACTCGCCCGCTACCAGGTGCTCGAGAGCTTCTACGCGGGCGTCGGCGACGCGACCGGCTACTTCGGCCGCGGCTGGACGATCGCCAAGATGATCTGGACCGTCTCGGTCCCGTGGACCAGCGGGGACTTCTGGTACTACCACGGCAAGTGGTGGGGCACCGCGATGGTCGACAAGATCTCGGCGCTCGTCCTCGCCTTCATCGGTCCGACGATCCGCGGCGAGTTCGTCGCCTTCTCGGTCCTCGCCTTCGTCGGCATCTACGCGGCGACGACCGCCTTCCGCCGGGTCCAGCCGGCACAGACGCTCTCCTACGCGCGGGTGGTCTGGCTGTGGCCGTCGTTGTGGTTCTGGCCGTCGAGCGTGGGCAAGGAGGCGATCATCGTCCTGGCGATGGGGATCGTGACCCTGGGCTACGTCGGTCGCCAGGGCAAGCCCGAATGGCGGCTCCTCGCCTTGGGCATCGCGTTGGCCTTCATCATCCGGCCGCACGTGGCGGCGGTGCTCGCGCTCGCGGTGCTCGCCGGCTACTGGCTCGGCACCTGGGACCGGG
>Ga0299913_10000501_pt1 | contig 25309 bp, 26 predicted proteins | sample RVTome_9_FD_201360 | JGI IMG/M metagenome (GOLD analysis project Ga0299913, IMG submission 201360) | Soil microbial communities from uranium-contaminated site in the Upper Colorado River Basin, Wyoming, United States - RVT155D38 (version 2) ... | reverse complement strand
TAGGCGGAGAGCAGGGCATCCTCGAGCGCATCCATCAGGGTGTCCGCGTCGATTCCCTTCTCCTGCTCGAGTGTCTTGACGGCGTCGACAATCTCCTGGGTCATGCGGCCACCTCCACATCGGGTAGAAGGTTCGAGCGGCGGACCTGCTCGAGCGGAATCGAGACCGGGCCATCGCCCGAGTCGACGCTGACCGCCTTCTCGTCGGCGTCGGTGAGGCGCCCGGTGAAGCTCTTGTGCCCGGCGACCTCCTCGCGCGTGCGGACCCGCACCCTGCGGCCGAGAAAGCGGCGGAAGTGCTCGGGCTTGGTCAGTGGCCGCTCGGGGCCGGGCGAGGAGACCTCCAGCGCCCAGTCCTCGTTGAGGTCGCGTAGCAACCGAGTCACCGTCTCGCAGAGGGCGAGATCGACGCCGCCCTCGCGGTCGATCACCAGCTGCAGCCGCTCGGAGGCCGGGCGCTCGAGCGAGAGCAGCTCGACGTCCGGCTGCTGCTCGCGCAGCCGGGATTCGATCCTCTCTTGAAGCTGTCTCAGCTCTGCGTCGGTCATCGATATCCGCTCCTTCGACCGGTTCCGCGCCCAAAAAAAGGCGGGCGCTCGCCCACCTTTCGACACGCGGATCGGTGCGAAAAAAGGTTCCGAGGCGAGTATAGCCCCGGCCCTCGCTCGCGCAAGTGCGGCGATCGAGGCCGCAGCTCAGGCCTCGAGCAGCAGTGTCACCGGCCCATCGTTGACCAGCGCCACGCCCATGCAGGCGCCGAAGACGCCCTTCTTGGCCCCAAGCCGCTCGCAGAAGCGATCGTAGAGCGACTCGGCTTCCTCCCCCGGCGCCGCCTCCATGTAAGAGGGGCGATTGCCCTTGCGGGTGTCGCCGTAGAGGGTGAACTGGCTGACGCAGAGGACCTCGCGCTCGCCGAGCGGCTCGTTCATCCGCCCCTCCGCGTCGTCGAAGACGCGCAGGGCGCGGACCTTCTCCGCCAGGCGGTCGGCCCGCTCGGCTGTGTCCTCGCGGCTCACGCCGAGCAGGACGAGGAGGCCGGGGCCGATCTGGGCGACCCGCTCGCCCTCGACGTCGACCGCGGCCTGGCTCACCCGCTGGACCAGCGCCCGCATCGCCGGGATCAGGCCAGGCGCTCTCTGAAGATCCGGTAGTCCCGCCGCTCCGGGCGCAGGTTGCTGGCCAGCGCCAGGTGGTGCCGGGCACGCTTGGTCTGCCCGGTCTTGGTCAGCGCCCGGCCGAGACAGAAGTGCGCGTAGTCGTTGACGGGGTGGGTCTCGACCACGGCCTCGAACTCGCCGACGGCGCCGCCGTAGTCATGGGTCCGCCAGTAGACGCGCCCTAGGGCCTCGCGCACGGAGGACTTCTCGGGAGCGCGGCGGGCGGCCTCCTCGAGCGGCGCCTTGGCCTCCTCGAAGTCGCCTTCCTCGAGCAGTTCCATGCCGCGGCGGTAGAGCGTGTAGGTCGACTCCGAACGCGGCTCGCTCATCGCCCCTCAGTGTAAAAGGGCGATCAACGCGGTCAGGCGCCTAGGAGGCGATCAGGGCGGTCAGCCGCTCTCGCCCCGAGCCCGGTCCCCCGCGCCGTCGCGGACCGCATCGACTCGGTCGAGGATCGCCGCCGCGACCCGTTCCTTGGCGGACAGCGGGACGTGGGTCTCCCCGCCGGTCTCGACGATCGTCACCTCGTTCTCGGCCGACTCGAACCCGATCTCCGAACGCGAGACGTCGTTGAGGACGATCGCATCGACGCCCTTTCGCTCCAGCTTCTTCCGGGCGCGATCGGAACCACCTTCGGTCTCAGCCGCGAACCCGATCAGGGTCTGATCGGAACGCCGGCGCTCTGCGAGACCGGCGAGGATGTCCTCGGTCGGCTCCAGGTCGAGCTCGAGCTCGCCCCCGCGCTCGCGGTGGATCTTCTCGGTCGCGGCTTCATGCGGCCGGTAGTCGGCCGGGGCGGCCGCCATCAGCAGGACGTCGCTGCTCTCGAACTCGGCCCCCAGCGCGGTGGCGAGCTCGGCGGCGGTCTCCACCTCCACCACCCTCACCCCCGGCGGGGCCGGCAGCGCGACGTTGGCGGCGACCAGAGTCACCTCGGCGCCGCGAGCGGCGGCTGCCTCGGCGAGCGCGATCCCCATCCGGCCGCTGGAGCGGTTGCCGATGAAGCGGACCGGGTCGATCGGCTCGCGGGTCCCCCCGGCGGAGACCAGGACCCGGAGGCCGTCCCAGGGGCCGGCCGGCCCGGGGACAGTCGACTCGATCGTCGCCAGCAGTGCCGCCGGCTCGGGCAGTCGGCCCACCCCGCGCTCGCCGCGGGAGGCGAGCTCGCCCTCGCCGGGCTCGATCACCCCCACCCCCCGCTCCCGCAGGGTGGCCAGGTTGGCCTGGGTGGCGGCGTCGCGGTACATGCGGTCGTTCATCGCCGGCGCCACCAGCCGGGGCGCGGCGCAGGCGAGGAAGGCGGTGGTCACCATCGAGTCGGCGATCCCGGCGGCGAGCTTCGCGATCGTGTTCGCCGAGGCGGGCGCGACCAGGTAGAGGTCTGCGTTGGCGACGACCTCGAGGTGGCCGATCGGGTCGTGATCGGGGGCGGGGTCGCCGGGGAAGGCGCCGCGGGCGGGGTCGCGCTCGAACTCGTCGCCGAGGACCGGCGCCCCGACGATTCCCTCGAAAGAGGCGGCGCCGACGAACCGCTTCGCCGCGGGAGTCATCAGCACCCGGACGGCATGGCCCTGGCGAGTCGCAAGGCGGGCAAGCTCGAGCGCCTTGTAGGCGGCGATGCCACCGCTCACCCCGAGCAGGATCCGGGCCATCCCCTCCTCCTCCGGACGGCGGGCGCTAGGCCCGGTACTCGTACTTGAGCTTGCCTGCCGCCGTCTCCTCGAGCGCGATCGTCAGGTAGTTACCGGTTCCGGTCTCCACCATCGGCGGGGTGTACTCCCCGTAGGCGCCCTCGGAGAGGGAGTGGTAATAGGCGTTGATCTGGCGAGCCCGCTTGGCCGCGACGACGACGGCGGCGTAGTGGGAGTCGGTGTTGGCGAGAAGCTTGTCGACGCGTGGCTTGATGATCATCGTGCCCTCAGTGTAGGGATAGCTTGGCCCGGACGAGCTTCTCCAGCTCCGAAGCGGAATCCTGCACGTCGTCGTTCACGATCGCGTGCGGGAACTCCAGCCGGGACTCGAGCTCCAGCTCGGCGGTCCGCAGCCGCCGCTCGATCGCCTCGGCGGAGTCGGTCCCCCTCCCCCGCAGGCGCTCGCGCAGGGCGGCGGGGTCGGGCGGCGCGATGAAGATCAAGACGGCCTCGGGCATCGCCGCCCGCACCTGGCGCGCGCCCTGGACCTCGATCTCCAGGACGACCGAGCGGCCTCGGCGGAGCCGCTCGTCCACTGCCTCCCGCAGGGTGCCATAGCGGTTGCCGGTGTAGGTGGCGTGTTCCAGGAAGTCGCCGGCCTCGACTCGCCGCTCGAACTCCTCGGGGCTGAGGAAGTGGTAGTCGCGGCCATCGACTTCCCCCGGCCGCGGCTCCCGGGTCGTCGCCGAGACCGAGAGCTCGAGCTCCGGGATCGCCTCCAGCAGCTGCGCGATCAGGGTCCCCTTGCCGACCCCGGAGGGGCCGGTGATCACGAACACCTTGCCCCGCGCGGACATGCCGTGACCCTAGTCGGCGGGGAAGAGCGAAAGCCGCGCGCTTGGTGCCGCTAACGGCGCAGTTGGGTGACGAGCTCGTCGCGCTGGCGCTGAGAGAGGCCGCCGATCGTCTTCGACGGCGAGATCCGGCACTGGTTCAGGATCCGGTTGGTCTTCACCCGGCCGTACTTCGGGACCGCGAGCAGCATGTCGATCACCTTCGCGGTCTGGACATACTCGGGGGGGTCGAGGAGCAGGGTCTGGATCTTGACCTTGCCCGCCTTCAGGTCCCGCTTCAGCTTCGCCCGCTGCGAGCGGATGTTGTTGGCCCTCTTCAGGGCTTCCATTCTCTGGTCCAGTGATCTCGCGGGGGCGGCGCCGGAGGTCTGGACAGAGGCCTTCATGCGGGCGGCAGTATATCCCCGGCCCCAGCGCGCGGAAAGGGGGTTCGGGCGTTTGTGAAAAAAAATTCCTTCTAAGCGGAGAAAGTGTCCGTGCCGGCGGCGAGCTCCTCGGCGAGCTCCGCGGCGATCCGCCCGCCGGCGGCAGGGTCGCGGAAGTTCTCGGTGCCGACCGCGACCGCCCTCGCCCCGGCGGCGATCAGATCGGCGGCGTCGCGGCCGCTCGCGATCCCGCCCATCCCGATCACAGGGATCGTGACGGACGCTACGACCTCGCGAACCTGCTGCAGTGCGATCGCCCGGACTGCCGGCCCGGAGAGGCCGCCCCGCTCGGCCCCGAGCCAGGGGGCCCCGCTGGCGGGATCGATTGCCGCCGCGCGCAGGGTGTTGATCAGCGAGACCGCGTCGGCGCCGCCCGCCTCGGCCGCCGCCGCCACCGGCGCCGGGCTGGGGACGTTCGGGGTGAGCTTCACGATCAGCGGCTTCTCCGTCAGCGGCCGCAGCCGCTCGAGCAGCGCCCTCGTCTCCTCCGGGGACTCCCCGACCACCAGGCCGGACTCGACGTTCGGACAGGAGATGTTGAGCTCCAGGGCCGCCGCCCCCTCCGCGGCGGCCACGCCCCCGACCAGCCGGGCGAAGTCATCGCGGTTGGTTGCCATCACCGAGACGATCAGCGGCACCGGCAGCTCGGCGAGCGCGGGAAGGTCCGCGGCGAGGAATCCCTCGAGCCCCTTGTTCGGCAGCCCGATCGAGTTGATCATCCCCGCCGGGGTCTCCCAGAGCCGCGGAGGCGGATTGCCGGCACGCGCCTCCGGGGTGATCGTCTTCGAGACGAAGGCCGAGAAGGGGAAGCGCCGCCAGAGCTCCTCTCCGAACACGCGCCGGGCGGCGATCGCGTCGAAGGTGCCCGAGCCGTTGAGGACCGGGTGGCGGAGCTTCAGGCCGCAGAGCTCGACGGCGGGCCCGGCGGGGCCCGGGACGGCCCCGTTGCCGGCGGACCCGGCGGCGGTGTTCGTGGCGGCCGAGTGCGTCAATGCCCCGACCCCGGGATCAGCGCGGTCTCGATCCGGTCCCCCCGGACCACGGGCCCGTCGACGCAGAGGCGCATATAGCCGCCCTCGGCGAGCGGGACGGCGCAGCCGAAGCAGGCGCCGTAGCCGCAGGCCATCGGTGCCTCCATCGCCAACTCGCAGGGGGCCCCGGCCGCGGCACACATCGCTCGCACCGCCTCCAGCATCGCCGGCGGCCCGCAGGCATAGACCGCGGCGCCGGCCGCCTCGTCCCCCTCGAGGAGCACACCGAGGAGGTCGGTGACGTAGCCCCGGTGGCCGCGGTGGCCGTCCTCGCTGGCGAGCCGGATCTCGCTGCAGTCGAAGAGCTCGAGGCCGCCGGCGTTGGCGCGGTCGCGGAAGCCGAGCAGGACCCGGGCAGGGACCCCGGCCGCGAGCAGGCGCCGGCGCCAGAGCGCCAGCGGGGCGACGCCGATCCCGCCGCCGATCAGGATCGCGCCGGGCGCGGCGGGGTTGAGCTCGCGCGGCGGCGAGAACGGCTGCCCCAGCGGCCCGTGGATCCAGAGCCGCTCGCCGGGCTCGAGCGCGGCGAGCCGCTCGGTTCCGGGACCCACCGCCTGAACCAGGAAGTCGAGGCGGACGCCATCGCGCTCGCGCTCAGAATCCGCGACCGAGAAGGCCCGGGCGAGGTAGGGCCGGCCGTCCTCGGAGCCCCAGCCCCGCTCGCTCGCCAGCATGTAGAACTGGCCCGCGGCGGGCTCGGGCCCGTCGCGGTCGCGGGCGGAGAAGATCCGGTAGCCCTCGGAGGGGACGTTCCGGGTCACCTCGCAGGCCCGCCGCCCCAGAGGCGCCTCGACCCTAGCGGAGGCTTCGCTCGCCGCTCGGCTCATGAAGCTCCTGGAGGGAGACCACCTCGGTTTCGCCGCGGACCTGGGCGAAGATCGCCCGCGAGGCGGCGGAGGCGCCGGTCATGGTGGTGATGCAGGGAATGCCGTGGCGGACCGCCTCGGTGCGGATCTCGTAGCCGTCGGTGCGGGCACCGGAGCCGGTCGGGGTGTTGATCACCATCCCCACCTCGTCGCCGCGGATGCAGTCGACCACGTTCGGCGAGCCCTCGCCGATCTTCTTGATCTGCCGCACCGGAATCCCCATTCGCGAGATCGCCTGGGCCGTCCCCGAGGTGGCGATCACCTCGAAGCCGAGGTCGTGGAAGCGGGTGGCGAGCTGGGTCGCGGCCGGCTTGTCGGAGTCGGTGACGCTGATGAAGATCGTCCCCTTCTCGGGGAGCGCTACACCGGCGGCGGCCTGGGCCTTGCCGAAGGCGGTCGGGAAGTCGGTGGCGATTCCCATCACCTCGCCGGTGCTGCGCATCTCCGGTCCGAGGACGGCGTCGGCGCCGGCGAAGCGGGCGAACGGCAGCACCGCCTCCTTGACGCTGACGTGGCCGGGCTGCTCGGCGGGAAGCTCCTGGTCGCCGAGCGACTCGCCCAGCATCAGCCGGCAGGCGAGCTTCGCCAGCGGCGCCCCGATCGCCTTGCTCACGAACGGGACGGTCCGCGAGGCCCGCGGGTTCGCCTCGATCACGAACAGCTCCCCCTCGGCGACCGCGTACTGGATGTTGATCAGCCCGATCACGCCGAGCTCGAGCGCGATCCGGCGGGTGGTGTCGCGGATCTCCTCGAGCATCTCCTCGCCGAGGCTCATCGGCGGGATCACGCAAGCGGAGTCACCGGAGTGAACGCCGGCCTCCTCGACGTGCTGCATGACCGCGGCCACGAAGCAGTCGGACCCGTCGGCGAGGGCGTCGACGTCGACCTCGATCGCGTTCTCGAGGAAGCGGTCGAGCAGCAGGGGGTGCTCCTGGTCAGCCTTGACGTTCGCTGCGAGGTAGCTCCCGAGCGACCCCGCCGAGTAGCAGATCTCCATCGCCCTGCCGCCGAGCACGTAGGAGGGTCGGACCAGGAGGGGGAAGCCGATGTCCTCGGCGATCGCCACCGCCTCCTCGGCCGAGAAGGTGGTGCCGTAGGGAGGGTGCTTGATCCCGAGGCGCTTCAGGAGCGCCCCGAAGCGTCCGCGGTCCTCGGCGAGGTCGATCGCGTCCACCGGCGTCCCCAGCAGGGGGAGGCCCGCCTCCTCCAGGGCCTTCGCCAGCCGCAGCGGCGTCTGCCCTCCGAACTGCACGATCACCCCCTCGGGGCGCTCGACCTCGGCGATTGCGAGCACGTCCTCGGCGGTGAGCGGCTCGAAATAGAGGCGGTCGGAGGTGTCGTAGTCGGTGGAGACCGTCTCCGGGTTGCAGTTGACCATGACCGCGTCGCGGCCGAGGTCGCGGGTCGTCATCGCGGCGTGCACGCAGCAGTAGTCGAACTCGATCCCCTGCCCGATCCGGTTCGGCCCGGAGCCGAGGATCATCACCGAGGGGCGGTCGCCGCGATCGACCTCGGATGCGGGCGCCCGCTCGTGCGCCGAATAGAAGTAGGGCGTCCGCGCCTCGAACTCGGCCGCGCAGGTATCGACCGCCCTGAACGAGCGCTCCAGTCCCTCGGTCCCGTCGCCCTCGGTCGCCAGGGCGCGCAGCTCGCGCAGGAACCACCGGTCGATCATCGTCGCCTCGGCGATCCGCTCCAGCTCCACCCCGCGCTCGAATCCGGCGAGGATCAGGTCGAAGCGGTCGGACGAGGGGGACGCGAGCCGCTCCAGGAGCTCCCCGGTCGAGGCCGGGACCTCGACGGACTCGTCGAGCTCGCGCGAGCGCATCGCCTTCGCAAACGATTCCCGGAAGGTGCGCCCGATCGCCATCGCCTCCCCCACCGACTTCATGTGGGTGGTGAGCTGACCCTCGGCGCCGGGGAACTTCTCGAACGCGAACCGCGGCACCTTGGTGACCACGTAGTCGATGGTGGGCTCGAAGGAAGCCGGCGTCGCCCGGGTGATGTCGTTCGGGATCTCCTCCAGCGCGTAGCCGACCGCCAGCTTCGCCGCCATCTTCGCGATCGGGAAGCCGGTCGCCTTCGAGGCGAGAGCCGAGGAGCGGGAGACCCGTGGGTTCATCTCGATCACCACCACCTCGCCGGTCGCCGGGTTGACCGCGAACTGGATGTTGGAGCCGCCGGTCTCCACCCCGACCGCGCGGATTACCCTGATCGCCTGGTCGCGAAGCTCCTGGTAGAGGGAGTCGGTGAGGGTCTGAGCGGGGGCGATTGTGACCGAGTCGCCGGTGTGGACGCCCATCGGGTCGATGTTCTCGATGGAGCAGATGATCACCACGTTGTCGTTGCAGTCGCGCATCACCTCGAGCTCGAACTCGCCCCAGCCGAGCACCGACTCCTCGACCAGCACCTGGTTGATCGGGCTCGCGGCGAGGCCCTCGGAGACGACCCCGAGCAACTCGGTCTCGGTGTTGCCGACCCCGCCGCCGTGGCCGCCGAGGGTGAACGCCGGCCGCACGATCGCCGGCAGGCCGATCTGGCCGGCGGCGAGCCCCTGCTCGACCTCGGCGACCGAGCCGACGATGGTCGACCACGGCACCCGCAGCCCCGCCGAGTCCATCGTCGCGCGAAAGGCCTCGCGGTCCTCGGCGCGGTGGATCGCCTCGTAGTCGGCGCCGATCAGCTCCACCCCGAACCGCTCCAGGGTGCCGTCGTCGTGCAGGGCCTTGGCCAGGTTGAGGGCGGTCTGCCCTCCGAGGGTGGGCAGCAGCGCGTCGGGCCGCTCGCGCTCGATCACCTTGGCCACCGGCCCGGGCAGCAGCGGCTCGATGTAGGTGCGGTCGGCGAACTCGGGGTCGGTCATGATCGTCGCCGGGTTGGAGTTGACGAGGACCACCTCGTAGCCCTCCTCCCGCAGCACCTTGCAGGCCTGGACCCCCGAGTAGTCGAACTCCGCGGCCTGGCCGATCACGATCGGGCCGGAGCCGATCAGCAGGATCTTCGAGATGTCGTCGCGCCTAGGCACCCGCCAGCTCCAGGAAGCGGTCGAACAGGTAGCGGGCGTCGTGCGGGCCGGGGCCGGCCTCGGGGTGGTACTGGACTGTGCAGCCGGGAACGTCCTTGAGCACGAGGCCCTCGACGGTGCGGTCATAGAGGTTGAGGTGCGAGAGCTCGGCCTCGCCGAAGTCGGTCGACCAGCGGACCGGGTCGTCGCCCTCGATCGTGCCCTCGCCGCCGGGGCCGCTGACGGCGAAGCCGTGGTTCTGGGAGGTGATGTCGATCCGGCCGGTCTCGAGGTCCTTGACCGGATGGTTGGCGCCGCGGTGGCCGAAGGGGAGCTTGAAGGTGTCCAGGCCGACGGCCCGGCAGAGGAGCTGGTGGCCGAGGCAGATGCCGACCACGGGCTTCCTTCCGACCACCCCGCGGACGTTGTCGACGATGTAGTCGAGCGCGCCGGGGTCGCCGGGGCCGTTGGCGAGGAAGACGAGGTCGGGGTCGCGGTCGAGAATCGCGTCGGAACTCGAATCGCACGGCACCAGGGTCAGTCGCGCGCCGCGCTCCCGGAGCTGGCGGATGATCGAGTGCTTGATCCCGGTGTCGATCGCGACCACGTGCGGGCCCCCGCCCTCGAACTCGATCGGCTCGGGCGGGGAGATCTCGCGGGCGAGGTCGGCCCCCTCCATGGAGGGCTCGGCCGCGACCAGCTCTCGCGCCTCGCCCTCGGGCAGCGAGGCAGCGAAGATGCCGCCCCGCATCGCGCCGCGATCGCGGATGTGGCGGACCAGCGCCCTGGTGTCGACCCCCGAGATCGCCGCCACCCCGCGGTCGCGCAGCCAGTCGAGCCAGCCACCCTCGGCGCTGGCGGCGTCCTCGCCGTTCTTCGCCTCGCGCATGATCACCGCGCGGGCGTGCGGGCGGTCGGACTCCATCGCCTCGGCGGAGACGCCGTAGTTGCCGATCAGCGGGTAGGTGAAGGTGATGATCTGGCCCGCGTAGGAGGGATCGGTGACCGCCTCCTGGTAGCCGGTCATCGAGGTGTTGAAGACGACCTCGCCGGTGACCCGGCCGGGATCGCTGCAGAGCTCGCCGTCCAGGCGGGTGCCGTCCTCGAGCAGGAGGTAGCCGGGAGCCGGGTGGGCGCCGCGCTCGCTCACGCCGGAGTCCTCTTCGCCTCGACCCCGGGGTTCGGGGCGTAGCGCAGGATCAGCTTCTGCACCGCCTTGAACTCGTCGGTGCCGGCGCGGCCGACCAGCTCGAACAGCGCCGTCTCGACGCTGGTCAGGGTCGCCCCGGCCCTCTCCATCTTGTGGAGGCCGACGCTCTTGTCGCGCTCGAATCTCGATCCGACCGCATCGGTGGCGACGTGCACGTCGATGCCGGAATCGAGCAGGTCGAGCACGCTCTGGTTGACGCAGACGTGGGTCTCGATCCCGCACACCAGCGCCTGCTCGCGTCCCCCGAGGTCGAAGCCATCGGCCTCGGCGGCCGAGAAGCAGACCTTCTCCAGGGGCTCGAGCTCCTCGGGCAGGATCTCTCGCACCTCGGGGACGGTGTCGCCGAGTCCCTGCGGGTACTGCTCGGTGACCACCAGCGGCAGCCCGAGCTCCTGGGCCCCCTGGGCCAGGGTCGAGGCGGCGAGCGCCACCTGCTCGAAGTCGGGAACCGCCTTGCGGAAGGCGTCCTGGACGTCGACCACGACCAGCGCCGCCCGCTGGCGGTCGAGCTTGGCGCTCACTCGGCCACCCCCAGGGCGAAGCTGCGCTGCCGGTAGGCGACGGCGCCGCCGGCGACGGTGAGCAGGACCCGGCCGGTCAGGTTGCGGCCGGCGAAGCAGCTGTTCTCGGAGCGGCTCTCGTAGCCGTCCTCCCCCACGGTCCACTCCTGGGCGGGATCGATCAGGGTGAGGTTGGCGGCTGCCCCCGGCTCGAGCCGCGGCGCCGGGATCCCGAAGGGCTCGCCGCCCGCGGTCAACCGCTCCAGGACCAGCTCCAGCGGCAGCGTCCCGGCCAGGACCAGGTCGGTGTGGAGGACCGCGAACGCCGTCTCCAGGCCGGTCACCCCCATCGCCGCCTCCTCGAAGGGGACCTCCTTCTCCTCGATCGCGTGCGGGGCGTGGTCCGTGGCGACGCAGTCGATGGTGCCATCGCGAAGGCCCTCGAGCAGGGCGGCGCGGTCGTCCTCGGTCCGCAGCGGCGGGTTCATCTTGAAGCGGGCGTCGAGGGAGCGGACCGCCTCGTCGGTGAGGACGAGGTGGTGCGGGGTCGCCTCGCAGGTGACGCTGGTCCCGGCCGCCTTCGCCGCCGCGATCGCCTCGACCGAGGCGCGGGCGGAGAGGTGCTGGACGTGGACCCGCGCCCCCTCCTCGCGGGCGAGCGCGCAATCGCGGGCGATCGTCGTCGCCTCGGAGGCGGCGGGGATCCCGGCGAGGCCGAGCACCGCCGAGACCTCGCCCTCGTGCATCACCCCGTCGCCGGAGAGCTCGGGATCCTCCTCGTGCAGCGCGATCACCCCGTCGGCGAGGCGCTGGTACTGAAGGGCCCGGCGCAGCACCCGGGCGCTCGCGATTGGGAGCCCGTCATCGGAGAAGCCGAGCGCGCCGGCGTCGCGCAGCTCAGCCATCTCGGTCAGCTCCTCGCCGCCGATCCCGCGGGTGACGGTGGCGAGGAACCCGGTCGGGACCGCGGCCTCCTGCTCGGCGAGCTCGCGGAGCGAGCCGAGGATCGAGGCGGAGTCGACCGGGGGCGAGGTGTTCGCCATCGCAACCACCGCGCAGTAGCCGCCGGCGGCGGCGGCGCGGGTCCCGGTCTCCAGGTCCTCCTTGTGCTCCTGGCCGGGGACCCGGAGGTGGACGTGGGGATCGACGAAGGCGGGGACGACCAGCATCCCCTCGCCCTCGACGACCTCGGCGCCCTCGGGCTCCGTCCCCGCGCCCGGCTCGGCAAGCTCGGCGATCTCGCCGCCGCGGACGATCAGGTTGCGGACCGCGTCAAGCTCCTGGCGCGGGTCGAGCAGCCGCGCCCCGCGGATGACGAGGTCGGCAGGCTCGGCCGCGCGGGAGGCGAGCGCGGCGCTCATGCCGGCTGCCCGATCCTCGGCGGCTCGGCGGGGGCGGGTCCGCGGTCGGGCCGAGCGCGCTCGCTTCCGGCGAGGAGCTCGTAGAGGATCGCCATGCGGACGACGAGGCCGCTCTCGACCTGGGTGGTGATCAGCGACTGGGAGGAATCGATCACCTCGGGCGAGAGCTCGATCCCCCGGTTGACCGGCCCGGGATGCATCAGCAGCTGGCGCGGGCCGAGCCGCCTGGAGTCGATCTGGTAGCGGGTGACGTACTCGCGCAGCGAGGGCACGAAGCTCTCCCCCATCCGCTCGCGCTGCATCCGTAGCGCGTAGATCACGTCCGCGGACTCGAGCCCGTCGAGGTCGTAGGCGATCGCGCAGCCCGTCGCCGCCCCGAGCTCGGGCGGGACCAGGGTCGGCGGCCCACACAGCGTCACCTCGGCCCCCATCAGCCCGAAGGCATGCAGGCAGGAGCGAGCGACGCGGCTGTGGAGGACGTCGCCGACGATCCAGATCTTCAGTCCCTCCAGCGAGCCGAGCCTGGCGCGGAGCGTGTAGACGTCGAGCAGCGCCTGGCTGGGGTGCTCGTGCTTGCCGTCGCCCGCGTTGACCACCGAGGCGTCGGTCCAGCCGGCGACCAGCGCCGCCGCCCCCGCGTGGGGGGAGCGGATCACGATCGCGGCCGGGTCGTAGGCGGTGAGGGTCGCGACCGTGTCCTTCAGCGACTCGCCCTTGTCGACCGAGGAGCCGGCCGACTTGATCGAGACGACGTCGGCGGAGAGCCGCTTCGCGGCGATCTCGAACGAGGAGAGGGTCCGGGTGCTCGACTCGTAGAAGAGGTTGACGATCGTCCGCCCGCGCAGGGTCGGCACCTTCTTGATGTCGCGGCGGCCGACCTCGGCGAAGCTCTCGGCACGCTCGAGGATCCGCTCCGCATCGGCGCGGGAGAGGGAGTCGATCCCGAGCAGGTGCTTCATCCGGCCCCCTCCCCGTTCCCAGAGGCGCGGCCCGCCGCGGCGGCGGCGCCCGCGGGCGTGATCGCGACCTCGTCGCGACCGTCGGTCTCCTCGAGGCGGACGTTGACCCGCTCGCCCGGCGCCGTGGGGAGGTTCTTGCCGACGTAGTCGGGGCGGATCGGGAGCTCGCGATGGCCGCGGTCGACCAGGACGGCGAGCTGCACGCGGGCGGGGCGGCCGTAGTCGAAGAGGGCGTCGATCCCGGCGCGGACGGTGCGGCCGGTGAAGAGGACGTCGTCGACCAGGATCACCGTCCTCCCCTCGAGCTCGAAGTCGAGGTGGGAGGCGTGGACCACCGGCGCGCGCTCGGGGTCGCGGCGCTCGACGTCGTCGCGGTAGAAGGAGATGTCGATGTCGCCCAGCGGAACCTCGGTCGCGCCGAGCTCCCCGACCAGGGTGTGCAGCCGCTGCGAGAGGACCGCCCCGCGTGTGTGGACGCCGACGAGCGCGATCGGCTCGTCTTCGTTTCGCTCGACGATCTCGTGTGCGATCCGGACCAGGGCCCGGCGCAGATCAGCCCGGTCGAGCACGACCTTCTCGGCCGCATCACCACCCATCATCTTGCTCCTTCCCGGCCTCACTGGACCGTGGTTAAAGGGGCTTGCCGGGCCAGCCTAGCAGCGGGCGGTGATGGCTCGTGAAAGGATCTCGGCCGTGAAGTCGCAAGTTGCGGCCGCGATCGACGCCCACCGCGCCGCCGGCAGGGAGTTCGAGGCGGGCGGGGTGCGCAGCTTCGTCCGCGAGCAGGGCGACGGCGAGCCGGTGGTCCTGATGCACGGGATTCCGGTCAGCTCCTTCCTCTATCGCAAGGTGCTGCCGCTACTGGCCGATCGCGGGCTGCGCGGCGTCGCCTTCGACCTTCCGGGTCTCGGCTTGGCCGAGAAGCGGCCCGAGTTCGACTACAGCTGGTCCGGCTTGGGGCGCTGGACCGGGGAGGCGATCGACGCCCTCGCGATCGAGCGCTGCCACCTGGTCCTGCACGACATCGGCGGGCCGATCGGGCTGGAGTGGGCGCTGCGCAACCGCGACCGCGTGCGATCGCTGACCGTGCTCGACACCCTGATCGACGTCGATGGCTTCCGGCGGGTGTGGACGATGAACCTCGCCTCGCCGCCGGTGATCGGGCCGGCCTGGGTGGCGACGATCCGTCCCCCGGTCGCGCGCTGGCTCTTCTACCTGCAGGGTGTCGGCGATCGCTCCGCCACCCCCGCCCACGAGATCGACGCCCATATCGCCCTGCTGCACCGCGATCGCGGTGGCCGCAGCTTCCGGCGGATCGTGCGCGGCTTCGAGCGAACCGCCGAGAAGGAGCGGCTCTACGTCGAGGGCCTGCGCGAGGCGGGCTGGCCGGCCTCGATCGTCTGGGGCGAACAGGACCCGGCGCTGGGCGCCGATCGGCGCCGGGTGATCGAGCAGGCGCTGGGCGTCGAGTCCACCCTGCTCCCGGCCAAGCACTTCCTCCAGGAGGACCAAGCCCCCGCGGTCGCCGAAGCGATCGCGGCGACCGCTGCGCGGGCCGGCTAGTCGCCCTCGATCGCCGCCGCGGACTCGGGCTCGGGGCCCTCGCGCTGCTGGCTCGCGCCGCCCGCGACCAGGCGCGGCTCGCCACGCTCGGGGAAGGGAATCTCGACCAGGTCGAAGTCGCGCACGGCGTGGGCCTCGGCGAAGGCCGCCCGGGCCTCATCGAGCACCCGGCCGACGTGGTAGCGGGTGGAGATGTGGACCAGGGCGAGCATCCGCGCCTCGGCGGCGGCGGCGAGCTCGGCCGCCTGGCGGGCGGTGGAGTGGCCGGTCTCGGCCGCCCGGGCGGCCTCCTCGACGGCGAAGGTGCCGTCGTGGACGAGCAGCTCGGCCTGGTGGGCGGCGATCCGGGTCATCTCACAGGGCGCGGTGTCGCCGGTGACCACGATCTTGCGCCCGCGGCGGGGCTCGCCCATCACCTGGTCGGGATGGACCTCGCCGCGCTCGACCGCGACCGCCTCACCGCGCTGCAGGCGGCCGAAGTCACGAACGTCGCCGACACCGAGCTCGCGGGCCAGGTCGGCGTCGAAACGCCCTGGGCGCTCGTGCTCGACGAACGTGTAGCCGTTGGCGCGCATCCGGTGCTCGACCTCGAACGCGCGCAGCTCGAAGCCGTCGGCCCCCGGCAGCGCCTCGCCGGGGCCGAGCTCGACCAGCTCGACCGGGTAGCGGATCCTGCCGAAGATCCTGCGCAGCGCCTCGAACAGGTCGCGCAGCCCCTTCGGGCCGGCGATCCGCAGTGGCGCCTGGCGCTCCTGCAGGTCCCAGGTCTTCAGCAGGCCGGGCAGGCCGAGGTAGTGGTCGGCGTGGAAGTGCGTGATCAGGATGTCGTCGACCTGGACCAGCCCGGTCGAGGCGATCATCTGGCGCTGGGCGCCCTCGCCGCAGTCGATCAGCACCCGCTCGCCGCCGGCCCGGATCAGCACGCACGCGGTCGCCCTCCGCGCCGTGGGCACGGAGCCGCCGGTGCCGTAGAAGACGACCGAGAGGTCCATGGCGCGGTCAAGCGTAGGGACGTTGCGGTCCCACCAGCGACCGCGGCGGTGCAGGGGGTCGGGACTACACTGGCCGCACGCGCCCGTAGCTCAGCTGGATAGAGCGCCGCCCTCCGGAGGCGGAGGCCGCAGGTTCGAATCCTGCCGGGCGCGCTGCTCGCTATGCGGGGCCGGCGGGGGACCTGGCGCCCTCGAGCGCCCGCGAGACAGCCTCGACGGAGCGGTCGACGTCCTCGAAGGTGGTCCGCCAGCTGCAGACCGAGATCCGCATGCAGCGCCGATCGCGCCAGGTGGTGGCGCTCATCCAACAGGTGCCGTCGCGCTGGATCTCGGCCACCAGCCGGTCGGTGAGGTCGTCCTCGCCGTCGGGGCGGACCAGCACCTGATTGAGCCCAGTGGCGAGCACCTCGATCCCGGGCTCGGCCTCGAGCCGCTCGGCGAAGCGGGCTGCGCAGTCGCAGAGCCGATCGACCAGCTCGGCGACGCCGCTGCGGCCGAGCGAGCGCAGGGCCGCGTAGACCGGCAGGGACCGCGCCCGGCGCGAGAACTCGGGGTTCCAGTCGACCGGCTCGCGGATGGGCTCGCCCTGCTGCAGATAGCTGGCCTGGACGGTCATCGCGGCCCGGTGGGCCTCGGGGTCGGCCACGAACGCCATTCCGCAGTCATAGGGAACGTTGAGCCACTTGTGACCGTCGGTCGCCCACGAGTCGGCGCGCTCGCAGCCGCGCAGGAGATCCCGGTGTCGCGGGCTGGCATTCGCCCACAGGCCGAAGGCGCCGTCGACGTGGACCCAGGCGCCGGCCTCATGGCCCAGATCGCAGATCTGCGCCAGCGGATCGACCGCGCCGCTGTTGACGTTGCCGGCCTGGGCGCAGACGATCGTCGGGCCGTCGCCGGTGCGGAGGCGATCTGCGAGGTCGTCCGCCCGCATCGCGCCGGCCTCGTCCACCGCAACCGGCTCGATGCACGCCAACCCGAGCCCGAGCATCCGCAGCGCCCGGTCGACCGTGACATGGCGCTCCTCCCCGACCAAGACCCGGATCGAGGGAGCGCCGACCAGGCCGTCGCGCTCGACGTCCCAGCCGGCGTCCGCCAGCACCCGGTGGCGGGCCGCCGCGAGCGCGGTCACGTGCGCCATCTGGCAGCCGGTGACGAGGGCGAAGGAGGCGTCGCGCGGCAGCTCGAGCAGATCGAGCAGCCAGGCGCCGGTCACCTCCTCGATCGCCGCGATCGCCGGCGTCGGGCTGGCGAGCCCCGCGTTCTGGTCCCAGACGGCTGTGATCCAATCGGCGGCGATCGCCGCCGGTAGGGCAGCGCCGATGACGAAGCCGAAGTAGCGAGGCGAGCCCATCGCGGTGACTCCCGGATCGGCGTCCGCGACCAGCTCGTCGAGCACCTGGCGCGGATCGATCGGGTCGTCGGGAAGGCTCCGGTGCAGCGCCTCCCGCGCGGCCTCCGGGCCGAGCGCCGCCTCCACCGGGCGATCCGACAGAGACTCCAGGTAGTCCGCCGCGTGGCCGGCGGCGGCGTCGAGCAGGTCGTTCATCCTTGCTCCTCCTCGCGAATCGGGCGTGATTTCAAGGGCGTCGTATGCGCCGTCCAGCGTACGCCAGGCCCGGAACGGGCCGCGCGAGCGAGTGGCCGATGTGGCAGGCTTCCGGCCCGTGGACCAGCCCGGCCCGATCAGATTCCGGATCGAGCTCTGGTCCGCGGTGCTGCTGGCCTCGGCGACGGTGGCGACCGCGTACAGCGCCTATGAGGCGACCCGTTGGGGCGGCGTCCAGGCGACCGCCTTCACCGAGGCCGGAGCCGCGCGGACGGAGTCCGCCAAGGCCCTGTCGGAGGGTTACTCCCTGGTGACGATCGACGCCGGGCTCTTCACCGAGTACGCGGTCGCCTTCACCGAGAACAACAATCTGCTCGAGCGGGTCATCGAGGAGCGCTTCTTCCGCGACGAGTTCCTGCCGGCCTTCAGGGAGTGGCAAGCCCAGCGCCCGCTGAGGAACCCCGACGCCGCCAAGGTCCCGTTCGCGCTCGACAGCTACCAACCGCAGAAGCTGGTCGAGTCCGGCGAGCTCGAGGAAGAGGCCACCGCCAAGTTCGACGAGGGGCGCGACGCCAACCAGACCGGCGACAACTACGTCCTGGCGACGATCTTCTTCGCGGCGGTGCTCTTCTTCGCCGGCCTCGCCAGCAAGTTCACCTCCGATCGGGTGGCGATCGGTGCGCTCGCCTTCGGCACGGCGGTCTTCTTCGGGGGGCTGGTCCGGCTGGGCACGCTCCCCTTCCAGTGAGGCCGCCGGGGCCCGCTCAGCTCGGCGCCGGCGCCCTCGCCTCGGGGTGCTCTCGGTACCAGGCGATCGTGCGGGAGATGCCCTCGCGCAGATCCACCCGGGGCGCCCAGCCGGCGACCTCCCGGATCTTGTCGGAGGCCAGGTACTGGCGATCGATCTCGCCCTCGGGATTGCCCTCGCCCCGGTAGTCGGGCTCGACCTCGGCCCCGGATACCTCGCAGATCAGGTCGACCACCTCGCGGACCGAGTTCGGCGCCCCCCAGCCGGCGTTGAAGGCCTCGCCCGCTGCCCGTCCGTCGGCGAGGGCGGCGTCGATCGCGAGGTAGGCGCCGGCGACATCCTCGACGTAGAGGAAGTCGCGCTCGGGACTGCCGTCGGAGCGGATCACTGGCCGGCGGCCGTCGATCACCGCCGACACCGCCTCGGGGATCAGGCGCGAGAAGTTGAGGTCGCCGCCGCCGTAGATGTTGGCGAAGCGGGTAACGGCCACCGGAAGCCCGAAGGTGTGCCAGTAGCTGCGGGCGATCAGATCGGCCGCCGCCTTCGAGACGTCGTAGGGGAAGATCGGCTGCAGCGCCGCCTCCTCGGTGTAGGGGAGCTGCTCGTGCGGCCCATAGGCCTTGTCGGAGGATGCGAACACGACCCGGCCCACCCCCGCTCGCCGGCAGGCCTCCATCAGGTTCCAGGTTCCCTCGATGTTGGCCCGGAACGTCGGCACCGGCGAGGTGTTGGCGTCGCCCACGATCGGCATCGCGGCGAGATGGAAGACCGCGTCCGGGGCGGTCTCGCGGACCAGCCTCTCGACCCCCTCGGCGTCGCGCAGGTCGCCGGTCTCGTCGGCGACGTCGGAGTCGATGCCGAGCAAGCTCAGCCCGGAGGGCCTCCCGCTCTCCTGGTCAAAGGACGCCACCTCAGCCCCGCTCTCGAGCAGATGCCTGGCGAGCCATGCGCCGGCGAAGCCGCGCCCTCCTGTGACCAGCGCCTTCAGGGGCCGAGGCTCAGCCGCCCGCCACCGCGGGCAGGATCGTCACCTCGTCACCGTCGTTGACGGCGGTGTCGAGCCCCTCCTGGAAGCGGATGTCCTCGCCGGAGACATAGACGTTGACGAAACGGCGCAGGTCGCCGTCCTCGGTGATCCGCTCCCGGAGGCCGTCGTGCTGGTCGAAGACCGCGTCGAGTGCCTCGCCGACGGTCCCGCCCTCGACCTCGAGTTCGCCCTCGCCACCGGTGGCGGCGCGGAGTTGGGCCGGAATCTTCACGGTGATCGCCATCGCTCGCCGCGGAATCCTAGATGAGTGAGCCCGCGGCGGCGTGCAACCGGTGGCGCGCGTGGCCAAGCAGATCGAGGACGCAGGGCGAAGCCCTTGGTGGTGCCAAGGGCGAGCCCGAGGACGAAGAGCTGCGCAGCGCCACGCGCGTCATCGGGCGTGCGGTGTCGTGGGCTCGCTCATCTGCTCAGACCACGGCCTCGGGCTGGAACTCGCCCTCGAACGACTCCAGCGAGGGATCGATCTCGTGCATCCGGAAGGAGTCGCGGACGGCGTCGAGCGTCTTCAGCCCCTCGCCGGTGATGTAGGCGACGACGCGCTCGCCGGGGTCGATCCGGCCCGCTTCGGCCAGCTTCGCCAGGACCCCGATGGTCACCCCGCCCGCGGTCTCGGTGAAGATCCCGGTGGTCTCGGCGAGCAGCCTGATCGCGGCCCGGATCTCGTCGTCGTCCACCGACTCGATCTCGCCGCCGGTCTTGCGCGCGAGCTCGAGCGCGTAGGGCCCGTCGGCGGGGTCGCCGATCGCCAGGCTCTTCGCGATCGTGTCGGGCCGCTGCGGGCGACAGACGTCGACCCCCTCCGCGAATGCGGTCGCCACCGGCGAGCAGCCGGCGGCCTGGGCGCCGCTGAAGGTCGGCAACTCGCCCTCGACCAGCCCGAGCTCGAGCCACTCGGAGATCCCCCGTCCGAGCTTCGTGAACAGCGAGCCGGAGGCGATCGGCGCCACCACCCGGTCCGGCAGCTGCCAGCCGAGCTGCTCGATCGTCTCGTAGGCGAGCGTCTTCGAGCCCTCCGCGTAGTAGGGCCGAAGGTTGACGTTCACGAACGCCCACGGCCGGGTCTGGGCGAGCTCGGTGCAAAGGCGGTTGACGTCGTCGTAGGTGCCGCGGACGCCCACCAGCTTCGTCCCGTAGATCCCGGTCGCGAGCAGCTTCTGCTCCTCGAGGTCGGCGGGGACGAAGACGTAGGAGTCGAGCCCCGCGGCGGCGGCATGGGCGGCGACCGCGTTCGCGAGGTTGCCGGTCGAAGCGCAGGCGACGGTCTCGAAGCCGAGCTCCTTCGCCTTCGCGATCGCGATCGCAACCACCCGATCCTTGAAGGAGTGGGTCGGATTCGCCGCGTCGTTCTTGATCCAGACCTCCCCCAGCCCGAGTCGCTCGGCGAGCCGGTCGGCGCGGACCAGCGGCGTCAGTCCCGGCTCGAGTGGGTCACCGGGTGGGCCCTCGAACGGGAGGAAATCGGAGTAGCGCCAGATCCCCTGCGAGCCCGCCTGGATCTTGCGCCGCGCCTCGGCCGCGTCGAGCGCGGAGAGGTCGTAGCGAACCTCGAGCGGGCCGAAGCACTGCTCGCAGTAGAAGGCGGCGCCGAGCTCATAGCTCGATCCGCATTCCTTGCAATTGAGAGATTCGACCGGCAAACGAGCTCCTCTGACGAAAAAAACCTCCGCCTGGTCTGTGGGCGGAGGTTCCGAGGAAACTCTTCCCACATCTTCCAGGCCTTGTCTGTTGCCTGCTGGATTTGGCACCTCTCCTCGAACCGAAGTCCGTGGTGGTTGCCGGGGTTTCGTCGGGCCAGTCCCTCCACCCCTCTTGATGTGGTGCAGCTATGTGGCGCGGCACTATACCAGCGCCTCCGGGCTGCCCTGCGGGGGTGGGCGCCGGCGCCCACGGGCACCCCCTTGCGGGCGCCCGCGAGCCCGGCGGTAAAGTGCCCGCACAATGGACGACGCGACGACAACCCTGGAGCCGGCCGATGCCGAACCTCCCTCGTCCCAGACTGCGCCGTTCCTCGCGCGCCGGCAAGCCGCTCGTCGCGCCGTCTGCGCCTGAGCCCAGCGCCCCGAAGGTCGAGGAGATCGCGGCCGAGGGGCTGCGCTGGGTCAAGATCGCCGAGCCCGGCGCCGCCGAGCAGGCCTGGCTCGAGGAGCACTTCTCCCACTTCCACGCCCTCGACTTCGAGGACGTGCGCTCGCGCAACCAGCGCCCGAAGATCGACCAGTACGAGGACTACCTGTTCATCGTCCTCCACTTCCCGGTCTTCGACAGCCTGCGCGGCCGCCTGGGAGCGGGCGAGCTCGACCTCTTCGTCGGCCCCGGGTTCCTGATCACGATCCCCAATCAGCCGCTGCAGCCTGTCGATTACCTGTTCGAGCGCTGCCGCTCCAAGGAGGAGATGCGCGACCAGCTCTTCGCGCGCGGCTCCGGCTACCTGCTCTATCGGATCGTCGACGACGGCTTCGACTACTGCTTCCCGATGCTGCGCAAGATCGGCAACAAGCTCGACGCGCTCGAGGAGGAGATCTTCGAGGGACGCTCGGAGGAGATCGTCCGCGACATCTCCAACGTCAAGCAGGAGATCATCAACTTCCGCAAGGTGATCCGCCCCCAGCGCCCGGTCCTGCGCGACCTCGAGCGGGTCAAGTCGCGCTACCTGGCTCCCGAGATCGACCTCGAGATCTACTTCGACGACATCGTCGACGCCCATGAGCGCATCTGGGACATGCTCGAGAACTACAAGGAGGTGGTCGAGGCGCTCGAGGACACCAACGAGTCGGTGATCTCCCACCGGGTCAACGGCATCCTCCGCGTGCTCACCTCGATCTCGGTGATCGTCCTGCCCCTGACCCTGCTGGCCAGCATCTGGGGCATGAACGTCGGCGTCCCCGGCGAGGGCGACCCCGAGGACTTCTTCGCGATCGTCGCCGCGATGCTCGTGATCGTGGGCGCGATGATCGCCACCTTCCGCCGGCGCGGCTGGCTCTAGCGGCCACCAGGCTGCGCCATTTTTGGAGCGAAGGCCGTAAGGCCGGAGCGACTCGTGCGGGGCAGCCGCTCGTGGCCGCGACCTGATGGCGAAGCCGTCTACACCATCCCGTTGCGCTTCAGAATCGTCACTGCGCGCACCGTCGCGTGCCCACGCCACTCCAGCGCCCCCGCCGGCGAGTAGCTGGCGAAGTCGACCGCCCAGCCGCCATCGTCCCGCTGCTCGGAGGCCAGCCGCTCGAGGTCCGCGGAGACGACCTCGGGCGAGAGCAAGGCGCGTGCCGGGGTGTCGGGCATCGGGGCGAAGTCGAGCGGCCGCATCGCCTCGCCCTCGCTCCCGCCGGTGACCGGGACCGACCCGCTCGCCGGGATGTGCTCGCCGAGCCGCGCGAGCAGCTCCTGCGCCCGCGGCTCACCGTCGGCGATCGCATCGAGAAAGCGGACCGAGAAGGCGAGCTCCATCGCCGCGGGCTGCTGGAGATCAGCGATCGCACCGAGGCAGTAGTCGGTCGCGCGAGCGAGCCAGTCGTGCGAGGCAACCGCTTCATCGCCCGCGGCAACGCGGTGGGCGTTGCCGGCGACGATCGACGTGATCTGAAGCGAGGAGGCGGTCGGGTCGCCCTCAACCCAGAACGGAGCTGACCCGGCCCCGTCGTCCATCGGCAACGCGAACGGCAGCCCCCCGTCGGGGAGGGTGACCGAGTCGAGCCAGTCGCAGAGCTCGACCGCCGCCGGCGCGGTCGCCGGCGCGATGTCCTCGAACACCTCGAAGGCGTGCAGCGCCGGCCCCGGCTGGCTGCTCGCCGATCTCAGGTCGGGCTCGAGGCCCCAGCCATAGCCGCCGTCGGGGTTTCGGTAAGTGGCGAGTGCGGTCAGGGCCCCCTCGGGGGGATCGCCGTCGACCACGACCCCGAACCGGCGGCGGTCGAGCGGGCGGGCACCTCCCGCCATGAATTCCGCGGCTGCGTTGAGATCGGCCATGCGGGCCATTCTTCCGCGTCCCGGTCAGTCGGTCTTGAAGATTTCGGACGTACGATGCTCCGTGTGGCAAACGAGCGGATCTGGGCGCCCTGGCGGCTCAAGTACGTGAAGGACGCGAGCAAGGACGACGAGCAGGAGTGCATCTTCTGCGCCTTCCCGGGTGATGATCCGGCCAACGACGAGGCGAATCTGATCGTCCACCGCGGCGAGCGCTGCTTCGTGATCCTGAACAAGTTCCCCTACACGAACGGGCACCTGATGGTCGCCCCCTATGAGCACGTGGCGACCCTGCCGGAGGTCGAGCCCGAGACGATCGCGGAGCTGATGGCGCTCGCCCAGGAGGCGATGCGGATCCTCGAGCGGACCTACGCCCCGCACGGCTACAACGTCGGCTTCAACCAGGGGCGGGTCGCCGGCGCCGGGGTCGAGCACCACATCCACATGCACGTCGTCCCCCGCTGGGGCGGCGACACCAACTTCATGCCGGTGCTCGGCGACACCCGGGTGATGCCGCAAACCCTCGAGCAGAGCTACGAGGCGCTCGCCGGGTCGTTCGGCTAGCGGCTGCAAGGCCGCTCCACTCGGGAGCGCAGGGCGAAGCCCGTAGATCCGGCCGCGGTGTTTGTGGCGGCCGTTGAACCTGGGGCGGCCGCCAGCCGTCGCGACTGGTGCGTAATCTGCGCGCCTCCATGGCGATCACCTCCCCCCCGGCATCGATCTTCAAGGCCTACGACGTCCGCGGCCTCTACGGCGAGGAGATGGACGGCGAGACCGCGTTCGTCCTCGGACGCGCCTTCGCGCGACTGTTGGGGCAGCTGCGCGACAAGGCCACCGAGGACATGGGCGTCGGGATCGGACGCGACATGCGGCTCACCGCGCCCGAGATGGCGGGGCGCTTCGCCGAGGGGCTGATGGCCGAGGGCTGCCACGTGATGGACGCCGGGGAGATCCCGACCGAGATCCTCTACTTCCTGGTCGGATCGCGCAGCCTCGACGGCGGCGCGATGGTCACCGCTTCGCACAATCCGAAGGCCTACACCGGAGTGAAGCTCGTACGCGAGGGGGCGCTGCCGCTCTCGGGGGACGCCGGGATCGGCGAGCTGCGCGAGATGATCGAAGCCGGCCTGCCGAAGAAGGAGCCGGGCGGCGGCACAATCGAGGTCGTCGACGTGCTCAAGGAGTTCCAGGAGGGCGCCCTGGCGATGATCCGCCAGGGCGAGAAGGTGAAGCCGATCAAGCTGGTCGTCGACGGCGGCAACGGCATGGCGGGCCCGATGATGAAGGCGCTGCTCAAGCATCTGAAGATGGAGACGGTCGAGCTCTACTTCGAGCCGGACGGCGAGTTCCCCGACCACGAGCCGAACCCCCTGCTGCCCGAGAACCGCGAGCTGATCGCGAATACGGTGGTGAAGGAGAAGGCGGATCTGGGGATCGCCTGGGACGGCGACGCCGACCGCTGCTTCTTCATCGACGCCGAGGGCACCTTCGTCGACGGGGACTTCCTCACGGCGCTCCTCGCCGAGTCCCTGCTCGGGAAGAAGGGCGGCGGAGAGGTCCTCTACGACGTACGCGCCAGCCGCGCCGTCCCCGACACGGTCGCCGCCGCCGGTGGCAGCGCCCAGATCAATCGGGTCGGGCATGCCTTCTTCAAGGCGCGAATGCGCGAGACCGGGGCGATCTTCGGCGGCGAGGTCTCCGGCCACTACTACTTCAAGGACTTCTTCTGCGCCGACTCCGGGACCATCCCGGCGCTGCTGATCCTCGAGCTCCTCTCCGAGAAGGGAATGACGATGGTCGAGCTGATGAAGGAGTTCCGCTCGAAGTACTTCATCTCCGGTGAGATCAACTCCGAGGTCGCCGACCAGGCCGCGAAGATGGAGGAGATCGCCGAGCGCTACTCCGACGCCGAGATCACCCGTCTCGACGGGGTCTCGATCGACTACGAGGACTGGCACTTCAACGTCCGTCCCTCCAACACCGAGCCGCTGCTGCGTCTCAACCTCGAGTCGCTCGTCTCCCCGAAGCACATGGAGGAGAAGCGGGACGAAGTGCTTGACCTGATCCGGTCTTGACGGTGGAGGTCGATCCGCAGGTCTGGGAGCGGATCACCACGGCCGGGATCCAGACGCTGCGGATCCCGACGCCGTTCCAGGTCGGTCGGGTGAATTGCTACCTGCTCGAGGACGAACCGCTGACGCTGATCGACGCCGGGCCGAACTCGGGCAAGGCCCTGGACGAGCTCGAGCACCAGCTCGGGGCGCTCGGGCACAGGATCGAGGACCTCGAGCTGGTGATCGTCACCCACCAGCACATCGACCACCTCGGCCTGGTCGACATCGTCGCCAAGCGCTCGGGGGCGAAGGTGGCGGCGATCGACCTGGTCGTCCCCTTCATCGAGAACTTCGGCGGCGACGCCGAGCGCGACGATCGAGAGGCGGCCGAGCTGATGCTC
>Ga0299913_10000500_pt1 | contig 25310 bp, 21 predicted proteins | sample RVTome_9_FD_201360 | JGI IMG/M metagenome (GOLD analysis project Ga0299913, IMG submission 201360) | Soil microbial communities from uranium-contaminated site in the Upper Colorado River Basin, Wyoming, United States - RVT155D38 (version 2) ... | reverse complement strand
CTACCCATCGCGACCGCGCCGGCGGCAGCCTCCGCCAGACCGCCTGAGGACGCCAGTCTCTTTCGGCTACTTCTTCCGTGACCGGCTTGGCCGCGCCGATGCCGTGCCGAAGGGCCCCTTTCACGAGAATTCCAGGGCTTGAGGCGGCGTGACTAACCGGCTCACGGGATCCGAACCTCGTTGACCCGTGTAGCCGTCGTGCCCTCGGCGACGTAGAACGGGAGCAGCGCCAGCGCTTCACCTTCGGACGCGGCCTCCACCGTCCACCAGATCGCGTGCCCGCCGGAGCGACATGAGGCGAGAGTCGCCTGGCGGCGGAGTGGGCTCTCATGGCCCTTGAACGCGGCGAAAACGACGCCGCACTCCTCTGGGTCGTGGCGGTGGTGGAGGAGATAGCGGGGCATGGAGCGAGCTTGACGTCGCAGGGGCAGCCCGACATCGGGGCGACACCCTGATTTCTCGATCTCGCCCCCCTGATCTATCCTCGCTCAAAGGAAAGTGGCCTTGGTTGCCGAGCAGCTCGTGGGCCGCGCCGAGGAGCTCGGCGCGCTCGATCGCGCTCTTGGCGATCTCGCGAATGGCCGGTCGGCCGCGCTCGAGCTCGCAGGTGAGCCCGGGATCGGCAAGACCCGCCTTCTCGCGGAGCTCGCGGCTCGCGCTGATGGGCGTGGGCAGCTCGTCCTTTCCGGATCTGCGTCGGAGCTCGAACGGAACTTGCCGTACTGGGTGTTCGTCGATGCGCTCGACGAGTACCTCCAAGGCCTGGAGCCGCATCGCCTCGGCGCGCTCGAGGCTGACATCCGTTCCGAGCTCGCGGACGTCTTTCCCTCCCTCTCACGATTCGCGACATCCCACGGGACGGCCGTCCAGCCCGAGCGTTACCGCAGCCACCGCGCGGTGCGCGAACTGCTCGAACGGCTGACAGCAACAAGCCCGCTCGTGCTCGTGCTCGACGACCTCCATTGGGCTGATGCCGCATCTGTCGAATTGCTCGGTGCGCTCCTGCGTCGGCCGCCGGACGCGGCCGTTCTGCTCGCGATGGCCGTGCGTCCTCGGCAGGTGCCGGCGCGCCTGTCGGCGGCGCTCGAGCGGGCGCATCGCTCCGGGCTGCTCGTCCGCCTCGAGCTCGGGGCCCTGACTCGCGGTGAAGCCAGAGAGCTCCTGGGCCAATCGATCGATCCCGCAGCAGCAACCGCTCTCTACGACGAGAGCGGCGGCAACCCGTTCTACCTCGAGCAGCTCGCCCGCTCGCTCGCTCGCAGTCTTGCGCGTGCGGCGGCCGCTCGCGAACGCTCGCTCGCGGATCTAGATGTACCGCCCGCCGTTGCCGCCGCGTTGGCCGAAGAGCTCGCGCTCCTGGCAGACGGGGCACGCCTCGCGCTGGAGGGAGCAGCAGTTGCCGGAGACCCCTTCGACCCAGAGCTTGCGGCAGCCGCCGCGGCGACTACCGAGGCGTCGGTGCTCGATGCCGTAGACGAACTCCTGAGCCTTGACCTCGTCCGTCAAACCGACGTACCCCGCCGCTTTCGCTTCCGCCATCCGCTCGTCCGGCGGGCGGTCTACGAGTCGGCGCCTGCAGCTTGGCGACTTGGCGCGCACGAGCGGAGCGCCGATGCGCTCGCGGCTCGCGGCGCCGGCGCGGTAGAACGCGCGCACCACGTCGAGCGGGCGGGCAGACAGGGCGACGCGATGGCCATCGCCACGTTGCGCGAGGCCGGGGAGGCGGCCGCGCATCGCGCGCCCGCCAGCGCTGCCCATTGGTTTGCATGTGCGCTCCGACTCCTCCCCGGGGAGGCTTCTGCCGAGGAGCGGGTCGAGCTCCTCCTCGCACGCGCGGGCGCGTTGGCTTCTTGCGGGCACTTCGCGGAGGGTCATTCCGCGCTCCTGGAGAGCATCGAGCTTCTCCCGGAGGATGCCGGCGCGCTACGCCTGCGGCTCACGACTGCGTGTGCCGGAGTCGAGCACCTGCTCGGCCATCACTCGGACGCGCACGGTCGCTTGGCGAATGCGCTGGACGGTCTCGAGGATGCCCACTCGGCGGAAGCGGCTGCGCTCATGATCGAGCTCGCCCTCGACGGCGTGTACAGGTTGGAGCTCGAACAGATCGGAAGCTGGGCCAGCCGCGCGCTCGATATCGCCAGATCGCTCGGCAACGAGCCGCTGGCGGCGAGCGCCGCCGCCATTCTCGCGTGGGGCGCCGGCCTAAAGGGGGCGATCCCGGAGGCGGAGGCGTATCGGTCCGAAGCCGCGGCGCTCGTCGATACGCTCTCAGATGGTGAGCTCGCGGTCCGCCTCGATGCCGCCGTCAACCTGGCAGGTGCCGAGCTCTACCTGGACCGTTTCGACGAGGCAGGCAGCCACGCCGAACGAGTGATCGTCGTCGCGAGAGCGACGGGACAGCCAGCGTTCGTCCCCTTCGCTTTCATGCTCCTGGCCTGGGTAAGAATGTTGCGCGGCCGGCTGGCCGAAGGCGGCGAGATGCTCGACGCCGCCGTCGAGGAGGCCAGACTCCTTGGCAACGCCCAGAGCGTGGCAGGGCTTCTCCTCAATCGCTCGCTCACGGCGCTCGCGGCAGGTGACGTCGACGTTGCCGTAAGCGCGGCGGAGGAGAGCGTGGAGATCACGCACGGGATGGAGAGTGGTCTCGTCCCGGCCGCAACCTCCCTGGCGCTTGCTGCCGCGCGCCTCGAAACCAACGACCCCGATCTCCCCCGCGCGGTCGACCTCATGGTCGAACGTGCAGGTGGCGAGGGGCTACCGCTCATGCCCGGAGGCAGTTTCCGAGCCAAGTGGCTCGACCTTCTAACCCGCTGCTGGCTCGCGCTCGGCCGCCGAGCCGACGCCGAACGGGCTGCCGCATGCGCGGAGGCGACGGCGACCGCAATGGGCGGACTCGGAATGGCGCACGCCATGGCAGATCGCGCGCGAGCGACCACCGCACTCGACGCCGGCGACCCTGACCTGGCCGCTCAACGGGCGCTCGCCTCGGCGGCCGCCGCCGATGAGCTCGGAATCCCCATCGAGGCCGCGCTCTCCCGCACGCTCGCGGGCCGCGCGCTCGCGCTGCTGGGCGAGACCGAGAAGGCAGTGAAGGAGCTGGAGCAGGCCTCGGCGGCGCTCCACGCCTGCGGTGCACTCAGGTACCGCAACGCGGCCGACCAGGAACTTCGGCGGCTCGGTCACCACGTCCACAGGCGCACGCGACCCGGGGAAGCCGACGCGGTCGGGGTGGATACGCTGACGGAGCGCGAGCGCGAGGTAGCGCGACTCGTGGTTGATCGCAGGACAAACGCGGAGATCGCCGAGGCGCTGTTCCTCAGTCCGAAGACGATCGAGACTCACATGCGAAACATGTTCCGGAAGCTCGACGTCTCTTCACGCGCCGACGTTGCCCGCGCTATCGAACGCGCCGATCATGCGGCGCGCATGACCTAGGGCCGGGCCTTCTGCGGCCTCCACGGACTTTCGTGGAACCGCGCGCCGCGCTCTAGGGATGGATCAGGGAGGACGAATCGAAAAATCAGGGTGTCCCCCTGATGTCGGCGTGGCCCTGCGACATCAAGCTCGCTCCATGCCCCGCTATCTCCTCCTCCACCGGCACAAGCGGCACGAGGGCGTCGATCTCGAACGAGGCGAAGACACCGGCGGGACTCTCGTCCCCCGGCACGCCGCCTCCGCCCGCGCTTCGCAGGAGGTTCCGTCGAATCGACCGGCAGCCGAGGCGAACTCCCGCCTCTCAAGCCTGATCGAGCAACACCCGCTCGCGGCGTTCTTCGTCCTGGCTTACGCGATCTCTTGGCTTCTGTGGCTACCGCTCGTCGTTTCTGGAGACGACTCCCCATCTGGCTTGGGTTTCGTCCTGGCGCTTCTGGGATCGCTGGTGCCTTCTGCGGTGGCGATCGGGCTCGTCGCCGAGCGCCGTGGCAAGGCCGGGGTGCGGACGCTGCTCCGTCGGCTCTTGATGTGGCGGGTCGGTGTCGGCTGGTGGCTGGCGGTCGTGCTGCTGTCAGGCCTTGCCCTCGGCGCCGTCGGCGTGAGCGTCCTGTTCGGAGGCGACGATCCCAATGTCACCGTGACGATCCCGGGGACCGTAGTCCTCTTCCTTTTCTTCATCTTTCCGGGCAGTGCGGGGGGCGAGGAGCTCGGCTGGCGTGGGTATGCGCTACCACACCTGCAAGCTCGCCGGAGCGCCCTGGGCGCGAGCATCGTCCTTGGTGTGGCGTGGGGTGTTTGGCACCTGCCCCTATACCTGACCGGAGCGGACTTCCGCCCGCTCAGCCTGTTCGTCCCATGGGTCATCCTCGTAGTGGCGGTCTCGGTCATCTACACGTGGATGTACAACGGCACCGGCGGGAGCCTGTTGATCGTGGTTCTGTTTCACGCGGCATCCAACTTGCTCTTGACGGTCTTCCTGGTCGAGCCCTTCGAAGACCAGGTCGCTCGGCCCTTCCTGATCCTTCTCGCGCTGATGATCCTCGCGGCTTCGGCCGTGGTGGCTGCTGCGGGACCGGCGACTCTGTCCCGCACCCGCGCCAAGCAGGTTGCAGCACCGGGCAGGCCGGCGACCACGAACGCTCCCGAGGTGGGCGAAGCTGCGGTGGGTCACACGAGAGTCCGCATCCGCGCGCGGCTCCGACGCATCATCACCGCCGTCGGGCTGGCCGCCTTCGTTCTTGGCGCCGCCTACCTCGTGAGCAAGCCGGGCTCTGACACGCCCGCCGCCAACGGAGCAGACGCGGGCCCCAGGTTCGCGGAGATCGAGAGATTCGTGCAGGACGAGATGGCCGCGCAGCGGATTCCCGGTCTCGCCCTGGGCATCGTCGAGGGCGACCGCATCGCCTATATGCGCGGCTTCGGGACGTCCGATGACACGGAGAGGGGGGTGACTCCGCAGACGCCGTTCATCATCGGCTCGGTGAGCAAGTCGTTCACCGCCCTTGCCGTCATGCAGCTCGTCGAGGCGAACGAGATCGAGCTCGCCGCGCCCGTGCAGCGCTACGTGCCTTGGTTCCGTGTGGCGGACGAGAAAGCGTCAGCCGAGATCACCGTGCAGCACCTGCTCAACCAGACGAGCGGTCTTTCCACGAAGACGGGCCGGTCGTTCCAGGGCGACGGCGACACGAGCGACAGCGCTTTGGAGCAGGCAGTTCGCAAGCTGAAGAGCGCCGCGCTGACCGCACCGGTCGGCTCAAAGCACCAGTACAGCACGATCAACTACTCAGTCCTGGGACTCATCGTGCAGACGGTGGCCGGGCAGTCCTACGAACGCTACGTCCAGACGAGGATCCTCGATCCGCTCCGGATGCGGAACTCGTACACGTCCGAGGCGGCCGCGCAGCCACAGGGCCTCGCGACCGGTCACAACTACTGGTTCGGCCGACCGAGGGCAGCCGACCTGCCGTACAACCGCGGCCTCGTGCCGGCGGGCTACCTCATCTCCAGCGCCGAGGACATGACCCATTACCTGGTCTCTCAGCTCAACGGCGGTCGGTACGACGGCACGTCGGTCCTCTCGCCCGAGGGGATCGGCGAGCTCCACCGGCCGGCCGTTCAGACGCCGGAGGCGGACACCTCGTACGGGATGGGCTGGTTCGTCGGCCCTCGCAACGACATCCCGGCGATCCACCATCAGGGCGAGACGTTCAACTTCCACGCAAACGTCGTGCTCGTCCCGCAGAGCCGAAGGGGAGTCGTCGTCCTGATGAACGCCGAGAACTCGCTCGACCTCTTTACCACCGGCCGCTTGGGGACGATCGCGGACGGCGTCACCAGTCTGCTCGAAGGGCGAGAGCCCGCGTCTCCGCCCTCGAACGTCGCGATCTTCATCGTCTACGTGGCGCTGTTTGCGCTGCTCGTGCTGCAAGCCCGCGGCATAGCCAGGTCGGTCGTCGCGCTGCGCCGCGGGCGTATCCGCCGCGGCCGGATCGGCCCGTGGTGGCGCATCGGCCTCTCGCTGGTGCTGAGTCTGGTCTGGGCACTGTTCGTCCTCGTACTCGTGCCGAAGCAGCTGGGCTTGCCGCTCTCGGTCCTGGCGACCGGATTCCCCGACCTCGTCTACCTGCTGCTCGCCAGCGCGTTCGTGGCGCTCGGCTGGGCCGTTGTCAAGGCGCTCTGGACCTACGCCGCCCTTCGCGGAGGACAAGGCGCCCAGCGAGCGACTCAACCCTCGAGAAGAGGAAGTGATGGCTGACATGACCGCTGACGCTCTTGCCCTGACCGGGATCAACCAGCAGGCTCCGATCATCGGTGTGAAGAATCGAGATCGCCGCCGCGCCTGATCGCGTGGACGGGCGAGACGTTCGGCATCAAGGCGATCATTTCTGGTACTTCGAGGCCCGCAACGGCAGGACGTTCGTGTGTACAGAGGAGTCGTACGACGGGCTCGTCGCCCGCCTCTTCCGTCGACCGCTCCAAGAGACGCTCGACCGCGCGCTCGCGGACGGGACGCGGTATCTGAAAGCCGAGGCCGAGCGTAGATCGCTTGGAGACAACGGTGACCCGTTGAAGGGTGCATCGAAAGCGGCCTGAGGTGACTGGAGCGGACCGCAACGGACACTGGTTCATCGCTCGGAATGAACGTGTCCCCGGTTCGGGTCCGGGCGTCGGCTTCGCTCGAGCACATGGTTTTTCGGCACCCGAGCTGCAGGACCGCCCAGAGGTGCGGACACCATGCGGACGAGCGATCAGCACCGCGATCACCGGCCGGATCGGGATAGGATCGGGGCCCCGGCATCCACGAAGGAGGCACGATGGCCACGCAGGCCGCATCCCTCACGAGGGACCAGCTCGCCGCTCTTCCCGACAGCTACTTCAAGGCGGTCGACGCGAAGGACGTCGACGCGATCCTCGACCACTTCGCCGACGACGCGACGCTCACCGTCCAGACCGACCACGCGGTCTTCTCGGGCGCGGAGGAGATCCGGCGCATGTTCGCGGACTTCTGCGGCGGCTCCGTCTCCATCTTCCACGAGATCAAGAACATCGTCATCGAGCCGGAAGCCGGCAAGGTCGCGACCGAGCAGAGCTACATCGGCGAGCTCGTGGACGGCACGAAGAACGACATGCACAACTGCAACTTCTTCGACGTGGGCCCTGACGGGAAGTTCACGCGGGTCATCATCTGGATGGCCGGCCAGAACCCACTGAAGTAGCGCGCGGCGCCCACGGGGGCCGAAGCGAGAAGCGTTTTCCGGTTCGAGTCCGGGCGTCGGTGTCGCGTGCATGGCGCGCAGCGGGAGGCGCCTCCCCTAGGGGCGCTTCCCCTCCCCCTGCTCCTTCCAAGAGCGATGCCCCACGGTTCACGCGGTAGTGTCAACCGGCACGACCCGCACGCGATTCTGCGATCCCTAGTACATTCGAGTCCGACCTGACAGCGCGGAGAGGAGCGGGCATGCTGGAGCAGGTTCGAGTCCCCGCCCAGGCGGACGGGGTCTTCGAGGGCGGCGGCGTCAAGGGGATCGCGTTCGCCGGCGCGATCAAGGCCGCCGAGGAGGCAGGCGTCGGCGAGTGGGTCAACGTCGCGGGGGCGTCCGCCGGCGCGATCACCGCCTCGCTCCTCTCGATCGGCTACACGGCCGATGAGATCGAGGAGGCCCTCGAGGAGACCGACTACCGGCTCTTCGCCGACTACGGGCCGGGCGGCAAGTACCTGAGCGGGCCGCTCAACTACCTGCGCATGCGCGGCCTCGTCCCGGGCGACTACTTCAAGAAGTGGCTGTCCGAGCGCTTCGAGAAGAAGCTCGGCAACCCGAACCCGACCTTCAAGGACGTGATTCGCAAGGACCTGCCCGACAACCTGAGCGAGGCCGAGCTCAGGCGGGCGAAGTACAAGCTGAAGGTGATCGCCTCCGACATCACGAGCGGCCGGATGCTCGTCCTCCCGGACCACATCGTCGACTACGAGGACAAGGACGGAAGGCGGTTCGTGATCGACGAGTTCCCGCTCGCGGACGCGGTGCGGATGAGCATGAGCTTCCCGTTCTTCTTCAACGTCGTCACGCTCTACCGAGACGGGAAGCCGCATTACATCGTCGACGGAGGCCTCCTCTCGAACTTCCCCGTCTGGCTGTTCGACAGCGGCGACCGGCCGCCGAGACGGCCCACGTGGGGGTTCCGCCTGCACGGCGGCACGGGGCCCGAGCGGCTCCCGTACCGGGGCATCAGGCGGCCGCTCTGGGCGCGGCCGCTGCTCAAGGCGATGTTCTTCTCGGCGATGGAGGCGTGGGACCGCGAGCAGCTCGGGCGGACGACCGCGGCGCGCACCGTGAGCATCCCGACGCGGGACGTGAAAACGATCAACTTCGAGCTGACGAAGGAGGAAGCGAAGAATCTCTACCGCTGGGGCTACGAGGAGACGGAGAGGTTCTTCGCGAGCCCGGAGACGCAGGAGTACCTCGGGAAGATCGAGGCGACCGGGCGGGCGGACATGCCCCCTGCGACCGGCGCGACGACGTAGGCGATCACCGAGCGTCCTTGCGCGCTCGGCTGGGGGCGACTCTCGGCGGCTCGTCCGGCTGCTTGGGATAGACGGGCGGCCAGGGCGCGTCCATGAGGCCGGCGGCGCGGTCTCGTTCGTGCAGCTCCAGGAGCGGCTCGAGGGACTGCGCGGTCGTGTTCATCTCCTCCCACGGGTCACCGCGCTCCCCGACGCGCGCCGGCACGCTCGCGATCGTCAGGTCGTCGGGGTGCACCGCATCGAGCTCGTCCCACGTGAACGGCGCGGACACCTGTGCGCCCGCGCGCGCACGCACCGACCACGGGCCGAAGACGGTCTTGTGCGGCGCAGTCTGGTTGTAGTCGACGAAGATCCGCTCGCCGCGCTCCTCTTTCCACCACGCCGCCGTGAAGAGCTTCGGGTTGCGCCGCTCGAGCTCCCGCGCGACGGCGACCGCGGCCGCGCGCACCTGGTACGAGTCCCAGCGGGGCTCCAGGCGGACGCAGACATGGATCCCGCGGTTCCCGGTCGTCTTCGGGTAGCCCGTGACGCCGAGCTCGCCGAGCAGGCCGCGCACCTCGGACGCCGCAGCGCGGGCCTCCTCGAACCCGACGCCCGGCTGCGGGTCGAGATCGAGGCGCAGCTCGTCTGCGACCTCGGGGGCCGACGCGAGGTTCGGCCAGACGTGGAAGCCGAGGCAGGCGAGGTTCACCGCCCAGACGACGTGCGCCAGGTCGGCCAGCACGAGCGCGCGCGAGGTCGTCCCGTTCGGCGTCGACACGATCGTCGTCTCGAGCCACTCCGGCACGTCCTTCGGAACGCGCTTCTGGAAGAACGAGCTGCCCTCAGCGCCGTGCGGGAAGCGCTGCATGAGCGTCGGCCGCCCGCCGTTCGTGCGCAGGAAGGGCTCGGCGAGCGCGAGGTAGTAGCGGACGAGGTCGAGCTTCGTCTCCCCGCGCTCCGCGAAGAAGACCTTGTCCGGGCTCGTGACCGTGACGGCCCGTCCCGCGACCTCGACCACGTGCTCGTCCGCCACCAGCGGAACCGTAGCTTGCGACCCGCTAGTGCTCGGGCAGGATGTAGAAGGCGACCGCCGCGTAGTGGCACGCGACCGCGGCGAGCACGAAGGCGTGGAAGAGCTCGTGGTAGCCGAAGACCGCCGGGACGGGATCCGGCCTCCGTAGCGCGTAGATCACGGCGCCCGCCGTGTACGCGAGGCCGCCGGCGAGGAGCAGGAGCGCCGGGGTGAGCCCGATCTCGTCGAGGATCTGCGGGAAGGCGACGATGCCGACCCAGCCGAGCGCGATGCCGATCACGGCGGAGAGCCACTTCGGCCCGTCGACCCACAGGAACTTCAGCGCGACGCCTGCGACCGCGCCCGTCCAGACGATCGCGAGCACCACGACGGTCCAGTTCCCGCTCAGGACGAGCAGGCCGAAGGGCGTGTAGGTCCCGGCGATCAGGGCGTAGATGCCCGCGTGGTCGAGGCGGCGCATCCAGGGGCGGACGCTCGGCGACCAGGTGACGAGGTGGTAGAGCGCGCTCGCACCGAGCATCGCGGTCACGCTCACCGCGAAGACGAGCGCGGAGACCCGTCCACGTGTCGTCTCCGCTGCGAAGAGGAGCGCCGCCCCGAGCGGCAGGGCGAGGACGAAGGCGATCCCATGCGAGACCCCGCGCAGGCGCGGCTTGACGCGCGCGTCCGGCGTAGTCTCGGCCGGCCGGCCCGCCATGTGGCGGAGCCTACCGAGTGCGACCGTTGCCTTCGAACCGACGGGCGCTCATCATTGCCCGATGGCCGACGCCCCCGGGACGCCCGACACCGGTGCGCTCTCCGTCCCGCGCGCGCACGTTGTCCTCTGGGGGGCGCTCGGAGGCGGGCTGATCGGGCTCCTCGTCCTCTTCGGCGACCTCCCCCTATGGGACGAGGCCGACCGCAGCCGGGCGGAGGACGACACCTTCGGGCTTTGGGCCGCGGCGATCGCGGCGCAGACGATGGTCTGGGTGCTCGCCTTTCCCGCGATCCGCGAGATCTCGCGGCGCAGGCGCACGCCGGAGGCGGCGGGCTCGCGCGAGGTCGTGTGGGCGACGGCGGCGCTCGCACTCGTCGGCCTGGTGGTCGCCGTCCTGCCGCCTCTCACCGGTGAGCTCCCCGACACGATCCCGAACCGGGGGCTCAAGACGTTCATCCTGAACGTGGTGGCCTTCGCGCTCGCCATCTACGCCGCGCGGGCGATGTGGTTCGCGGTCGCGGAGCTACGGGCGCTCGGCTCGTCCAGGGCGGCCGGTCTCGACGCGCTGCTCCTGCACCGGCGCCTGCGCGGGGAGCTCCAGCTCCTGCTGCGGGTCCTCGGGGCGCTCGTGACCCTTGCGGTCATCGCCTCCGCGGCGCTGCGCGCGTTCACCGCGAGCGTCGACCCGGACGGGGCGTTGCCCGCCCAGGCAGTCGTGCTCTACGGCGTCACGCTCTCGCTCGTGCTCGCCCTCATCTACGTTCCGGCGCACCAGACGATGCTCGCGTCCGGAGGAGCGCTCCGCGAGCGCATCGCCCCGCTCCTTCCGCCCGGCGACCCGGGCTTCGAGGGGCGCCTCGGCCTCCGCGACAGGATCGACTCCTTCCTCGGCCTCGACGTCGCCGCGACCGTCAGCCTCCGCGCCGCGATCGCCATCCTCTCGCCGCTGCTCGGGAGCCTCGTCAGCCTCGTCCCCGACCTCGGCTAGAGGCCGCGGACGGGCGCCTACAGCGGCTTCACGTACCTCCGGCACGGCACAGGGATCGGCCCGTCGGGGCCGTCCGCGGTGTAGTCGAACGAACCCTCGTCGCTCCAGCCCTCCCGCTCGTAGAACGCGCGCGCCCGCGCGTTGCCCGGGACGACCGCCAGCCACGCCCGGTCATGGCCGTTCGCGTGCACCTGCTCCTCCGCCACGGCGAGGAGCCGGCCGGCGACACCCGTTCCGCGGTGCTCGCCGGAGACGAAGACCTGCTCGACCTCGTCGTCCACGACGGTCACGAAGCCGGCGACCGCCCCGTCCACCACCGCGATCGTCGTCGTGCCCACCCGCTCGGCCGCCCGCGGGAGGAACGACTCCTCCGTACGTACGCGCACGAGCTCCTCCGGGACGAGTCCCAGGTGACCGTCGCGCCAGCCGCGGAACCAGACCTCGGCGATCTCGCCCGCGTCGTCCGCCGTCGCCGCGCGGAGTGTCGCCTCGGGAGCCACGACGCGAGCCTAGCCCGCGGGCGTGGATTTACCGGCCTCCTACCGATCGCCAACCGCGTCGCGCTCCAATCCGGCGAAACGACCTGGAGGAATGCATATGTCTCGCTTCACGCCCGATCCAAGCTTCTACGCGACCGCGGAGGAGGCGGCCGCGGCGCCGCCCGAGCTGCTGGCGTACGTCGCCACGATCGGCGTCGGCGCCAACGGCTCGACGCGGCCCGACGCCCTGGCCGTGCTCGACCTCGATCCGGACTCGCCCTCGTACGGCGAGGTCGTGAACCGGCTCGAGATGCCGAACGTCGGCGACGAGCTCCACCACTTCGGCTGGAACGTCTGCTCGTCGGCGCTCTGCCCGTGGGGACCGCACCCGCACCTCGAGCGCCGCTACCTGGTGCTGCCGGGCCTGCGCTCCTCGCGCGTGTACGTGGTCGACACCCACGGCGACCCGCGTGACCCGAAGATCGTGAAGACGCTCGAGCCGGAGGAGATCGCGGAGCGGACCGGCTACAGCCGGGCGCACACCGTCCACTGCGGCCCCGACGGCATCTACGTGAACGCGCTCGGCAATCCCGACGGCGACGGCCCGGGCGGGATCTTCGTCCTCGACCACGATACGTTCGAGGTCAAGGGCGCGTGGGAGCGCGACCGCGGCTCCCAGACCCTCGCCTACGACTTCTGGTGGCATCTCGGCTACGACCGCGTGATCACGAGCGAGTGGGGCACGCCCAACATGGTCGAGGACGGCGTCAACCCCGAGCTCCTGCTCGGAAACAAGTACGGGCACAAGCTCCACGTCTTCGACATGAAGCGCCGCCGGCACCTGCAGGAGATCGACCTGGGCGCCGAGCACCAGATGGTCCTCGAGCTCCGGCCGGCCCACGACCCGGACAAGGCCTACGGCTTCGTCGGCGTCGTGACCTCGACGGCCGACCTCTCGGCGTCGGTGTTCATGTGGGAGCGGCAGCCCGACGGCACGTTCACGGCGGAGAAGGTCATCTCCATCCCGGCCGAGCCGGCCGAGGAGGACGAGCTCCCGCCCGCGCTCAAGCCGTTCGGGGCGGTGCCGCCGCTCGTGACCGACATCGCGCTCTCGGTCGACGACCGCTCGCTCTACGTCTCCTGCTGGGGCACGGGCGAGATCAAGCGCTTCGACGTCACGGACCCGCGTAACCCGCGCGAGACCGGCGCGGTGCGCATCGGAGGGATCGTCGGCAAGACGGCCCATCCCGCGGCGGGCCCGGTCAACGGCGGTCCGCAGATGGTCGAGGTGAGCCGCGACGGACGCCGCGTGTACCTGACCAACTCCCTCTACCGCTCGTGGGACGAGCAGTTCTACCCCGACGGGATCAAGGGCTGGATGGTCAAGCTCGACGCCGGCGAGGACGGCTCGCTCGAGCTCGACCCGGGCTTCTTCGTCGACTTCCCCGAGGGCGAGCGTCCCCACCAGGTGCGGCTGCAGGGCGGGGACGCCTCGTCGGACTCCTACTGCTTCCCGAACGGACACTGAGATGGAGACCCTGCCTCTCGTCACCGTCGCCCTCCTGGGCGCCTACCACGGGCTCAACCCCGCGATGGGCTGGCTGTTCGCGGTCGGTCTCGGGATGCAGGACCGCAACCGGCGCTCGGTGCTGCGCGCACTGCCCCCGATCGCGGTCGGCCACGAGCTGGCGATCGTCGTGGTCGCCGCGCTCGTGGTCGGCCTCGGGACGCTGACCGATCCGCGCCCGCTGCACATCGCGGCGGCGGGCGCGCTGATCGGCTTCGGCCTCTTCCGCTTCGCCAGGCCGCGGGTGCATCCGCGCTGGACGACGATGCGCGTGACCCGCAAGGAGCTGACCTGGTGGTCGTTCCTCATGTCGAGCGCCCACGGCGCCGGCCTGATGCTCGCGCCCGTCCTGCTCGGCGGCGGTGGGGCAGAGCCCGCCCACGCGCACGGCGGGCACGCCGAGCACCAGCCGGAGGCGGTCATGAGCATCGCGGACGCCGCGGTCGCGATCTCGGTTCACGTGGGGGCGATGCTCGCCGTCATGGCGGTGGTCGCGCTCGTCGTCTACGAGAAGCTCGGACTGACGTTCCTGCGCAAGGCCTGGGTGAACTCGGATCAGTTCTGGGCCGGCGCGTTCATCGTCGCTGGAGTGCTCACCCTCGTCACGTGACGTCGGCATCGCCGACCTGCTCGACCGCCTGTGTCAGGTCCGGCAGGCCGTGCGCCAGGTTGCCGCGCAGGAGCTGGGCGGCCTCGGCGTGCTCCCCGCGGGCGAGGGCGGCGATGATCTCGTCATGCTGGGCGGCCGATCGCGCGATGCGCTCGGGATCGGTCATGTAGACACGCTCGTAGCGGAGCAGGGCGCGCTTGATCGGGAGGAGTGCGGCAACGAGCTCGTCGTTGCCGCACTCCGCCGTCAGCCGGCGGTGGAACTCGTCGTCGGCGGCCCTGGCGGCGGCGGGGTCGCCGACCGCGGCGCGGAACTCGGCGTTCGCGTCGCGCAACCCCTGCAGCTTGGCCTCGTCGAACTGCGGCGAGCGCCTGACGGCCACGCTCTCGAGGACGACGGCGGCCGGGTAGAGCCTTCGCGCCTCGCTCATGGCGAGCGGCGCGGCGCGGAACCCTTCGCCGCCGCGCTCGACGAGGCCGGAATGCTCGAGCGCGACGAGCCATTTCTCGGCGGTTCCGGCGGAGATCCCGAGGCGCGCCGCGACCGTCCCGACGTCCACCCAGTCGTCGAAATCGAGAACGGCGACCACCCGCCGCAAGTCCATCTCGTCCTCGCTCGCCGCGGACAAGCTCGCGAGCTGCGCGGCGCGGGAGAGCAGCGTCGGAAGCGCGACGCCCGCGAGCTCCTCGGCGTCGGGCACGTCATCCCACAGGGCGAGGACGCGCTCGAGGTGCCCGAGCGCCTCGGTGAGCCCGGAGATCTCCTCCGCCTCCTTCGCCGCCTGGAGCGAGGCGGCGAGCGCCTCGCCGGGCCGCCGTGCGGCCGCCCAATGCTGCGCGGCCTCCGCCGCGGCCGCGCCGCTCACGGCAAGCCTCGGCTCCTCCGTGAGGGCACGCGCGAGGCGCTCGTGGAGCACCTCGCGCTCGCCCGGGAGGAGCGTCTCGTAGACAGCTTCCGAGAACAGCGCGTGGCGGAAGCGGAACGTTCCGGCCGCCTGGTCCGGCACGAGCAGGTCGTGCTCCACCGCCTGGCGGAGCGCCTCGGCGAGCGCGAGCTCGTCGAGCGGCGCCACCGCTGCGAGCAGGTCGTACGGCGCGTCTCCCCCCGCGGCGGCCACGAGCCGGAGCAGGGAGCGTCCGTCCGCGTCGACCCGGGCGACGTCCGCCAGGAGCATGTCCCGCAGCGCCGGCGGAAGCGCCGTGTCGCCGCGGGACGTGGCCGTGAGCAGCTGCTGGACGAAGAGCGGATTCCCCTCCGCGCGCGAGACGATCGTGTCGACGAGCCTTTCCGGCAGCGGCGTCTCGCTGCCCGCCCGGACGAGCGCCTCGACCGCCTCGCGATCGAGTGGCTCGAGCTCGAGCGACACCGCGGCGCGTGCGCCGACCACGCCGGCCGCCAGCCGCTGCAGCGGAGCGCCGGGGGCCACCTCCTCGGTGCGATACGTGCCGACGAGGAGCACCCGCGCCCTCGCCACACCGTGTGCGAGGAAGGCGAGCAGGTCGAGCGTGGAGGCGTCGGCCCAGTGGAGGTCCTCGAGGGCGAGGATCATGGGGCTCTCGTCGCTCAGCTCCTCGAGGACGAGCAGCACCTCCTGAAAGAGCCGCAGCCGGGAGTCCCCTTGGTCGGCGCCGGCCGGCTCGGACGCCCCGTTGCTCGCCAGGTTCGGGACGAGCCGCGGCAGCTCGTGCAGCCGGCCGGCGAGCGCGGTCGGCGCCGACTCGCCGAGTGGGCGCAGGGCCTCTGCGAAGGGCAGGTACGGCAGCCCCACGCCGACGAGCTGGATACAGCGCCCGGCGAGCACCGCCGCGCCGCAAGCCCGGGCCTGCCGGCGAAGCTCGGCGACGAGCCGGGACTTGCCGATCCCGGCCCGGCCGGCGATCAGGACGGTGCTCCCCTCGCCCCTGATCGCGGCCGCGAGGAGCGCCTCGAGCTGCGCCAGCTCGTCGGCCCGCCCCACGAAGCTCTCCGAGACGGCGCCGCCGGAGCACGGGCGTGCGGCCGGAGCGGCCGGCTCGGGCGGCCCGGCTTCGAGCGTCGGGTCCTGGTTGAGGATCTTGTGCTGCAGCCGCTTGAGCGCAGGGGAGGGCTCGATCCCGAGCTCGTCGTCGAGCGTCGTCCGGAACCGGTCGTACGCCTCGAGCGCCTCCGCCTGCCGCCCGGCGCGGTAGAGGGCGAGGATCCGCTGCCGGTGCAACCGCTCCCGGAGCGGGTGCTCGGCCGCGAGCGCCTCGAGCTCTCCCACCACGTCGCCGTGGCGGCCGCCCGCGAGGTCGGCATCGATGCGATCCTCGAGGCAGGCCAGCCGCAACTCCTCCAGGTGCGCTCCCTCCACCCGGGCGAACGGCTCGGAGAACTCGGCAAGCGCAGGGCCCCGCCACAGCCCCAGCGCGTCGGCCAGGAGTGCCGCGGCCGTGCGCGCGTCGCCGGCCTCGAGCGCGGCCCGGCCCTGGGTGCGCACCCGGCTGAAGCGGCCCAGGTCGAGCGCCTCGGGCTCGACCTCGACCCGGTAGCCGGGCGGCTGCGTGCGGAGCACGCCGTCGGGCAGCACCTTGCGGAGCTGCGAGACGTAGATCTGCACCATCTTCGCGGCCGAGTTCGGCACGTCCTCGCCCCACAGGTCGTCCACCAGCCGTTTGACGGGGACCGTGCGATTCGCGTCGAGGAGCAGCCGAGCGAGAAGCGCACGCGGCTTGCGACTGCCGAGCGTGAGCCGCGTCTCGCCGTCGATCGCCTCGAGCGGGCCGAGGAGCCGGAACTCCATACTGGTGCCGCGGACCGTACCACCCTGACGGTGCGCCGATCGAGAAGCGTGGCGCGACGCGCGGCGACCCGAAATCGCTGTGGTAGATTCGGCGCCCTCGGATGCGGAAGTCGTTCGTGATCCTCCTGGTGGCCGCGCTGGCCGCGCTTGCCGCGGGCTGTGGTTCGGACGACACCGACGACGTGGGCGCGGAGGACACCACGGCCGCGACCGAGACGGACACGGTCTCGACCGCCACGGCCCAGGACACCTGCGCGCCGGAGAGCCTCAACCTCGTCGAGCCCGGGCAGCTCACGATCGGGACCGACAACCCGGCGTTCCCGCCGTGGTTCGAGGGCGGGACGCCGGAGGGCTCCTCCTGGGAGATCAACGACCCGGCCACCGGCGAGGGCTTCGAGAGCGCGGTCGCCTACGCGGTCGCCGAGGAGCTCGGGTTCACCGAGGACGAGGTCGAATGGACGGTCGTTCCGTTCAACCAGTCGTTTCGGCCGGGCCCGAAGGACTTCGACTTCGACATCAACCAGATCTCCTACACCGAGCGCCGCGCGCAGAACATCACGTTCAGCGACTCGTACTACGACGTGAACCAGGCGGTCGTCGCGCTGAACTCCTCGCCGATCGCGAACGCGAGCTCGCTCGCGGAGCTGCAGGACGCGAAGCTCGGCGCCCCGGTCGGGACGACGAGCTACGACTACATCGTCGAGAACGTCCAGCCGAGCCAGGATCCGTCCGTCTACGACACGCTGAACGACGGGGTCTCGGCGCTCGCCGCCGGCCAGATCGACGGGCTCGTCGTCGACCTCCCGACCGCGTTCTTCATCACGGCGGTGCAGGTCGAGGACGGGAAGATCGTCGGCCAGTTCCCGAGCGTCGGCGAGCAGGAGTACTTCGCGATGGCGTTCGAGCTCGACAACCCGCTCGTCGAGTGCGTGAACGAGGCGCTCGCCGCGCTCAAGGAGGACGGCACGCTGGACGCCATCCAGCAGGAGTGGCTGTCCGACAAGGCGAGCGCGCCGGTCCTCGAGTAGCCGCCGCGGCGTAGCCCAATGACGGAGCCGACGCCGCTCGGCAGCCGCCGCTCCCGGATCCTCGGCGGGCCCAGGTCCGAGGGCGCCCGCAGCGCGCTCATCGCGGCCGTCTCGACGATCGTCTTCTTCGGCCTCGCGGTCCTCCTCGTGACGAACGCGCCCGGCTGGCCGGAGGTCAAGCGGTCGTTCTTCTCGGCGGAGCAGTTCCGCGACTCGTTCCCCGACATCGTCGAGGCGTTCGGGCTGAACATCCGGCTCTTCCTCGTCGCCGAGGTCTTCATCCTCGCCTTCGCGCTCCTGCTCGCGGTCATGCGGAGCGTCCCCGGCGCGGTCTTCTTCCCCCTCCGCCTCCTAGCGACGGCGTACACCGACCTCTTCCGCTCGGTCCCGACCGTGCTCGTCATCTACATCCTCGGGTTCGGTGCGCCGACGCTGCAGCTCTCCGGCGTGCCGAGCTCGCCGTTCTTCTGGGGCGTGACCGCGCTCGTGCTCGTCTACTCGGCCTACGTGGCGGAGGTGTACCGCGCCGGGATCCAGTCGGTCCATCCGAGCCAGGAGGCGGCCGCTCGCTCGCTCGGCCTCTCGCAGCCCCAGGCGCTGCGCTTCGTGATCCTCCCGCAGGCCGTGCGGCGCGTGGTGCCGCCGCTCCTGAACGACTTCATCGGGCTGCAGAAGGACACGGCGCTCGTCGCGCTGATCGGGCCCGTCGAGGCGTTCCGCCAGTCGCAGATCGAGGTGGCCGGGAGCTTCAACTACACGCCCTACCTCGCGACCGCGCTCCTCTTCATCCTCCTGACGATCCCCATGGCGCGGTTCACGGACTGGCTGATCGCGCGCAACCGGCGGCGCGAGCTCGCGGCGGGAGGACGATGAGCGCGCTAGCGGTCGACGCGCTTCGCAAGTCGTTCGGCAAGCTCGAGGTGCTGCGCGGAATCGACCTCGAGGTGGCCGAGCACGAGGTCGTGTGCCTGATCGGCGCCTCGGGGTCGGGAAAGTCGACGTTCCTGCGCTGCGTGAACCTCCTCGAGCCGATCGACGAGGGCCGCATCGTCGTCGCCGGCGAGGAGATCACCGCGCGCGGCATCGACGTGAACCGGGTTCGGCGGCGGATCGGGATCGTCTTCCAGGCGTTCAACCTCTTTCCGCACATGAGCGTCCTTCGCAACGTGACGCTCGCGCCGCGGCGCGCGCTCGGGCTGTCGCGCGCGGAGGCGGAGGAGCGCGCCGTCGAGCTGCTCGAGCGCTTCGGGCTCGCGGACAAGCGCGACGAGTACCCGGACCGGCTGTCCGGCGGCCAGCAGCAGCGCGTCGCGATCGTGCGCGCGCTCGCCATGCGTCCGGACCTCATGCTCCTGGACGAGGTGACGAGCGCGCTCGACCCGGAGCTCGTCGCCGAGGTGCTGAACGTGATCCGTGAGCTCGCCGAGGCGGGGATGACGATGGTGATCGCCACGCACGAGATGGCGTTCGCCCGCGACATCGCCGACCGCGTGTGCTTCCTCGACGAGGGCGTGATCCTCGAGCAGGGCCCGCCGGAGCAGATGTTCACCGCGCCTCTCGAGCCGCGGACGCAGCAGTTTCTGCAGCGGATCACCGAGGCGGGGCGGCTCTGAGCGCCTTTCCGACCGCCTCGAGGCTCGCGAGGTTGTGGCCGCTTGCGAAGAGGTCGACGTAGGGGAGCGCGGCCTGCATCCCGCGCGCCAGCGGCGCGTACGCCGGGTCCTCCTGCAGCGGGTTCAGCCAGACGACCCGGTAGGCCAGACGCGAGAGGCGCGCCATCTGCTCGGCGAGGAGCTCGGGGTCGCCGACGTCGAGGCCGTCCGAGCAGAGGACGACGACCGCGCCGCGGGCGAGGCCGCCGTGGCCGTGCTCGTCGAGGAAGCGCTGCAGCGACTCGCCGATCCGCGTCCCTCCGTCCCAGTCGAGCACCTCGGCGGCGGCCCGCCGCAGGGCCTCGTCGGGATCCGAGCCCTCGAGCTGGCGCGTGACCCGGGTCAGCCGTGTGCCGAAGCAGAACGCCTCGAAGCGCCGGTCCGAGCGGAGCGCCGCGTGTGCGAAGAGGACGAGCGCGCGGGAGTACGCGTCCATCGAGCCGGAGACGTCGAGGAGCAGGACGAGCCGCCGCGGCCGCGTGCGCCGCCGCCGCCAGGCGCGCTCGAGCGGGTCGCCGCCCGTGCGGAACGAGCGGCGTAGCGTGCGGCGCAGGTCGGGCGTCCCCGAGCGGGCCGGCTCGCGCCTGCGTGTCCGGCGACGGGGCACGACGAGGTCGATCCGGGCCATCAGCTCGGCGAGCTCGGAGAGCTCCTCGGGCGAGCAGCGGGAGAAGCTCTTCTCGCGCAGCATCTCCACGCGGCTCGCGAGGCCGACGTCCTCTTCGACCTCCATCTCCACCCGCAGGCGGAGCGGCGGGCCGGGCGTCGGCACGGGCGGCCCGAAGAAGCGGCCGAAGACCTCGTCGTACACGGGGATCTGGTCGGGCCGCGAGACGAGCGTCGCGCGCCCCGCCCAGTAGAGCTCGCCCGGCTCGAGGAGCGCCGCGGCCCGGCCGAGCGAGGCCACGCGGTCCGGGCCGACGGGGAGCCCTTCCGCCCGAAGCGCGCGCCCGAAGCGGACGAGCGTCGCGTGCGGGTCGGAGTCTTGAACTCGACTCAAGACGAGGCACTGAGCCGCTGGGACACGCTGGACGGCCCACGGCCGCGTCCTCGGTCTCGCCCGTAGCCTCCGGGTACGAACGAGACGCTGCGTCCTTGCCGTGAACCGCCCATCGTGCCCCAGCAGCGAGTCGTCATTTCGAGACGAGTTCCGGACATGCTCCTACTCGACGAGCTCGGCCCAGGTCGCCTCGACGCGCGCCTGGTCTTCCCGGTTCTTCACGGCGGCGCCGAGCGTCTCGCGCTTTGCGTCCCCGTCGGCGGCGTTCGCGCCGACGAGCGAGAGCGCCGCCGCCCAGTCGATCGCCTCCGCCGCCCCGGGACGCTTGACGAGGTCGAGGGCGCGCAGGCGCGCGACAGTCTCGGCGACCGAGCGGGCGAGCGCGTCCTCGACGCCGGGCACGCGCAGCCGGATGATCTCCGCCTCGCGCTCGACGTCCGGGAACTCGATCCAGTGGTAGAGGCAGCGCCGCTTGAGCGCGTCGTGCAGCTCGCGCGTTCGGTTGGACGTGACGACGACGACCGGGGGCTCATCGGTCGCGATCGTCCCGAGCTCGGGGACGGTGACCGTGAAGTCGGAGAGCACCTCGAGCAGGAACGCCTCGAACTCGTCGTCGGCGCGGTCGAGCTCGTCAACGAGGAGGACGGCTCCCGCCCCCGCGCGCAGGGCGCGAAGCACGGGCCGCTCGACGAGGAAGTCCGGGCCGTACAGCTCGGCCACGCGCTCGTCGACGGCCACCTCGCCGGCCTGGAGCGCGCGCGCGTAGAGGAGCTGGCGGGCGTAGTCCCACTCGTAGAGCGCCTGCGAGGCGTCGATCCCCTCGTAGCACTGGAGCCGTACGAGCTCCGCGCCGAGGATTCGCGCGAGCGTCTTCCCGACCTCGGTCTTGCCGACCCCCGCCTCGCCCTCGAGGAGGAGCGGCCGGCGCATCGCGAGGGCCAGGTAGACGGCCGTCGCGAGCCCACGGTCGGGCAGGTACGACTCCTGCCGGAGCGCCTCCTCGACCTCGGCCGCCGATCCGAACCGCACGCCCGAAGCGTACGGGATGGTTGACGTGACAACGAACCCTGCGAGGGCGTATCCTCGCAGGGGCTGCACCCCCACAGCCGCTGCGGAGCGGGAGAAGGAGGCGACCCGGATGTATCCCGCGAGTTTCGAGTACCACGCTCCCGCGAGCGTCGACGAGGCGCTCGCCCTCCTGGAGCGGTACGGCGACGAGGGCAAGGTGCTGGCCGGCGGGCAGAGCCTCATTCCGCTCATGAAGCTCCGCTTCGCCTCGCCGCGCGCGCTCGTCGACCTGAACCGCGTCCAGGGGCTCGACACGATCGAGGAAGGGGGCGGCCACCTGAAGATCGGCGCCCTCGTCCGCCACCGCGACTGCGAGCGGTCGGAGAAGCTCCGCGGCCGCTACGGCGTCCTCGCCGACGCCGCGCCGCAGATCTCCGACCCGATCGTGCGCAACCTCGGCACGGTCGCGGGCTCGCTCGCGCACGCGGACCCGCAGGGCGACTGGGGCTCCGCGCTCCTCGCCGCCCGCGCGGAGGTCGAGGCGACCGGCCCGGCCGGGACGCGCACGATCTCGCTCGACGATCTCTTCGACGGGCCGTTCACCACCACCCTCGAGCCGACCGAGATCGTCACGGCGGTCCGCGTGCCCGATCCCGGGCCGCGCGCCGGCGGCACGTATCTCAAGCTCGAGCGGAAGGTCGGCGACTTCGCCACCGTCGGTGTGGCCGTGCACGTCTCGTTCTCGAACGGGACGGTCGGGCGCGCCGGCATCGCCCTCACCGCCGTCGGCCCGCGGAACCTCCGCGCGACCGCGGCGGAGGAGGCGCTCCAGGGCGCGACGCTCGACGACAACACGATCAGGCAGGCCGCGGAGCTCGCCGCGCAGGCGGCCGAGCCCCGCTCGGACCACCGCGGCAGCGCCGACTACAAGCGAAGCGTCGTCCGGGTCTTCACGGAGCGCGGGCTCCGCAAGGCCGCCGAGACGGCGCGGGAGGAGGAACGATGACTGCGGCCGTCGAGACGGCGTCGCTCACGCGGGCGATCACCGTCACCGTGAACGGGGAGGCGCGCTCCGCCGACGTGGAAAACCGCCTCCTGCTCGTCCACTTCCTGCGCCAGACGCTCGGGCTGACGGGCACGCACGTCGGCTGCGACACGACGAGCTGCGGCGCGTGCACCGTCCTCCTCGACGGGAGGCCGGTGAAGTCCTGCACGGTCTTCGCGGTCATGGCTGAGGGACGCGAGGTGACGACCGTCGAAGGCCTCGCGCCGGCCGGCGGGCTCCATCCCGTCCAGGAGGGCTTCCACGAGGAGCACGGCCTCCAGTGCGGCTTCTGCACGCCGGGGATGATGCTCGCGTCCGCAGCGCTCCTGGCCGAGAACCCGGAGCCGACCGAGGAGGAGATCCGCTGGGCCCTCTCCGGGAACATCTGCCGCTGCACGGGCTACCAGAACATCGTGAAGGCCGTCCAGTACGCGGGGGCGAAGATGAAGGAAGGGAGCTAGCGATGGCCGCCACCGAGGCGATCCGCGGGATCGGCCACTCCGTCAAGCGGCTGGAGGACGGCCGGTTCATCCGCGGCAGGGGCAACTACGTCGAGGACATCGTGCTGCCCCGGATGCTCCACCTGGAGTTCCTCCGCAGCCCGCTCGCCCACGCGCGCATCCGCTCGATCGACACGTCGGCGGCCGAGGCCGTCCCGGGCGTCGTCGCCGTCGTGACCGGCGAGCTCCTCGCGCAGCACAACCTCGCGTGGATGCCGACCCTCTCCGGCGACACGCAGGCCGTGCTCGCGACCGACAAGGTCCGCTTCCAGGGCCAGGAGGTCGCGGCGGTGATCGCCGAGTCGCCGTACGTCGCGAAGGACGCGACCGAGCTGATCGACGTCGACTACGAGCCGCTCGAGCCGGTCACGAGCCCGCAGCAGGCGCTCGCCGAGGGCGCGCCCGTGATCCGCGACGACAAGGAGGGCCAGGCCTCGAACCACATCTACAGCTGGGAGGCCGGCGACCGCGAGGCGACCGACCGGGCGCTCGCCCAGGCCGACCGCGTGATCTCGCTCGACACGTTCTACCCGCGCTGCCACCCGGCTCCGCTCGAGTGCTGCGGCTGCGTCGCGGACGTCGACGCGGGCACGGGCAAGACGACGATCTACATGACGTCGCAGGCGCCCCATGCACACCGCACCCTCTTCGCGATCGTCACGGGACTGCCGGAGCACAAGATCCGGATCGTCTCGCCCGACATCGGCGGCGGCTTCGGGAACAAGGTGCCGATCTACCCCGGCTACGTCGTGGCGACGGCGGCCTCGCTTCTCCTCGGAAGGCCGGTGAAGTGGATCGAGGACCGGACGGGCAACCTCATCTCGACCGGCTTCGCCCGCGACTACCACATGCACGGGGAGCTCGCCGTGAAGGACGGGAGGATGTCGGGCCTGCGCGTGAAGCTCCTCTCGGACAACGGCGCGTTCTTCGCGGACGCGCAGCCGACGAAGCTCAAGGCGGGGCTCTTCCACATCGTCACCGGCTCGTACGACATCCCCGCCGCGCACGTCGAGACCGAGGGCGCGTACACGAACAAGGCGCCCGGCGGCGTCGCGTATCGCTGCTCGTTCCGCGTCACCGAGGCGTCGTACCTGATCGAGCGCCTCGTGCAGACGGCGGCGTACGAGCTGGGGGAAGATCCGGTCGAGTTCCGCCGGAAGAACTTCATCCGGCCGGACCAGTTCCCGTACAAGTCGGCGACCGGGTTCACGTACGACTCGGGCGATTACGAGGCGGCGCTCGACCTTGCGCTCGAGAAGCTCGGCTACGAGGAGCTCAAGCGGGAGCAGGCCGAGGCGCGCAAGCAGGGCAAGCTGATCGGGGTCGGGATCGCGACGTTCACCGAGGTCGTCGGCGCCGGCCATGGAGCCGACTACGACATCGCCGGCCTCCGGATGAACGACGGCGCCGAGCTCCGGATCCACCCGACCGGCAAGGCCGTGCTGAAGCTCAGCGTCAAGTCGCAGGGCCAGGGCCACGAGACGACGTTCGCGCAGATCGTCGCCGAGGAGCTCGGCCTCCAGCCGGAGGACGTCGAGGTGCAGGAGGGCGACACCGACCACACGCCCTACGGGCTCGGCACGTACGCGAGCCGCTCGACGCCGGTGTCCGGGGCCGCGACCTCGATGGTCGCACGCAAGCTCCGCAAGAAGGCGCAGGCGATCGCCGCCCACCTGCTCGAGGCGTCCGAGGACGACCTCGAGTGGTCGGAGGGCCGCTTCAGCGTCAGGGGCGCGCCGGAGAAGTCGACCTCGATTCAGGACATCGCCTTCGCCGCCTACACGAACATCCCCGAGGGGATGGAGGGCGGGCTCGAGGGCGTCCATTATTACGACCCGCCGAACATGACCTACCCGTTCGGGACGTACGCGGTCGTCGTCGAGATCGACCGCGGCACGGGCGCGTGGAAGGTGCGCAAGGTCGTGGCCGTGGACGACTGCGGCGTCCGGATCAACCCGATGATCGTCGAGGGCCAGATCATGGGCGGCCTGACGGAGGGCTTCGCGATCGCGGCGATGGAGCTGATCGACTTCGACGAGGACGGCAACTGCATCGGCGCGAACTTCATGGACTACCTGATCCCCACCTCCTGGGAGACGCCGGCGTTCGAGCTAGGGATGACGGAGACGCCCTCGCCGCACCACCCGCTCGGGGCGAAGGGCATCGGGGAGTCGGCGACGGTCGGGGCGCCCGCGGCGTTCGTGAACGCGGTCGTCGACGCGCTCGCGCACACGGGCGTCAGGAATCTCGAGATGCCGGTCACGTCCGACAAGGTGTGGGAGGCCCTGAAGGAGGCGGAGCTGGCCGAGTGAACCCCGCGGACGTGATCGTCGAGGCGGGACGGCTCGCGGCCGCGGGCAAGCCGTATGCGCTCGCGACAGTGGTGAACGTCGTTCGGCCCGCGTCCGCCCGGCGGGCCGACCGCGCCCTCGTCACGCCGGACGGGCGGGTCACGGGCTGGATCGGCGGCGCGTGCTCGGAGCCGACGGTCGTCCGCGAGGCGCT